>Ga0302321_100006279_pt1 | contig 10456 bp, 8 predicted proteins | sample Fen_T0_1_FD_202505 | JGI IMG/M metagenome (GOLD analysis project Ga0302321, IMG submission 202505) | Peat permafrost microbial communities from Stordalen Mire near Abisko, Sweden - Fen_T0_1 | ecosystem: Environmental > Terrestrial > Soil > Wetlands > Permafrost | place: Sweden: Abisko... | reverse complement strand
CACAACTGCACTTGAACAAATCAGGGACAATAGGCGGGATTTGCTATTTGACTTCATACAGATCCTCAAGCAGCACAGTGGGCTCAGGCACAAGGCCGAAGGTATCGCGACCGTATAATGCGCATTTGGAACGAATTCGGCTCAGCTTTCCGCTGCTACTTAGCAGTTATCAGACTCGGTGAATATGGCATTCTCCAATAACGTTTACATGCGCGAAATTTGCGAATGACTTCGTGAGCCGGCAGAGGCACTAGACACGTTGGGCATTCCGGCGGAGGCCATCAATCAGGGCGGAACCAGGCGACATTTCAATCGTTCGAGGTGTTAGTACTTATGTCGCCACGGCCCGGATACGGCCTGGCTTGCTTGACCCAAAGTCTCGGCTCGGTAGTCTTGTTGCCCACTGCATCAACGGGCGCGAACTTGAACTCCACGTCCATCGCGTACCAACTGGTTTTCGAGGCCTCGTAGGCGGGTCTGAACAGCTGATGGATCGTCGAGAGCGCCGTTCCAAGACTGTAGACTTGGGACTTAGTGAGCACGGTTGTTCCCTCGGGAATCAGGTTCGAACTCGAAATCGGTTGGATGGGCGTGTTCGGCGTTTCGTTGAAGAACAGGAACTGATCCGTGGTAACGCCTGCGGGCAAGTGAACCACTTCGGCGTCCCCGCCGTACTCGACATTGATGTACAGTGCCGGGTTGGTACCGCTACTATCGAATGGGTTATTGGTGACGGCTACACCGTTGGCTGTTTCGTTCTGGAAGGTGTGGTGCACCAGCAGCGCCATACCCACTGACTTCTGATCAACGTTGTAGTAATCACGCTCCTCATAGGTCCGAAACAGCCAAACACTCGAATAGGCTTGCCTAATGGCATTGAGCACGTCTTCCCAGCAAACGGCCGGGTCACCCGTGTGCGACTCGTAGCAACCTGCACACGGGAAAGCGTCCAAATCCTCACTGTTGGTACTCGTTCGGAACCGCATGGCGATGGGCTTTCCGTCGGTTCCCATGTAATCAGCGGCCAATTTTGCTTTGAGCAACGCTTGAAGCTCTGAATCGACCGTCCCTTTCATGATCTTGTTTCGGAAGTTGCGGAGTGCCTCCATGCGAACTGCCGGCTCCTTCACGAACTCCTCGGTATTCATGAGGCTGTCGATGCGTTCATACAGGCCGTTGTCCCGCATGAACTTGTCGTAATAATACATGGGAATGGCGAATGCCTTGGGCAATGGAATGTCGGCTGTTTGTGCCATTACGGAGTAATTGACCGTCTTTCCTCCAAACGCCGGCACTTTGGAAGAAATCGCTGCACGCTTGTTGCTGTCTGGGTAACTGGCGTAGTTCGCGACTACATCTTTTACGTCCCAGAGCCCTCTAACAGTCGTGTCCAAAGCCGGCAGCTCCAGTTTGGTGTCCTTATTGGGCTTGTGCTCTGTGTAGTACTGTGCCGCCTCCTCGGCAGTAACCTCAACGATATTGAAGTCTTCGGCACCCACGGTCAGCTCAACCCATTTGCCGAGATACGGAGCGACTCGTTTATCGTTCCTCGCATCCTTGAGGCCCATATTGGGGGTCTTACGATTTGCGGAAAGAACATTGATGTGCGACAGCGGTGACTGGAATTGCTCGGAAATGATGCCTGCTACTACGGAGATATCATTGGGAGCTTCGTCGAGAACGACGATGGCGTTGTAAGGAATGAAAGTTCCGGATTGAATTTCCGCCGAAGAAAAAAACAGTAACTGGCCCTTTGCCGACGCGAGCACCAATGGCTGATAAGTGATGGATCCGTAAAGGTCGCTGGTCGTGACAACAGGCACACTCCCGTCAAGCTTCTTGGCAGTTGCTTCGAGCGATAGTGACGTTGGGTGGAACCTCAAACCGGGGCCAAAGAACGCCTTGTCTTTGATGGCATCGAACAACTTCTTGATCATCGCCGGTGTCATCGTGTCGTAGGCGGCTATCTCGAGCGCCCAGATGTTTGGCCCCTCATAATGGGTCACGGCCCCAAGTAAGAAGCGCCGGTCCGACTCAGGGGCGTAGTACTGCGTTGTCTCGAAGGTATTGGAGTCGCCGGCGTTCTTGAGATTCGCTTTCACGAATTCAAAATGGACACTGTACAATTGACTGTTTTGGAAATAGAGGGTGTTGTCGTTGACGGTATCTAAGACCACTTTGGTCGAGCGGGCCCCCGTCAACGAAGTGTCCATCGGTACCGAGGCCAGCGCGTTGTAGTCATTACTGCAACCCAACTCACTCAAGTACTTTGGCGCAGTGGCGGTTGAAGTGCCGGCGTCACTCGACTCGTCAAGCACACAGACGCCTTCCTCGATCGTACCAATGACAGCCGCCGTTGGGTTGCTAGTTTTTTCGCTGGAGCAGGCCGCGGCCGCCGCAGCCAACATCAACACGATCACTTGGTAGGCTTTTCTCAATTTCCCGCTCTTCATGCGATCACTCCGGGGACTTAACGTCTGCATAATTCTCTTGGTCTTCGGGCACGGCTTCTCCTAGGGGCTCAGCGCGAAGCAGTAAATGCCACCGTACCCACCACCGGAACCGACGGTCAGTGTGCCGTCACTACCAGGAGTGGAAGGTTGTCCGTTGACGCTTTCTGCCAAGTTGTATCCAGGTGCGCAGCCCGCCTCATCCAACGCGGACATCCAATTGGACATACTGCCCCCGCCCATGCCGGGACCACCGCCGCCCATCGTGGCAAACCATGAATGGCCGCAGCGTGGCTTCTGAGACGCAGTTCCCGTGGAGCTCGTCCAATCACTGCAGTTCGACGAGCTACTGTTCAGCGTTCCGGTGGCGTTCGTGCCGGTGAGGATGTCGTGATTATCCTGATTGGTTGTGTTGCCCGTTTGAAGGGCGTCGTGATTCGGAACGCCATCTTCGTTGGGAAGATCATTGATAATGGCGACGTTCGCCGTCGACGGACGCGTATTGAGAAGTTCGCTTGTGTTATTGGCGATTAGGCGACCCACGCGGTCGTACCAAGGTCCCGAACCAATACGATTGATAGCGTTTACTTGTGCCGTGCCGTCGGTGGTTGCACTCAAGAATGCGCGCCAAGTTTTTCCGTTTCCGGGCATGCTCAGCTCGGCAATCTGCGTGCAAATTTTGTCGGCGCCCCGCAGCCCCGCGCCGGTACCGGTTTCCCCATATCGGAGATCACCGCCAAAACCTTTGGAGCTCCCGGCGAACGTCTGGGCCATGGTAAACATTCGCAGCTGGCTGGCGACAAAGAAGCTGAACTTGGTAGAAGCTGCGTTTCCCCCGGCGGCGCTACCGCCCGTCGAAACTGTGCCATTGTTCCCGCCAGACGAGGTCCCGGGTGACCCCCCAGTTGACTGCCCGCCACCCCCTCCGTCGGAAGATCCGCATCCCTGAATCAAACTTGCCAGTAAGATGCCGGCAAGCAGGGGGACGCCGTTGAGCTTGATGTACTGCATAATGGTGTGAGTTTTTCTGGTATCGATGCGTGGCAGCTGCGAGGGAGCCCTTGCGCTTGACAAGAAGCCTCAGTCCTACGGCAGCCATGCACTCGCACAACCCAAAGTGTGCCTCTGCACGCGACAGACGCCGTTGCCCTGGGCCGCTCGACATTCGCGGCAACAGTCCTGGATTACACCAATTTGGGATTATTTTCGTGCAGCTCAAAAGCCTTTCGGCTTCTGTGATTGTCGGGCGCTAATTTTCGCTCTTACGCGGTGACATGAGGATTGGGCATAGTGAATTCAGCGTTCACGCAATCTCGGCTGAATCTTCACGGTAGTGTCACGGAATGCCCCTGCAAGCTCAAGTATTTCCAGACTGACCGCATTAGGAAGCGTGGTCGGGACCGCAAGCTGGAAACGCAAGGAGCAGGACGTGCACCACGGACTGGCACATGCGTCATCCGTGGTTATTGGCTCGCTGGCACAACACAAGTTGCTGTATTGCTTATCTTGCCGATCGCGCAAGTGCCTGAACAACACTCAGAGGGAGCGCTGCAGCCCACGCCAATCTGCCGGCAGCTGAGGCCAGAATTTTGGCAAGCGCCGTTGATACACGAAGCGTAGTTGCAACAGTCCCGTGAAGCGGTGCAACTGGCACCAATGAGCGCGCAACTTGGTGCACAAGCAAACGGCGGGAAGCCGGACGAAGTGGGCAAACAATAACGACTGCAGCAGTCTTCGTGGATATTGCAGGGCCCATCGGGCTTGCACTGATTATTGCGCGGCCCCATACAGCGTGAGACGCCGAAACTAGTTTGTTGACAAACGCCTTGAGGCGGAGCCCCGCCCGCACCGGCGCTAGCCGGGTCCCCGCAGCAGACATCGCCCTGTTTGCAAACCTCTCCTATGGGAATACAAGGAACGGGGCGGGGTACGCAATGGCTGATACTTAGTATCGGGTCAACAGCGCAGGAAAATGAGCAGCACTCCGTCGAAGAACAAAGCTCACCCACAGGCCGACAGCCATCGAGTGGTTGACAAGTTGAGGACCCCGTACCGGGATCGGCACATGCGCCCGAGCAACATTCGGAATTCAGCGTGCAAGGTTCGCCCACGATGGAACACTCACTTATGGTGGGACATTTGTGGTCACTCAGCGGGCACGACAAGCTACAGCAATCGGCGGGCACCGAGCACGCTTCGCCGCTTCCCCGACACGTAGGCCACGCCAGGCACACGTGGCCCTCACAAAGCCCGGAGCAGCAATCGAGATTGCCATTGCAACCATTACCGTCCAAGCCGCAGGCATTCGTACTTCCTTGGGATGTACTGCCACCCGTGGATGTACTGCCACCCGTGGATGTACTGCCACCCGTGGATGTACTGCCGCCCGTGGCGACCTCCGAAGTGGACGCCCCCCCCGTTGCCTGATTTCCAGAATCCACAGGGTCACTCGTGACCGCCACGATTCGGTCATGTCCACACGCTGCTATGCAGGCGCTAATGAATAGGCAGCTCATAGAGATGCATGACCAACGCACTGCGATACTTGAGTTACGACGTGACATCATGAGTACCCCTTTGCGAAATGCATTACCCAACTCGTGCCCGTCGCGGTAGCGCGGTTCACCGAAGTGGAAATTTCGGAATGCAAGTAGCTCTCTTTTCGGGTTGAGTTGCTCAAGTTCTTCCGCCTCTAAAACGCGATGCGCAAACCGAGATCCGCCAACACGATGGGAAAGGCCAAGCGAGCGGCCACTTCGTCTTTGACGAGAATATCAGCCTCCCGCCAGGGCGCTATAATACGAAACCGAAGTGCCAAAGCGGTGCGGTCGTTGAGGTTAGATATCAGCCCAGCACCGGTACTTGAATAGCCAACGGCATACGACGGCTTACGATCGTTCTCTTGCCGTGGGCTCGATGCTGATATTTGGAGGTCATAAATGCCCGAACCCACGGATTCGAAGACGGTGACTACGCGCCCGATCGGCTGATAGAGCTGTAAGGCACCGCCAATCATCCATTGGCCTACCGTTATTCTCGTGTCTGAAAAGGCTGCCGAAACGGGCACGTATACCGAAGCTTCCGCGCTCGCCCCCCAGTAACGCTCTTGCCGATAAAACCCGATTTCGCCGCCAGGAGCCATGGGCATGGAACGAACGCCGCCGTTGAGAGTACCTCCCAAATACACACCCCACCGCTCACGTTGGTTCGCCGATTTTGACGCTGGGACCGCCTTCAAAGGAGACGCGCGAGCTGGGGCTCGACCCGTAACCTCGGCTTGTTTTGGTGCCGGCGTTACCAAGCGCTGCGATTTTGCCGGCTCCCCGCCTCGCTGAATTTGCGGCGCGCTTCGTACGTAGTTGAGTTCGAGCATCGCGCCATGCAGAACATCAGTGGCTCGCACGGCAAATACGCCCGGGGTTTGCTCACCAATTGGATAACCTGGCACTGCGCGAATCGTGTTCTTGTGAGCAATTGGATCCGTGATGCTGACGAAACCGTAGACGATGCCGTCCAATATTGACAATGAAACGGCGACGTTCGTCGAGAATCTGGCGGCAATCGCCGGTAACGTGGCCGCATCGATGGGTGCCGGTAGCGTGGCGGTGATTGTGGCATACCCTGCGGCAATTAACTCGAACCGAAGACGGTTCTCGAATGTTGAGTAATCGATGTTATCACCGCTCGGAACGACGATGACCACGTAGTTCTCGGCACGAGCAACTGACGTCCACATAAGACAAAAGCCTACGATAATGATTTTCAACGAGCGCCAGATCACTGCCCGACGATGACACTGGCAAAACCCGCGTAAGGACCATGCGGGAATTTCCGAAGGTATTCCTTCGCTGCAGCTTGCACCAAGGCGCCCTCTGAAGTGTTGTTCAGAATAACCATTCGCCGGCCCAGAGCGTCTGCTACCCATGCTCCCCCCGGCGCCTCCGCAACGTATTGCTCATACCACGTGATAGCTTGAGACGGGCTCGATAGCTCGCTGAGACGGCCCAGGAAAAACGCAGCATTGCTCGCTTCTGGTGAGCGCGAGAAGCGGTCACGCAAAGCACGGTAAGCCTTGGCGGCCAACGCCGGCTTGCCTGAAAATCGGGCGGAATTGCCGAGCGCCAATAGGTCTGGCGCCGATGCAGTGGCCGCCGCAGTGTCAACCCCTTGCTGTTCGGCCAACTCGACAATGCGCCGGTGTTGCCCTCGGGCGCTCAACTTCGACCAGCTCTCCGTGGCTACACTTGCCGCACGCACCTCTGCCGAGCCCGGGTTGGCCTGGGCCGAAATCTCATGCCCGGGCTTCGATGGAACGGGCGAGGCTTCTGGTGCAACCACCGAAGTTAAGGCCTTGGCGCTAGCGCTGGGGTCATTGGAGGGCACTGGTAAGCCCTCCTCTTTGATAGGGATCACTTCACGCGGAGGCTCCACCGCACCACCCGAAAGCACGAACCTTTGCCTATCGCGAATCTCCACCGGATTGACGAGCCCTGGGCCCCAAACCTTCACGGTGCCTGAATTCATGTCAAGTTCGAAGGTTTGCGTCGAGACGTCATAGCTAACGTCGAATGACGTTCCCGTGACGCCCACAACATAAGGACCCGCCAAAATACGCCAGTTGGTTTGCGCGCGGTGAACAATGTCAGCACGCGCTCGACCATTTTCCAACACTATGGTGGCACCCTGACTCGTGGTACTGGCAATTCTCGCTCGAGTCTTCGGTTGAAGAACGACCTCACTCCCTTCCGAGAAGTGAAGATCCAACGATTGCGTTGCCGACGCACTGACATAGCTGCCAACGACTCCCAATTGCGAAGTCGCGCCCACTCGATAGCTCAAATCATTGCCTTTATGCAGTAGCGGCACGGAAAAGCCGATAACCAGCGACAAGGCGCCTGCACCCCAGGCCCAACGCCGGTGCTGCGCTTTGCGTTGCGTTCGCCGCTCGAACACGGCAACGAGCTCCGCCCCGTGCAATGGACCGACCGGTATGTCGACCCGGACCGAGTCTCGAATAACCCCCGCGGCAGCTTCGAAAATGCTCGGGTTCATGAGGGCCCTCCAGCGCGATTGAGAAACTCGCGCAGCACAGGGTCGGCTTGGACCAGAGCCGAGAAGCGGGCCTCAGCACGGGTCAACTTGCGCTTGATGGTTGCGATGGAGCACCCGCAAGCACTCGCCGTTTCGGCAAGATCACAGCCATGCACGAATCGCAGTACGAAGGCCATGCGCGCGTTGAGTTCGAGTCGATCCAAGGCCCGATACAGGTGTTGCGCACCTTGACTCGCGGCAGCGTCGTAAGGCGCAACCAACGGCACTTCCGCCACTTCGTCGAGACCCACGAACCGCCGTATTGCCCGGCGACGCATTTCATTCTTCGCGAGCCGTATCGCCACACCGATGATAAAGCATCTGAGCGATTCCACTTTGCGCAAAGCCGAAGCGCGCTCGACCACTGTAATGAGCGTATCCTGAGTGAGATCCTCCACGTCGCGATCACTGCCGAGAGCCTGGATGAGCACACGCCGGACAGTGCCCGCGTATTGCGAGTAGAGCGCCTGAACGGCCGTCGCTCGTCGCTCTATTAGACCCGCAACTAGCTCCTGTTCCCCGTTGATGCGTACGGGAATAGGGACGACTCGCGCACCAAGGGCTTGAACGTTCTTGGCATCGCTCGTTGGAACTTGCGTCAGCTGTGGTTTCACCGGAGTCACTGGGTAGTGTCAAGACTCAACAAAAGAAGCTCGAAAAGCTACACCCCGAGTGTGAACCGGCTGACCGAGGTGTCAACGCCTATTTGACGTGGTTACGGTTCTCACGGCCCCGCGGCTTTGGAACGCAGGACGGCAAGCATCGCGCGGGGTACGCCGGCGGCGTCTAGGTATGCTTGGATACCACCACGCGATTCAATGTCGTCGAGCACTGCACTGAGACTGTCAGGGGGAACGTACAACCCTGAGAGCGCGGTCAGCTGATACTCAGACAGGACGTCTTCATGTGACGCGCCGAGCGCGAGCAATATGACCGCTGCTAACACGCCCGTTCTGTCGCGGCCGTAAGTGCAATGAAAATATATGGGGTATGCTGCTGCGTCACCGAGCGATTCGAAGGCCAACCTGATGGAAGAGTACGTATTGAGATCTGCAATGTATTGGGCTGGGCTCAAGGAATAAGGAATGGGAAGCGGAGCCCAGAGCACGGTACTCTGAGCAATTACGCATGACGCATCCGGCACCGCCATGCGCTCCGAATCCGTTCGCAAATCGATGACCGTGCGGATCCCCAACCTATGGAAAGCCTCGCAACCCATTGGCGTGAGGTTTGCTAATGGCCCTCCACGAAACAATCTGCCGCATGCGGATGACAGCCCAGGGCTCAATGGGACACCGCCAAGATCGCGCGCATTAGTGACTTGATCGGACAAGACCCATTGCCCAGGTGGGCACGACGACGCGCCTCCGACACTTGGCCCCATGCCGCCGCTGGTTCCGAATTGGGATGTGCCACCTTGGGCCACATTGCTCACCCCTCCGGCAGGCGTTGGGCTTTGTGGCTGGCGCGATCCCCCCGCCGCCGAAGGGTCTTCCTGAAGCACTCGACCGGAACACGCAACAAAGCACGCCAAGAGCGCGAGTCTAGACACCTGAAGAACAATTGAATTTGTCACCGTGCCTGGCAGTCCTCGTGCATTGCCGTCGGAGCCGTGTCGAAGCGCCAAGGCTTAGTCTTACCCAATCTTGATGCAGTCGAAGCGAACCGCAACCGCGTCGTCCGTGGTTTGGACCGCCTGACACAAAGAGGGGCAGAGCTCGAGCGTCGTGTTGTTCGTGTTCGGGAGGAAATGCCAGCCCATGGGATCGGAACAATCTGTACTCTCCGAAACCGGTGTATCTGATCCGCCCACGGGTGTGTAGGTCACGACCGTCATTGCTGCATCCACGTACACGTTCGGGTTCGAAGCAATCGCTGAATCAACCGAGAATGTGCAACTCTTGGCGCTCTTGACCACCGTTTCAATGGCCTTCTGCAGCTCGGTTTGGAAATTGACGTTTTGGTCAGTGAGGTCGATGTGACAGTAGGGCGCCCCCGTTGTGCTGCAACCCGCGGGCGCCGTTTGCCCAGCTATTGACAGTTCAGATAGCTTCGTACGGGGATCATACATGATACCGGAAGTGCAAGTAACCTGAGAGGTATCTTCACTACCGGGAACGCCGATGAAGAAGGTCTTCAATGCACGGCTCCTGTATACGGCCGCAACGTTATCAATATAGGTCTGATATTGCGCCAGCGAGATTCCTGTGGCGCACCCCGTGGAAGCGGCACAGTTATCGGCTCGCGTCGGCACGCCGTCCGTCATGACAACGACATAGCGATTCGCCTTGGCGAAATCCACCGGAGCTGACCAGGCTAGCACGTGGCTCGCGCCAAATAGCCACGCGTCACTTGACGGTGTCATTTGGATCTGCGCTTGCGTGCTGATTGAGTTGATGAGGGCTTGGCGTTGCGCTGAGTTGCCTGTGCCCATGGGCGCAATTTCAACAGCCTGCATACTGTCGTTACAAGGCCCGGAATTTACGTGGTAGTAGGTGAGGCCTATGGCGAAGGCGTCTGGAAAATTCGGAATTTCCGCCGCAAAGGCCGCGCGAGTCCGCTCCATTTTCGTTTGCCCCTGAGTTGACGTCGTGATCGTGCTCATCGATTCGGTGTTATCGATAACGAATTCGATGATAGCCGGACCAGCGATTCCGATTGCTTGATTGCAGCTTCCGTCGCCCCCTATGCTAAAGCCACCCCCGGTGGAGCTTGAGTTGCCGGTACCACCAACCGTGCTGTTGGAATTGCCACTCCCATTGGCGCCAGCCCCCCCGCTACTATTTCCGTCACCTGCGGAGTTGCCGGTACCTCCATCGGCTCCACCACTGCCACCGCTCGCCGCACCGTTGTTTGCACCAGCACCGTCATCGACACCGTTGCTTTTGGAGCCACACGCAGTGAACAGGCCGATA
>Ga0302321_100006278_pt1 | contig 10456 bp, 7 predicted proteins | sample Fen_T0_1_FD_202505 | JGI IMG/M metagenome (GOLD analysis project Ga0302321, IMG submission 202505) | Peat permafrost microbial communities from Stordalen Mire near Abisko, Sweden - Fen_T0_1 | ecosystem: Environmental > Terrestrial > Soil > Wetlands > Permafrost | place: Sweden: Abisko... | reverse complement strand
GAAAGATTATGAAATAATAACCAAGAGCGATGGTCAGGAGGCATTGGATTACCTTAGTAAGGGTAATCGCCCCGACCTTATTTTACTGGATATGGAAATGCCAAATATGAACGGTAGGGTGTTTGTGCGCCGTGTTAAATTTGATCCCCGGTACGGAAAAATTCCCATTATTTTTGTCACATCAATAAGTAATCCATTAATTACCAACAGTTTTATAAATATGGGAGTGTCAGGTTTTGTTACCAAACCGTTTAAACCAGAAGGGTTAATAGCAAAAGTGCATGATTTTTTTAATGTTATAAACACATAGCAATCGTAAATCTCGTCTTTTATCACCAACTAATTAACTGCTTTGTCTGTTATTTCGTGCATTTTTGGTTCTGGCAAGTTGTTCCTGTATTTTCGCAAGTAGTATTTTCATGGGGAAAGGTTTACTGATATAATCGTCACAACATGAATCAAGTGCTTTTTTGGCTTTTTATTCGTTGTGAGGCTTTATAACCATCCATGTCGGGCAGGCATACATCCTTGAAATAACATCAATTGGTTGGTTCAGCGCTATAATTACAGTGAATTTTTGACTAAAAGCTTATTTTACAGGAGATTTCTTATTTTAAGCCGGCTGTTGAGTTGAATCCTATTTATTGAGCAACAACAATCTGTCAAATTATTTTTTGTACTTTAGTTTTTTTAAGTGTAACCTCAATCATGGAAACAATATCCAACCCCCAACTAAAATTAGCTTTTGATTATGTCCAATTTACAGGCTCCAACATTTTCCTTACAGGCAAAGCAGGTACTGGTAAAACCACGTTTTTACATAACCTTCGGTCAAGGTCTTTCAAGCGGCTTATTGTGGTTGCTCCAACAGGTGTGGCTGCTATCAATGCTGGTGGGGTAACCATTCATTCCTTTTTTCAATTGCCTTTTGGCCCTCACATTCCTACAGATCATTCTGGAAATGGAAGTTATCAGGAAACGAGTAACCCTGGTCAAAACATCCAACGATTTAGCCGCGAAAAAATAAATATCATCAAAAGTCTCGATTTACTTGTGATTGATGAGATAAGCATGGTTCGGGCAGATTTACTCGATGGTATTGATGAGGTATTGCGCCGTTATAAAGACCGTTATAAACCGTTTGGAGGTGTCCAGTTACTCATGATTGGCGACCTTCAGCAGCTTGCCCCTGTTATCAAAGATGATGAGTGGGAAATTCTAAGAAAGTATTACGAAACTGGATTTTTCTTTTCCAGCAGGGCGCTGCAAAAGACTAATTACGTTAGCATTGAGTTAAAACATATTTATCGCCAAAGCGATATCACTTTTATTGAACTTTTGAATAAAGTCCGCGATAATAATCTGGATGCCCAGGCGCTCGAAATGCTTAATAAAAGACACATTCCGGGTTTTGCCCAAAAGGAGGAAGAAGGATATATAACATTAACCACCCACAATTACCAGGCACAGGAGCTGAACGAGTCGAAATTAAGAACCTTACCAACGGAACCTCAGTCATTTACTGCCGTTGTTCAAGGTGAGTTTCCTGAATATTCCTATCCAACTGATTTCGAACTAACGCTGAAAGTTGGCGCCCAGGTGATGTTTGTTAAGAACGACAGTTCGCGCGAAAAGCTTTACTATAATGGCAAGATTGGTAAAATCGTCAGTATTGAGGATGACACCATTGGGGTAGAATGCCCTGATGAGGAGCTCGAAATTCCTGTGCAACAGGTAGAATGGCAAAACATGAAATACACTATCGATGATGCTACCAAAGAAATCCATGAGACTGTTGCCGGATCTTTTATTCAGTATCCGCTGAAACTGGCCTGGGCCATTACCATTCATAAAAGCCAGGGCTTGACATTTGAGCGTGCCATCATCGATGCAAGATCGTCGTTTGCACACGGCCAGGTGTATGTAGCCTTAAGTCGCTGCAAAACCATGGAAGGAATGGTGTTGAGCACACCAATTTCATATCAGAGCATTAAATCGGACAATACGGTTTCGCAATTTAACCGGAATGTGGAAGAAAATGCACCTACCCAGCAAAAACTGGACGATTCAAAATGCGCTTACCAGCAAACGTTGCTTGCAGAACTGATTGATTTTAATACGCTTCAACGTAGGTTAAATTACTGTCTTAAATTGCTGAATGAGCATAAGGCAAGTATCCATCTCAGCCTGATAGAGACATTCAATAAGATAAATGATGCCATAAAGTCCGAAATGATTGAAGTTTCGGGTAAGTTCAAGTTGCAGGTGCAGCAACTTATAACAGAACAGCCTAATTTGGAAGAAAATGCATCGTTGCAGGAAAGGGTAAAAAAAGCCAGCATTTATTTTGCCGACAAAATTGAGACCAGCGTTTTTAAAGTACTTCAAAGCCTGAGCCTGGATATTGACAATAAAGCTGCCCGAAAATCTATCAATGATGCGGTAAATCGTTTGCGCGAGGATACAGTTGTTAAGTTGGCCTGCCTCAAAACCTGTCAAAATGGGTTTGTGGTAAAGAATTATTTGGAGGCCAGGGCTAAATCGGCCATCGAAAAAGCAGAACCCAAGCCGGTTAAGAAAACAAGCGAAGAGCGCAGTCCTGATATTTCTGGCAAATCGTTACTTTATACACGCTTGAAGGATTGGCGTGATGAAAAGGCAGACAAAGAGGAATTGCCGTTGTATATGGTTTTATCGCAGAAGACGATGACCGATTTGGTGCACTTTATGCCTGTTTCACTTATGGGATTACTCGAAATAAAAGGCTTTGGTAAAAAGAAAGTGAAAAAATATGGCGATGAGATTATTTCAATCATTCAGGATTATTGCCATGAAAGTAGTATCGAAATTTCGCCTGAACAACTTGGAATAATAGAAGAAACTAAAACTAAAGACAAGTCAAAAAAGCCTAAGAAACCAGATACCAAACTTGTCAGTTTCGAATTATACAGGAAAGGCAAAACATTGGCAGAAATTGCATCGGAGCGTGAAATGGCTGTATCTACTATTGAAAGTCATCTGGCCCATTTTGTTGGTACTGGAGAGCTGGATGTACACCAATTTGTAACAGACGAAAAGATTGCCCTTATATCAAACTATTTTGCCAACACTGATACATATAACCTGGGCCCTGCCAAGGCTGCTCTGGGCGATGAGGTTTCTTATGGTGAACTAAAGTCAGTGCTGAAGTATCTTGAGTTTGAAAAGAAAATTGTAATTATCGATGGTGAACAACATTCTTAGTTTCAATGTTTAACGTTCAATAAATCTTTACGAATGACAAGATTAATTGGATATATCATTTTCGCATTCTCTTGCCTTGTTTGGGGTTCGATACTTGTTATTCCCTGGTTGGGCTTTTCTAAAGGCAAGATTGCAGGCATCATTACCGTTCTAGTCGTTATTGGTGAAATAACGTTTTATGTAAGTATATTCATGATAGGCCGAAGTTACTACGATAAAATAAAAAACAAACTTACATTTTGGAAGAAAAAACCAAAAGACGTCACTATGGACGGACAATTGGAGCAAAAATAATTTAGGTAATTAGTAGCATTCTTAATGGAAAATTCAGGATTAAGTTCTAACAGATATTCAGTTTTATTTGTCATTTGTTTGGCCACGACGCTGGTGCCATTCATGAGTTCTGCGGTAAACCTGGCATTACCAAAAATTGCCGAAGAATTTTCGATGAACGTCATTGCTCAAAGTTGGGTAGTTACTATTTTTTTGTTGGTTTCAGCAATTTTTCCTGTTCCTTTCAGCAAAGTGGCTGATAGAATTGGACGTAAAAGAGTTTTTTTGTTTGGGATTACCATATTTGCTTTTGCTACCTTAATTTGTGCAATGTCTCAATCGGGCGAAGTGCTGATTTTTGGAAGATTTCTTCAAGGATTTGGCGCTTCAATGATGTTTGCCACAAACATGGCGATTGTAACATCAATATTTCCGCCTCAGGAAAGAGGAAAAGCTTTGGGAATCATCACAGCAGTTGTATATGTATCCATCTCATCTGGGCCATTTTTTGGAGGAATTCTTACCCATAATTTTGGTTGGCGAAGTATTTATTATATTACGCTCACAATATGCATATTAGTAGTTGTTGGAATATTTTCAATAATGAAAGGCGAATGGAAAGAGCAAAAGAATGGCAAGTTTGATTATACGGGTTCTATGCTTTATGGAGTGGGTTTGGCATCAATTATTTATGGTTTTTCAATCCTTCCACAATTGATAGGTTTCTTTTGCATTGGAGTTGGATTGATTGCTTTTGTAGTATTCGTTCTATATGAGAAAAAACAAGAGTTTCCAGTGCTTAACGTCCGCCTTTTTTGGGAAAACAAAGTGTTTGGTTTTGCCTCGATGGCTGCGCTTATTAATTATTCATCCACGTTTGCCATTTCATTTCTTCTAAGCTTATATCTGCAATACCTTAAAGGGCTTTCTCCTCAGCATGCTGGGCTGGTTTTAATAGCTCAACCCATTGCCATGACTATATTATCACCACTTTCAGGCAGGTTATCGGATAAAATAGACGCCAGAAACCTTGCTACACTTGGGATGGCGATTATTGTTATGGGGTTGTTGCTCATGATGTTTCTTACTGCAGCAACTCCCATCTGGTTTATCATTGTAATTAGTGTCATTTTGGGGATTGGGTTTGGCATATTTTCTTCACCCAACATGAATGTTATTATGGGCTCGGTTGAAAAGAAATACATAGGTCTTGCTTCAGCAACCACAAACACGATGAGACTTACAGGTCAGGCCTTCAGTATGGGGATTACCACCATGGTGATATCGTTGTGTGTTGGTAAGGCAAAAATTACACCCGATGTGCTGCCTCAGTTTATGCAAAGCATACATATAACCTTCATTATTCTGGCTGTCTTGTGCTGTGTGGGAGTATATGCTTCCTGGACAGGAAAGCAGCAAAAGGTTATGTAATGGTATTAGATGTAAACATTTAATATCAAGCATATAAGCCAAATTCATAATATAACCTGTTCTAACCAACCCTGCCCCTCCTAAAACAGGAGGGGAAACTTGGGTATAGCACTGCTCAAGTTATTGCCCCTTTTTAAGGGGTTGGGGTTAATTTACAATAAATTAACTAATTAGATAGTATATTATATCAATCTCACACTACTTTTTATTTCCCAAATAATTATCCAAAAATTTCCCCACTTCATCAATGTTGGATTGATTTGATCGGCAGGCAATGTGCATATCTGGTCTAATAAGATAATACCCTTTGTTTCTTATTCCCAGCTTCTTGTATAATGGTGCAGTTCCCTGATTGAATGGAATAACTTCGATTGACAAAATTCCTTTATATGTTTCTTCTATTTTTGAATAGTCAATGGCTTGGTTGGTAAATATAAATAGTTGGAAACCTGCTTGTTTTAGTTTATCCTGAATGTTAACCTCCTTGCCATGAAGTTGAAACTTAATAAAAGGCAGTCTGTCTCCAGGTTTGGGAGTTCTGATAGGGAATCGTCCTCTGGAGGTTTTTCGAAAGGAGTTGAGTTTATGATAACTTATGCTAATTTGAGATATTCTTTTAAATAGAAAATCTCCCAATACCCTGTTTCTATCAATGATAGGAAGCAAGAACTTAAGTACGCCTGGTGCAATTCGGAGACGAATGAATTTGGCCATGAAGTTTGTACTTGAAATCAGCTGAAATGCTCTGTCTGTATTGCTGATGATTTTTTTAGAAGGCGGCTGTCTTTCTGTATTGTAAGTAGAGAGAAGTGATTCGGAGGCTTTTTTGTGAATTACCAATGATAGTTTCCAAGCCAGATTATATGCATCTTGCAGACCGCTGTTCATTCCTTGTGCACCAACCGGGCTGAACAAATGAGCTGCGTCTCCAATAAGGAAACATCGATTGAGACTAAACATTGCTGCATACCGCTGGTTGGAGTGAAATACTGAAAACCATTCTGGTTCCTGTAGTTCGATGTTTAAAAGAGTGCTTTTTGCATACATCTTTTTAATACCTATAAAAGACAATGATTCTTTGTCTTTCAGCATATTGGTAATAGAACCATCAATTCTCCAACGTCTATTTTTTAGCGGGAAAAGGCCGGTACTGCCGTTTTTTGTAAATGAGAAGTGAATTTCTTCATTGGATAGATCAACCTCCGTTTTGGTATCTATTACAAAAAGATCCAATTCGTGCGTATTTCCTAAAAATGGAATGTTCAATACACTCCTAATTAAACTCTTACCTCCATCAGCGGCTAACAAATAGGATGACGTTACCGTTTCTTTACTACCGTCTGGTAGTTGCATAGTTGACGTAACAAATTCATTATCTTGAGAAAAGGTTAGTAATTCAGTTTTTCTTTCTATCGTAAAGCCGAAAGATTTTATAAAATCTGCCAAAAGTTGTTCCGTCTTGGATTGTTCAAGCATCAGGATGTAAGGGAACTGTGTAAGTCTGGCAGCTTTATTTTTTAAGTTGAGGCTCAATGCTTTTTTTCCGTTGAAGGAGATGTTGATTTTACGGGCAATTATACCTTCCTGCATGGCTTTATCTGCAATATTCATCTGCTCAAAAATCTCAAGGCTTCTGGCTTGAAGTATTAATGCTCCTGAGCAAGCGGTGGGCTGATCTTTTTTATCAATGATACGAAATCGTATACCATACCGTGCAAGTTGGCAGGCCATCATAAGGCCAGACGGCCCTGCGCCAACTATGAGAACATCCGTGTTTTGAGTTGAATATTGCAAGTAGCTATTGTTTTTTTGTCTGTCTACTAAAATACCTAAAAAATGAACGGAGGTCTGTCATTCCCGCGAAGGCGGGAATCCCTTAATAGATTCCCGCCTTCGCGGGAATGACAAGCTCTGTAGTATATTTTTATGTAAGCAAACGGATATTCATTTTATTATTTTTGTACAACGACTAAATATCGAAAACCCCATTTTGTAGTAATTGAATATCGCTCTATTCCAGCTGTTTGTAATAGCGTGTTTAATTCTTTCCTTGTAAAACCGCGAAGTATAGAAATTGGACCGTCATTTTTCGCTAATACAGAACCATTTAGCAAATAGGTGAACGTTTTAGCACTGTAATAAGCCAGCCAGTTGCGTTGCAAATCATTGATAATAAGCCCGGTTTTTGCGTAATTTTTTACCCAAGTTAATAAATTATATAGTTCGACATTGTCCAGGTGATGGCAGAATAAGGAACAATGGATAATATCTATGTTTTCAGTGGTTTTTAGAAATTCCCGGTAATTTTTAACAATGCCTTTTATCTCAGGATATTCCTTGCAATTAGTGGCGAGGTATTCGATGGCATCAGCATTCATATCCACTCCAGTGAGTTGCACTTTGTAGTCATTCGTCTTTGCCCATCTTGCTATAAATTTCATGGCGTCTCCGCTGCCACAGCCTAAGTCTGCTATGCGATACGTTTTTTCTTTATCGGTTACAAGCTTTTTCAATCCTTGCAATGTAATAGCGTGCCCTCCCAATTTCCTGTTAAGGATGTCGAGTTCATGCAAATTCAGGAACAAGAGGTCTTGTGGGATGTAGGGCGCATCCAGCATCTCTTTTTCATTGGAACGATGCGAAAATTTATTCGACATAAGTAAACAAGCCTGTTTCGATGCTCAAACCAGGTCCAAAGCCAACGGAGAAAATGGTTTCGTTTGGTTTGGGTTTGGATTTTTCGATCTCATTCATTACAAACAAAATGGTTGGAGACGACATGTTCCCATACTCATCTAAAACTTTGTAAGAAGAATGTAAATCATCATCAGTAAGCTGCAATTGACTTTGAATGACATCTAATATCCTCTTGCCTCCCGGATGTATGGCCCAGTGCTTAATCGATTTAGGTTTTATCCCGAATTTCGTTTCGGCTTTATGAACCAGATCAATGACTTCATCACCAATAAACTCAGGGATTTTAGCATCAAGGATCATTTCAAAATTAACGGGGGTAATGTTCCATCCCATCAGGTGTTTCCCTTTGTTGAGGAGGAGGGAGTAAAATCCGTTTATTGTCAATCCGCCGAGGTGATGAGCTTTACCATATGAATCAGATATAATAATGACAGCCGCTGCACCATCCCCAAAGAGAGTGTTGGAAAGTAAATTATCGTTATTGTTTTTGGGTTGAAAATGCAACGTACACAGCTCCACGCAAACTATCAGTACTTTAGCATTTTCATCGGTTTGGGCAATCATATCACCAATCTTTAAGGCATGAAACGCCGCATTACAGCCCAGAAAATTAACCGATGTGTGGAAAATATCGTTGGGTAAATCGAGTTGCTCAATTAACTCTGCATTAATACCTGGAGCATACAATCCTGTGCAAGTAGCTGTGATTAAATGGGTAAAGCCAAAATCAGTGATGGAAGTATCCAATTTTTTAACAGCATTTTGAATTGAACTTATGGCTAAGGGAATCGCATTGTCCTTAAATACGTTCAAACGCTCATTTACCTTGGGCAGAACAGGGCTTCCGTTAAAAAGCGTGTGTTTCCCGGCAGCAATATCGAAATCTGAAATAACTGAATAGCGACTGCTTATTCCGCTGTGATGAAACAACAGATTTAGCTTACGCGATGCGGTTTCATTAGCATAAGCTTCCTGCATAAAATTCAGTATAACACTTTGCTTTGTGCCATATTGGGGGACAGCTGTTCCTATAGAAATTATTCGGCTCATCGCTCTAAAACCAAGTGTAGAAATGGTTTAAAATCAGTATCGAGAAAAATAAGTTCATAAACGTTGATGTTAGAACATTCATACTCATTGTATTCTCGAAATTTGCATTACTGGAGTTTCTTCGAACTTTATTGAACCAAACTGATAGCCTGAATATTACAGGCAACATCAGCAATAGGAACAAAAGCACTGCAATCAGTTCATTTTTAATTTCAAAGTAATAGGCCAACAATAAGGTTGCCAGGGAAAACAGGATGGCGGAAAAGATAAAAGTGCCATTATATCCCAGTTTATAGCTAATGGAGATGACTCCATCTTTTTTATCTGCTTCATGCTGGTAAATCTGTGTTAACGGGTAGGCACTTCCGAGGAATAAACTGGCAATGGCCATACATATGAAGTTATCGAGGGTAAAAAAAGTATCAAAAGCAGAAGGGGAAATGGCCGAGGATGCTATCAGATAAACCCATCCGCCCTGAAATATGAACACAGCGAGAAATCCGATAATCGGATATTTTTTTAGTCGTATCCCTCTGAAACTATAGGCTCGCGATACGAGAACGAACACCAATACTAATACGGAAAAGTAAATTGAAATAAATAATCCCAGAACTATACCAACAAAATCGAATAGGAGCGTGGTATAGAACAGGTTTTTAGTCACTTTTGGAGGACGTTTCAGGCCACCAATGCTGGTTTCATCCCGATCCTGATAACTGTTATAGCCATTACTGGAAGGGAAAATCAACAAGTGTAAAATTAAAAACCCCATAATAGTTGGGGTCCATTGGATACTATCTGCCTGACTTAAAGCAAATAGAAAAACAGGCATTAAATAAAAGGAAAACGGGAACCGGAGGTGTTTTATCGTACTCTTATCGAACCAGGATTTCATCTTTTGGGGCATTATGTTTATTATTGGTGGGCCATACATATAAACAATCATCCTCATCAAAGGTTTAGGTGAGGACATAAGGTTACTTCTTCTTACTAAGGATCAATAGGTGCGCAAAACACGCACATAGGTGCCATATAGCTTTTCAATTTCAGGAAAAGCAAAGATGAAGGGCAGGATTGCGGCTATAATCCAAACGAGGATTTTTTTGGTTTTTGTACGAATGGGAATATTTGTTTACCAGTTAAATGATATTCCTTTGGAAAAATGAAAACATAAAAAATCCCTTCCTTCAATAGAGAAGAAAGGGATTTAAGAATTAGGAAATGGAATTACATTTTCATACGACCTGATAAAACCCAGGCGCTCACTGCAGCAGGTTGTATAGAGGTAATGTCGTATAATACGCCATCCTCTTCGCCTAAGGCTGCAACTGCAGCAGCAACAGCAGCTATAACTTCCTGGCCATTTTGGCCTTTAGTTTCAACAACTTCTTTGACAGGTTCAGGAGCAGGAAAACCTGCTTTCCTTAATTTGAAGAAAGCTTCAGCAACCTGAGGAAGAAGAGCATATGAAAGCACGTCTTCGTCCTGTTCAATATATTCCTTAATTTTAGCTCTGGTTGACTCCAGCTCTGGAGCAATCAAATCAGCCGGACGACAAGTAATAGGTTTTTCGTCCCCTAAAATTTTGTCATAAATAGCTTGTGAAATTGGAGCAGGCGATTTGCCATATTCCCCTTTCACCAGGGCTTTCGATTCTTTTGGAATCATTTTATAACGTTCGCCCATGATCACATTAAACACAGCTTGTGTTCCAACAATCTGGCTTGTAGGAGTAACCAGCGGTGGATAACCGAAGTCTTCT
>Ga0302321_100006277_pt1 | contig 10456 bp, 8 predicted proteins | sample Fen_T0_1_FD_202505 | JGI IMG/M metagenome (GOLD analysis project Ga0302321, IMG submission 202505) | Peat permafrost microbial communities from Stordalen Mire near Abisko, Sweden - Fen_T0_1 | ecosystem: Environmental > Terrestrial > Soil > Wetlands > Permafrost | place: Sweden: Abisko... | reverse complement strand
CAGCCGGCTCGTTGCCTCAATTTTGCGTGCGTACTCCCGGCCGGCGTCGGCGAAGCGATCGACGCTCGCGAGTGAAGCGATGTTGCGGACGCCCTTCAAATCGCGCGCTCGCATCCTCGGCTCCCTCCAGCGTCAGCGACTCATCACCGTTGACCCGGACGTCGACGTGCTGTCGGTTTCTGACGAGCTCGCGGAGCGAGATCCCGCCCTGGCACAGGCGACCGCCGCCGTCTCAGGTCGCGCTCCAGCCGGGCTCGAGCTTCGTCGTCGGCCGGTCGAGGTGGCGTTCGACGGGCGCCTCGGTGTGGTGATCAGCGCACCGCTATCGGTGCGCGAAGCGGACTTCAGCCTTGCATGCTGCCACGCGCGCGGGCGCCGCTGACCCGCAAGGGCGCGAAGCGCTGCTGAAGTACATCTTGCGGCCCCCGCTTTCGACCGAGCGGTTGCTGCCGGTGCCCGATGGGCTCGTGCGCATCGCGCTGAAGAAGCCATTCAGCGACGGCACCGTCGCGGTCGAGTTGGACCCGCTCTCACTGCTCTGCCGCCTCGTCGCTCTCGTCCCAGCGCCACGCTTCCACACCGTGCGCTACTCGTGCGTGTGGCCGCCGCCTCCAAGTGGCGTCCTCTAATCGTGCCCAAGCCAGCGCTGACAGGAGCGACCGACCAAGCGTCCACCAGCGATCAGCGGTCCTGCGGCCCGCCACCAGAGTGCGTGGAGGGCTCTCGCTACCGACCGTGGGCGGAGCTGCTCAAGCGTTTGGCATCGACCTCGAAATTTGCCCGCGCTGCGGCGGACGCATGCACCTCTTGGCCGTCATCACCGACCTCGCAAGCGCCGCGCGCTTCCCTCGCCACCAGGGCGAGCCGATCGAGCCGCCCAAGCGTGCTCCGGCTCGAGACCCACCGTATTGGCAGAGCAAGAGTGTACGACGACACGGCCAATCCGAGCAGTCCTCGCAGCTGGGTTGTTCGAAGAGCACTGAACCGAGACTGCACGGACCCGGGGCGAGGGAACTTTGGTGGCCGACGCGCGCTGCAGCGCGGAGGTTTGTTCGCGTTCCCGGGCGCCCTCGTCCGGTTGCAGTCCCAGCGGTTACCGACCCCGTCAGCGCTCACCACGCGGCGCCGTTCACCACGCAGCGCCGAGGTGCGGTCGCGCGCTGGGTGGCGTCCCGCCGGCCCCCAATTGTTTCACCTACGCGCACGCGCGTCCCCTGCTCGGCGCCCTCGGTCGACACCACCACACAACGCCGGCGCCAAAGCGCGCAGGCCCGCTTGTCGCTCAACGGGCAAGTCGGCAAAGCCAGCGAGCGACCCGCGGCCTTCGGCGGTCGGAGCCAAGGCGGGCGACTGCATTGCGTTCGCAGCCGACGCTGGGGCCTCACTCCCCGACAACAGCAAGTGGCGTGGCCGATGGCTAAGGGGGAGACCAACAATGGCATCGCGCAAGCGCTGGCCGTGCGGAAGGAACCGTCGAACTGCACGCGCACGCCGTCATGGTGAAATCGGGTCTGCCAACCCGAGCAGCGCTGGCCGCGCATTTTCACGATGGCAAGTATCTGGAGTAAGCACGGAGCTTGCCCGTCACCAGCGCGCCCGAGCGCTGGCAGCTATCGACGACATCAGAGGCCGCAGCCGATAGACTGATCGCACTCGAGCTGACCGTCCGCACAGCGAAGCGTCCAGCTTTCCGGGCCCGTGTGAAAACCACACGCATTTTTCCCGACTTCGGGGAAGACGCAGCCAGTCTGCCCATTGCCGAGCTGATATTTACAGGTGATCTGATAGCCGCAGTTGTTCGTGATGTCGACGTAGCCCTGGCACAGAGGGTCGCTGGACAGAGCAGCAGACATGCAACCCGCTACTGATTTGCACGTCGTCGCGGAGCCGCCCGAGCCCGGCGTGCCCTTCGGCCCGGAACTGCCCCCTGTCCCCGCGCTGGGCGTGCCGCTCATTCCAGGAGCGCCACCACTGGAGCTAAGGCACAGGGACGCGGGACCGCAGGCCGACGCAGCATTGCCATCGATGGGCACGCAACAGCCGGTTGTACATTGCGCGCCAGCGGTGCATCGCTGCGCGCACTGAGTTACCCCGCCGATGATCACGCACGCCTGATTCGCGGTGCAGGTATTGCAAATTGCAGGAATGCCAGTGGGAGCTGAGCCGGCACCGCCCATTCCGGTCGGCGGCGGAGAGGTCGTGCAACCGTTCGGGTCCCAGGTCCAACCTTGCGGGTAGGTCGCACATTCCGTGAGCGGTTGCGCCGAGCAAAAGCCGCCTGTGTAGGCCGATCCCGGGGTGCCGCCGCACCAGCCGCAGCCAACCTGCAACGTGCAGGCGCCGCACGACGCGAACGGAGAGCAATCGATTGCCGACGTTGAGTCACCCCCGGCTCCCCCGCTGCTCGAGGCACAGGCTGCCGACAGAATCGCGACAGCAGCACCGACCGTGAGCATCCGGCACAAGGCCCCCAATACGCGAGCGAAACCTGGAAGCGTGCTATTCACAACAACTCTCTGAGCGAAGGCTTGTTGAAGCGCGCGCGATCGATTCTGTTTCACGCCGCGTCTTCATCGAATCGAATATCGCATGCCCCGGTGGTGCTTAGCCATATAGGAAAGCCAATAGATGCTCGGGACTCTGAACTGAAAAAGAGCAGCCTACTGGCGTAGGCAGTTTCCCATATGGACCGCGCCCTTCGCAGCGAGTTAGGTTCCGCGTGTGATCGCGCCTTCACGCTTCGCAACCTGGTTGGCTCGTGCGACGGGCTACGCCACGGTTCTTTACGTTGTGTGTGCTGTCGGCTGCGGCGATGCCTCAGACGGCGGAACCAGCAAAACGACAGCTGCGCCCGCCGATAAGTGCGCTGCGCTCGAACGCCCTCCAAGCTGTATCGCGGTGGCCGGAGAGGACACCGCGTGTCGGCAAAGGGGCTTTTGTTTCGGCTGTACGAACCTATCACTACCGGAAGAATGCCAGCTTCAGCCGGACCTTTCGGGCCAGGCTCCCGTCGGCTGCTGTGGGCAGCCGTGAGAGCGGTGCTGCTCCGTTCGATTTGTCGTTGCCTGACAGTGGTGCAAGTGTGCCTAGCGCTCATTGGCTGCGGCAATGGTGGGCAATCCCAACAGCCAGCGCGGCCCGTCCGAACCCGACGCGAGCCCTCGCGGACGCATGAGTCGCATAAAAACCCCCATGTTAACCAATGGTTAGCGTAGCCCTGACGGTTCCGAGATGCTCTCATCACCCGTGGCAGCCGGCAAGTTCACGAGCTCGGCTCCGACCGCCACACCGTTTGGTCTTCCTATCCCCCGACGGAAGCCGCGGCCTGTTCGCGAGCTTGATCGAGGCTCAAGACGAGGATGGCCGTCGCTTAACCGACGACCAGATCCGCGACGAGGTGGTCACGAAGTTCCTGGCTGGGCACGAGACGACGGCCTCGTTGATCGCCGTCACGCTCCACTTCCTCGCCTCTCACCCCGCCGCCCTGGCGAAGGTTCAGCGTGAGGCAGACAAGCTGTTGGGCGAACAGGAGCTGAGCATGGACTCATTGCGCCGCTCGCCATATTTGGTCTTCCTATCGCCCGACGGACGCCGCGGCCTGCTCGCGAGCTTGATCGAGGATCAAGACGAGGATGGCCGTCGCTTAACCGACGACCAGATCCGCGACGAGGTGGTCACGAAGTTCCTGGCTGGGCACGAGACGACGGCCTCGTTGATCGCCGTCACGCGCGTGAGTCGCACGGTAATCAAGGACACGAAGATCGGCCACTACGACATTGAAGCCGGGTCCGAGGTGAACATTCCGCAGTGGGCCGTGCATCGCCGGATTTTCACTCATGCCTCGAGACGGCGTCCTGAACCTCGTGGTCGAGTCCAGAAAGCCTGGCAGCGCCTAGCTCGCAAACGTCTTGGCGCGGCGTCGGCTTAGAACACCCCGCGTGCTGCGTTGAAAGTCAGCGCCATCGGGATGAAGGACGAGAGCACGAACAGGGCGAAGCGCGTCGTGACGCTGTTCTACAGCGCCTGAAGCAGGCTGTGCAGAACACGCAACCCGACATATGGTGACCATCAACACCAAGCCGCCACGAATACGCGGACCCTTCAAGGCGCGCTGGGTGCATACACGCGCCGGCGGTGGCCGTCGGGATCGAGCGCTACGAAGGTGTCGCCGAAGTCCAGCCTCGTGGGCGTTTGCGCGATCGGAAGGCTCCGCGCCGCCCAATTCTCGTGTGTCGCGCGAACCGCGTCAGCGTCGGCGACGGTGGCGTTGGGAGTCCTTGAGTGTGCGTTTATCGCGCTCCCGGGTCGCGCTACTGCGCGAGTGGCGTGAACGCGAAGGCGTCGCCGAACTGGTCTAGCGGTCGGCAGCGCGGCCCGTCAAGAGCGCTCTAAACATTTGTTAACGTAAGGTTTTTTTACGCGAACAAGCCGCGATGGGGGCGTTCGCGCCGGTTTCGGACGGGCCGTGCTGGGCTCCTACTCCTCGTTATGCCGGAGCCGTTGGAGTCACGTTTCGGCTGAGGCGGGACACATCAACGGTGGGAAGCCCCAAGAGCAAAGCGGCTGTCGCGCCCATGCGCTGTGACCCTGCTGACCTACCGCGGAGGGTGTCTGAGCTCAAAGCGATTGCCGTCACCTCGGGAGCCGCCCGATGAAGCTTGACGGGCTCGCAGCATACGCTCCGACGAAGTAGACGTATTGAGCATCGAGATACAACGAGAAATATTGCGACAGGAACGGTGCTACTCCAAGCTTTTCAACAACCCCGTTCTTCCAGGATTGCAAGGCGCCGCCGACGAGAGACTGACCGCTTTGGGAAACGACGTAGTTGCCGTCGAGATCTGCGGCTAGTGGCACGATGCTCGGGCCGAGCGACTTGGTTTCGCCCGTTTGCAGATCCAGCTGCGAGAGCTCGATGGTGCCGGCCTGAGTGCCTCTATAGGCGAATTGACCCCAAATGCTCCAATTGAATTGCGGTTGAGGTGGCGCGACTTCGACCACTGGGCCACCGGCGAGAGGGATGCGCATCAACGACAGTGTGCCGTCGCCATGATCGACAGCCCAGTAAACGTTCGTGCCGTCAGTCTCGATGCGGTCAAGGGCGTGTGGTGTCAAATCGGTCGCGACGACAGAAAGCTGTCTGCTCGCGAGGTGGTATGCATACAACGTGTTCGCGGGGTTGCTCGGCGCGGCAGAGCCTTCAAAGATCAAGGTGTCCGAGGTGCCGATGACCTCTCCCGCGGGCGCGGACGGTAGGTTCACGAAACCACTGCCATAGGCAGTAACGTAGTGAATCGAACTGCCACTGAAGCCAAAGACGCCGAAGGAATTGCCCCATTGGTATTCCAGATCCGCCTTCTGGACGCGGCTGGCAATGTCCATTGATTTGGCCTCGCTACCGTTCGGTGATTCTTTCCAGTATATCCGTCCGCCAAACAGGTTAAAGAGCGTGATTTCGCCGCTCTGCGGAGTGACGAGGACGAGCGGGGAGCAGCCCAGCGAAGTGCATGCAGTCTCGCTGCACACGCGGCCACAATGCCCACAGTTGTCCTTGTCGCTGTTGGGATTCACGCAAGTGCCTGCGCACTTGATTGCCGACGCGACGCAGTCGCAGACCGACCGGTCGCAGGATTCGAGCGCAGCGCAGGCGTGGCCGCAAGCACCGCAATTGGCGCTGTCAGAAGTCAGGTTCTTGCAGGCTTCGGGCGATCCGCTGCAGCGCGTTGCCTCGGGCTGGTCGTCGCAAATCTCTGCGTACCCTTGTGCGTTCGTGATCGCCGCGCCGCCGCACTCGTTCTGTTGCTTGCAAAAGCTCACGCACGTTCCGGACGCCGCGTTGCACGACGCGGTGCGGTCGTCACATGCGCCGCAACCAAGGCCGCCGCAGCTCAACGAGCGCGTGGCTGTCGTGCACGCGGCGGAAAAAGCGTCCGCCGTACAGCCCGGTCCAAAGCCACTCGCCGAAAACTGATAAGACGCACTCCCCTGATTGTCTGAGCCGACAACCGCGACGGAAACCGTATGCAGCCCAGCACGCTTGGGTGAACAATAACCGAGCAAATACGTTCGGGTCACCTGACCCGCAATTCGCGCAGCCAGCGCCTGAAAGTCACGGGCAAGCGTCGTCGGATCGTCGGAGCTGATCAGGCCGTTATTGGCGAGCTGCGCGAGGGCGCTCTGTGCACTCGCGCTGTAGTCTGGCGACGATTGCAGACCGACGGCCAGCACCTGGTCGGCGCCGTCTGCTGTCTCCGCGGTCAGCGCTTGTTGAAGCGTCTGCAACCCCGCGGTATCGGCGCCGTCCGTGAACAGCACGACGTAGCCGCTGGTAAGAGCGCCACCGTAGTTGCGCTGCTCGAAGGCGACCTCTGCGGCGTGGAGCGTCGACAAGCCTTGAATCACCGCCCCGTACAAGTTCGTGGACGAAGGATCGCTCGGGGTATAAGTGGTCAGGGCGTCGAGTCGCGAGAGAAGCTTCGCCGTGTCGAGAGTAGGAGCTTGCCACGCGGTGGACGTAGACCCGCCCGAAAATAGCTCGATGCTGATTTGAACGTTCAGCTGGTTGTTGTTCGCCTGCAAGCGCTTGACGAAGGCCCTGGCCCCGTCGATCATCGGCTGCAGCTCATTTTTTGTTGAGCTCGACATATCGAGCAGCAGGGTTGCGAAGATTGTCAGACCCGGTTTTGGCAAGACCGTGGGGACGGCTTCCGACGAGAGAGCGGTTCCGTCCTCTTGCACCGCAAAGTCAGAATTCCCGAGCCCGGTGACGGGCCGCCCCTGGCAATCATCGACCGTATAGAACATCGCCACGGAGGATTGCAGCGCCGTATTGACGGTGGTCCCCGGAGAGACGTTGGAAGAGTAACCCGACGTCCGCCCCTCGATGAGCTTCGACACCACGCAGCTCTTGTCCGGAGGGTCCGTGTAGTCGACGCCGTCGGCGATGAACCCCTTGCTGAAATGGCTCGCGGGGCCGGTCAGGGTCGTGCCGAGTGGGATCCCGCCGACTCGCTCGTAGCCGGTCGTGCCCTCTCTGGACCAAAACAGCGTCGCGAGGTGTGCGTCGCCGTCGAAGGGCAACGTGACGCTGATGGGTTTGGCGAAGGCGGTTCCTTCTGGCTCGAATTTGTACACGGGGGAATATGTTGTGTAGCCTGTGGGCGGCGCGTCAGTGGTTTCGGTAATCGTGATCGAAGTGGTCGCGGCAACGGCACCCGCCGGGATTGCGATTGTGACGGTTCCGGCTACGCCTCCCGTCAATGTGATGGATCCGCCATCAACGCCGATGGTCTTCGTGATCTTCGCGCCGTTACCGGTGAGGCCTGCAGAGCCGGCGCTTGTTGAGCTCCCTGCATCCCCGCTGGCACCACCGGCACCGCCGCTATCCCCGGGGCTCATGCCAGCTGCGCCGCTCGCATCGTTCTTGCGACTCCCGTCCCCCGCCTCAGCGCCAGCGCCAGCGCCAACCCCGCCCCCGCTTCCGGTGGCGCCCCCCGTTCCGCCTCCGCCTTCGCCTCCGCCACAGCTGGCTGCACCGACGAGACACAGAGCAACTAGCCACGCCGTCGCGCGCGAGATCGCGCGGAGGCGCGCTTGCGCAAGGGGGGAATTTGTCATGATCGCTCCAGGCTTCGAGGGCACGATACGCCGCGAGCTCAGCAAGGATCTATATAGGGTTCCCCATATGGATTTGGCTTCGACCGAAGGTTTACCGTTCGGCCAGAGCCTCGACCGCGCAAAAACTATGTCGGAGAGCCGCTCGATCCACGTCCGCTCCAGAGTCAGCCAGCGGCCCAGACCGCGGCGATCAACCGCGTGCGGCTTTCGAGCTTGGCCTTCGCCAGAATAGCACTAACGTGGAGTTCGACGGTTCCCATGGCGCAGCCGAGCTTGTTGGCAATCTCCTTGTTGCCGTCACCGGCGACGACCAGGGCCAGAACGTCGGTTTGCCGCCGCGTTAGGCGCCAACGCTGCTGGGCGTGGCGGATGCGCTCCGCGAACGTTGGACTCTCCGCGGACAAGACCACGAGCAGCAAATACGGTAGCCCGGGCAAGCTGACCGTGAGTGGCTCGTGGCTGAGCTCGCGGAGCACGCTCAGGACTGCGGAGCCCTTTCGTTCGATGAGCGCGCGACCCGTGTCGTTGGCGTGTACACAAACGCCGTTGAGGCGAAGCAGAAAAGCGGGAACGGACAGGCGATTCAGGCGCTCGACATGGACACCCAGGCGGTCGTCGACTCGTTGTTCCAGACGTAACCGCTTGAGCAGCGCTGGAAGGCTGCGCGAGAATTCAGCTACCTCGTCTGGTTGGAAGGCATTTTCGCGGAATGCTCCAACCCACGAGAGGAGCAGCGGACCGTCGCACGCGAGCACCCGCATTTGGTCGTGGCCCAGCAGCCCTGCGGGACGGTACACCTCCTCGATCAGGGGCAGCGGTTCGGGTCGGCGTTGGAGTTCCTGCATCCAGGCACCGTCCATGACTACGTTGCGGTGCGCATCCGGGGGTCGCAACGGGCTATAGGCGGTCCATTCGCTCCCGGTCTGCTGGGCCAGGAAGCGCTCGTAGGCGCCGTGGGTCCGTTCGACCAGATTTCGACCTTTGCCGGCGGTGTGGAAGAACTCGAGCAGCCAGCCTCGCTCGCCGAGTGCCGGGCGATGGGCGTGCGCCGTGCAGCTCCAAGTCTCAGAAAATACTGTCAAGCACGCCGCCAGAGCACTGCCCTCGGATACCGTGCGGCAGATCGAAGTTACCTCGCGCACGACATCGGTCAACGGCGGACTCCTCAAGTGGAGCGTCTGTCGGACCTATCGGCGCGTCAACGCGGCGCTCAGCCGGGCTTGAGCGCGCGCTCGATAAAGGCAATCGTGCCCGCTTCGTCCTCGTACAGCTGACTGTGGCCAAGTCCCGGGATACATTCGAATTTGCCGTGCGGCACAGCGGCAATCAGCTCTTCGCTCCGCGCCAGCGGCATCGCGGCGTCGGCCCCACCCGCACGCGCCACGACTCGCGTTGGGAGGGCGCAGAGCAGGGGACGCAAGTCGGCGCATGCGGCGCATGCCTCGAGATCTTCAGCCAACGCCTCGGGGGCGATAGCGGCGAGCCACGACGTGACCCACGCACGCCCTTCGGCAGTTGCTGCGAAGGTGGGCGACAGCATCGCGTTCGTAGCCGGCTCGCTCACGTCGACACCACAGCGCAACGCCGCGGCCAACGCGCGCAGGCCCGCTCGTTGCTCTAAGGGCAAGTCGGCAAAGCCAGCGAGCGAGATCAACGTTCGAACACGCATGCGGCCTTCGAGCGCGAGCCAAAGGCCGCGATAGGCACCGCCGGAGATCCCGACGATGGCGCAGTCGTCGACGCCTAATTCTTGCAAATCGTCGCTCAGCCGCCGGCAGCCGAGCGCAAGGGCGTCTGAAGCGCCGCCGAGCCGCGGAGTCCGGCCGTAACCGGGCATGTGCGGCACAAGCACGCGAAAGCTGTCGGACAGGTAGCGCGCCAAATTCGAAAACTGCGCCACACCGGCTCCCGTTCCGTGGAGCAGAAGCACACACGGCCCATTTCCAGATTCGCTGAAGTCGTGAAACACGCAAATCACTACACGCTACACCCCGGGAAAGCGCAATAGCAATCCGATCACGCGCCTGCGCATTGGCACTTGCCCGCATACTGACCATTGAGACAACAGAGGTCTGCGCAACAGTCGCTATCCTTGCCGCACGGTCCGCCGAACGGATAACAGAGGGTCTGTTTGCACATGCCGGAAATGCACGAAGATAGCGCGTCGCAAGAGCCGCACGTGCCGCCGCAGCCATTGTCCCCGCACGTCTTCCCGCTACACTTCGGCACGCACTGACACGCTCCGCCATGGCACGCTTGACCCGCCGGACAGGTGCCGCTCTGACAGATCCCTCCGCAGCCATCGGACGCCCCGCACGTACCGTTGCACGAGGGCGTGCACTTACAAACACCGCCGACGCAATCTTGGTTTCCGGGGCACGAGCCCGTCTGGCACACAGTTCCGCAACCGTCATCGCTACCGCATGCCTTGCCCGAACAATTCGGTGCGCACTTGCACACGCCCGCGTGACACGTGAGGCTGCTCGGGCACGAGCCTGTCTGGCAGAGTCCGCCGCAGCCGTCCGGCGCGCCGCAGCTGGCTCCGCCACATTGCGGCGCGCACTGACATTGGCCCTGTACGCACGCCTTCCCGGTTGGGCAGCTGCCCGTCTTGCACTGGCCGCCGCAACCATCCGATGCGCCACAGGGCCCGGAGCAGGAAGGCACGCATTTACAAACGCCTCCGGCACAGGTGCTTCCGGCAGCACATTGATGCGGGCAGAGCGTGCCACAGGAATCGTCGCCACACTGGTTGGCCGCGCATTGAGCGACGCAGCCAACCTGCCGGCAAGTCCAACTCTGGGCGTTGCTCGAGCAACTAGACCCGCTGCATGGCGTA
>Ga0302321_100006276_pt1 | contig 10457 bp, 10 predicted proteins | sample Fen_T0_1_FD_202505 | JGI IMG/M metagenome (GOLD analysis project Ga0302321, IMG submission 202505) | Peat permafrost microbial communities from Stordalen Mire near Abisko, Sweden - Fen_T0_1 | ecosystem: Environmental > Terrestrial > Soil > Wetlands > Permafrost | place: Sweden: Abisko... | reverse complement strand
GAACATGCATACGAGTAAATAATACACAAGCCTGAAATATAGGCTGAAATATAGAGTTGCGAAAGGTAGAAGTTGTTTCATGCAATGGTTAGAATTAAGTGTACAGTCGCATCCCGAAGCCGTAGAATCCGTCTGTGAACTATTGAGCCGCTACTCCTCTGATGGCGTCGTCATAGAGGAGCCATACGAGTTGAGCGAAGATGGCCAGGAGTATCATATCCTCACCGGGCAGCCTGTTATGGTCCATGCCTATCTGCCCCTTGACGGCACAGAAGAAGCCAAAAAGCAGCAGATTGCCGAAGGCCTCTGGCACTTTTCGAGTCTGGGCGCACATTTTGTCGGAGAGTTACGTACGCGTGCAGTTGATGAGCAGGATTGGGCCAATGCCTGGAAAGATTATTATCATGTCACGCATATAGGTAAACGTCTGGTCATTCGTCCCTCGTGGCGCGAGTACACGCCAAAGGATGCAGAGGTCGTACTAACCCTTGATCCTGGTATGGCTTTTGGAACAGGAGTACACCCCACAACCCGTATGTGCCTGGAGCAGGTCGAGCAGCGCGTAACACCGGGTATGCACGTCATGGATGTGGGCACTGGCTCTGGCATTCTTGCCCTTGCCGCAGCCAAACTCGGTGCCTCCACCGTCTACACCATTGATAACAGCAGCGTAGCCGTCGAAAGTGCCAATGCCAATGCCGCCATGAACGACTTACAAGAAAAAATTACCGTTGTTCTGGGTGTTCTGGACGAGGCCGAAGCTGAGCGCCATGCAGATCAATATGATCTCGTGCTGGCAAATATTATCGCGCATATTATCGGCTCAATTGCTCCACAACTTGCCCGAGTTATGGCCCCGACAGGTCTCCTCGTCGTTAGTGGTATTATTGAGGCCCGTCGTGCTGATGCTCAAGGGCCTCTGCTGGCCGCAGGCCTGGAACTGGTCGAAGAAGTAAAAACCGATGATTGGCTTGTATTGGTTCTGCGTAGACGAGGATAATTTTTATGCATCGCTTTTTTGTTGGCGAACTCGCCTTACGTGGCATTGCTCCTGGTGCAAAGTTATCCCTACCTGAGAATGTTGCCCATCAGGTACGCGATGTCCTGCGTATTGTCATCGGAGAACAGATCGTACTATTCGACAACAGCGGAGACGAACTCGTCGCAGCTATAATCAGCCGTGCTCGTACCCGTGTAGAGGTACAGATTGCTGAGCGTCGCAGTGGGGCAGAAGAGCCGTCTGTACGCATCATCCTCTGCCAGGGCTTACTTAAGACGGCGCGCTTCGAGTGGGTGTTAGAAAAAGGGACCGAGTTGGGAGTGACTACGTTTGCCCCTATTCTCTGCCGACGTTCTATGGCTGGCCTTGAAGAGGCTGGTCCAGCCAAGATACAACGCTGGCAGCGCATTATCCAGGAAGCCAGCGAGCAGTGTGGTCGTTCGCGTGTTCCAGATCTGCTGACTATCCGCCCCTTAATGCATGCACTTAACGATATCCCAACCGGTGCACTGGCATTGATGCCCTGGGAAGAAGAACACGCTCAGACCCTCTATTCAGCCGTTCAGGCGGCTCGTACGGGCACTCCTGCTACAGCATCTGCGGTTTCGACGATCATCACTGTAGTACTCTTTATTGGCCCTGAGGGTGGTCTGATGCCTGAAGAAGTAGCGTTAGCACAGAAGTATAACGTAAAGGTCGTAACGCTAGGTAGACGTATTCTACGAGCTGAAACTGCTGCCATTGCAACCGTCGCCAACATCATGTACGCTCTCTCGTAGCGACGATGCTTGAGAGCGACACGTTCTCTGTAGAGTGTGTATGCCATAAGTATCAAGGCCAGAGCCTTTCAATTGTGCAAAAGCTCATAAATGCGATAAAAAACTACGAGCCATTTCTAAGGGAATGGCTCGTAGTAAATGAAATATCACAGACAATGTGTCCATAATACGAAGAAGAGGCTTAAGGGAGAAGCTTCCTGCCTATACTTACGTTTGCTTTCCAACGAGAGGTCTTCCGATCAATGAAATTGACGATGCCATTCAATAGGGCCGCGATAATGGTGAGCACAATCAAGGCAGCGAAGACACCAGCTGTGTCGAATGAAGTTGCCGCCGACTCAATCAAGTAGCCAAGACCGCGGTTCGACGCGATCAGTTCGCCGACAACGGCTCCGACCAATGCATATGGTATAGAAATATGCACACCGGTTAGTACATAGCCCATGGCAGAAGGTACCACAACTTTAAACATGATATCCTGCTGTTTTCCCCCCATGAGACGTACCGCGTCGATGAGATCCTGATCAACGTTGCGTACACCAGAGAGTGTATTGAAAAAGACCAGAAAGAAGACCGTTATCGCCGCAAAGATTATCTTCATCTGTATGTCAATCCCGAACCACAGAATGAAGAGAGGCGCAAGCGCAATTTTAGGAATGCTATAGACTGCGGAAACAAAGGGGTCAAGAACCTTCGCAAGTGTTTGTTGAACGCCAAAAAGAAAGCCAACCACGACACCACTAATGACGCCGAAAAACAGGCCAAACAGAGTTTCCTGAAGCGTAATCGCTGTGTGGAACCAGAGTGTGCCATCAGCGGTCCAGTCGACGAAGCGTGAGAAAATCGCCAGAGGGCTACTAAGGAACAAAGGATCGACGAATTTACCGGATATCAGCTGCCATACAGTAAGCAGGAGTGTGAGCAGCAAAATGCGGCTTATAGCGATGATAATAGCCTGCCTTCTTTGGAGATGCTTTGTATAGACGCGGGCAGATGGTACCTTTTGTGCTTTTTGTGTTAATGGAGAGATTTCTTCTGAAAGATCTGTGACCTTCATGCGCTAACCTCCTGCTGTGTACGTGCATCCATTAAGGCATTCCAGAGATAATGATGGACCTGAGCGAACTCTGGCCTAAAACGTATTTGGGCAGCATCGCGCGGTCGGGGCAGGTTGATGTATTCATCAAGGATGATGCGGCCACGCAAGCCAAGGACCACGACACGATCTCCCAGCACGATAGCTTCCTCAATATCATGTGTAACGAAGAGGACAGTCTTGCCACTACCGGACCAGAGATTGAGCAGTTCGTTCTGCAATTCGAGGCGCAACTGTGCATCCAGTGCGCCGAAAGGCTCATCCATGAGTAAGGTATCGGGAGCCGTACTGAGCATACGTGCCAGGCTAGCGCGGCGCAGCATTCCACCTGATAGTTCACGAGGGTAATGTTTCTCAAATCCCTTGAGCCCGACCTTCTGGATAAGCTCGCCCGTTATCTGCTGACGCTCATTTTTCTGTATGCCACGTATCTCAAGCGGCATTGCGATATTGTGCTCGACATTTCTCCATGGCATGAGCGTATCTTTTTGTGTGAGATATCCTACTTCAAGGCGTGGATTAATCATTGGGCTATTGTTATAGTAGATCATGCCCGAAGTTGTGGGTACAAGTCCAGCGACAGCATTGAGTAATGTTGACTTGCCACACCCACTCGGTCCCACCATTACAACAAAGCTGCCTTGCTCGATCTGTAAATTGACATTAGTCAGAACTGCAAGTTCCTGATCGCCGTGGACGAACGACTTACTTACCTGTTCGATACGAATGATGGTGGCCATCTCCTTGCCTTTCCCTATTCTGCATTTCCAGCAGCAAGCCGTACGTATGGGTGATAAACATGATACGAGTCTCCTCTGCGGAAAATCTGTTTTCAGTAATTAACGCCTATTCTCTCTTCTGGTGCCTACCTGTAGAATTGTATTGTGCTCCTTGCACCTTAATGACAGAGAACAGGAAAGGCTCATATGTGTAACATTGAGCCTGACACAACTCATCTCAGGACGGACGTATCGGGTTGTGTAAAAGCCTCAGCCCGGCATGATGAAACCTTTAGCGTTACTCATGTAGGGAGGCTTCAGTATATATTTCTTGACGGAAATATTCATTTGCTCATTAAAAATGCGTCGATACTATTTATATTGAACTATCATAGTATATACAAGATTACATCTTCTTGAATATGGATTAAATGCTAATTATAGATATCTGTTAAGTTACGATCTGGAAAAAATGAGGTATGAGAGAAAGGAGTGCTATGAGGACAATACACAAAAGAGGTATCAACACTCATAGCTATGACAGTCTCTACATGCCCTTTCCAAGAGCCCTTCTTAGTCTTTCATTTTCTCCGTGCGCTTGCTGGAGGGCATGTTGTAGCTGAGATGCCTCCTGGCGCCAGTTTTGTGTGCGGGCCAGCAAATTGTTGAGCGGCCCTGAGATTTGCCAGAGGACGTTTTCCTCAGTGAGAGGAACGCGAGCACTGTAATCTCCGTTTGCCACGCGCATATGCGTCTCAACGATTCTCTGAACGCTGGACTCTAATTGCTGTTTCTGCTGTGCAGAAACTTTGGCCTGCTGACCAAGATCATGTTCGAGTCTGGCGATCTCCTCAGCGTTGTTAGCACGTATAGAAGCCTGCGTCGTGCCTTGTACCCAGGTAAAGGCGATAATGGCAACAATAACCTGGATGAGGATAATGGGAGTAATAACGCCAGCGAAAGCAATGTCAAGTATAGCTTTTAACTCGGCTGTACGTAGCAGATTTGTGAGAGAGTACCAGGTAAAGATACAATTGCCAAGGGCAACGATAAAGACCCACCATGGAGGAAGAAAAGAGACGGCACATAGCAATGGCAGCACGAGAAGGCCAAAGAGAGGAAGAACCTCCATGCCCAGACCACCTGGCGTTGACACAACATTAAGGATAGGGAATGCTATGAATGTAAGAACGACGATAAGGCCTGCCAGGCTGATCCTTCCTATGCGGTTGAGTATGGTGGCCACAATCAGGGCAACTACTGAACCAATAACGATAGGGATCAGATAGGTATTGGTACCAATGAAGCCAGTGAAGACAGAAATAAGGAGCAAGAGATAAAGGCCCAGGATGATCTGGCTACCTGTCCGTCCGCGACGAAAGCGTTCCTGCTCTTTGAAAGAAGCAGAACGCTCTGGCTGAGAAGGAGATGTGAGGCGATACCACCAGCGTAACGCCACGCTCTCCTGGGTTGATTTAGGAGCCAAATAGAGGGGCACCTGTATATCTGCCTGGGGCATATTATCTATCGCAACAGGTGTGGAAAGCTTCTTCATGATGAGAACTCCATTTCAAAAATAAAATCATCAGGAATAACAGAGTTAGCGCTGCTTTACATTGGCGAGATTGACTTACAGGCGATTTCTGCCGCCCTTCTTATCAAGTACAATGACGCCAATCGATTGCAAGTCATTTAGCGCTTTGTCTACGAGATCTGGTGAAGTCGAGAGCATCTCTGCGATTTTCGTAGAGCTCTTTGTGCCATCAGCCAGTGCAAAGACAGCCCTGTGCAGACGCGAGAGGTTTTGCATCTGCCTTTGTTCCAGGCGTATGGTTGTCCGCCGAGGGAAAACATATCGTTCTCCTGGTGTAAGGGCGGACTGCTCTGGCTGCGTGACAGCTTCTGACTTCGGTGTAAACGTCCAGTTTAGTCTTCCCAGACGGGAAATCTCCTGGACTGTCTTCTTACCTGTCATGCGTTGGCCACTATTACCGACGATTGTGCATGAGGTAATAAGTCCTGACATGATGTTGACCTCAATGCGGCAAGGCTCACGCAAACTGGCGACCCCTGATGGCACTTCGGCTGACAAAAAACCTGTCTGCTGATAGGCCTGCATCATTTGCTTGATTGTTTCAAAATCGAGATTATAAACAGCCACAGACTCATCCTATCTCAATAAGTATTATGAATGCGATATACGTTGAGTCCCTAAAGCCATCTACAACCGATTACAGATGTTTCTAAGTGTCTACCGTATGCATTGTCCTTGCTGCTACATCCCTGGTTGCTTGCATGATATTGGGACAACGTCCGAAATCAGAGCAGATGGTGAGGTACTGTCTATCAGGGCCTGAACCATATGGAGCGCAAAGGTCACCATCAGGTAGCTAACGAGGATATGAGTAGTTGCTCTCCTATGCATAGTAATGGCTGCATTTCTGATGTAGAAATAATGAAAATCAAAAACGTAACACAATCGAACATCATAAATATTCATGCCATAAGCTATCCTGCACCCACCCCAATGGATAAAAGTGCAGAGTGTTGAGCGTCTACCCCATCTGGAGCATTCATAGCTCGTTGTCTCTTCCTCGCAAGTGTACATAGTATTGGCACTGTACACTGTACTCTTATCAGAAATAGCTTTTCGGCTTACACAAGGCGTTTGTAATATCTCTATCTATTGTAAGCAATATAATACTAATATAGCGATAATAAAATGTCAATATTTCTTTTGCTTATAGCTCTTATTACTCATTAGCAAGCTTTTCTTAATGAAATTTTTATATATAACGCGATGTACCAAGGAAAGTTGTAAAAAAGAATCATGAGGTATTCTCTGGTAAAAAGAGAATTATTAAGGAGGAGCTTTGTGCTACCGGAAGTGTGCTTAAATTGCTAAAAGAATGCCGCAAGCATCTTTTCATCTGAAGTACTTGCGGCATTGAAGTTATGATGCTCAATATGTTGGGCGTGAAGTGATGAAGATGAGACCTTCTTTGCTATTCTCCAAGCCCCTCTCCAGTCAGTACTGCATGGACATAATCTGCGACGTAATGGCGTTCGTCAACTCCGTCAATGATCATACACTCTGCAACCGAAACAATCTGTGGCGCCATCTCATGCAACACGCTTACAATGGCGCGCTCATTTCGGTTATCCGCATTAGGATCAGTAATAAAGCTATACAGCTCGTCCGTAAATTTGTCTTCATCAGCCAGAAGCTGGAAAACGTTAGACATGGTGTAAACAACCTTTCGTGACAGAACTTTTTTATCTGCGAGACCCTATGAGGTCTTTCATATGGTACGATTCTGCTACAAATAACGTCTTACTGTATCATCCTGCTACTAACTATACGTAAGGTAACACTTACATGTCAAGGTGCGCCACAAAAATAGAGAATGTATCTATTTGACCTATGGTGTAAACATTTTGAAGAAGATTGACCAGATTAGACACTTCATGCTATCATAACCCAACGTAGTCTGCTCAAAGTAATTATGTTCGAGTAACTTGTTCATGCAAAATGTCGTCCCTGATGCCCTACAGCGTTTACGTGCTACAGAGATTATGCGCATGGCCGGGCTGATAGCAGCCTCGCTGGGTCAAGAGTATAGTCGTATTGGCTCTTTTCGTGAGACAAGGCGACAAAGTGCACGTATTAGCGGTCTGCTTGAGATTCCGCCCACAGCTTATGCTCTGGCTGCCTGGGATAAAAATGAGACTGCCCAAAGCCAGAAAGTGCAAGAGAAAGCAGAAAAGCAGCTTTCATATTCCATTGAGGTTGAGATTAAAAACAGCTCCTCCTGGATATGTGTATGTTCATGTGGTTCGCCTGCTACGATGTTGTGCGCACATGCTGCTGCTTTATTATATCATTGGATTGCCCAGCCTGCTGCATTTCTTCCTGCTGTAAATTCTCCTGTTGCTGAACATGCATCTGTTCAGGAGCACAAACATGCCTCGGTGGCCTCAAACGAGATAAAGCCTGAAGTGGTACCCGTAGAGATTGCACGCCAGTCTGGATTGACAAATTCAATTGTTATTCGCTATAGTGCTGATCTCTCGAATGTCCTGATGCAATTGGGTTTGAGTGAGTTGCGTGGTATTGCACGTGAGTATGAACTTGTAACGAATGGTATGACGAAGCTGCAACTGACTGAGAGGCTAGTGGAGACATTAAAGCAGCCTGAAGTTGTGCGGCGTGTGGCGGCGACATTAGAGAAGACACAACGCCAGCTGCTAGCGGCCTTAACGCTTGCTGGCGGTGTTATTGCGGATGAGGATTTGCGCAGTCTCTTCGAGCGTTTTTCTTTAGGTCAACCAGGTCAACTGCAACGCATCTTACTGGTTTTACAAGGCAAGGCTTTGCTCTTTCGCACGAGTATGAGTAGTTATGGAACCTCTGCAGCCGGAAGCCTGGGAGGTGCGTTAATGGATGTGGGGTGGTATGTGCCGGTAGAGGTGCGTGTGGCTTTGCGTGTTTTTGTGCCTGTGACAAGCTTTGATATAGAACGGCAGGATGAAAAACATGGGCCGCTAACGCTGCAATATGCGGAGCCCTATCGTCTCCTGGCTGATCTTTTGCTTGTGGCTCGCGTGCTGGATGGTTATGTGCTTGGCCCTGATGACAATTGGCTGCCACGTAGCCAGGCGGGCCCTCGCCCCTCTGATTTGAATCTCTATTCTCGCTCGGTAAGCAATACCGATCGTTCTGTTCAGGTTCAAGCGCCGGAAGATACCCCTTCAACAGCGCTTATTTCTGCGTTGCAAGCGGTTGTATCTCGTCCGACCAGCTTTCTGTACTTCGCTGTTCGCTTTTTACGCCTGGTGAATGTGGTATATAAAGATGATAGCGGCGCTCTGCGTATTCTACAGACGACGGCTCAGTTCTTACTTGGCTCTCCTAGCATGGAAATGCTGAAAGATCTGTTTGATCTCTGGCTGCATAAGTCTTCTTATAGTGATCTATTTGATCTGCAAGCAGATGGTTTGCGCTTATGTTGCCGTGCGGCACCGCTGGGTATCCCTATCCTGCGTCCAGATGAGTTGGATGCTGAAAATAGTGAGGCTCGCCAGACTCTGGTCTCTTTACTGGCACAAACTCCTCTTAATCAATGGATTAGCTTTCAGGCCTTTGTTCGTTTTATCTATCGCCTGGATCCCCTCTTCCTCCAGAAGCGTCAGCGGCTTTTCTCATCTCCTCACTGGTGGTTTGAGCAAGAGTCTAAACGTGTGCTCAAACCATTACAGCAAAATGATTGGCTACGTGCGGAAATGCCTTATATTGCCCATCTTTTGTCTGGCCCTTTGCATCTGTGGGGGGCTTGTGATATTGCTCTATCTGCGGAAGGGCGGCTAGTTGCCTTTCGCCTTACTCCTCTTGCCGGTTGGCTTCTGAATGCCCAGGCTTTTGAACCTGTTGATAATGATCCGTTATTCTTGTCGTCTGCGCCGTTAAATGTAATAAGCAAGGATGAGGTGCTGGTTCCGTGCTCTGTTTCTGCTTGGCCTGTCATCAATATATTGGAGACCTATATGCAGCCAGCGGGTATTCAGGGTGATCAACTGCGCTATCGTTTAACGCCAGCTGCTTTAAGCAATGCTTTTGGTCGTGGCTTGCGCCCGGCCAACTTGCTAGAACTATTGCGTGCCCTGCCAGCTACTGATAGTGAGGAGGGTGGGCAGCTATCCCAATTATTGGGGCAGCTAGAACAATGGATTGCGAGCTATGGGCGTGTGCGCATCTATACAGGGGTGAAGTTGCTGGAGACGACTGATGCTATTGTTATGCGTGAATTGTCTGCAACCACCTCCCTTGATGCCCATATTGTGCAGCCGATCCACCCAAATTTGCTCGTGCTTAAAAAGACGGCATTCGAGCTTGTGATTGATGAGCTGAAGCGCCGTGGGCAGCCTCCCCTTTTGCATGATGAGGATTTTCATGGACCAGAATGATCTTGATTTGCTACAAACGGTGCCGCCATATTATCTGCAAACAGTGGCAAAAATAAGACATATGCCGTTATCGTCGTCAGCTTTGAATGCTCTGTCGGGTGCTGCGTCATCTTCTAATGCTCTTACTTCGTCTTCGCCTACCCTTGTGCTAGAGGTTGCACAATATCTCTTGAATACCACTTCTATTCGTGAGGTATTACAGGACCTTGGTGAGCTTGAAACCTTGATTCTCCGTGAGCTGGTGTTGTGTGGGGGCAGGACAAATAGCCGCGATCTGGCGCTTTACTTTCTCAATGCTGGCCTCCTTGCCGATGATAAGAAAAACACTCCCACGCCAGCAATTGCGCATGGGGCTCTTTATCAACCTATAACGCAGCTACAGCCTCCCCAATATCCAACTGCTCATCCGCATGGTGTTTTTGAGCAGGCTGTGCGTCATTTACTCGTCGTTGGCCTTATATTCTGGGGTAAGCAAACGAATTTCTCGGGACGTGACTATACCAGTGGCATCCATGACGGTGTGCTTATTGTCCCTCAAACGGTACAGGCGGTTGTGCGTAGCGAATGGCATCTAGAGCGTGCAATTCAGGTGGATACAGCTCCTCTGGCTGTACTCAGCGATAGCTTGCACTCTTGTCAGCGTTCTCTCTATCTTTATTGGTCATTTGTGGCTTCTATGCACGATGGTCTGGCACTTGTCAATAATGGGTTGCTGTCGCGTTCGGCCTTGCGCCAGCTGATAGAGCATCTGAGCGCGGGGCATATGAGGGCGAAGATCCAAAGTGAGCAGGCGCGTTTAGAGAACGATGTGCCCTATATCTTGTTTCTCCGCTTGCTCTTGATGCAGTTAGGCCTGCTACAAGAGCGCAATGGTTTTTTGCGTGTAGCTCCTGCCGATG
>Ga0302321_100006273_pt1 | contig 10459 bp, 8 predicted proteins | sample Fen_T0_1_FD_202505 | JGI IMG/M metagenome (GOLD analysis project Ga0302321, IMG submission 202505) | Peat permafrost microbial communities from Stordalen Mire near Abisko, Sweden - Fen_T0_1 | ecosystem: Environmental > Terrestrial > Soil > Wetlands > Permafrost | place: Sweden: Abisko... | reverse complement strand
GCGTCCTCTGCAAGGAAAGCCATGGTGCCTTCGCCACCTTCCGGGGCATCCCCGTCAACCTGCGGACTCTAGCTTCTGACCCCGGTGTAGCGCAAGCGCTTGCCCGCAGCGTCTGGTGTCGCCTATCCGGGTTCGCAGGTCAGGTAGCGCGGCTGCCACATGGCCTCAGCCACAGCGGCCGCGACCCGGGAATCGTCGATCGGCCGGCCGACGCCCGTGTCGCGCGCGGTGCGCACCACAGCCTCGGCCACCTGTTGGGTGACTTGCCGCAGGTCTGCCACGCGCGGATAGAGGCTGCCAGCAGCGAGATCGTCGCTGGTCACGAAGTGCGCCAGACATTCCGCGGCGGCTGCGAACATGGCCTCCTTCACTTCGCGCGCCTGAGCCACGAGACAGCCGAGGCCGACGCCAGGGAAGATGAAGGCATTGTTGCCCTGACCGACACGGATGGCGCGCCCTTCGTAGAGCACCGGCGCGAACGGGCTGCCGGTGGCGACCAGGGCGCGGCCGCCGGTCCACTTGAGCAAGTCCGCGGGAATGGCCTCTGACTTCGAGGTCGGGTTCGATAGAGGCATGATCACCGGCCGCTCGCTAAAGGACGCCATCGCGCGCACTAGCTCTTCGGAGAAGACGCCAGGCTGGCCGGAGGTGCCGATGAGGATCGTTGCTCGAACGGCGCGCACGACTGCGTTGAGGTCGCGCGGAAGCCCGGCCGCAAGGCCGTGACGCGCGGCAAGTTGCGCCGGCCAGGCAAAGGGCCGCTTGTAGGCGTCGCGGATCTCCCGGTCGTCGGCCAACAGACCGTCGCTGTCCAGCAGGACGACCGCCTCACTCAAGGCGTCGCCGACAAGGCCGCGACGCGCGAGCGTGTCACGCAGCAGCGCGGCAATTCCAATGCCTGCGGCGCCTGACCCGAGTATGACGACACGTTGACGCTCCAACGGAACACCGGTGATGCGGCAGGCGCCGAGTATCCCGGCCAGAGTGACGCCCGCGGTGCCCTGAATGTCGTCGTTGAACGAGGGCAGCACCTTGCGGTAACGCTCGAGCAAGCGGAACGCAATACCCTTCTTGAAGTCCTCCCACTGCAGGAGCGCGCTTGGAAAACGCTTCATCACGGCCTGCACGAACTCCTCGATCAGCTCGTCGTACTCGGGGCCGCGCAAGCGCGGATGGCGGTAGCCCAGGTAGAGCTCGTCCTGGCGCAGCTCTGCGTTGTCTGTGCCAACGTCCAGGCTGATGGGCAGGGTCTGCGCAGGGTGGATGCCCGCTGCGGCGGTATAGATGGTGAGCTTGCCGACAGGGATCCCCATGCCGCCCGCGCCCTGATCCCCGAGGCCCAGGATGCGCTCGTTGTCGGTGACGACGATCAGACGCACGTCGTCGAACGGCGCGTTACCTAGGACTTCATGGATGCGACCGCGATGCTCGGGCGTGATCCACAGGCCGCGCGCCCTGCGGAAGATGTGGCTGAACTCCTGGCAAGCCCGGCCGACCGTCGGCGTGTACACGATGGGCAGAAACTCCTCGAGGTGATCGAGCAGCACCCGGTAGAAGAGCGTCTCGTTGCGGTCCTGAAGCGCGGCCAAGCCGATGTACTTCTCGAGCGGGTCGCCTTTTCGCAGGACGTTGTCGTAGAAACGTCTGGCCTGCTGCTCCATCGTCATGACAGCGTCCGGCAGCAAGCCGCTCAGCCCTAGGTTGGCACGCTCCTCGGCGGAGAAGGCCGTACCCTTGTTGTACGTGGGGTGACGCAAGAGCGCGCAGCGCCGATAGGGGACTTGTACCCGTTCGACGCCATCGGCAGCGCGGACGATTCGATAGGAATCCATGGGCTCTCCCCTTCGGGTGGCGCACAGGGCCGTTCGCACGAGCCAGACGTCCCGGCACAAAGTGTATGTCGGAATCGGGGAGACTGGGTGATAATCCGCTGGGATCGATCATGACCGCCGCGCTCAGCGTTGCTCCACCCGACTATATCTTCCTGACCGAGTTGATCGGCATGAAGGTCTTTGACCTGAAAGGCCAGCGCATCGGCCGCGTGCGCGACGCGGCTTTGGTGCCCACTGTGCATCCGATGCGCGTGGACCGCTTCCTGGTCGGTGGTGGCTGGGCCTGGATGACTGTGCGCCATGACCAGGTGCGCTCGATCGGGCTGAACGGGATCTATCTGCGCGCGGAGCAGCTCACGCCTTACCACGACGACGAGTACATGCTGCGGATCGTGCAAGACCTGCTCGATCAGCAGATCATCGACGCCCAGGGCCGCAAAGTCGTGCGCGTGACAGACGTCAGCTTCACCGTCGCGCGCGAAGACGACCACGACGTGCTGCTGCTGCACGACGTCGACATTGGGATTCGCAGCGTGCTGCGCCGCGTGCTGCAGGGCTTGCTGCCGCCGCGTTGCGTGCGTTGGCTGCAAGCACCCATCTCTCCCAAGTCGATCCCTTGGGATTACTGCAACATCATCGAGCCAGACCCGCAGCGCCGCCTGCGACTGAACATCACTCCGCACCGCCTCGAGAACATACATCCCGCCGACCTAGCCGACATCGTCGAGGAGCTGGCCCCGGACGACCGCGAGGCCATCCTGGGATCCATCGACAGCGAGGTCGCTGCCGAAACGCTCTCCGAAGTGGAACCGCGCATCCAGGCAAAGATCGTCGAGGCCCTGGACCCCGAGAAGGCCGCAGAGATACTGGAAGAGATGGCCCCGGACCAGGCGGCCGACCTGCTGGCCGAGGTCAAGGAAGAGACCTCCGAGGAGATTCTCGAGGAGATGAGCCTAGAGCCCAAGACTGAGGTCGAAGAGCTCCTGGAGTTCGGCGAGCACACCGCCGGCGGTCTCATGAACCCCGAGTACGTCGCCATCTCTATGGAGGCGCGCGTGGCCGATGCCGTCGACGCTGTGCGCGAGGGCGAGCAGCTAATCGAGGGGCAGAACACCTTGTTTCTGCTAGACAGCGAACAACGCCTGGCCGGCGTAGTGCCCCTAGCGCGGCTACTTCTGGCAGCGCCCGAGACCCCCGTCAGCGATCTCAGGTCTGCGGACCTGATCCACGTCGATGCCAAGGAAAAGAAGGCACGTGTTGTCGAGCTGTTCGACAAGTACAATCTCCTGGCGCTGCCTGTGGTTGACGCCAGTGGCAAGCTCCTCGGCATCGTCACCGCCGACGACGTCATCTCTGTCCTGAGGCAGTCGTGAGCGAAGAGACCCATGCTGAACCTCCTCAAGCGCCTGCGCTATCACGTGCTGGTCTTCTTCGCGGTCGTGGGGCCAGGCTTCATCACCGCCAACGTCGATAACGATTCCGGCGGGATCTACACCTATTCGCAGGCCGGCGCGCGCTGGGGCTACCTTCCGCTCTGGACGCTGCTTCCGATCGCCGTTCTCTTGGTCGTCACTCAGGAGATGTGTTCGCGCATGGGCGCGGTCACAGGCAAGGGTCTCTCCGACCTGATCCGTGAGGAGTTCGGCCTGCGCACGACGTTTGTGGTCATGGCCGCGCTCGTGGTCGCGAACTTCACGAACGTCTTTGCCGAGTTCGCAGGCATTGCCAGCGCGCTCGAGCTGTTCGGCATCAGTCGCTACCTCTCGGTCCCAGTGGGCGCTGCGGCTGTTTGGCTGCTTGTCGTCAAAGGCAACTACAGAAGCGTCGAGAAGGTCTTTCTGCTCGCCTGCCTGGTGTATGTCACGTACATCTTCTCCGGCGTGCTGGTCGAGCCGGACTGGAAGGCGGCGGCGATCGCCAGCGTAACGCCCTCGCTCATGCTTGACCCCGCCTACATCACGCTACTCATCGGCATGGTCGGGACTTCGATTGCGCCCTGGATGCAGTTCTACCTGCAAGCGGCAATTGTCGAGAAGGGCATCAGCGCAGAAGAGTATTCGAAATCGCGCATCGAGGTGGTCGTCGGTTGCATCGTGATGGTCGTGATCGCCTTCTTCATCATCGTGTCGTGCGCCGGCGCCATTCACTCCGTGGCCCCGCGCGACGTCAAAGACGCCGCTGACGCGGCCGAGGGCCTCAAGCCTTTTGGCCGCTGGGCCTATCTCTTCTTCACCGTCGGCCTGCTCAACGCTTCTGTCTTCGGAGCGTGCATCCTGCCACTCTCCACCGCCTACACGGTCTGCGAGGGCCTGGGCTTCGATTCCGGTGTGAATCTGCGCTTTCGCGAGGCCCCGTTCTTCTACTGGCTATACACGCTGCTGATCGTCGGCGGAGCGGGGGCCGTGCTGCTACCCGGCCTGTCGCTCGTGAAGATGATCCTATTTTCCCAAGTGGTCAACGGCGTGCTGCTGCCGTTCGTGCTCATCTACATGATCCGTCTGATCAACAGACGGCGCATCATGAAGGAGTGGGTGAACCCCACGAGCTACAACATCATCGCCTGGGTGTCGGTGGTCGTGCTGGTCGTCCTGACCTGCGCGCTCGTCGTCATCTCGCTGCGCGACATGCTGCGATAGCCCAGTGGTCGTAAGGCTCCCGAGCGGTTCTTGACCGACTGCACGCGCACGTGTAGCGTTTGTCCTGGCGGGCGAGGGCGCTGCGTCGCCATCGGGCTCTTCCGGATCATCCCGCCAGGAGCGCGTATGCGAGTGAAAGATGAGAGCGCGTCCACCGTTGGCCGTCGTGGCTTCATGACAGCGCTTGGGCTGCCGCTTGGGGCGATGGCATTGGCTCCGGAACGCGCCCTGGCGCGGACGACCGACAAACCGTCGGGTGGTGCCACTCCAGCGGCAGCCACACCGGGCGCCACGCCGGCTGCGCCGCTGATCGAGCGCACCCTGGGGCGCACCGGCCTCAAGATCCCGGTCGTGAGCATGGGCGTGATGAATGCCTCCCTGCACGCCCTTGTCGCGGAGTCGTATCGCCGAGGTATCCGGCATTTCGACAGCGCCTGGTTCTACCAGCGCGGGATGAATGAAACGATGGTCGGCGACGTTGTGCGCGACCTCGGCTGCCGCAAGCAGGTCGTGCTCGCGACGAAGATCTTCCTCAAGGAAACTCAGCGCGAGCTCCACGCGCCGGAGATCAAGGCCCTGTTCCTCGAACGCTTCGCGCAGAGTCTGGAGCGGCTGAAGGTCGACGCGGTCGATATCCTGTACTACCACGCTGCTGGTGACGTGCGCGAGATGAACAATCCGCGCATTCTGGAGGCCTTCGAGGAGCTCAAGAAGGCCGGGAAGGTGCGCTTTTGCGGGGTCTCCTTCCACGGCGACCAGGCCGCCATGCTCGCGGACATGACGCGGAGCAAGTTCTACGATGTGGCTCTGGTGCTCTTCAACGCCGCCCTGGGACACCAGGGCATCGCTGCTGGCGACCCGCCGCGCTTGATCGCCGCACTCGAGGCCGCGGCAGCAAGTGGCGTCGGACTTATTGCAATGAAGACCCAATGCGGAGGAGGAGGCGGTTTTGCGGAGAAGTTAGGGGGCCAAGGTCGCCTCGCGGAGCTCAATCACTCGGCCCTGCTCAAGTGGGTGCTGCGGCATCCATTCATCACAACGGCGATCCCTGGCTACACGACGTTCGAGCAGATGGAGCAGGCCGTTTCGGTTGCCCGCGACCTTGAATACACGGCGGCCGAGCGCGGTTATCTCGAGCGCGAGAAGCTTCAGCTGGCGCGGAGCTTCTGCTCGCTGTGCGATGAGTGCCGCGGACAGTGCCCGCACGGTGTGGACGTGCCAACGCTGATGCGCGCGCACATGTACGCGTACGGCTATAGGAACCTCGAGCTGGCCATGACCACGCACGGCACGCTCCATGCCTCGCACGGGAGCGCGCGCTGCGCCGCCTGTCCTGTGTGCGTGGTGCGCTGCCCGCGTGGCGTGGACGTGGCTGGGCGGGTGGCCGGGGTGCGCTCCTTCGCCGGGGCTTATGCGTAGCCGGAGACGTCTGTGCAGTAGAGCCGCAGCGCTCTTTGCGCTCACGCTCCCGGCAACCGCCCTGCTGGCGCAGACGGTCGCGCGGGCACCGGTGCTGCCGGCGCTCGACGGCTGGACACTCTCGAGCGTTGGCCGCTCGTATGGTCCGCTGGATCTCTACGAGTACGTCGACGGCGCAGCGGAACTCTATCTTAGTCTCGGCTTTGAGAGCCTCGACGTCGGGGAGTACACCGACGGGCGCGGCGGTTCCGCAGTGGTCGAGATCTATCGCCACGAGTCACCGCTCCACGCGTTCGGCATCTACAGTCAAGAGCGCCCGCGTGAAGGTCAGTACATCAATGTCGGTGCCGAGGGCTATCTGGCGTCACCCTATCTCAATTTCGTGATCGGCGACGCGTACGTGAAGCTCAGCGCCGACGGCCTGGGTGGCCGCACGCCCGAGGTGTTGCGCGCCTTTGCGCGCGCGGTCGTGAGCCGGATCGGGGGCCCGGCCACGCTGCCGGCGGCCCTGGGTCTGTTCCCTGCCGACGGCAAGGGCGCGCGGTCGGAGCGCTTTGCCGCACGTGACATCCTGGGGCACGAGTTCCTGCACTCGGGGTTCACAGCGGAGTACACCGCGGAGGGGCAGCACTTCCGGATCTTCATCATCCGGGAGAAGACGGCCCATGACGCCCGTGAGACCTTGCGGCGCTATCTCGAACACGCCGGTATGGCCGCCGACGCACCGCGTGAAGGCGTCCACACGATCGCCGACAAGTACAACGGCGAGATTGCGCTCCTCTGGCGGGACCGCACGCTGTGCGGAGTCGTCGGCCTGGCCGGCGGGCCGCTTCGGGAGCGCTACGTCCGTACGCTCGACGAGGCCGTCACCCGCCAACCTTGACCGCCATCGGTCAGTGTCTACGCCTTGGCCACCAAGTCCGCGACGAGATCGCCGACCTCGGTCGTCGAGTAGCCCATCTTGCCTGCGGCCATGCTCTTGAGCTTGTTACCCGTGACGAACTTCACGGCCGTCTCGATCGCAGCAGCCGCCTTGGTCTCGCCCACGTGCTCGAGTAGCATCTGACCTGAGCAGATCGCGGCTAACGGATTGATGACGTTCTTGCCTGTGTACTTCGGCGCAGAGCCGCCGATCGGCTCGAACATCGAAACGCCCTTGGGATTGATGTTGCCGCCGGCCGCCAGGCCCATGCCGCCCTGAGTCATCGCGCCCAAGTCGGTGATGATGTCGCCGAACATGTTCCCGGTCACGAGCACATCGAACCACTCTGGGCTCTTGACCATCCACATGCAGCAGGCATCGACGTGGTAGTAGTCACGCGCCACGTCCGGATAGTCGCGCGCGCCAATCTCGTGGAAGGCGCGCTCCCACAGATCGTAGACGTAGGTCAAAACGTTGGTCTTGCCGACCAGGGCTAACGTGTTCTTGTCGCCCACCCCGCGCGCCTTCTTGCCGTACTTGCGCGTGTAGTCGAAGGCCCAGCGCAGGCAGCGCTCGACCTGCATGCGGGAATAGACAGCGACCTGCATAGCCACCTCGTCGGGCGTGCCCTTCATTGAGAAGCCGCCGACGCCCGTGTAGAGGTCGCCAGAGTTCTCGCGCACGACGGCGTAGTCGATCTCCTTGGGGCCCTTGTCCTTGATCGGCGTCTCGACGCCCGGATACAGCCGTATCGGTCGCAGGTTGATGTACTGATCCAGCTCAAAGCGCACGCGCAGCAGAATGCCCTTTTCAAGAATGCCCGGCTTGACGTCGGGATGGCCGATGGCGCCGAGCAGGATGGCGTCCTGCTTGCGCAGCTCCTCCAGGACGCTATCGGGCAGAACCTCGCCCGTGCGCTTGTAGCGCTCCCCGCCGATGTCGTACGGCGTCTTGTCGAGCTTGAAGGCGAACTTGGTGGCTGCGGCGTCGAGCACTTTCACGGCCTCGGCGGTAACCTCGGGGCCGGTCCCGTCGCCTGGGATGACTGCGATGCGATAGGTCTTCATGAACATCATCTCCTTCGTGTTGCGGCGACCATCGGCGGCGGACGTCCAGCCGGCCGGGTAGCGGGAGAGGATACCCCAAAGCGCGCCCAGAGTGGGTGCAGCCGGCGCGAAGGCCCGCCGTCCCCGGGGCGGGACAGAGTCACACGTGGGGGGGGTGACAAACTAGGCGCACGTCAACAACTGGACCACCATCGTCGTGCCTTCGGAGGCCGCGGACCTGATTGACAGCTCCGCGCCATAGAGCGAGACGATGCGTCGCACAATCGCGAGCCCGAGACCGGTGTGTGTGGCGGCCTGGGCTGTGTCCCACGTCTGGCTCCCAGTAGACGCGACATCCTGGGCCAAGCCGGGCCCCTGATCGCTGACCGTGAGGCGGCAGACGGAGGCGGAGATACTCCGGCAGAGGACGGCGACCGCCTTGCCCTTCGGGGAGTACTTCACGGCGTTTTCCACAAGCTCGAAGACGAGCCGTCGCAGATGGCCCGCGTCGATGCGGACCGTGACGTCTTCGATGGACAACTCCAGTTCGCCCTCGCGCTGTAGCCAGCCCGCTGCCTCGCGCGCCGCCGCGGCGACCACCGCGCCCGCCTGGGAGCGGCGATCGGCAGCGAACGCGGGTTGTGTGCGCACCGCCTGCACCAGCCGCTCGAGGTCCGCGTATGCGACGAGCTTCTCGATGGCACGCTGCAGTTGCTGGCTACCGTCGAAGATCCCCTGAGCCACCTCGCTAACCAGCTCCGGCGGCACGTTGGCACCCTCGTCTCTGAGAAAGGCCGAGAGACCCAGAAGCGAGGCCGTGGGCGCCAGGAGATCGCGCGGCAGAGAGGTCCCGAGCTCCCTGCGCAGATCATCGAGGCGCCGTTGCGTCTCGCGCCGCACGAAGGCCACGCGGGCCAGCCGTGCCTCGATCGCGTGGAGGAGCTCTTGGCTCGTGAACGGTTTGAGGAGATAGTCTTCGGCGCCGAGGGCGTGGCCGGCATGCAGATGCTTGGGATCGGGCACACCCGTCAGAAAGACCACGGGGATTGAGGCTGTCTCGCGGTTGCGTCGGAGCGTCGCCAGCACTTCAAGGCCGTTAGGCTCCGGCATGACGATGTCGCACAGTATGAGGTCGGGGTGCCACTCGGAGGCGAGGCGAACGCCGTCGCCGCCGCCTGATGCCGTTCGCGGCTCATGACCTTCGGCCTTTAACATCCTGACGACCAGGGATAGGACGTGAGGATCGTCGTCTATCGCGAGGATTCGCGCCATCGAAAGCTCCTCGCCAATGTGCACATAATACGCACTCGCATGAGGCATGAATTGTATCACTCAGCGCGGCGCGAGGGCCGCAGCACAGGAGTGGCGCCCCGCTGACGGCTAGAGCTCGCGCAGCGCCGATGCGATCGGAAGCCGCGCCGCACGGATCGCAGGCAGCAGCCCCCCGACCAACCCCATCATGAGGGCGAAGGAGACCCCCAGCAGCATCAGCATCGGGGTGACGCGAAAGGCGAACGCGAGGTGGGAGAAGGTCTGCCAATTCATCGTGGAGACGCCGATGCCGTTGACGGGGAGCGCCAGCAGGCAACCGACGATACCGCCCGCAAGGGCAATCAGTAGAGATTCGAAGACGAAGGAGACCACGACGCTCAACGGCCCGAAGCCGAGCGCGCGCAGCGTTGCGATCTCTCGCGCGCGGGCAGCCACGGCCGAGTACATCGTGTTGAGCGCGCCGAAGACCGAGCCGATACCCATCACGACCGCAACCAGGAAGCCTAGGGAGCGGATCAGGGTCGACATCATGGTTGAGCGGCTCGCGTAGTACTCCTGCTCGTGCTGAACCTGCACACTCAGGCGTGGGTCCGAGGTGAGCGTGTCTTTGAAGACCTTGAAGGCCTCGATCGAGCTGAGGCGCGCCGTGACCGACTGAGACACGCCGGTCGGCCGGCCGAAGCTCTCGTTGAGCAAGCGGGCATCGCACCAGATCTCCGAGTCGAACGCGCTGCCGTTCGAGTCGAAGAGACCCACGACGGTCCATTCGCGCCCGCCAAAGCGGGGCCGCGAACCCAGCGACAGACCCTCGATGGTGGCGGCGACACCGCGTCCGACGATTAGCTCGGCCAGGCCTGGCTGGAAGAATCGTCCCTCGGCGATCTTGACGACGTCGTGCACTTGGGCTGCCAGCGGCGATACGCCGCGTACTGAGACGTTCGCATCGGTGCCGTAGCCGGCCTTTGGCAGCGCGGTCACGACGACCACCTCTCCGGAGATGAGCGGCGAACCGTCCGCGCCACGTGCCAAGCCGGGCGCATCGCCGATGATGCGCGTCTCATCGAGCGACACGCCGCTTTCCATCTCCGAGTTGGTGCCTGCGCGCCGCACCTTGACGTTCAGCGGCGAGCCGGATGTGGCCAGGGCTGCCTCGAAGCCATTGGCCAGGGCCAGCATCGCGACAAACACGCCGACCGCACCTGCGATCCCGACGACTGCCACTACCGCGGAGACCCAGCGCACGCGGACGCTGCGGATGTTGTAGGCGATTGGAATGGCCACGTTCACACCCTCCGCAAGGCGTCGACGATCTTGAGACGCATCGCCAGGAAC
>Ga0302321_100006272_pt1 | contig 10459 bp, 8 predicted proteins | sample Fen_T0_1_FD_202505 | JGI IMG/M metagenome (GOLD analysis project Ga0302321, IMG submission 202505) | Peat permafrost microbial communities from Stordalen Mire near Abisko, Sweden - Fen_T0_1 | ecosystem: Environmental > Terrestrial > Soil > Wetlands > Permafrost | place: Sweden: Abisko... | reverse complement strand
CGGCGTCGCCGGTCGTCGAGCCGGACGGGCGCACCCTGCTCGAACAGGGCATGGCGGTGCGGCGGGCGGTGCTGGGGGACGCGCACGTGGACCGGGCGGCGGCGGAGGCGTTCACCGCGGACTTCCAGCAGTTCGTCACCGAGCACGTGTGGGGTGCGCTGTGGACCCGGCCGGGGCTGACCCGCCGCGAGCGTTCCATCGCGACGCTCGCCCTGCTCGCCGGCCTGGGACGAGCCGCCGAACTGCCCCTGCACGTGCGGGGCGCCCTGAACAACGGGCTGACGGTCGACCAGATCCGCGAGGTGCTCCTGCACACCGCCGGCTACGCCGGTGCACCGGCGGCCCACAGCGCGTTCGCGGCCGCCGCCCGCACGCTCGCCGAACTCGGCGTCCTCGACGAGGAGGGTCGCTGACCCGAGCGCTGACCCGAGCGCTGACCGCAGGCTCGACGTCGATCAGCGGATGCCCACACTGTCCCGGGCCGGGGCGCCAGCGTCCCTGCGGACCAGCGAGGTCAGGACGTCGAGTGCCCGGCCGACCTGCGGGGCGGCCTCGCCCGCGCGGGTCGCCGCGGCGAGCTCGATGCCGAGGGTCGCCGGCCGCAGCGGCCGGTAGGCGACGCCGGGGATCTGCAGCGCGGCGACCGGCTCCGGCACCACGGCCAGGCCCAGCCCGGCCGCGACGAAGGTCACCAGGGTCGAGGTCTCGGCGACCTCGTGCCGGATGCGCGGCGTGAAGCCGGCCGCCCGGCACAGGTCGCCGAGGAAGGTCGACATCACGGACCGGCCGCGGCCCGGATGCGCGACCAGGTCCAGGCCGCGCAGGTCGTCGACGATCAGCTCGGCCCGCCCGGCGAGCGGGTGCCCCTCCGGCACGGCGACCACGAGCCGCTCGCGGCGCAGCGGGCGCAGGACGACGCCCGGCTCGGTGACGGGCGGTCGCAGCACCGCGACGTCCAGGGTGCCCGACAGCACCCCGTCGACCAGGTCCGGCACCAGGAGCTCGCCGCGGAAGGCGACCTCGATCCCCGGCAGGTCCTCGCGCAGCCGGCGCGCCAGACCCGGCAGGAGGGTGTACGTGGCTGACCCGACGCACCCGATGGCCAGCCGGCCGGAGAGCCCGGCGGCGACCCGGCGCGCCTCCAACCCGGCGTCGTCCACCGCGGCCAGGAGGTCCCGCGCCCGGGCGAGGTAGGCGCTGCCGGCGTCGGTGAGCTCGACGCGGCGCGTGGTGCGGGCGAGCAGGGTGACGCCCAGCTCGGCCTCGAGCTGCCGGATCTGCGTCGACAGCGGCGGCTGCGCCATGTGCAGGCGCTCCGCCGCCCGCCCGAAGTGGCGTTCCTCGGCGACAGCGACGAAGTACCGCAGATGCCTCAGTTCCATGGCGAGTGATACTTTCAGCGTTTCAGTCGTAGCGGAATCAGTACTTCCATATATGGGTCGGGGTACGTAGTTTGGCGCTCGTGACCGAGGTCGTGATCTGCGAGCCGCTGCGGACGCCGGTCGGGCGCTTCGGCGGCGCGCTCTCCGGGCTGTCCGCCGCCGACCTGGCCACCCACACCCTCCGCGAGCTGGTCCGCCGGACCGGGCTGGGCGAGGGCGAGGTGGACGACGTCGTGCTGGGGCAGTGCCATCCGAACGGCGAGGCGCCCGCCATCGGTCGCGTCGCGGCGCTGGACGCCGGCCTCGGCACCGGCGTCCCGGGGGCGCAGGTGGACCGGCGCTGCGGCTCGGGCCTGCAGGCCGTGCTCTGGGCGGCGGGCCAGGTCGCGACCGGCGCCGCGCGCGTCGTGGTCGCCGGCGGCGTCGAGTCGATGTCGCAGGTCGAGCACTACGCCCTCGGCCTGCGCACCGGCGTCCGGTCGGGCTCGGTGGAGCTCCTGGACCGCCTCGACCGCGCGCGGCAGACCGCCGGCGGCGCCTCGCACCCGGTGCCGGGCGGCATGATCGAGACCGCCGAGAACCTGCGCGCCGAGTACGGCATCTCCCGCGCCGAGCAGGACGAGTACGCGGCCGCCTCGCACCGGCGCGCGGTCCGTGCGCAACGCGAGGGCCGCTTCGCGGCGGAACTGGTCGCCGTCCCGGTGCCCGGACGGCGCGGGCGTCCGGCGACCGTCGTCGAGGTCGACGAACCGCCGCGCGCGGACACCACCGTCGAGACGTTGGCGGCGCTGCCCGCCGTGCGCCGGTCGACGGACCGCGACGCCACGGTCACCGCCGGCAACGCCAGCGGGCAGAGCGACGGGGCCGCCCTGTGCGTCGTGACGACCCGGTCGGAGGCGGCGCGGCGCGGCCTGCGCCCGCTGCTCGCCCTGCGGTCCTGGGCGGTCGCCGGCGTCGGGCCGGACGTGATGGGCCTGGGGCCGGTGCCGGCCACGGCCCGCGCCCTCGACCGCGCCGGACTCACCCTGACCGACCTCGACCTCGTCGAGCTCAACGAGGCGTTCGCCGCCCAGGTGCTGGCCTGCGTGGCCGCGTGGAAGCTCGACCCCGACGACGAGCGCCTCAACCCCAACGGGTCGGGGATCTCGCTCGGTCACCCGCTCGGCGCCACGGGTGCGCGCATCCTGGCCACCCTCGCCCACGAACTGCACCGCCGGCAGGGCCGCTTCGCCCTGGAGACGATGTGCATCGGCGGCGGCCAGGGGCTCGCGGCGGTGTTCGAGGCGGTGGCGTGACTCCGCTGGTCAGCGGCCGGGCGGGGGCACCCGTCGTCGTCCTGGCGGGATCGCTCGGGGCGCGGCCCTCGATGTGGGACGCCGTGCTGCCGGTGCTGGAGCGGCACCTGCGCGTCGTCCGGTACGAGACGCGCGGCCACGGCGCCGGCCCCGTGCCACCCGGCCCGTACACTGTCGACGACCTGGCCGGCGACCTGCTAGGCGTGCTCGACACGGTCGGGGCCCGCCGCGCCCATCTGGTCGGGCTGTCCCTCGGGGGCCTGACCGCGCTCCGGGTGGCGCAACAGGCGCCCGACCGGGTCGAGCGGCTCGTCGTGCTGTGCTCGAGCGCCCGGTTCGCCCCGGCGCAGCAGTGGCTCGACCGGGCGGCCACCGTGCGCGACGGGGGTGCGGCGGCGGTCGCCGAGGCCGTCGTCGGGCGCTGGTTCACCCCGGAGTACCTCGCGGCCCGGCCGGGCGAGCGGCGGTCCTGGGAGTCGATGGTCGCCTCGGTCCCGGCCGAGGGCTACGCGGCGTGCTGCGAGGCGCTGGCGGACGCCGACCTGCGGGCGGGGCTGGCCGACGTGGGGGCGCCGACCCTCGCCGTGGCCGGTGCCGACGACCCGGCGACCCCGCCGGCGGCGCTGGCCGCGATCGCGGCGGGCGTCCGCGACGGCCGCCTCCTCGTCGTCCCGGCCGCCGCCCATCTCGCCTGCGCGCAGCGGCCGGACGTCGTCGGCCCCGCGATCGTGGACCACCTGCTGGGGTCGGTGGGGTCGGCGGGGTCGACCGGACCGGCCGGGGCCGCCGACCCGGTCCCGGCGTCGGGGGAGGGGCAGGCGTGAGCCCGGACAAGGTGGTCCGCGACGCGGCCGCGGCAGTGGCAGGCATCGGCCACGGGTGGAGCCTGGCCGTGGGCGGCTTCGGGCTGGCCGGCGTGCCCGTCGTCCTCGTCGAGGCGGTGCTGGCGGGCGGCGCGCTCGACCTGACGGTGGTCTCGAACAACTGCGGCACGGACGGCGCCGGCCTCGGCCTGCTGCTCGAGCAGGGGCGGATCGCCCGGGTCATCGCCTCGTACGTCGGCGAGAACCGCGAGTTCGCCCGCCAGTTCCTCGCCGGGGAGCTGACCGTCGAGCTGACCCCGCAGGGCACCCTCGCCGAGCGGCTGCGCGCGGGCGGGGCGGGCATCGGCGCGTTCTACACGCCGACCGGCGTCGGCACCCTGGTCGCGGACGGCGGCCTGCCGTGGCGCTACCGCCCGGACGGCTCGGTCGCGCTCGCCTCCCCGCCCAAGGAGGTCCGTACGTTCGGCGGGCGCGAGATGGTGCTGGAGGAGGCCATCGTCACGGACGCAGCGCTGGTGCGCGCCGCGGTCGCCGACCGGGCGGGCAACTGCGTCTTCCACGCCGCCGCCCGCAATTTCAACCCCGCGGCGGCGATGGCCGGCCGGCTCACCGTGGTGGAGGCCGAGCAGGTCGTCGACGTCGGCGAGCTCGGCCCGGACGACATCCACCTGCCCGGCGTGTTCGTGCAGCGGGTGCTCGCGCTCACGCCCGAGCAGGCCGCGCGCAAGGGGATCGAGAAGCGGACGACGCGCCCCCGGCCCGCCGGGCCGCCTCCCGCCGACGGCCGTGCCCGGACGAACCACACGAGGGACACCGATGACGACTGACGAGAGTGCCCGCCCGGAGCCGTTCACGGGGCAAGAGGCCGGAGAGCACGCCGGGGAGCACGTCGGGCCGCCGCTGCCCGCCACGCTGCGGGCCTGGCGGGACGGCTCCGTGGCCGTTCTCCAGCTGTACCGGGCGGGCAAGCGCAACGCCCTGGACGACCCGACCGTGCTGGCGCTCGGCGCCTGGTTCGCCGGCCTGCCCCGCGACGTGCGGGCGGTGGTGCTCGCGGCGGCCGGCGCGCACTTCTGCGCCGGGCTGGACCTGAGCCAGCTGCAGGAGCGGTCGGTGTTCGAGGGCGTCGAGCACTCCCGGATGTGGCACCGCGCGCTGGCGTGCGTCGAGGACAGCGCGGTGCCGGTGTTCGCCGTCCTGCACGGCGCCGTGATCGGCGGCGGGCTGGAGCTCGCCGCCGCCACGCACGTCCGGGTGGCCGAGCGGTCCGCCTTCTACGCCCTGCCCGAGGGGCAGCACGGCCTGTACGTCGGCGGCGGCGCCTCGGTCCGGGTGCCCCGGCTCATCGGCACCGCCCGGATGATGGACATGATGCTGACCGGCCGGCGGTACGACGCGGAGGAGGGCGCCCGGATCGGGCTGTCCCAGTACGTCGTCGAGGACGGCGAGGGCCTGGCGACCGCCGTCCGGCTGGCGCACCGGGCCGCGGGGAACAGCGCGGTCACCAACTACGCCGTCCTGCAGGCCCTGCCGTTGATCGCAGGGGCCGGGTCGCGGGAGGGTTACCTGATGGAGGCGTTGATGGCGGGCATCGCGCAGGGCACCGACGAGGCCAAGACGCGGATGCAGGCCTTCCTCGACGGGGCGCGCCCGGCCGACCGGACGCCGGTCGACCGGACGCCGGAGGGCTGAGGTGGGCAGCGGGTCGGGGGACCTGGTCTGGACGCCGCCGCCGGACGCCCGCCGGCGGTACCGGGTGGGGCGGTACCTGGAGTGGCTCGCCGCCTCCGAGGGAGTGCAGCTGCCGGACCGGGCCGCGCTCTGGCAGTGGTCGGTGGACCAGGTCGAGCCGTTCTGGGACAGCCTGTGGCGCTACTTCGACGTGGTCTCCCACAGCCCGCACGACACCGTGCTGGACGCCCGGCGCATGCCCGGCGCCCGGTGGTTCCCCGGGGCGACCCTGAACTACGCCGAGCAGGTGTTCCGCCCGTCGTTCGCGCCCGCCCACGACGCGCGCCTGCGGGACGACGACGTCGTCGTCCACGGCTTCTCCGAGACCCGCGCGCCCGTGACGCTGACCCGCGGCGTCCTGCGCACCGAGGTCGCCCGGGCCGCCGCGGCGCTGCGCCGGCTGGGCGTGAGCCGCGGGGACCGGGTGGTCGCCTACGCGCCCAACCTCCCCGAGACGGTCGTCGCATACCTGGCCGTGGCGAGCCTCGGCGCAGTCTGGTCGAGCTGCGCGCCCGAGTTCGGCGCCCGCAGCGTCGTCGACCGCTTCGGCCAGATCGAGCCCGCCGTCCTGCTGGTCGTGGGCGGCTACCGCTACCGGGGCCGCGACGTGGACCGGCGGGACGACGTCGCGGCGGTCCGCCGCTCGCTGCCCACCGTGCGCGTCGTCGTCGACCTGGAGTACGGCGCCCACCGGGTGCCCGACGCGCTGTCCTGGCGCACCCTGCTGGACGCCGAGCCCGAGCGGCGACCGACGTTCGAGGCGGTGCCGTTCGACCACCCGCTGGTGGTGCTGTTCTCCTCGGGGACGACGGGCCTGCCGAAGGCGATCGTGCACGGTCACGGCGGGGTCCTGCTGGAGCACCTGAAGAACCACACGTTCTCCTGGGACCTCGGCCCCGGCGACCGGTTGCTGTGGTTCACCACCACGGCCTGGATGATGTGGAACGCGCTGGTCAGCGCGCTGCTGGTCGGTGCTGGCGTGGTGTGCGTCGACGGCGACCCGGCCTGGCCGGACCTGGACCTGCAGTGGCGGCTGGCGCAGGACACCGGCGCGACGGTCATGGGCGTCAGCCCCGGCTTCGCGATGGCCTGCCGGGCCGCCGGGATCGACCTGCCCCACCGTGACCTCGCGCTGCGCGTGGTCGCCTCGGCCGGGGCGCCGCTGCCGCCGGAGGGCTACCGGTGGCTGGTGCGGCAGCTGCCCGGGCGCTACCTCAACGTCGGCAGCGGCGGGACCGACGTCTGCACCGGCCTGGTCCAGGGGGACCCGCTGCTGCCGGTGCGGACCGGCACCATCTCCGGGCCGGCGCTCGGCGTCGACGCCTGCGCGTTCGACCCGCAGGGGCGGCCGGTCGTCGGGGAGCTGGGGGAGCTCGTCGTCCGCACCCCGATGCCGTCGATGCCGGTCGCGTTCTGGGGCGACCCCGACGGCAGCCGCCTGCGGGCCGCCTACTTCGACCACTACCCAGGGGTGTGGCGGCACGGGGACTGGGTGGTGTTCGACGACGACGGCAGCTGCCGGGTCACCGGGCGCAGCGACGCGACCCTGAACCGCGGCGGGGTGCGGCTGGGGACGGCGGAGTTCTACCGGGTCGTCGAGGAGCTGGCCGGCGTCGCCGACAGCCTGGTCGTCCACCTCGACGAGCCGGGGACGAACGGCGAGCTGCTGCTCTTCGTCGTGACCGCGCCGGGCGTGCGCCTGGACGACGACCTGCGCGGCACGGTCCGCTCCGCCCTGCGCACCCAGCTGTCGCCCCGGCACGTGCCCGACCAGGTGCTGGCCGTCCCCGCCGTCCCCCGCACCGTCACCGGGAAGAAGCTGGAGCTGCCGGTCAAGCGCATCCTCCAGGGCGCGCCGGTCGACGCCGTGGCCAGCCCGGGGGCGCTGGCGGTGCCCGGGGCGCTGGACGCGTTCGTCGCCCTGGCGGCGTCCCGGGCCGGCGGCGACCCGGTGGTGGCGTCGTGACGACCGGGGTCGCCGGGGCGACCGGGGCGACCGGGGCGGCCGACTCCGCCGGGTCCGCCTACCGGGCGGGCCGGGTCGAGCACGTGCTGGTCGTCGGCGGCGGCGCGATCGGCTCGAGCTGGGCCGCCCACTTCCTGCTGCACGGGCTGCGGGTCACCGTCGTCGACCCCGATCCGGCGGTACGCGCCGTCGTCGCGCAGCGGGCGGTCGCGCTGGTCGGCGAGGTGGAGCCGGCCCGCACGCGGACGGCGGGGACGGCGCTCGCCGTCTCGCAGCACCCGGAACCGGCCGCCGCCGCCACGGATCTCGTCGTGGAGTGCGGCCCGGAGCGGGAGGACGTCAAGCAGGACCTGTTCGCCCGGCTCGACCGGGCCGCCCCGCCCGACGTGCTGCTGACGAGCAGCTCGTCCGGCCTGCTGCCGAGCGCCCTGCAGGCCGCGTGCGGCCTGCACCCGGAGCGCGTCCTCGTCGCGCACCCGTTCAACCCGCCGCACCTGCTGCCGCTGGTTGAGCTCGTCGGCGGAGCCCGGACCGCGACGGCGGCCCTGGACGCCGCCGAGACGATCTTCTCGGGGGTCGGCAAACGCGTCGTCCGGGTCCACGGGGAGAGGCCCGGGCACGTGGTCAACCGGTTGCAGGCGGCGCTGTGGCGCGAGGCGTACCACCTCGTCGCCGAGGGTGCCGTGAGCGTCGCGGACGTCGACACCGCACTGGCCTGGGGCCCGGGCCTGCGCTGGGCGCTGCTCGGACCCTTCGTGACCCAGCACCTGTCCGGCGGGGACGGCGGCATCGAGCACGTCCTGGCGCACCTCGGCCCGCCGATGGCGCAGTGGTGGGACGACCTGGGCACCCCGACGCTGACCCCGGAGCTCGTCCGGGCGGTGGTCGCCGGGGTGGCGGACGCCGTCGGCGACACGGACCTGACCGCCCTCCGGGCGCGGCGCGACGCGGCCCTGCAGGATCTCGTCCGGCTGAAGGGGGAGGCGGGGCTCGATCCGACTGCCGCCCCGCCGGTTCCCGACACCCCGGCCGACCGATGACCCCACGAAGGAGAACTGCATGAACGACCAGGGACTCGGGTCGTGGCCGCGCCGGCGTGCCCGGATGTCGCCGGACCGGGCCGCCCTCGTGGAGCAGGGACGCACCACGACGTACGCGGAGGTCGAGCAGCGGTCGGCGGCGCTGGCGCACGGGCTGCGGTCCCGCGGGGTGCGGCGCGGCGACCGGGTGGCCTACCTGGGGCCGAACAGCACCGCCTTCGTCGTGACCCTGTTCGCCACGGCCAGGCTGGGCGCCGTCTTCGTCCCGCTGAACACCCGGCTCGCGCCGCCGGAGCTCGCCTACATCCTCGCCGACGCCGCCCCGGCGCTGCTCGTGCGGGCGGACGCGTGCGCGCAGCAGGCGGACTCCCCGGACGTCGCCGCGCTCGGGCTGCCCCAGCTCCTCGCCGACGGCACGGGGCCGGGCACCCTCGCCGAGCTGGAGCGGGCCGCCGCCGCCGTCGTGGAAGCAGACGACGTCGACGAGACAGTGGGTCTCGACGACCTGTTCATGATCCAGTACACCTCGGGGACGAGCGGGCGGCCGAAGGGCGTCCGGCTGACCCACGGGAACGTGACCTGGAACGTCGTCAACCTGCTGGTCGACCTCGACGTGCGCAGCGACGAGGTCGCCCTGGTCACGGCGCCAATGTTCCACACCGCGGCGCTGAACCAGGTGCTGCTGCCGACCTTCCTCAAGGGCGGCCGGAGCCTGCTGGAGGCGCGGTGGGACCCGGCCCGGGCCGTGGCCCTGATCGAGTCCGAGCAGGTCACCCTGCTCTTCGGCGTCACGACGATGTTCCAGGCCCTGTTCGCCGAGCCGAGCTGGGCCGGGGCGGACCTGCGGTCGCTCCGCTCGGCCATCAGCGGCGGGGCGCCGCTGCCCGAGTCGCTGCTGCGTGCCGCGCTCGAGCGCGGGTTCATGATCCAGCAGGGCTACGGGCTGACCGAGGCGTCGCCCGGCGTCACGTTCCTGCGCGGCGACGACAACGTGCGCAAGGTCGGGTCGGCCGGGACGGCGTGCTTCTTCAGCGACGTCCGGATCGTCGACACCGAGCTGGAGGACGTCGCCGGGGGAGTGCCGGGCGAGGTCCTCACCCAAGGGCCGAACGTCACGACCGGGTACTGGCAGCGCCCCGACGCCACCGCGGAGACGATCCTGCCCGGGGGCTGGCTGCGCACCGGCGACATCGCCCGCCGGGACGAGGACGGGTACCTCTACATCGTCGACCGGCTCAAGGACATGATCATCTCCGGTGGCGAGAACATCTTCCCGGCCGAGGTGGAGAACGCGATCCACACCCACCCCGGGGTCGCGGAGTGCGTCGTCATCGGCGTCCCGGACGAGCGCTGGGGCGAGGTGGGGTGCGCCGTCGTCGTCCCGCGGGACGGTCGGGCCCTCACCGGGGCGGAGCTCGTGGCCCACCTCGAGGGGCGGCTGGCCCGCTACAAGATCCCGCGGTCGGTGGTCGTCGTCGAGGCGGGACTGCCCCGGACGGGGTCCGGCAAGATCATCCGTGCGGCGGTGCGCTCCCGGTACGGCGGGGCGGAGCCGACGACGCCGGCCCGGACGCCGCCGGTCCCGGTGGGCGTCCCCGAGCAGGGCGACACGCCGTGACGCCGTCGAGCGGGCGCTTCACCGGCGCCGGCCTGGACCTCGACGCGCTGACGGCGATCGACATGCACGTCCACGTCGAGCGGGACGACGCCGGCCGGCTCAGCCTCGACGACGAGCTGATGGCCGCCTCGGCGGCCTACTTCCGCGGATCCGTCGACCGGACCCCGACCGTGGACGACATCGCCGCCCACTACCGGCGGGCCCGGATGGCCGCCGTCGTCTTCACCGTCGACGCGACGACCGCCACCGGTCATCCGGCGCTGTCGAGCGAGGAGATCGCCCGGTCGGCGGCGCGGCATCCCGACGTCCTCGTGCCCTTCGGCTCGGTGGACCCGTGGACGGGGGCGGCCGCCGTCGAACGGGCGCGGCGGCTGGTCGAGGAGCACGGCGTGGCGGGCTTCAAGTTCCATCCCAGCCTGCAGGCCTTCTCCCCGGACGACGCGCAGTTCCGGCCGCTGTGGGGCGCCCTGGAGGAGCTGGGGGTCCCCGCGCTCTTCCACACCGGCCAGAACGGCATCGGCGCGGGCCTGCCCGGCGGCCGCGGGATCAAGCTCAGGTACTCGAACCCGATCCTGCTGGACGACGTCGCCGCCGACTTCCCCG
>Ga0302321_100006270_pt1 | contig 10461 bp, 6 predicted proteins | sample Fen_T0_1_FD_202505 | JGI IMG/M metagenome (GOLD analysis project Ga0302321, IMG submission 202505) | Peat permafrost microbial communities from Stordalen Mire near Abisko, Sweden - Fen_T0_1 | ecosystem: Environmental > Terrestrial > Soil > Wetlands > Permafrost | place: Sweden: Abisko... | reverse complement strand
GCGGCATCGGTGGAGACGTAGTAGAGGCGCTTGCCGTCGGTCGTGAGCAGGCTATAGTTGCCGGCCGGCACCGGCACTTCGTAGAGCCGGTCGTTGAGGCCTTCCCACAGCACGGTCTGCGGCTTGATCGGCGGCGGCGCGGGTGTGGGTGCGGCCGAGTTGGTAACGACGGCTTTCACGCCAGGCTTGGTGTCGGCCTGTCCATCCGGCTTCTTTTCCGGTTCGGGCTTTTGCAACTCATCGCGGGGCAGGAACGGCCAGGTGGCATCTGCCGTCAGCGCCAGGCCGTAGATTTTGGTTTGACGATCGAAGAACGGCTCGGGGTTGCGTTGACCCCACGGCGCACCGACGACAGTTTGCAGGTTACGATCCGACAGGAAATACAGGAATTTGCCATCCACCGAAAAGGCCGGCGAGCGCGCGTGATAGCGCGTGCTGGTGAGGAACGCCTGCTTGCCGCCCGCCACCTCCAGCAGGCCCAGCCGTTCGAATTCGTTGCTGCTGTCGGCTCGGAAAGCGAGCCAGCGGCTGTCGGGCGACCAGGTCAGTTGATCGACCGGGTCGTTATCCGTGATGGCGATGGCGCGATCCTCGCCGGTGGCGACGTTGAGCAGATAGAGGCGCCGCTCCTTGTTGGTGTGCGCGATCCATTTTCCGTCGGGCGACACTTCGATGTCGCGGCGCAGCAGGGTCGCTTCCCTGGTCAATTGCACCGGCGTACCGACACCGTTGGCGGGATAGCGCCATAGCTCGAATTCACCGGAGGCGTCGGTGAAGGTGAGCAGCGATTTGCCGTCGGGAGTGAATTCGAGGTTGCGCGCGCGCAGGCCCGATGCGCGCGTCACTTCGACGCGGCGGCCGGCGCCCACCGGGGCCACGAACACCTGCCCGCGCGCGACCAAACCGATGCGATCACCGGTCGGCGAGAGAGCGATGCTGGTTACATAATCGAACGGGGTCTTCACCCAGCGCACGCGGGTCTGGTCGAAGTCGGAGGCAAGCGAAATGTTCAACAATTGGTCGCGGCCGGTCTTGATGTCGAGCGCGCGCAGGTCGGCGCCGAGTTGATAGACGATGCGGCCGTTCCCGAGGCTGGCGCCGCGGATGTCGAAGTCATTGTGGCCGGTATGCTGCCTGAGATCGCCGCCGTTAGCGTTCATCGACCAGATATTCATGGCGCCGTCGCGGTCGGACAGGAAGTAGACGCGGTTATCCCAGCACATCGGCTGGCGGCTGGTGCCGGGGTAGTCTGCCGTCAGCGGCACCGCTTCGCTGTTGCCGTCGAAGCGCCAGATGCTTTGCGCGCCGCCGCCCTTGTAGCGCTTGATGTTGTCGGAAATCAGCGCGCGGCGCGAGAACACCAGCCGCCCGCCAAGATAGCAGCCCTCGGCCGCCTGCGAGAGCGGGATGGCGGCGCGAATGCTGGTGGCCGGATCGACGGTATAAAGGCGCATGCCGGGCTTGCCGGAATAGCGGGTGCTGCTGTAGAGCACCTTGCCGTCGGGCGTCCAGCCTTGCACGCGCGCGGCGGCACCGCCGTCGAACGTAAGGCGGCGCGGTATGCCACCGGAGAGCGGCATCACGTAGATTTCCTGCGGGCCTTCGTAGCGCGCGCTGAAGGCCAGCCAGCGGCCGTCCGGCGAAATGGCCGGGTTGGTTTCCTCGGCGGGATGGGTGGTGAGGCGCTGTGCTGCGCCGCCGTCGAGCCCGGTGCGCCACAGATCCCCTTCGGCGACGAACACCAGGCTGTCGGCGGACAGGGCCGGCTGCCGGAAGTAGCCGGGTTCGGCGCCAACGATGGTTGCGAACACGGCAGACAACAAAACGGAAACCAAAGCGAAAATTCTGTTCATTTCACCACTCCAGAATGACCGGTCCGGCTATGGTAGCCGGGCGAAAGATGAGCAATGTAGCAGTTTGCAACCGCAATGGGCTGACCGGGCCGGTCGGTTGCCGTCGGTGACGCTATGATAGATTCCGTCACCCCTCACCCCTCACCCCTCACCCCTACCGACCCATGCCACCAAGATTCCACTCCCTCGAACCCCTGCCCCGCGACGGAAAGTTTCCCTTGCACGTGACGCTCGGTGAGAGTGTTGCCGCGCACCTGCGCGCGCTGCGCATGGTGGCGGGCGAAATGGTGACGGTATTCGACGGCCTTGGTGGCGAATTTACCGGTGTGCTGGATAGCATCGGCAAGCGCGATGCGGTGCTGATGCTGGCCAAGCACGCGGACAGCGAGCGCGAGTCGATGCTTGCGATCACGCTGGTGCAAAGCCTCGCCACCGGCGACAAGATGGACTGGGTAGTGCAAAAGGCGGTGGAGCTGGGGGTGACGGCGATACAGCCGGTCAATAGCGCCCGCGCCAACCTGAAGCTCTCCAGCGAACGTGCCGCCAAGCGCGCCGATCACTGGCGCGGCGTGGTCATCGCCGCCTGCGAGCAATGCGGCCGCAACCGCCTGCCGGAGGTACGCGCGGTGATGGAGTTTTCGGCGTGGCTGCAAACGCCGGCGGAAGGCACCCGCTTGTTGCTGCACCCGGAGGGCGGCAAATCGCTCGCCCAATTCGCCACCGCCGCCCAGCCGCTGTCGCTGCTGATCGGCCCGGAAGGCGGCTTTGACGACAGGGAGTTGGCGCTCGCCCAGAAACACGGCGCTCAACTCGCCACGCTGGGGCCGCGCGTGCTGCGGACCGAAACGGCGGGTCTGGCGGCGCTGGCGGTTTTGCAGGCTGTGGCGGGTGACTTGAAGTAGCCACGGCTCCCGGCTCCGCTTGCCGTAAAATCACGTTTCCGTTTTCCCGGTTCTTCGTAACCAGCCATGAGGCGGCTTTACCGCCCCATAGCCGAAATCAGAATCGACGAAAGTAGGTTTTTACTTTCGTCGAAATATTTGTATATGGCCCGCAACGACACCAAAAAACTCGAAGCCTTCGTCAAGTGGTTCCGCTCGGCGACGCCGTTCATCCACGAATTCGGCGGCCGCACCATCGTCATCGCCTTCGGCGGCGAGGTGCTGACCGACGGCGAATTCATGCAGCTTGCGCACGACATCAATGTGCTGGTGAGCCTGGAGATCCGCGTGGTGCTGGTACATGGCACCCGCCCCCAAGTGGAAGACCAATTGCGGCAGCACGGCGTGACTGCCCCGCTGCACGACGGCCGCCGCATCACCGACGCCGCGGCGCTCAAATGCGTGAAGGAAGCCAACGGCATCGTGCGCATGGAAATCGAGGCGACACTCTCCACCGAGCTCGCCAATTCGCCGATGGCGGGCGCCGATATCCGCGTGTCCTCAGGCAATTTCATCACCGCCAAACCGCTGGGCGTGATCAATGGTGTGGATTACATGCACACCGGCGAAGTGCGCAAAGTGGACGTGCAGGGTATCAACCGGCGTCTGGATGACGACGAGGTGGTGCTGATCTCGCCCATCGGGTTTTCGCCCACGGGGGACATTTTCAATTGCACGCTGGAAGACGTGGCGACCTCGGTGGCCATCGCCTTGAAAGCCGAGAAGCTCATCTTCCTCACCGAAACGCTGGGCGCCACCGACGGCAAGGAAAAGCTGCTCAACGAACTCACCGCGGCGCAGGCGCAGGAAGCGCTGAACTCGGTGCGCTATCGCGGCCAGACCGAGGACATCCGCCTGTTCCTGCCCTGCGCGATCCGCGCGGTGCGCGAGGGCGTGAAGCGCGCGCACCTGATCAGCCGCCACATCGACGGCGCGATCCTGATGGAACTCTTCACCCATCACGGTATCGGCACCATGGTGATGCTGGAAGCACCGGACCAGCTGCGCGACGCCAAGGTGGCGGACGTGGACGGGATACTGGCCATCATCGATCCGCTGGCCGAGCGCGGCATCCTGATCGCGCGCACCCGGGCCGAGATCGAAAAAGACATCGAGCACTATGTGGTGCTGGAGCAGGACGAGGAAATCATCGGCTGCGCGGCGCTGTATATGTTCCAGCCGGAAAAGGCCTGCGAACTCGCCTGCCTCGCGGTCAACCCGTTTTACCGCGACGGCGGCCGCGGCGAACGTATCCTCAACCACGCCGAGAAGCGCGCAAAGGAAAAGGGCATGAAGTCGCTGTTCGTGCTGTCCACGCAGACCACGCAATGGTTCGTCGAGCGCGGCTTCACCGAAAGCGATGTGAGCAAATTGCCGGAAGGCAGGCAGAAGCATTACAACCACGAACGCAAATCGAAGGTGTACACCAAAGCGCTGTAAGCGCTTTGGCAGGAACCTCAAGGAGTATCGGCATGACCAGAATGGTGAATTGCAGCAAGTCGGGCATCGAAGCCGAAGGCCTCGATTACCCGCCCTACCCGGGCGTGATCGGCAAGCGCATTTTCGACAACATTTCCAAGCAGGCGTGGAAAGAGTGGCTGGAACACCAGAAGCGCCTGGTCAACGAAAACCGTTTGAACCTCGCCGACGTCAAGGCGCGCAAATATCTGGAAGAACAAATGGTGCGGCATTTCTTTGGCGAGGGTGCGGATCAGGCTTCGGGGTTTGTGCCGCCGCCGGGTTGAAAAAGCAAATCGCTAGTAGCGTACGTGATTCCCAGCGACTATCGAACGCTTAGATTTGTTTCCATTTTCATTGGAGCGATCTTAATCGTCATGGCCGTGGCAATTCGACTAATAGCGGAGCTTAAGCCCGGCGATTCGTTTCTGGTTCTGCTAATTCCTTTCGGATTTGGCGCATGTTTGTTTGTTGCGGGAATATTTCTCAATCATGATCATCTTCGAGTAACTTATGTTGTGCTGTTTTTCATAATTCCTGCGTTAGTCTGGCTGGTCAATTCAGTTGGTTGCGGACTGAATGTGTTTTCAAAGTCGTGGTGCGGATAGGACTGCTCACTATTCGAGTTTGTCGAGTGCTACTTAGAACACCGCTTGGACACCTTCACCTATTGGAACACCAATGAGAAAACGATCGCCATACAACTCTGTTCTTGCTTGCCTCTTGTTTCTTTGCGCCAGTTTGGTTCAAGCCCAGCCCCGCACCATCGCCGAAAAAGACCTCTTCCAATTCCGCTGGGTCAGCGACCCGCAACTCACCCGCGACGGCGCCGAGGCGGCGTATGTGAGTGTTGCCGCGGACGAGAAGCAGGCCGATTACGAAACCTCCCTTTGGCAAGTCTCTACCCGGGGCGGCGAGCCGCGCCGGTTGACTTCGGGCAAACGCGATTTTTCTCCGCGCTGGTCTCCCGACGGCAAGTTCCTCGCATTCGTGCGCGTGACGGAAAAGGATGGCAAGCCGCTGCCGCCGCAGATTTTCGTGCTGCCGATGACGGGTGGCGAGGCGTGGCAGCTGACCAATATGCCGAAAGGTGCGGCACAGCCGAAGTGGTCGCCGGACGGCAAGGCTATCGCCTTCCTCAGCACGTCCAACGATCAGGACCTGGCGGTGGCGGCTTGCGAAGCGCAGAAGGATACCGACCACGGCAAGTGCCGGCCCGCGCACGAATCCGATGTGCACGTCGTCACCCGCGCGGTGTATCGCCTCAACAACGTGGGCTTCCTCGATTTCAGCCGGCCCGCGCATATCTGGACGGTGGCGTTCAACGCCGACGCGCAAACGTCGGTGATCCCAAAGCAACTTACGCGCGGTGAATTTAACGAAGGTGGCATCGAGTGGGCGCCGGACAGCGCGAAGATTTATTTCGTGTCGGACCGCGACAGCGAACCGTACTATCAATTGGCGAAGAGCGCGATCTACTCAGTGGCTGCAACGGGCGGCGAGAGCGTGGAAGTGGCGCGCTTCGCCGGTCAGGTGACGGCGATTTCGGTGAGCCCGCAGGGCGACCGATTGGCGCTGCTCGGCACCGAGTCGATGCCGGTGCAATCGCACCGCAAGCACGACTTGTGGGTGATCGAACTTTCTGGCGGCAAGCGCACCAACCTCACCGCCCACTACGATAGGGACATCGGCGGTGGCATCATCAACGATTCCGAATCGCCGCGCGCCAGCGGCGAGACCCGCCCAGTGTGGGCTAGCGACGGCCAGTCGCTGACCCTGGTGGTGGCGCGCGAAGGCCGCTCCAATCTGGAACGCTTCGATGCCCGCAGCGGCGCCGTCACCATGGTGACCAGCGGCGACCAGGCGATTTCGCAATTCGCTTCCAACGGCCGCGATTTCGTCGCGCGCATTTCCACGCCGACCCAGCTGAACGACCTGTATTGGGTGGCCACTGGTGCGGCGCCGAAGCAGCTCACCCACGTCAACGACAAGCTCTTCGCCGGCCTCACGCTGACCGCTCCCAAGGACCTCTGGTACAAGAGCTTCGACGGCCAGAAAATTCACGCGCTGGTGCAATTGCCGCCCGACTATGTGGCAGGCAAGAAGTACCCGCTGATTCTCAACATCCACGGCGGCCCGCACGCGGCCTACGGCTACGCGTTTTTCCACGAGATGCAATGGATGGCGGCGAAAGGTTATGTGGTCCTGTACCCGAACCCGCGCGGCAGCACCACCTACGGCGAGAAGTTCGGCAACGTCATCCAGTACAAGTATCCGGGCGACGATTACAAAGACCTGCTGGCGGGGGTCGATGAACTGATCCGCGCCGGTTATGTGGACGAAAAGCGCATGGGCGTCACCGGCGGCAGCGGCGGCGGCCTGCTCACCAACTGGGTGATCGGCCACACCGACCGTTTCGCGGCGGCGGTATCGCAGCGCGACATCGCTGATTGGGCGGCGTGGTGGTACGCGGCCGATTTCACCTTCTTCCAGGGCAACTGGTTCCGCAAACCGCCGTTCGAGGACCCGAAGGATTACGCCGAGCGCTCACCGATCAGCTACATCAACAAGGTGAAGACGCCCACCCTGTTCATACTCGGTGAAGCCGATTCGCGCACGCCGATGGAGGCCGGCGGCGAGCAGATGTTTCGTGCGCTCAAGTTCCGCAAGATTCCCACCGCCTTTGTGAGCTTCCCCGGCGAATCGCACGACCTGTCGCGCTCGGGCAAACCCTGGCATCGCGTGGAGCGGTTACAGCACATCATCAACTGGTTTGATTTGTATTTGCAAGGTAAGGCGACCCATGCTTACGATGTGGTGCCGCCGGCGGTGTCAGATTTGAGATAGTTAGGACAGATTTAAGGGGCCATGGTTGAATTATTCCGAAAATATTCGCCGGCAGCCCCACAAATTGTCATTCAACGTTCTGATTGACACGAGTGTATGGCTAGACCTTGCGCAGGACCAGAAGCAAACTCCGCTAATCGATCCACTCGTCACGATGCTGTCGCACGGTTACATGAGTCTGCTGGTGCCGCGTATCGTCATTTCCGAGTTTCAGAAGAATCGCCAAAGAGTTGCGGAGCGGTCCCAACGCAGCCTTAGCGCGCACTTTAACCTCGTGAAAGATGCCATTCGCAAGGTCGATGGCGGCGGCAAGCAGAAAGACAAAGTCCTCGCGTATCTATCTGACGTAGATCACCGTATTCCGCTTACTGGTGGCGCGGCTACAGGCACGTTAGACCGTATCGAGGCTCTGCTGAAGGCCTCAATACCAATTGAGACTAGTAACGATGTCAAGGTGCGAGCCGCAGACCGTGCGCTAAACCGCAAGGCACCTTGCCACCATGACAACAAGAATGCGATGGCAGACGCCTTGCTCATCGAGACTTATTTCGAGTGTATAAAGAAAGGCAAGGCAGGCGAGCGATTCGCGTTTGTAACGCATAACAAGCATGACTTCAGCGACATGGCCAACAACCAAAAAGCTGTGCACCCAGACCTGGCTTCCGGCTTTTCAAAGATTAAATCTCTTTACTTCGTATCCCTTGCCGATTGTGTGCGCCGCATCGACCCTGTGTTAGTACGGGACGTGATCTGGGAAAACAGTTATGAACAAGAGGTTCGTTCGCTCTCTGCAATTCTTGATGCTTTAGATCGCTTGACGACTCAGGTTTGGTACAACCGGCACAGATACCTCGCGTGGCAAATTGAGAGAGGCAAGCACAAGCTCGTCAAGCGGGATGAGTGGGATGCGAATTGGCAAGCCACCAAGGGGTACAGCCAGACCCACACCGTCGACACCGTGTGGAAGGGTGCGCTCAAATCTGCGAAAGGGGCAGAGCGGAAACTCGGTGAAGGCAACTATGGCCCGTGGACCGATTTTGAATGGGGGATGATCAATGGCAAGGTGTCCGCGCTACGTTGGGCGCTCGGCGACGAATGGGATATGCTCGATACTTAAACAATGATCAAAATTGCCTACGCCATATTGACAATCGCAATCATGGGGATGCTGGTCCTCAACATGTGGGTAGCGATTCGTCTTCGCGTCTCTATTGCCAAAGTGATATTCGCGGCGTTTTCAAGAGCAGGGGTTTACTCCCCCGCAGAACGACGCATTGAGAGTCTTCTAGAGGCGCTAACCGCAATCGGCGTTGTCACTTTCGTAGCGGCCTTATATATTGAGCCAAGCGCTGGGTGGGCGCTCAAATGAGCAAGATTCGAGGCCAGGCGACAATTTGCGGAGCAAGCTAACGCTTGACCGCCCGCACCCCATCCGCCGAAGCCAACAACAACACATCCGCCCCCCGCCGAGCAAACAACCCATTGCACACCACCCCCGGAATCTGGTTGATCTCGGTTTCCAGCAGCGGCGGATTGGTGATCTGCATGCCGTGCACGTCGAGGATCCAGTTGCCGTTGTCGGTGACGATGGGTTTGAGCGAGTCGGCGTCTTCCTTGACACGCCACTCGGGCTGACCGCCGAGCTTCACCAGTTCGCGCGCGACGAAGCTTCTTGCCATCGGGATCACCTCGACCGGCAACGGGAACTTGCCCAGCACTTCCACCCATTTGGTCTGATCGGCCATGCAGATGAATTTCTGCGCTGCTCCCGCTACGATCTTCTCGCGGGTGAGTGCGGCGCCGCCGCCCTTGATCATCGCAAGTTGCGGATTGACCTCGTCGGCGCCGTCGATATACACCGACAGCGGGCCGGCGTCGTTCAGTTCCATCACTTCGATGCCGCCCGCACGCAGCAGCTTGCTGCTCGCTTCTGAGCTCGATACGGCAGCCTTGATGCGTTGGCGCACCTTGATGAGTTCGGCGATGAAGAAATTGACGGTGGAACCTGTGCCCACGCCAATGATGGTGTCGTCGGGCACGTAGGCGATGGCGGCTTTGGCGGCTTCCTGTTTTTGAGTGTTTTGATCCATGTCCGTTCCACCTCGAAGAGAGCCTCAAGGATAACCAAAATCCTGCTACATTGCTCTCTGAAAACAGGAAATCAAAATGAAAGACGAATACCTCAAGAAAATCCTCGCCGCGCGCGTCTACGACGTGGCCATCGAAAGCCCGCTGGAGCGCGGTGCCGCCATGTCCGAGCAGCTCGGTAACCAGGTTTTGCTGAAGCGCGAGGACCTGCAACCGGTGTTTTCCTTCAAGATTCGCGGCGCGTACAACAAGATGGCGCACCTGACCCCCGCCGAATTGAAACGCGGCGTGATCTGCGCCTCGGCCGGCAACCATGCGCAGGGTGTGGCGCTGGCCGCGCAGAAGCTGGGTTGCAAGGCCACCATCGTGATGCCGGTGACCACTCCCAAAATCAAGATCGATGCCGTTGCACGGCGCGGCGCCACGGTGCTGTTGAAAGGCGACAGCTATCACGAGGCCAGCCAATTTGCACAGGCAATGTCCAAGGCCAAGAAGCTTTGCTACGTGCATCCGTACGACGACCCGCTGGTGATCGCGGGCCAGGGCACCATCGGCATGGAAATACTGCGGCAATTCCAGCATCCGATCGACGCGGTATTCGTGCCGGTGGGTGGCGGCGGGCTGATCGCCGGTATCGCCGCGTACATCAAGGCGCTCTCACCTTCGACCAAAATCATCGGCGTGGAGCCGGCCGATTCCAACGCCATGTACCAGTCGCTGAAGGCGGGCAAGCGCGTGACGTTGTCGCATGTGAACCTGTTCGCCGACGGGGTGGCCGTCAAGCAGGTAGGGGCGGAAACGTTTCGCCTCGCCAGGCATTTGGTGGATGAGGTGGTGCTGGTCGATACCGACGAAATCTGCGCGGCGGTGAAGGATATTTTCCAGGACACGCGCGCCATCATGGAGCCTTCCGGGGGGTTGGCGCTGGCCGGCATTAAGCGCTATGTGGAACGCGAGAAATGCAAGAACCAGACCTTCGTCGCCATCTGTTGTGGCGCCAATATGAATTTCGACCGGCTGCGCTTCGTCGCCGAACGCGCCGAGGTGGGCGAACATCACGAGGCGCTGCTGGCCGTGACGGTGCCCGAAGCGCGCGGCAGCTTCCGGCGCTTTTGCGAATTGATCGGCCCGCGCAGCATCACCGAATTCAATTACCGCATCGCCGATGCCAGGGTCGCGCACCTGTTCGTCGGCGTGCAGATCAAGAGCCGTGACGAAGCGAAAAAACTGGTGGCGCATTTCAGCCGCAACGGTTTCAAGACGCTGGACCTTTC
>Ga0302321_100006269_pt1 | contig 10461 bp, 9 predicted proteins | sample Fen_T0_1_FD_202505 | JGI IMG/M metagenome (GOLD analysis project Ga0302321, IMG submission 202505) | Peat permafrost microbial communities from Stordalen Mire near Abisko, Sweden - Fen_T0_1 | ecosystem: Environmental > Terrestrial > Soil > Wetlands > Permafrost | place: Sweden: Abisko... | reverse complement strand
CTCGACCATGAGCAACAAAGGGCAGATGCTGCAAGACCCGTTCCTGAACACGTTGCGCAAGGAACATGTGCAGGTGTCGATCTATCTCGTGAACGGCATCAAGCTGCAGGGACAGATCGAATCGTTCGACCAGTACGTCGTCCTCCTCAAGAATACCGTCACCCAGATGGTGTACAAGCACGCCATCTCGACGGTGGTCCCGGCGCGCCCGGTCGTCATGCCCCATCACGCCCCAAGCGGCGACACCGAATCCTGACCGCGGGCTTGCGGGCCGGTACTCGTCGCTCCGGCGGACCCACGAATGTCCGGACGCCGCGGCGTGATCGCGTGCGGACTGCCTGTCCGTCGCCCATACGCTTCACGCTCGATCTGCCTCGCGAGGAAACCTGATGTTTGAACGTCCGTCCGGCGGAGAACGCGTTCTGATCGTCGCGCTGGACATGGGCGAGCCTGACCGCGCGTTTCGCCTTTCTGAAATCGAGGCGCTCGCGACCTCGGCGGGCGCGGTTGTCGTCGGCACGCTGGCCGGCCGCCGCCAACGTCCCGATCCCGCGTTTTTTGCCGGCCGTGGCAAGGTCGACGAAATATTGGCGCGCCGTGCCGAAACCATGGCCGATCTGGTCCTCTTCGACCACACGCTTTCGGGTGTGCAGCAGCGCAATCTCGAGGAGAAGCTCGGCTGCCGCGTGGTGGACCGACCGAGCCTCATCCTCGATATTTTTGCGCTGCGCGCCCGCAGCGCGGAAGGCAAGCTCCAGGTGGAGCTCGCCCAATTGAAGCACATGTCGACCCGACTGGTCGGCGGCTGGACCCACCTGGAACGGCAGAAGGGCGGCATCGGCTTGCGCGGGCCAGGAGAAACCCAGTTGGAAACCGACCGCCGCTTGATCGGCGAACGGGTCAAGCTGCTCAACCAGCGGCTCGCACGGGTCGCGCGCAGCCACTTGGTCCAGAGTCGCACGCGCCGCCGCGCCCGTGTGCGCACCGTGGCGCTGGTCGGCTATACCAATGCGGGGAAGTCGACGTTGTTCAATCGGATGACGGGTGCGTCGGCCTACGTCGCCGATCAGCTGTTCGCCACGCTGGACACGACTTTGCGCAAGGTCTTTGTCGAAGGCGCCGACGCAATTGTCATGTCCGACACGGTGGGCTTCATCCGCGATCTGCCGCACGACCTCGTCGCCGCGTTCCGCGCGACGCTGGCCGAGGCCGCGGACGCCGATCTGCTGTTGCACGTTATTGACGCTTCGGTGCCGAATCGCGATGAACAGATTGCCGCGGTCGACCGGGTCCTGGTGGAAATCGGCGCCGCTGCGGTGCCGCAGATCCGGGTCTTCAACAAATGCGATTCTGCCGGTCTCGTACCGGGCGTCGAACGCGATGGCTGTGGTACCATTTCGACCGTGAGATTGAGTGCGCTGACCGGCGCCGGCTCCACCGATTTGCGCGCTGCCCTGGCCGAGCGTTTCCCATACCAATCAATGACAGAGCGGCTGGCGGTGGCTGGCACGGAAACTTGAGCGCATCATTGGCGCCGTCCGCTTGATCGACGAACCGCCCGCCCCCATCTTCAACTGCTCTCCGATTTTTTCTTTTCTCGACCTCGAACATTCGTCATGTCGCTGAACGATCCCCAATGGGGCAAGCGTGGTAATGGCGGTGGACCGCCGGACTTGGACGAGATCTGGCGCAACGTCAATCGCCGCATGGGCGAAATCTTCGGCCGCAAGGGCGACGATGGCACCGGCGGCGGCGACCGTCCACCGCGCCGCGGCCTGGCGATGGGCGGTGCCGGCCTGGTGGTCGCGCTTGTCCTGATCGTCTGGCTCGCAAGCGGCTTCTACATCGTCGACGAAGGCCGCCGCGGCGTCGTCACGCATTTCGGCAAGTACACCGAAACAACCCTGCCCGGGCCGCGCTGGCACCTGCCATTCCCGGTCGAGGCGGTTGAACTGGTCGACTTCTCGCAGGTCAAGACGGTGGAAATCGGCTACCGCAATTCGCCCAAGAACAAGGTCGACAAGGAAGCCGTGATGCTGACGGATGACGAGAACATCATCGACATCCAGTTCGCGGTTCAGTACAACATCAAGAACGCGGAAGCCTACGTCTTCAACAACCGCAAGCCCGACGCGATGGTCGCGTTCGTCGCGGAGACGGCAATCCGTGAAGTCGTCGGCAAGGCCAAGATGGATTTCGCACTGTACGAAGGCCGCGAGCAGATCGCGAAGCAGACGGAAAAGATCATGCAGGAGACGCTCGATCACTACAAGACCGGCGTCTACATCCAGAAGGTCACGCTTCAGAACGTGCAGCCGCCCGACAAGGTGCAGGCCGCGTTCGACGACGCAGTGAAGGCCGGCCAGGATCGCGTGCGCCTGGTCAACGAAGGCCAGGCCTACGCCAACGATGTCGTACCGCGCGCGCGCGGCATGGCATCGCGGCTCATGGAAGAGGCCAACGGCTATAACACGGAGGTCATCCAGAAGTCGGAGGGCGATGCTTCTCGCTTCAAGTCGGTGCTCTCGGAGTATGCGAAGGCGCCTGGCGTGACCCGCGATCGCCTCTATCTCGACATGATGCAGTCGGTGCTCGGCAATTCGACGAAGGTACTCATCGACCAGAAGGCCGGGGGCAACCTCCTCTACCTGCCGCTCGACAAGCTGATCCAGCAGAGCGTCGCGGCCGCCGCAGTGGCCGTGCCCGATCTGCCGTCGTCGGCTGCACGTCCGGGCGTTGCCACACCGACGCCTGAGCCCGCCGGCGCGCTCGACTCCAGCCGGTCGCGCGACAGCATGCGCGGTCGCGAACGCTGAGATCGGGGGCCCATGATGAAATTCACCATGCCGATCCTCGCGCTCATCGTCGCCATCCTGCTGGTCGCGTCACAGTCGATTTACACCGTCGACCAGACCAAGTACGCCATCAAGTTCCAATTGGGCGAGATCGTCGAGACGAAGACCCAGCCCGGACTGTATTTCAAGATCCCGCTGGTCCAGAACGTCCGTTTCTACGACAACCGCAACCTCACGCTCGAGAACAGCGAACCCGACCGCGTGACTACGTCAGAAAAGACGCCTCTGCTGGTCGACTTCATCGTCCTCTGGCGGATCAACGACGTGAAGCAGTATTACGTCTCGGTCCAGGGTGACGAGGAAGCCGCGCGCCGCCGGATTTCGCAGACGGTCCGCTCCAACCTCGCGGAAGAATTCAACAAGCGCACGATGCACGACGCCATTTCGACCGAGCGCGACCGCATCACGGCCGTGACGCGGCAGAAAGCGGACGCCGACGCCAAGACGATAGGCGTCGAGGTCGTCGACGTGCGGCTGCGACGGATCGAACTGCCGCCGGACGTCACGGGCCCCGTTTATCAGAGAATGGAATCGGAACGTCGCCGTGTCGCCAACGAATTGCGTTCGACCGGCGCCGCGGAGTCGGAAAAGATCCGCGCCGACGCCGACCGTCAGCGCCAGGTGATTCTCGCCGACGCCTATCGGCAGGCGCAGAAGATCAAGGGCGAAGGCGACGCCAAAGCGTCGGCCGTCTATGCGCAGGCGTACGGGCAGAATCCGGAATTCTATGCGTTCTACCGGAGTCTCGAGGCTTACCGGTCGACGTTCAGGAACAAGAGCGACCTGCTGGTCCTCGACCCAAGCGCGGAATTCTTCCAGTACTTCAAGCAGTACGGTACGGGACGCGCATCGCGCGCGCCCGCAAAGTAATCCCGACCGAACGTAACCCGTCAGGGCGACTTGCTGTGGATTCGTTGTGGCCGGCCTTCGCGTTGCTGCTGATCGTCGAAGGCATTCTGCCGTTCGCGGCGCCGGGCATCTGGCGCGAGACGTTTCGCAAGCTCATCGAGATGAGCGATGGCCAGTTGCGGTTCATCGGGCTCCTATCGATGGCGTTGGGCGTCGCTTCCCTGGTCGTGCTCCACTATGCGTAAATGGCTGCTGCCCGAAGCAATCGAGGACGTGCTCCCCATCGAAGCCGCGCGCGTCGAGGCACTGCGCAGCACGCTGCTCGACCATTTCCGGACGCATGGCTATCGCCTGGTGTCGCCTCCTCTCATCGAACATCTTGATTCGTTGTTGACCGGCGCAGGGCGTGACCTCGACCTGCAGACATTCAAGATGATCGACCCCCTGTCCGGCCGGATGCTCGGCCTGCGGGCCGACACCACACCTCAGGTCGCGCGCATCGACGCGCACCTGCTGAACGAAACGGGCGTTACGCGTCTTTGCTACGCCGGAAGCGTCCTGCGCACCACTGCATCCGGACCGGGCGCCACTCGCGAGGTGGTGCAGATCGGCGGCGAATTGTATGGGCACGGAGGCATCGCGGCAGATTCCGAGGTGATGCAGCTTCTGCTCTCGGCGCTCGTTCGCGCGGGCGCCCGTGGCATGCACCTAGATCTCGGCCATGTCGGTGTCTATCGGGCACTGGCACGTGCGGCCGGGCTCGACGCCACCGGCGAGGGCAACGACAGCGAACTCTTCAATGCATTGCGCGACAAGGATTTCCCCGCGTTACGCGAGCTCACCCATGCATTGCCGGAGAATTCGCGCGAAGCTTTGCGCGCGCTGGCCGGCTTGTACGGGCCAGCACAGCAAACGATCGAGGCCGCGCGCAAGGCGTTACCGAACCTGCCCGGGATTGCCGAAGCGCTCGACGCCGTTGCCGATCTGGCCAGGGCGGCGAAGGGCGTGGACGCAATCCACGTCGATCTCGCCGACCTGCGCGGCTATCACTACTACACCGGCGCCACGTTCTCTGTTTTCGCAACCGATACAGGCGGTGCGGTAATCGATTGTGGACGCGGCGGTCGCTATGATGGCGTTGGCCGCGCGTTCGGCCGTGCCCGACCCGCTACCGGCTTCACGCTGGACCTGCGGCGCCTGGCGACACTGGTCGGCGACCGGGGTTCGGCCAATGTGATCATCGCGCCGGACGATGCCGATCCGGCATTGGCAGAACAGGTGGCATTGTTGCGGGCACGAGGCGAAGCCGTCGTCATGGCACTCCCGGGAGAGACGGCCGAGGGAACGTCGCCCGGGAGGACACTCGTGCGTCACGGCAACGAATGGCGGGTCATTGCCCGCTGAGACACTCCGCAATTCCCTTACAGGACTGAACATGGGCAAGAACGTCGTCGTCATCGGCACCCAGTGGGGCGATGAAGGCAAAGGCAAGATCGTCGACTGGCTGACCGAAAGCGCGACCGGCGTGGTTCGCTTTCAGGGCGGACACAACGCGGGGCACACGCTGGTGATCGGGGGCACGAAGACCGTGCTGCGCCTCATTCCCTCCGGCGCATTGCATCCGGGAGTCGCCATCTACATCGGCAACGGCGTCGTGCTCTCGCCATCGGCACTGCTGCAGGAAATACGCGAGCTCGAAAGTGCCGGCGTGGAAATACGCTCGCGCCTCAAAATTTCCCCCGCGTGCCCGCTGGTGCTGCCGATCCACGTGGCGCTCGACCAGGCGCGCGAGCACGCGATGGGTGTGGAGAAGATCGGCACGACCGGTCGCGGCATCGGGCCGGCGTACGAGGACAAGATTGCACGGCGCGCGTTGCGAGTGCAGGACCTGCTCCACCCGGAATTGTTCGCCAGCAAGCTCGAAGCGCTGCTGGAGTTGCACAACTTCATGCTCGTCAACTACTACAATGTGGAACCCGTGCCGTTCGCGCGCACGCGCGACGAACTGCTGGCGCTGGCCGGCGAAGTCCGGCCCATGGTGGCCGATGTCGCCGGACTGCTGCAAAAGGCACGCGCGCGCGGTGAATCGCTGCTGTTCGAAGGCGCACAGGGTGCGCTGCTGGACATCGACCACGGTACCTATCCGTACGTCACCAGCTCCAACTGCCTGGCCGGTGCCGCCGCGCCGGGAAGCGGCATCGGGCCGCACATGCTCGATTACGTCCTTGGCATCGTGAAGGCCTATACGACGCGCGTGGGCACCGGCCCGTTTCCGACGGAATTGACCGACGACATCGGCGCCGGGCTGGCCAAACGGGGAAATGAGTTCGGCTCCGTGACGGGTCGCCCGCGCCGCTGCGGCTGGCTCGACATCGCGGCGCTCAAGCGCTCGCTGCAACTCAATGGTGTGGACGGTCTGTGCATCACCAAGCTCGACGTCCTGGATGGAATGGCCGAGATAAGGCTCGCGACGTCCTATGTCATGGACGGAGAACCGCTCGACCTCATTCCCACGGGCGCCGAGGCCGTCATGCGCTGTGCGCCTGTCTACGAGTCAGTGCCGGGCTGGCGCGAGTCCACGGTCGGCGCGGACTCGTTCGCCGCCCTTCCCGCCAATGCCCGCGCTTATCTGCAACGGATCGAGGCGCTCACCGGCGTCCCCATCGCAATGGTTTCCACCGGGCCCGATCGTGCCGAGACCATACTCGTGCACCATCCGTTTTCTTGAACGGACAAAAGTAAACCCCTACTTTTGTCCGGAGCATGCTTCCCTCAAATCGCTGGCATAGCCAGACGATTCGAGGAGGAAAGAACGAAGGAAGAAACGGGCGGCACATGGACCTTTACGTCAGCTGGGACGAATACAACCGACTGGTCGAACGGCTCGCGCTCACGGTCCATGAGTCCGATTTCGAATTCAACCAGATCATCTGCGTCGCGCGCGGCGGCCTGCGCGTCGGCGACGTGCTTTCCCGCATTTTCGAATTGCCGCTGGCGATCCTCTCCACGCACTCGTACACGGCGGAAGGTGGAACTATCCGCGGCGAACTGGTGATCGCCGAGCACATGACCATGACCAAGCCCCGCCTGGGCGATCGCGTACTGCTTGTCGACGACATGGTCGATTCAGGCCACACGCTCGAAGCGGTGTACAAGGAACTGCCGAAGCGGTTTCCGCACATGACGGAATTGAAGACCGCGGTGCTGTGGTGGAAGGCATGCTCTGTGTTCAAGCCGGACTATTACGTCCTGCACCTTCCAGACAATCCCTGGATCCACCAGCCGTTCGAGGTCTACGACACGCTGCGTCCCGAGAAGCTCCGGGCACGGCTTGAACTCTAGGGAGCCTCTGCATAAGTATTCACGATTGCGCTGCTTGGGCCTAATGCGGATGGTTGCGAGACGGGCGACGCAGGTCGTAGTCGATCCTACGATGCCAAGGAGCACGGCGAAGCAGACGCCGCATTGGGCCTCAGTGTGCAAAATGAGCGGAGGGACGGGGGCTTTTCGGGCGGTCTGCTTTGTCGCGAACCTCGCGAAGGGTGCCCACCATTCGCTTCGGCCCGCCTCATTTTTGTCAATTGAGGCATCCCATAGAAAAGCTCCCCGTCGCAACCGCGAATACTTATGCAGAGGCTCCCTAACGTCGCCGCAATGGCGAATATTCACGTCCCCGGCCCGGATTTCCGGACCGCTTTTATTCGCATTGACGCAACGTCCGCAATACAGCCAGACTCAACCTGTCCGGCTGTCATTGCAGCGATACCGTTCAACCGTCCACAGCGTCCACTTTCGGCACCCCTCGCTATGCTTATGCCGTAGACCGTCCTGGACTCGATCCGGCGCGCGTTCCCGCCAGTCCGGATTCCAGTCATGGTCTTTTCGCGAAAGGACCGTCATGCGCAAATCGTTTGTCGCCTCATTGGCCACCGCGCTCGCGATCATCGCCGCCTCGAGTGCCATCGCCCAGACCGGATATTTCCAAGGCAGCACAGCCCGACCGGCGGATGTGTGGGATATGCCCGCCAGCCTGACCGTGACCCGCAGCGCCCCGCCCGGCGGCTCGCGCGTGGTCGTTCCCACGCTCTACACTCATCTGACGACCGATCCGGAATCACGCACGCTCGAGTGGGCGAACCTGACGATCCTCAACAATCGCTCCGACTATGGGGAAGACGTTGCAACCTATGCCCAGGCCAACAAGCTCGCACACGGCACGTCGTGGGCCGGCGTGTTCGAGATCCAGGATTCCACCGGGACCGGAGGGTTCTACGGTGTCGAGATCGATGCCTTCACCAAAGGTCCCAGCGCGTTCCCCGGCTCGCAGCAGGGGGACCGCATCGGGTTGGGCATCGTCATGGGGCGTGCCGGCAACATCGGCCCCAAGGCGACCATCGATTACGGCATCCTGCTTGCACCAGTCGGTCTCGACGACAGTCAAGCCGACGTCAATTTCGGCATGATGGTGTGGTCGCAGTGTCGCTACGCCTGCTTCGCAATGCGGGCAGGCAACAAGATGGCGTGGGAGGAATCGGCGCAAATCGCAAGCAAATTCGACCCGCAGACCGGGCGCTGGGGGCTCTTCAACGGCGAGAAGCCGCTGTTCGAAGTCGATGTCACAACCGGGGAATTGCGCGTCAACGGGCGGCCGGTGCAGGTGACCTACAAGGACTGAAGGCAGCCTGCCGGCCTAACGCGGTCCGTGGTAATTTGGGTGGTCGCCATGACCACGAGAGTACCGCGTGAAGGCCGTCGTTCTCACCTATCACTCCCACCGGGTCCAGGGACCGGGATACGCGCAGAACGATCACGTCGCGTTGCAAGTCGACCTGCGGAGCATTGCCCGGTCGGGTGGACGAATCGTTTCGCTCGCGACCGTCGTTGACGCGATCGAGGCGCACCAGTCGGGATCGGCTGCAGGCAATGACGGCGCCACGATGGTGGCGCTGACCTTCGACGACGGTCCCGTGTGGGACTTCGCCGATTTCGACCATCCGATCTTCGGAAGACAGCGGGGTTTCGTGAATGCGCTGCGGGATTTTCTGTTGACGGAAGGCGGCCGCGCGCAGCCGGAAACGTGCGCCACCAGCTTTGTCATTGCATCGCCGGAAGCCCGCAGCGTGATGGAGTCGACATTCGATGCCGAATACACATTCCTGTTTCCTGGCGCGCTGAACGCCGACTGGTGGCTGCCAGCGATCCAAACCGGGCTCATAGGGATCGCCAATCACAGCTGGGATCACCTGCATCCGGCACTCGAATCCGTCGCGCATTCGCGGCAGGTCCGCGGCGACTTCGCGCAGGTGACCGATGCCTCGGACGCCGACGCCCAGATACGCGCGGCGATGAATTACATCAATGCGCATACCGGCGGTCGTGCGGCGCCGTTCTTCGCGTATCCATTCGGCCACTGCAACACCTATCTGGCCGAAGAATATTTACCGCGCGACGGGCGCGCCATGGGCCTGCGGGCCGCATTCACGACCGAGCCCGAGGTGATCGACGGAGCGCAGAGTGTCTGGCGTCTGCCCCGGTTCACCTGCGGTCACCATTGGCGCCGTCCTGAGGAACTGGAGGCTATCCTGGTTTCCTAGGGCCCGTTGACGCTATAGGCCCCTGCCAGGAGAAAGCCCGCGAATGCGGGCACTCATTTGCAACCCGAGAGGGCTGAATGCGCATGCTGCAATGTTAAAGTGGTGCCCGGGAAGGGACTCGAACCCCCACACCTTGCGGCGCATGGACCTGAACCATGTGCGTCTACCAATTCCGCCACCCGGGCGACGCAACCGATAATTTTACTTTTCCAACAGTCACTTGTCAAAAAAACCGTCCAAGCCCCGCACGCCTTCGACCGGCGCGCATTCTGGTTCGCACAAGAAATCCGCGGCGCGCGCCCAGGTCCGCGCGGCATCCGCCATTCCAAAACCGATTGCCATGGCGCCCGGCGGTCCCGTGACGTCGCGCGATCCAGTTACGCCGCGCGGTCGGAGCAGCCGCCGCTCGCGCGCCGGCGACATCGATCCCGCGTTGCTTCCGTCGCGCGAGGCCATCCTGGCCGCACTGCGCAATGCCGGGACGCCACTGCCCCCCGCCGATCTGGAGCGCGAACTGACCGTGGGTCCAGTGGCGCGCGAAGCATTCTACGGCCGCCTGGCGGCCATGGAGCGCGACGGCCAGATTCTCACCAACCGCAAGCAGGAGTTGTGTGTCGTTGCCAAGCTCGACCTCGTCATCGGCACGGTGCAGGGACATCCCGACGGTTTCGGGTTCCTCGTCCCTGACGACGGCGGCGACGACTACTTCCTCGGCCCGCGCGAAATGCACAAGGTTTTGCATGGCGACCGCGCAGCGCTCCGAAAGACCGGCACCGATCGTCGCGGACGGCCTGAAGGCGAGATCGTCGAGGTACTGGACCGCGCAAATCGCGAAATCGTGGGTCGATTGTACGAGGAGCGCGGCATCTGGTTCGTGGTCGCCGAGAACCGTCGCATCAATCAGGACCTTCTCATTCCACCGGGCGACCTGGGCGGGGCAACGTCGGGTCAGGTGGTCGTCGCCGAGATCGTCGAACAGCCCGCGGCCAACCGCGAAGCGATTGCCCGCGTCAAGGAAGTGCTCGGCAGCGCAACGGATTCCGGCATCGAAATCGAGATCGCACTGCGCAAACATGCGCTGCCCTTCGAATTCTCGACAGAAGCTGAAAACCAGGCCGCGCGCCTCCCGAGCGAAGTGCGGCTGGCTGACCGCAAGGATCGCA
>Ga0302321_100006268_pt1 | contig 10461 bp, 8 predicted proteins | sample Fen_T0_1_FD_202505 | JGI IMG/M metagenome (GOLD analysis project Ga0302321, IMG submission 202505) | Peat permafrost microbial communities from Stordalen Mire near Abisko, Sweden - Fen_T0_1 | ecosystem: Environmental > Terrestrial > Soil > Wetlands > Permafrost | place: Sweden: Abisko... | reverse complement strand
ATAGCCAACAAGCCCAGCATGATCATCAATATGTTGATGCTGGTTTCTTGCCAAAAATAGCGATTAAAAATTTTCATCGCTTTTAAGCCCGTTTCCAAATATTCGAAATGTTAGTCAGAAATTTAGGTGTTAAAGGCAATAAATGGTTGCGTCTATAAAACAGATAATACGCTAGTATTAAGAAAATCAAATGTACGGGCCACAGGCCAATCATGGCATTTAGTTTGCCCTGCGATACCCATGCCTGAAAAATACTTAAAATGTTGTTGTAGATAATATAAACGACGATTGCAAAAATCAGGTTGAGTGAGCGCCCAGCCCGCGGGTCAACAAAACTAAGTGGTATTGCTAGTAAAACCAATATCAGCGCCGAGATTGGTATGGCTAGCCGCCATTGCAGTTCTGCTTTATTTGCAGAATCAGAGTGTTGTAATAACTGTTTGGTTGGCATAGCTTGCTTCGTATAAGGCTCTGGCACCGCTTCTTTAGCTTGGATGCGAATGGCATAGCGTTCGAACTCAGTAGTTGAAACCTCTGCAGAATTGGGCTTTCCCTCATAGCGACGGCCTTTTTGCATCACTAAAAAATTGTCGCCATTTTTTACCTTTTCGCGACTGCCAAGACTAGATACAATTACGCCAGTTTTTTGGTGTTGGGTGGATTGTACAAATATGTTTTTAACTACATTGCCCAGTTCATCAAAGCTTTCGATAAAATACACCCGGTCGCCGCCATTCGATTCTTTAAATACACCTGGGCTGATAGAAGAAAGCTCATCGCGGCTTTTGAGTTGAACACGATAATCTTGACCTTTTTGGATGGCCCAAGGCATCACAAGTAAGCTTAATAACGTAATGACCACTATTACAGGTAGGGCAAACGTTAAAATAGGGCGTATCCATTGGGTAATGCTGAGGCCAGAGCTAAACCAAATCACCATTTCAGAATCGCGATGCCAGCGTGTCAGTGTGAGCAAAACTGCTAAGAAAATGCTAAGTGACAAGATCATAGGCAAAAATTTCACCATATTAAAGCCCAAAAGTGTATTGATGGCATCGTTTGGCAAAATGCCTTTTGCAGCAAGCTGCACAAAATAGCCCGCGCGTTGGGCGATAACAATGCCGATGAGGATCAAAAACACAGCGCCTGCGGTGCTAATTAGCTCATGTGATAGTGATTTTTTAAATATTCTCAATTAAGTTATTCTTTAATATTGCGCTTTGATTTCAAGCCAAAACGCTGGATAATTAGGTTTAAATTTTAGTGAATATTAAAAGGCTCAAACATGGAATTTAGCATAAAAAACGGAAATCCTGAAAAGCAACGTGTTGATTGCGTGATTGTAGGCGTATTTGAAGGCCGAAAACTCACTGAGGCTGCAAAAAGTTTGGATATGGCTTCAAATATGGCAATTAGTGCGGTGCTAAAAAGTGGTGATATGGACGGCAAATTAAATGCAACCGTAGTATTGCATCAAGTTGCGGGTGTGGCCAGTGCGCGAGTGATGCTAGTTGGTTTGGGCAAGCAGGTGGAATTTGGCGAGCGACAATATCGTCAAGTGGTACGCGCTGCGGTCAAAGCTTTGCCTAAAGGCGTTGCTAGTGCAGGCTTTTTCCTAAGTGAAATAGCGATTAAAAAAGTAAATGCACAAACTAAAGCAGCTCAGTTGGTTGAAGTCGTCATGGATACGACGTATCAAGTGAACGCAATAAAGGCCAAAAAAGCCGAACCAAAAGTACTCACTAAAATTGCAATCCATGTCGATAAATCTGAAAACACTCAGGCTGAAGCTGGCGTAAAACATGGCTTGGCAATTAGCGCTGGTGTGAGTTTGGCTAAGGATTTAGGTAATTTGCCACCCAATATTTGCACGCCATCTTATTTGGGCGAGAAAGCCAAAAAGCTCGCCAAGCAGTATGGTTTTAAAGTACAGGTGCTGGAAAAAACTGAAATCGAAAAACTTGGTATGGGTTCTTTCTTGGGTGTTGCGCAAGGCAGTGTTGAGCCGCCGCGTTTAATTGTATTGCAACATTTAAAAGGTAAGAAAAGTCAGAAACCAGTTGCGTTGGTAGGTAAGGGCATAACGTTTGATACGGGTGGCATTTCGCTGAAACCTGGCGCCGATATGGATGAAATGAAATATGATATGTGTGGCGCTGCAAGTGTGCTTGGCACGTTTAAAGCTATTGGCGAGATGGGTTTGGCTATAAACGCTGTCGGCATTATTCCTACCTGCGAAAACATGCCAGATGCAGGTGCGATTAAACCTGGCGACATTCTTACCAGTATGTCTGGGCAGACCATTGAAATATTGAATACCGACGCAGAAGGCCGCTTGATTTTGTGCGACGCACTGACTTATGCTGAGCGCTTTGAGCCAAGTGCTGTAGTGGACATTGCCACGCTGACAGGCGCCTGCGTGATTGCCCTCGGCCATCATCCGAGTGGCTTGTTTAGCAATAAAGATGCGCTTGCTCACGAGTTATTGGCGGCTGGAGAAATGGCGCATGACCGTGCTTGGCATATGCCACTGTGGGAAGAGTTTCAAAGCCAGCTTGACAGTAATTTTGCAGATATGGCCAATATTGGCGGACGCGCTGGTGGTAGCATTACTGCAGCTTGCTTTTTATCGCGTTATGCAAAAAAATACGATTGGGCACATTTAGATATCGCTGGTACCGCGTGGAAAAGTGGCAAAGAAAAAGGTGGCACGGGTCGTCCAGTGCCGCTGCTCACGACGTTTTTAGTACAGCGTTCGCTGAAAGCTAAATAAAAGCTTACTTGAATTATGACACGCATTGATTTTTATTTTAATGTGACTGACAAGTCGCAAGCTGTTGCGGAATTGGTGCAATCAGCTTTAATTAAGCGCCGAAACATTACAATATTGGCTATAGATGAAAATATTGCGGCCGATGTGAGTACTGATTTGTGGCAAAATAAGCTTGAAAACTTTTTACCGAATGTATTGGCGAATCACGCCTTGGCGAAGCTAATGCCAGTGGTGATACATTGGCAAGATAATCCGTTATTTCAGGACGATATGCTGATTAATTTAACTGCAAAAGAGCCTAATTGTTTTAGCCGGTTTACTCAATTAGTTGAGCTGGTAGGTGAAGTTGAGCAAGATAAATTGGCTGCGAGGACACGTTTTAAGTTTTATCGTGATAGAGGTTACGAAATTAAAAGTATAGACTATGCTCAAATTGTGGCTGGATAGAGACCGTTGTGAATAGAGAATAAAGTGGCTGAAAATAAAATTCCATTGCTGACAGAAGTATATCAGCCCAAAACAAGCGTAAAAGCAGATTCTAACTCTAAGGAGGACTCCTCTGTATTTATTACGCCAGAGCTAATTGCACGTATCAGTAGCCATGTAAGGCCGCGCTTAGAGGCAGAAATTACGCAATCGGTACTAATTAGCCTGAGCGATGGACTTAAGAAAGTGATATTAAAAGACCTGCAAGTTGAAATTAAAAATACTCAACAATCTATCGAGGCAAATACCGCAGACTTTGTTGATAGAACTAAGGCAGACCTTAAAACTGAGTTGCCGCGCATGTATCAAGCCAGTGCCGATCTGGTCTTACAAAATCTTACTGAGAGCATCGCTACTTTACAAAACAGCGCAATATCTACGTTTGATTCAACACTTGCAGAGGTGAGGCAAGCCAGTATTGAAGCGGCAAATAAAGAGGTGAGTTCTCATGTGGAAGCCTTACAAACTGACGCAAGTGCGCGTATTTCGCATGATTTAAATCAAGAATTGCAAGCATTTCATGTTCAATCATTAAGCAACCATCAAACGCTGTTGGAGCAACAGTTAGGCAGTATTTTTGAGTCGATTAGTCAAGAAGCCAAAACAGACTTACAGCAACATTTAGCTGCAATGCAAGCCGATGCATTGGCGCAAATGCGCACTACTTTTTTAGAGGCGATGCCAAGTATTTATAGCACGGCGGTGGATGAGCAGCAAGAAGTGATAGCCAATCAGATTAGTCGGAAGCTTAATGAAGAAATGCAAGCATTTCAGGCACAAGCGCTGAGCGACAATCAAGCGCAGCTCACACAGTCGCTAACTGAAAGTTTTCAATCGATTAACGAAAATACTAAAGCTGATTTACAAGAGCAGCTGAGTATAATACAGGCCGACGCAGTGGAGCAGATGCGCACAACGCTTAATGCCTCTATCCCTAGTATTTATGCGGCTGCCGCAGATGAAGTGAAAGCCAAATTTGCCAGTGAGATGGTTGCACAAAGTATGCAAGTGCGCGAAAGTTTCTTAGCCACCATCAATGCCGATTTGCCTGCGGTTCAGCAGGTAATGCGCGACAATATTCAACAAATATTGGCTACATCACTGCCAAATTTAGAGCTTGATTTACGCAAGCAATTGACCGTAGAGTTAGAGGAATTATTGTTAAAAGTGAAGTTTGTGCTGCCAAAATAAAGTGGCCGTTCAAAACCGCCAAAGTTATTAATTGCCGATTAAATTTTGATATGCCTCTGCGCTTAAAAGATGCTTAGTATCATGTATGTCATTTGGTTTGAACTTGAATATCCACGCCGCATACGGCTTATCGTTAATGCCTTCAGGAGCGTTCAATAAGGCGTTGTTGATTTCAGTTACGACACCGTTCATCGGCGCATGTAAATCTGACCCAGTTTTAACCGATTCTACAATTCCACAAGGCTTACCGTTCACCAACTCATCATTTAGTTTAGGCGGCTCGATAAACACAATATCCCCCAGCAAATCTTGCGCATAATCGGTAATACCTGCAAGCCAATCCCCATCAGGAGTTTGGCTTACCCATAAATGTTCTGTGGTGTAATGCAACTGAATTGGAAATTTCATGGTCAGACCCAGATAGGTAATGGTTGTAATTGAATAACTTAGACTTATTTTCTCACAAAGTTAATCTTTTACATAAAAGTCATAAGCTGTGTTAAAAATGATAAAATATAAGAAATGTTAATATTTTTTTTATAAATATGCTCTAAGTGGATGACAAATAACTATTTTTTATATAACATATACTCTATTGCCTTAAGGGGTTAAGCGGCCATGGTTAAATTATTTTTTAAAAGAATAGTGTTAGTTTATATGGCGATGGCGCTGGTAGCATCGCCAGTCGAAGTGCTGGCAGCTCATAAAAAAACCAGTAAACGCATCGTATCGTCTCAAAAAAATGCCTTAACTAAACATCGCATTTCTAGTCGCTACCAATCAGGTAGAATTGGTGCGCAAAGAATTAGCGTTAAATTGCGCTCAACGCGCAACTTGCAATCACAGCGCGAATTTATGGTCGATGAGAGTTATGATGGTAGCGGAGTATTGCAATTAGCATCAAATAAAGCATTGATTATTAATCAAAATACGGGCGAAGTTATTTACGCTAAAAACACCAATTTACCCTCCCCGATTGCATCAATCACTAAATTAATGACAGCAATGGTGATGCTGGATGCCAAACAACCGTTAGATGAAGTGATTGAAATATCAAGTGAAGATGTTGATTATTTAAAAGGAACGGGTTCAAGATTGTCAGTAGGATCTAGATTGAGCCGTGGTGAGTTTTTGCAATTAGCGTTAATGGCATCAGAAAATCGTGCTGCTTCAGCATTGGCGAACAATTATCCAGGGGGTAAAGGCATTTTTGTAAAGGCGATGAATGAGAAAGCGCTTGAATTAGGGCTCGGTAGCACACACTTTGTGGATCCAACTGGGCTCGATAGCGAAAATGTATCGACCGCAGAAGACTTAGCTAAAATGGTTCAAGCTGCGTTTCAGTACCCAGAAATTAGATCCGCGACCACTACCGCATCGCGTGAAGTGTATGTTGAGGGACATAACTATCCAGTTAATTTTAATAATACCAATGGCCTTGTGCGCGAGGGCGAGTGGGAAATTGGGTTATCTAAGACAGGTTTTATTAATGAAGCGGGGCGTTGCTTAGTCATGCAGACAAAAATCGCAGGCGAACCTATGATTATTGTATTGTTAGATTCTTACGGAAAATTAACGCGTATTGGTGATGCTAATCGCATTCGCAGGTGGATGGAATATAACAGTGAGCCGAAAACCACCACAACAGGTCAAACGCAAGAAGTTGTTGCGGGTAGAATTTCCTAGCATAATGCCTAGTCACTTAGAAAAAAAGCAGCTTTAGGCTGCTTTTTTTATTTCTAAAACCCACTAAAGTTTATTTTTTTGAGGCTAGTTTTTTAGTGGCTGTTTTCTTAGTTGCAGGTTTTTTTGCAATGGCTTTTTTAGCGAATGATTTTTTTGCAGGTTTCTTAGTTGAGTCCTCTTTCGCAGCTTTTTCTGCTAGCAAACCTAATGCTTCATCTAAAGTTAATTCTTCTGGCGCCATGCTTTTTGGTAAGGTTGCGCGTATTTTAGCGTGCTGCACATATGGGCCATAGCGGCCGGCAAATATTTCAACTCGGCCTTCGCCAGATGGGTGCGCACCTAAATCTGCAATCGGCGCGGGGCCAGTATTGGCAGCTGCTAGCAAGGTAACTGCACCAGCGAGATCTATGGCAAATACACTCTCGCTCTTAGGAATAGATTTAAACTTACCATCATGATTGACATATGGCCCAAAGCGGCCAATATTCGCGATGATTTTTTTGTTTGTTTCAGGGTGCAAACCTAAATCTCGTGGAAGTGACAGTAACATATTGGCAATATCAATATTGACATTCGTGAGTGGAATTTCTTTTGGAATACTCACGCGCTTGGGCTTTTTCTTGTCACCTTCAACGGCCACACCAACCTGTAAATACGGGCCATATGGGCCATTCATTAAGTAAATCTCTTTGTCAGAATCAGCATCTATACCAATTGTGATTGGGTCGGCACCTGCTTGCGCTGTGCCATTCATGCTGCGTTTATAGTCGCATTTTGGCTCGTCGTTATAACCCGTACAGCCAATAAACGTGCCGTAGCGGCTCAGTTGCTTTTGCAACGGCTTGCCGCATTTTGGGCACGCTTCGTCAATCAACTCATTGCCAGGTCTATCCACATCGGCTTTGCTGAGTAATTGTGCATTAAAGCCTTGCCAAAATTCATCCATCACCGGAATCCACTCGCGTGAGCCGTCGGCAACACTATCAAGCGCGTTTTCAAGATTAGCGGTAAAGTCGTAATCGACATACTTAGTGAAATGCTCAGTGAGAAATTTGTTCACGACGCGACCAACATCGGTTGGTATAAAGCGTTTTTTGTCGAGCAACACATATTCGCGATCTTGCAGTGTAGAAATAATGCTAGCGTAGGTAGAGGGACGGCCAATACCGTATTCTTCCAAAATTTTCACCAAACTTGCTTCGCCATAACGGGGCGGAGGCTCAGTAAAATGCTGGTCGCCGTAGATTTTTTCAACATTTAGTACTTCACCTGTTTCGAGATGAGGCAATTTACTTTCGCCATCTTCCTCTTCCTCATCATCGCGACCTTCCATATACACCGCGATAAAGCCTGGGAATACAAGCGTTTGGCCTGTGGCTCGAAATAAATTGGCTTCAGAGCCTAAGGCTAAATCGACACTCACCGCATCAAATTTGGCGGGTGACATTTGGCATGCCAAGCTGCGCTTCCAAATCATTTCGTATAGTTTAAATTGCTCGTCGTTTAAATATTGGCGCATTTTAGTAGGCGCGCGGTTGATGTCGGTCGGGCGAATCGCCTCATGCGCTTCTTGTGCATTTTTGGCTTTGGTTTTATACATAATTGGCGATTTTGGTAAATAATCTGCCTCGAAGTTTTTCTTTACGTATTCGCGTATGCTCATCACCGCCTCAGCAGCCAAGCTAAATGAATCGGTACGCATATAAGTAATCAGGCCAACCGTCCCAGAGCCAATATCCACGCCCTCGTAGAGCTGTTGCGCCACACGCATGGCTCGGCTAGTGGTAAAGCCAAGTTTGCGTACCGCCTCTTGTTGCAATGTTGAAGTGGTAAACGGTGCGGCTGGGCTACGGCTACGTTGTTTTTTCTCTACACGCGAAACTGTGGTTTTGCCAGCGCTTGCAATCAGTAATTTGCCCACGATATCTGCTTGTTGATCGCGATTAATCACCGTAAATTGCTCAACTTTTTCGCCGTTAAATTGAATCAATTTGGCGTTAAAACTGTGCGCGTGTTTTAGTGCATCCAGATGAATCGTCCAATATTCTTGGTTTTTAAATGCTTCAATTTCTAGCTCGCGCTCTACAATCAAGCGCAGTGCAGGGCTTTGCACACGCCCAGCAGAAAGTCCTCTACGGATTTTTTTCCAAAGTAATGGTGATAAATTAAAGCCGACCAAGTAATCCAACGCACGGCGCGCTTGCTGCGCATTGACCAAATTCATGGCAATGTCACGTGGGTTATCAATAGCGTGTTTTACAGCAGTTTGTGTAATTTCGTTAAACTCTACGCGCTTAAGTAATTTATTTTTAAGTAATTTTTTATCGGCCAAAATTTCGGCAATATGCCAAGAAATGGCTTCCCCTTCGCGGTCCGGGTCGGTCGCGAGATAAATGCTATCCGCGGACTTCACCGCCTTAGTGATTGCATCCATGTGCTTGGCATTGCGCTCAATTAGGTCGTATTTCATGGCGAAATTATTAGCAGGGTCTACTGCGCCATTTTTTGGAATTAAGTCGCGCACATGGCCGTAACTCGCGAGTACCTCAAAATCATTTCCGAGATACTTTTTAAGCGTTTTAGCCTTTGAAGGCGATTCAACAATAAGCAGTTTAGACATTTAAACCTTGAACATTAAAATTAGAAACTATGGGCAGGAATTAAAGAATTGGCTAGATAATAGCAAGCAAATTGCTAACTAGACAATAAGTGAATGCAGAAAGAGCAGGTTTTATTGAGGGTGAACAGTTTTATATCGCTCGTTTAAGTATGCGTTCGATGTTATTTTGAGGGCTTGCTTCTGGATAGGCTAAATAATTATGTGGCAAATGAAATGTTTGCTCCATCATGTGTTGCCCGCTTAACACGGCGTGTAAAACAAGGTCAGAATACACTACCCAAGTTGAGTTCGCAGGAAATTCAAAGCGCATTTGTGGCGAGTTGGCTTGATAATCAGCATCAGCTTTGCCAAGATCGTGCAAGTGCAGCATAATGTGGTCGTATTCGCCACGCAGGGTTTTAGTGATGCCGAGCTTGTACATGAGCTTGGCAAGCGAAGGCCGGTAAGTCGGCACATTTGGCAAAAACCGCTTCGCCATATCAGCAAATGGCTCACCAACATTCCATACACGCGGTTGATTGTGCTGATTCACATTGGTAAAAACGCGCAAAAGCCGTTCGCCTTGCGTAGGTTTAGAAGGGAATGCATCTGGATGCAACCTTCGATCATCTTTACGCCAACTAGATTTTCTGCCAGTAGCTTCCAAGCAACGTAAGCTGGTATTGGCGGGCGTAGCATGTGGCATATAACTAGGGAGTAAATGTGCGACTAGCGAAGTTGCGTTTTGCGAATAGCGCTCAATTAAGGCCGACATCGCTGCCAATTCTTCTGCATTGCCTTTTGCCCCCTTAATGGTGCGCTCATTGCCACGTAAGTAAATATTCTTTGATTTACCGTCAGACCAATCAGAGGACAAAAAACGTAGTTCATCGGCAGCAAACTTAAAGCCACAATGCGGCAAGAATAAAACACCGCCATGCTCTAAATGTTTTAAATAAGCTTGCTGTTGCGCAGCTTCAATATTGGGTTCAAAGCTGTTAAAAGGCAGCTCAAGAATTGGATTTATTTTGAGCATCATTTAGTATTTCGATAACGTCGGTATTATTAATACTACGTGCAAATGTAATATTGGCAGTATTTTTCAGGTGAATATCAAACAATTGGGATTTTTTTTCCTTCTCAGCAATATCACCAAATAGTGGGTCTTCGTCTGCTTCAATTGCTTGGCTTAAGCCTTTAAAATCGTACAAATTAAAATCGGCCAAGTGAGATGGCTCGACATTACCTATGGCGCGAAAGATATTGTTGATGCGTCCTGGCTGCTCTAGCTCCCAGGCATGAAGCATGTCTTTCACTTTTTGCCGTTGTAAGTTTGGTTGAGAGCCACATAAATCGCAAGGGATTATTGGAAAGCCCATGCTGCGGGCGTAACTGGCAATGTCTTTCTCGCTGCAATAAGCTAACGGCCGAATTACCACATTTTGTTTGTCGTTAGTGGCTAATTTTGGTGGCATGGCTTTGAGTTTGGCGCCAAAGAACATATTTAAAAACAGCGTTTCTACAATGTCATCACGATGATGCCCAAGCGCTATTTTATTCGCGCCTAGCTCTTTTGCTGTGGTGTAAATAATGCCTCGCCGCAGGCGAGAACATAAACTACAAGTTGTTGCACCTTCTGGGATTTTCTCTTTTACTACCGAATAAGTATCGGCTTCAACAATGCGGTAATCAATACCTAGACTTTTAAAATATTCTGGCAAAATAT
>Ga0302321_100006267_pt1 | contig 10461 bp, 10 predicted proteins | sample Fen_T0_1_FD_202505 | JGI IMG/M metagenome (GOLD analysis project Ga0302321, IMG submission 202505) | Peat permafrost microbial communities from Stordalen Mire near Abisko, Sweden - Fen_T0_1 | ecosystem: Environmental > Terrestrial > Soil > Wetlands > Permafrost | place: Sweden: Abisko... | reverse complement strand
GCTGTCCCAGCAGGGCGAGAAAATGGCGTTGGTCGTCGTTCACGCGATGCCTCTATTGGCTGGAAAAATCGGTTCGGCTCAACCGCGAGAGCATCCCGTATTTTCGGTCGTGTCGCACACCCGTATTTGGAAGTGACCAGCTCATGACTTTGGGAAAATCAAAATGCTCATACGAAACAGGGTTGATCCCACAATATTCATACCGAGTGGCGCTCGCCGTAGCGTTGCTGCACCCGCATCTGTTCCGCAGCGCTAGCGAAGCAGGCCCATTGCACGTGCGGGTTGAGGTGTTGCAGCGCTCGCGGCACGAGGTGCAGACGTTCAACCATCCGGTGTCGCTGCAAGAACTCCGTCGCAAGTTCGCGACGATCATCGGTGTGGTTCAGCCGTGCGAGAATCTCCTTTTTGTTGGCCACGTAGATTGCGTGCGCCCCGCGAAAGCGCGTGTTGCCGACGTAGAATTGCCGTCGCGCCAACGCGCGCGAAGCGACTTCGCCGAGCACGAGGAGCGACTCCTCCGAGGTGCTGCCCTGCGAACGGTAGGAAGTAATCGCGTGGCCATAGGTCCACGCAGCAAAGCCCGGCGGCAACTCGCGACCATCGGTAAAGACGACTCGGTTCGCGGCAGGATCGACGTGGGCGACTTCCTTAAAATCGCCGTTCGCAAAACCGGCATCGTCGTTGCGCCCGCGGATCAACAACCTGTCGCCAGCAGCAACCGCCAATGTTTGCGCGCGCCCCACGTCAAACGCCGCGCGCTGCTTGCGCGTGATTTTCGCTTCGCGCCCTTTCGGCCCGCGCGCGCGGACGCCGTCTGGCATGATCGCGATGACTTCGGCAGCGACACCCCGTTTGAAAAATCGCGTGTCGCGCGCGAAGAGCAACCGGTCCCCAACCTTGTATTGATCCCAATGCGCCTTTTGCTCCGCCGTCCACGTGAGTGGTTTCACCGCTTCGCGCGTGACTTCGTCTATGCCGAGCAAACCCGCTTGGCGGAGGGCCGGACGAACGTGCGTGTTGAAGCGTTCGATTTCATCCCAGAACGGAATCACGACCAGCGTGCTGATGCCTTTGGCCTTGTTTGTGACGAAGTGCTCCGCCGCTTGTGCGAAGAGCGCGTCGTCATCGCCGGTTTCGTGGATCAGACCACGCCGATCCGCGTAGGCGAAGGCCTCGGCGGCATCGCCTGACGCGAGCAGGCGACTGAACTGGCGGTCGGATTCGTCGCGTTGGCGCAGCACCTCGGTGAGTCGAAAGACCGGCACACCGGAGTGATCAATCACGTTGCGCAGAGCATCGCCGCGCTCGACGCTGTAGTGTTGCTTCGTGTCGCCAACAAGAAGCACTCGAGCGCGAATGTCCTGCGCGATCTTCGTGAGCCGATCAAGTTGCTTGGTGGAAATAAGTCCTGCCTCATCGACCAGGATAACACGGCCTATCGCTTGCGCATGCATCGCTTCGCTGTCGAGGAAATGTTGCACGGTGTCGGCCGCAACGAAGCCGCTTTCGACCAGCGCATCGCGGGCCTTCGTGGTTGGCGCGAGCGGAAGGAAGCGTTTCCCTCCAGCAGCTAGGTGCGCTCCTTCAATGGCGGTCAGCACCGTCGTCTTGCCCGTGCCGGCATCGCCAATGAGCACGGTCACAAAGTCGTGGCTGTGAAGAATCGCTTGCGCTGCGTTACGTTGTCCTACCGTAAGCGACGACGGCAATGCCTTCACGTCACCCAAATCGAAGCGCTGGTTCCTTGTCTCAATCACTCGACGCACAACGCTTGATTCTTCGCGATAAATCGATCGCAGCGTCATCTCACCATTTCTTCGAATGATGTCCGGATGTGTTTCGAGCGCTTGGCGGAGGTCACGCCAACGATAAAAATTAGGATGCAACTCCAGCGCGGCGCTTAACACGACTCCTTCGCGCGCCACGGATGCGCGCTCGAAGACGTGCCGCAGCGCCACATCCAAAATGGCCTGCGCCTGGCCATGCGACCATTGCTCGGCCGGGGAACGCGCAGACGCTTGCCGAACCAGTTCGTCAAGCGACTGCGCTTCGCTCGCGGAAAGTTCCGCTCGTTGCCTGACCCGAACCTCCGACGTGCTCACCTCCGTGAGTTTGTCTTCCCGCGATTCGCGCACGAGGATCTCGACTTCGCGCTTCGTGGCCTTGCGCCCTTTCTGTATCGCGAAGTCCGCCGCGAGCTTCTCGACCGCGCGGGAGCGTTTCGAAAACCGCTCGCGCAGATGCTCGACCCCGTGCACCGAAAACCCTTTCGAATTCATTTCGTAAGGCTCGTAGCCGAGTTCGCGAAGCCGACCGGCCAGCTCGCGGTACAGCACTTGCCGCAGATACGGCGACGCGCGGAGCATTTCGTTTTGTTTGAGCGCGAGCCATTCGTTGCGCGTCGGGTCCCAGGACGCGTTGGCGAGCACCGCGTGGACGTGCAACTGCGGATCGAGATCGCGGCTCGTATCATGCACGAACATTGCCCCTGCAAAGTTGTTCGTCAGACGAAACTGTTCACTCATCGCCGCATCACCCCGGCGTTCACGGACTGCCGCGTAGCGTTCCATCTCGGTAAGCACGACCTTGACCGATTCGGTAAACGCCGCGCGGACACGTTCGTCGTCGCCCACCAGCGCGAGCACGCTCACGTCTTTCGGAGCCGAAAGCTGGATGTCGAAAAATGCCACGCGGTTTTTGTGTTCCCGCGCAGTGAGGCGTTCGCCCGTGTGTGGATTTCGATTCAGGCGCAGCGCTTCGAACGGTTCGTCGGTCACCTCACCCGACAACCCGAGCGCCCTTGCGCCCTCACCGATCCATTCGCCACACACTTCCTTTTCACCCTCCGCCCAATAATCGTTCTTTCGCAAATGCTGTGAAAGGTAGGTGCCGCCGTTTCGAATTATTCCAATCGTGATCATGCCGACCATCACGGTCGACCTCATCGACTGCCTCAACCGCGCGCCCCCTCCGAATTTGGTGTAGGCCGCCTACCGAAATCGGTGTAGTCGAAATTTGCGTACGTCCTGGTATTTCGGAATCGTTGGCTTCGACCAGCGAAAGGGTGTGCGCGAGCGTTCCGTATTTCTTCTGGAACAGACGCAAGGCCCTAAGGACTTCGGGATTACTCAAGACAGCAAAAACAACGCGCGCCAACCCCGCCCCTACTCCACTTTTTCAGCGCCCATTTGTCATTCGCGCATGGCTAATTCGCGGCTAAAACCACGCGAAAAACCGTCAAGATTCAGGCGTCCTCGCGCCACATCTCCTGCTCCCAAAAGCGAGACCCCCTCCCGGTTCGCCGTCCGGAAGGCAAACCGCGCTACAGCCTCCATCGCCCACCCTGGCTCGCTCGCCCCAAGGATAAACGACAACTTTCGCCTACGGGCCAACCGCGAGTCGCACCGTGGTTGCGAGCTTCCGTTGGTTAGCATCAAAAGATAGCAAGCTCTCTGAGGCAGAAATTATCGATGGGGGATCCGGGCACCGGCAATTGATTGGATGCGGCTTGTGGTGAATATTACGGTAATTCTAATCGCTACCTCTGAGTTGTGCCTATCTAAGCCGCAGAGAAAATTCGGAATTGGAAGGGACCGAGCTCAACTCTGATCTTCCTGATAACTGCCTCCAGTCCTTTTTCTTTATCTTCCTCTTTTGGAAACAAAGCGTTCCGGCTAAGTTTTGGAAATGCAGGATCGTTCCAAAAGCCATCCATTCTCAGACGGAACTTCGCGACTAAGCGCCGGCCGGCATCAAGCTCGAAAGGCTCGTATTTTTGCCTCTCTTTCGGCGTCTGAATTTCTGGATACTCTCCAATTAAATACCCCTCTTGGAAATGGGCGCGCGCAGCCGAGGGAGGACAAATGCCATTTAATCGGACAATTTGAAGCCCAGCCTCGGCACTTGCGGTGATCGCACCGGTCAACTGCGGAACGGCCAATACATAAAGATAAGCCAAATCGTTGGTCGCGCCCAACGAGGCAAAAGACGCAGCGACGCGCAATGATTGAGTAACATCTAGGAGCGGTGTGTCGCACACTTCGTAGTGTTGAAGTATAGCCCAGCGCAAAATGCGGTGGCGCTCAATGCGTTCCGATCCTTCCAGTTTTGCCTCCAGCCATTTCTCGACTAAGAGGTCCTCGGCCCGTTGTAACCTAGAATAGCGTTGAGGTATTGCTACCGACAAAGGGGTTTCTTTCCTCCTAGCGCGGAAGATTGTCGGTTTTAGAACGGTTTGTGTTCCGCCTTCTGACCGATTATGCCAGTTGCGGTTCTGCCCGCGATACAGGAGGACAAAGTTGGGGTTGTAAAACGCCAGCTGCGCGACATGGCCGACTAAATCCTTGAAGGTTGCAACATCGAATCCACGGTCGGTCCTTATCTGATAGTTATTAACAGGTCCACCACTCCAACCACTTGAGAGGAAACTTCGAAGGGAATCTGCTCCGATGGTCTCCATGTTTTTTCAGAGCGAAAAGATAAACTCGCCAGCCACATGCTCAAGTTTGAACTTTTCGGAATTGCCCAACCACTTTGAGGACGACGTCTATGTCATAGGTGGCGCGCACAGGGGACAATTCCGGATAATCAAGTAGCAGGCCAACCACCGAACCACCCAGAAACGCGTAGTCCAACCCGAGCCCATCCAAGCGCTCAGCGACAGCCTTCATTGCAGCAATTGGGATATCAGCCATGGTTCAGTCTTCGCTCAATCTCCTTCGCGGCTATGACCCGCTCGCGGGCACGCCCAAGACGCACGGCATCCACCAAAGCCAGCAGATCATAAAGCGCAGGATCATTGGCCGCCGCAGCCGGAACAGTGCGGTAAAGCGGCTCGACCGCTAGACCTTTGTAGGTGCCGTCAGGCTCTGGCCAGACCGGGGCTTCGTTTTTGGTCGTAGCCACTTTGCCCGACATAACGGGCGCAGCCCACGCGGTCGGCACACCGCGAGTCATTTCTCCGACCGCCACCGGAAAGGCATAGGGTACGCCATGCAGCAAGAATTCCACAAAGGGCTTGCGTCGGATCTTGCGGGAATCCGGATCAAGCAGCCTGGCGTCCGCCAACCGCCCAACAGCGGCATGCACCTCTGATGCGCTCATACCGAGCGCTTTCGCGAGCGCAGCGTAGGATTCGTTTCCCGCCGAGAGAGCGAGTTTGAGCCCGACGACGATGTCCTGTGGCTTGATCATGCACCATTCGCTATTCGCGAATAGCGAATACGCAAGCATAATTCCCTGAGCAGCGTCTGCCATTTCTCCAGGTGCAGATGAAATCACCGACATAAACCTACCCCACTCTAGTGAGCCTACAATTGATCGGTGACTAATTTTGGAAGCTGCCAACGCCGAATTGTACCGTCATCGTGGCTCACGAGAATACAACGGTGCAACGGATCGTACACTCCGTGTCGAGCAGGCGACGTGAAGCAGTATACGTGCACGATTTTCTGTTGGTCGGGCGAATAAATGAGCGCCCAATTGCAGTCGATCGCTGCACAATATTCAGATCGCCCGATCTGGAGCGACGGTTGCTCACAATGAAGAGTGAGCATCGAAGCCGACTTTTTATTCCAAGGAGAATTCGGTTGGGCGCGTTATTGCACATCGGGAACAAAAAACTGCGCCGGGAATTTTTATCGGCGAAGCAGCTCTAACGGACAGGCGCCAACAAACGCCGCGGCGGATCCACTGCGGCAAAGATCACAGCAATTAGTTAACTCAATTAGTTATGCCATCTACAAAAATCACACTCGCGAGAGCCGTTTTGTTCTCGCTCGGCCTGTTTGCCTTGCCACTAGCCGTTTTTGCCCACGACGAAGATCACGATCCAAAAAACCTTCCCGAGGCCGTTTACACCATCAGCAATGCCCCCGATGGAAATCGGGTCCTCGCATTTTCGCGCAAGTCTGGCGGCGACCTTTCTCCCGCGAGCGACTATCCGACTGGCGGCAAAGGCACCGGCGGCAGTCTCGGCAATCAGGGCGCGCTCGCCCTGACCGACGACGGGCACTGGCTCGTCACGGTCAACGCAGGAAGCGACGAAATTTCGGTTTTTTCCGTGCGCGAACACGCACTCGTGCTGACTGACGTCGTGCCGTCGGGCGGCAAGCATCCCATCAGCGTCACCGTGGCGGACAACCTTGTCTACGTACTAAATGCCGGCGGCGCCGTTGGCGCGAGCGACAACATTAGCGGTTTCTATTTGACCGAGCATGGCCGGCTCTACGCGCTGCCAGGTTCCACGCAGGCACTGAGCGGGGCAAACGTTGGACCGGCACAGATCAGTTTCGGACCACACGGCGACGTCCTGATCGTGACCGAGAAGACAACCAACCGCATCGACAGTTTTGTGGTGGACGACAATGGCCGTGCAGGTCCGGTTATCTCCTCTCCGTCGTCGGGTGCGACGCCTTTTGGTTTCTCGATTTCGTCGAAAGGTTATCTGTTTGTCTCGGAGGCTCCGCAAAGCGCATTGAGTTCCTATAAGATCAACGCCAGCGGAACGATTTCTCCTGTGACCGAATCGCTCGTGAATCATCAAACGGCCGCCTGCTGGGTCGTGTTGTCGAAGGATGAAAAATTCGCGTACACCGCGAATGCCGCGAGCAATTCCATCAGCGGTTATCGAGTCGCCCCCAACGGAGGCCTCACGCTGTTGAACGCCTCCGGCCTCACCGCTACCGCGGATGCACATCCGCTTGACATGGCGGTGACGACGAATGGACGCTTCCTGTATTCGCTGGACACCGCAGCAATGACCATCGTCGGCTTCCGCACCGGGCCGGATGGCAGCCTGACAAGAGTGTCGTCTGTCGGCGGTCTGCCGGCCGGGGTCACTGGACTGGTCGCGCGTTGAAGTTTGGCGCTTTAGTCCTGTTGTAGCAGACGCGGCGGCGGGATTATTTCCCGTTCGTCGCGTCCTGCTGGAAAAGTTCGCTGGTCTATTTGGTTCTACCCGGGCAGAGCAGCCCGCTAACGTTCAACGCCGGTCTGACGACGATCAGGCATTCGTTTTGCCTGCTGCACCCTTCGATAGCGCTTCGAAGCCGGAGATCACATCGAAAAGTTCCTCGTCGATGCCACTTTGACGTAATTGGTGAAACGTGCCGTGGAGCGTTTCCAGCAGGTCATCGATGTTTTTGTCTGCGCGCTGCATCGCTGATAAGCGGCTCGCGTTTTCGCTCGCGAGGGATTCGGCGCACGCCCGGAAGAGCGAGATGAAAAGATATTCGCGGATCAGAGCGCGCAGCGCAGCAGTGTCGCCACCCATAGCCAAACACTGATGCCAAGCAACACGACGTGATACGGCCTTAATGCAACGCTCGCGACACGCGCCAGCATACACTGCCACGTTACCGCTACCGCAGGCGCATCAAGCGCTAAAATGGTCGGCCATTGCCACCACCAAGGTCTGCCCGGGACAGACTCGATTTGCTTGGTGGTTTGCTGCACCATCACTCCTCCTGTTCTCGAGCAAATAGCATCTCGGCCCGAAGGATATCGTGCAGTGTCAAGAGCCCGACCACGCGGCTCTCCGGTCCTTCCTGATCCACCACCACTGCAAACTGACTGGGGGATTCAATAATCCGGGTTTGGATTTCGCGCAAAGATGTCTTCGCCGTACAGATGGCGGCCGGTTCGGGTACAGGCGTACGCCCAGCGGCCAAGGCTGCCTCAGTGGCTCGACGGCCAATCACCCCTACCAGTCGGCTATCCACCACCACAGGGAACCGCTCATGCCGGTGTGTCGTGAGTAAATCGCGCAATGCTTCGGGCGAGAGGCTGGTTGCTACCACCGGCGAAAAATTCGCAATTCGCGCCACGGGCAATTCCATCCAGGTGCGTAAACTGCGCGGTGGCACGATGCGTTCCACGTGCTGGCCATCTTGCGCGAGCACTTCCTCATAGAAATTATGTTTGTTGATTAAATGGCTGATCGCCTGGCTCACCAAGGCCCCAATGATGAGGGCGGGTACAAGAGCAAATTCGTGGGTCATTTCAAACACGATCAAGATACCCGTTACCGGCGCGCGCACGACTGCTCCAAGGCACGCACACATGCCGACGACTGCGAGCGTAACGTGATCGGCCGCATCGAGCGGGATTACCAGACCCGCCAGCCCGGATAGCGCAGCTCCGGCCATGCCGCCAAAAAACAACGTCGGTGCAAAAATGCCGCCGCATCCGCCAAATCCGTAAGCGATAGCCGTCGCTGCCAACTTGGCAACGAGCAGCAGCGCCGCAATGCGCCAGACCATGCCTCCGTTCAACGCCGACGATAGATCTTCATAGCCAAGACTGAACACACCGAGATGTCCGGTGCCGAGAAACACGCCAGCGCCAATCACCCAGACAGCGATTCCGCCGAGCATCACCCGAAACCAGGCGGGGAGCCTTTGTGGCCGTTTATTGATCAAACGCAGACCAAGCGCGGCTTTCTGAAACCAGCAGCCGGCCAGCGTCGCGACCGCTGCCACGATTGGAGCCAACGCATAGCCAAACCAATGAGGCGCCCCCGCACTTTGCAGAGAGAATGCAGGCTGTGCACCCAAGATACCGTGCGCGACAAGTGCTCCCAGCAAAGACGCCAGCAGCACACTGCCGAGCATTTTGCTGTTCAGGTCGCCGATGATTTCCTCAAGCACGAACGTGACGGCTGCGATGGGCGTGTTGAACGCAGCGGCGAGACCTGCTGCCGCGCCAGCGGCTGTTGCGGTACGGCGCATATGCTTCGGCGTGCCGAGCACACCAGAAAGGTTGGAGGTGAGGCCAGCAGCCAATTGCACCGACGGTCCTTCACGCCCCAAACTACTACCACCGCCAACGCTGATGGCACCACCAATGAACTTTACCCAGACCACTCGCCACGGAATCACGCCGAAATCCTTCCAGAACGCGAGTTTCACCTGCGGAATTCCGCTCCCGGCAGCCTCCGTACAAAAGCGGGTAAGCAGCCAACCGGCAATACCTGAAGAAACCGCCACGATCAAAAAACTCCCTACCAAAAACTGGAGCCGCGAGCCATGGCTCACAGCAACGATCCCATGCTCATAAACAAAATGAATCGCAAGGTGGAAGGCGACGGCAGCCAATCCGGCAGCCAGTCCAAAAATCGCGGTGGCTGTGATCGCGCGCGCTTGCAGTGGCAGCTTCTGAAAGCTTCGGGCAGGAAAATCGAAATTCACGCCCTAAAGATTTCAATCAACCACAGCCGAGACAACCCATTATCTAGTTTGCGGACAGCGCACGGCAACCACGACTGGCCGACAGTGATCCGCTTAGATCTGAATTCAGCGAAGCGTTCTAATTTTAACGTGAGGCCATTTGGCTGGATGCACGATTCTTCTGTGGGAATGGGCCGGTAATCTCAGTGCTCACACTAAATCATGCATCCCTCACCACGTATTCTCGTCGCGCTCATTCTTATCGCCCTTACCAGTCAGGTCCGCGGTGAGCTACGATTCCAAAGCACCATGCAGCAGGTTGCGTTGATCGAACTCTTCACCAGTGAAGGTTGCAGCAGTTGTCCGCCCGCCGAAAAATGGCTGGGGGAGCTCACTCATGAAAAGGGCCTGTGGACCTCCTTTGTTCCAGTGGCATTTCACGTCGATTACTGGGACCAGCTTGGCTGGCGGGACTCCTTCGCAACGCGTCAGGCCACTCAACGCCAATATGATTACGCAAAACATTGGGGCAATGGGTCCATTTATACGCCCTGTTTTGTGCGCAACGGAGACGAATGGCGCCGAGATAACACGAACTTGGCGAGTCCAAGCAGCGTTTTGGTGGGCGCGCTTACAGCAACACTCAACGACGATCGCGTATGGGAAATTGAATACAGACCAACCACTCATGTAGCCGCAGGGCTCGACGTGACGGTTGCACTTTTGGGCAGCGGCATTGTTTCAACAATACGAAGCGGTGAAAACGCCGGCCGCGAGCTGCGCCACGATTTTTCTGCGTTGGCTTTTAGTCAGGTAGCGATGAAAGCCAACGGCGAGGGAGGTTTTGGCGCGCTCGTCACATTACCCCCGGAAGCAGTTGATCCGCACCCGAGCCGTCGCGGAATTGCGGTGTGGATCGTAAAACATGGGACAACGGTGCCACTTCAGGCGACAGGTGGGTGGTTGGCTGAAAGCGATAAATAATTGTTACAAGCAACCGAAAGATGAAAGCTGTCCCTCACCCCACCCGTTCTGAGACACCCACTCCACCAATTTAACGGAATGCCTAGATGTGACCAACGACGGGAGTGCTATACTTTTCGCTCGGCTTTTGTGATGTAGCATCGGACCAGTGCACCCAGCTCACTGTCAGTAAAAGTGTCAGTAAAATTACCCCAAAGTTGGCCAAAGTTTTGGCGGAGTTAGCATGATTTGTGTTGAGTCTACCTCTGAAAACACTCACATTCCCTTATACTTGAGTTCTTTGCGCAGCTCAATTCCGACCCGCGCCTCC
>Ga0302321_100006265_pt1 | contig 10465 bp, 11 predicted proteins | sample Fen_T0_1_FD_202505 | JGI IMG/M metagenome (GOLD analysis project Ga0302321, IMG submission 202505) | Peat permafrost microbial communities from Stordalen Mire near Abisko, Sweden - Fen_T0_1 | ecosystem: Environmental > Terrestrial > Soil > Wetlands > Permafrost | place: Sweden: Abisko... | reverse complement strand
AGAAGAGCAAGGACTACATCGCTCGCATTCTCACCTACGCGCTCACTCACCGCGACCAGTCCCTCGCCAACGCTTTCATGCGCGCCTCAAATCGTGAGCTCCAGCGCTACCAGCAGGGTGCCGCCATTCTCGACACGATCATCACCGCCGCTCCGATGCTCGGTTTGCTCGGTACCGTTACCGGCATGATGGGCACTTTCGGCGCCATGACGGGCGATCTCGCCTCCGCGATGGGTAACATCACCGGTGGTGTGGCTGAAGCTCTCATCGCGACCGCTTCCGGTCTCGCGATCGCCATTCTCTCGCTCTTCCCGTTCAACATCGTCAATGCCAAGGCCGAACAGGCCAAGCACGAGATTTCTGACGCCTCGAACGCCATTGAGTTGATCCTCAAAAAGCACGAGACTCCGTCCGCCTAATGGGCTGACTCGAAACTGTTCGGCCGATGGCTCAAATTCATCGGCCGCGTGTTCCACGATCTTCTAATCTCTAACTCCTTTCACCATGGCCGGTGGCTCTTCAGGTGGTAAACCAGGTGGTCCGAAAAAAGCCAACATTCAGATCATTCCTCTGATCGATGTTATCTTTTTTCTGCTCGCTACTTTCGTGCTCTTCACGCTTTCGCTTAATCGATCCGAAGGCATGACAGTGACTTTGCCGTCTGCCACCACGGGTGAAGTGCGTGATACCGCTGGTACGGTGACAGTCTCCGTCTTGGTCGATGGATCGATGGCTTGGAATAAGGAACAGGTCAGCTTGGAAGACTTCTTGGGCCGTTTGCAGCGCTATTTTGCCACAAATGGTGTCGATGCCAAAGTTCTCATCAACGGCGATGAAAACGCGATGTTCAGCCAGGTCCGCTACGTATTCGACGAAGCTCGAAAGATCGGTTTCAAAAAGGTCTTTATCGAAACCCGTGTACTTAGGAAAGGTCAGTAATAAAACGGCATCTCGCACGTTATACGTTATATCTTCAACTACGTTCTAATCCTTTAACCCTCTCTACCCATGGCCGGTGGCGGTGCAGCCCAAACTTCTTCAGGCAGAAAAAAAGCGAATATTCAGATTATTCCGCTGATCGACGTTATTTTCTTCCTGCTCGCGACCTTCGTCCTCTTCACGCTTTCTCTGAATAAGATCGTGTCGGTTCCCGTGGAATTGCCTGTTGCCGCTCCACCTTCACCTTTGCCGCCGAATCCGGATAATATCCCGGTTATTCTTCAGGTCACCGATGCCGGTATCTACTGGGATAAGGATTTGATTACGGAGCGCGAACTCCCTCCTCGTCTTCAGAATTACGTTCAGCAGATGGCGATGAAGAACAAACCTGCACGTCTCCTGTTGGCTGGCGACAATCGTGCCAAGTTCGGGCCCACAGTTTCTGCTCTCGATGAAGTGCGCAAAGCTGGAATTACCCAAGTCTCCATTGAGACGGTTTACCGAGACACAGGTAAATAACCTCGAACACTACGTACCATGCGCCGCGATCTAATTATTGGTATTATCTGCTCCGTTCTCATCCATGCCGGTCTCGGCTTTGGCGGAGAAATCAAATTCAATTGGGGTACAAAGAAAGTGGTGAAGAAGGACGAAGCTCCGGCTGTCTTGCTCGAGATGCCCAAGATGGAGCCTGAGCCGCCCGAACCGACTGATCAAGCCGAGGCTTCAAGTGAAGCTGCATCGATTGCGCCTCCCAGCGTTGCCGACGTACCTGGAGTCGTGAGTCTCGATTCCTTTGTTCAGCCCGTGCAGCCGCCACCACCGCCGAAAGCCGGTATCACGATGACCGTGCCAAAGAACACGGGCCCAGTTGCGACGAAAGGCCTGACGGATGTGTTCGATCTCAAGAATCTTGATCAACAGCCCATGCCGCGTCTTCGCGCCCAGCCCGTTTATCCTTTTGAAATGAAACGTCAGGGCGTGAGTGCCGAAGTTTTGATTGAGTTCGTTTGTGACTCAAACGGTGAAGTGCGCGATGCCCGCGTTGTGAAATCCGATAACACAGCTTTCGATTCCGCTGCGCTTGAAGCCATCTATAAATGGAAGTTTCGCCCTGGTAAAAAGGGTGGACGCTCCGTCAACGCCCGCATGCAACAGCCCTTCGTATTCAGCATCGCTGACGAATAATTTAGCCCGCCATGCTTCTTAACCCTTTCAAATCTCTCTATCGCAGCGGCGCGATTGTTCTTGCCGCCACCGTTCTGACACTCGGTGTCTCGGCAGCCGATAATCCGCCCGAAGTGTCTGAGAAAGTTCAGACTGGCATTGCTCCGCTTCAAGCTCTGGTTGAAGCGAAGAAGTGGGACGAAGCCGTCGCCATGATTGATGGCCTGATCAAGAAGGTTGACGCATCGAGCTACGACTGCGCCTTTCTAAGCGGCTTTAAAGCGCAGATTTTAGGTAGTAAAGGCGACTACGGCGCCGCGATTGAACCACTCGAGGCCATGCTTCGGATTGGTGATGCCCAGAACCTCTTCCGCTGGGCGCGCGCGCTCCCGATGAGTGAGCAGGAAGCTGTGATCAATCTTGCACAGCTCTACATGCAGGATGCTACGGTCGCTGGCAAAACCCTTGAGCAACAACGTGCCTGTTATGCGAAGGCGCATATTTATGGCCGGCGTCTGGCCGAGGCCAAGAAGCCGACGATCGAAGGTCAAACGACATGGGTACGTATTTTGTACGGTGAGGCGACGCTCGATGCGTCCAAGATTGATCTCACATTGATGAAGCAGGCGGCGGTTGAAGCCGAAAAAGCGCTCTATCTCACGATCAAACCGAAGGAAGAAAACTACACGCTGGTCCTCGCTGCACTCCAGCAACTGGGTGATAACACTCGATGCGCTGATCTGCTGGAACTGTTGGTGCAAAAATTTCCCAATAATAAGTCTTATTGGCCGCTTTTATTTAATACCTACGTTTCCATGCAAGGCAGCGGAGATAAGACGGTCGATCTCAGCGCGGTGATTGCGCTGGAACGGGCTCAAGCCGCAGGTCAGATGAACAGCAACAAGGACAATTTCATGTTGGCTGGTTTGTACTACAACATTCAGCAATACGTTTTCGCCGCTGAGCTCTTGGAAAAAGGTCTGCGTAACGGCAAGATTGATCCCGAGCAAAAAAATTGGGAGCTCCTCGCGGCGTGTTATCAACAGATGGGCAAAGAGGCTCGTGCGATTGAGGTGTTTGTCGAGGCCATCCGCCGTTTCCCCAAGTCCTCCAATCTCGAACTGCAACTTGGTCAGATCTTTTATAATAATGAGAATCACGACCTTGCTTACGATCACCTGAAAGCAGCCGTGTCCAAGGGGCTGGAAAAGCCAGTGCAGACGCTCATTTTGCTCTCCTACCTTTCACTCGAAGCCAAGCGACTTGAAGATGCTTTGGTTTGGGCTGAAAAAGCCGTTAAAGCTGATCCAAAGTCGAAGGAAGCTCCGCCTCTCGTGAAGATCATTACGGACTCGATCGAAGAACGTAAGAAATTTAAAGAAAACAGAAAATAATCCACCACTTCCCCTCACTCACATGAAAAAACTTTACTTCATCGTCCCGGTGATTTGCGTTTTAATTTTTGGCGCTTTCTACTGGAACTTTAGTTCTGAGATCGAGCAACGCGAGCATGACAAAAAGGAAAAGGTTCGCATTGAGCGTGAGACGAAACAGAGGGCTGATCTAGAGGCCAAGAAGAAGGCCATCGAAGAAGCGATTGCGCTCCAGGAAAAACGTAAGATTGAAAAAGCAGAGCGTGAGAAGCGCATTGAAGATGAGAAGCAAGTGCAGCTCGAGTTGAAAGATGCCGCCGACAAGGCGCGCGATGAGCGCGACAAGGTTCTCCGTACCGTCGATCGCTTGGTCAACGAAATCAAAACCGAAGAAGCTGCGCTCAAAAAGATCGCGACTGAAAAGGCCAATCTCGCCGCTGATGACGAGTTCCTCTTAAAATACGTCAAGCTGGCTGAAGCCAACAAGGCGAGCTTGGAAGAAATTCTGATTAAGATCGATAAGGTCGATAAAGAAGCTGCGATTGCTGAAGCGCAGAGAGCCAAAGCCGCCAAGAACAAGTCCTGATTTTCAACCACCTCGAATTTTTGCCGCCATGAATCGCATTTATTACATTATAGTGCCTGTCGTTCTGTTTTTTGTTTTTGTCTTTGTTGAGCGGGGCGCCGCCAAAGAGGCACACGAAAAAGAACAGGCGAAGGTCGCCGCCGAAGTGAAGCGTAAGGAGGACGAGGCCGTCAAAAAGAAAGAGCTTGAAGACAAGGCCAAGGTCGACGCTGAGAAACGTAACGAGGAACGTCTTAAGGATGAACAGGAGCGCGACGCCAAGAAGAAGAAGGACTACGCCGAAAAGATTCAGAAGCTCAAAGATGACGTTAAGAAATACACAGACGACGTTGAGCTGAACACCAAGCGCGTGGCCCAACTCGAAAAAGATTTGGCTGCAAAGCGCGATCAACACGAGGCTGATAATCGTGCGGTATTTGAGTTCGCGAAGAAGGTGGAGCTTTCAAAGAAGTTGCGCCGTGACGCAGAACTTGAGGTTCAGCGTTACAACGAAATTCTTTCCCGCCGCGCGAGCGAAAGCATTTTGGCGAATCCTCCTGCATCAGCGATTCCCTTGAAATAAGTATTTAGAGATTTTGTTTGCCGCCGAGATCGAGGGCTCCTTGTCTCGGCGGCTCTTCATTTAGAAAGCAAACAATCGGGGCGTAGCTTAGCCTGGTAGAGCGCTACGTTCGGGACGTAGAGGTCGCGAGTTCGAATCTCGCCGCCCCGACCATTGCTTAAGATCTAAAAGACGCGGAGGCTCAGACAACGAACGGATTATATCGCCGTTCGTTTTTTATTGTCGTGAGCGGACCGTGTCCCGGCGCCACGACGGTGTTTTCGGGCAACTGGTCGAGCATGCGGCGGAGGTTGGTGGCGAGTTTCTGGCGGCAGAAGAAAGCCGCGCCGGTCGAACCAGCAAATAGCGTGTCGCCTGAGATGAGCAGCGGTGCCGCAGACGGTGCCCCCGGCACGGTCACGACGTAACAGTTGTGCGATTCGCAGTGACCGGGAGTTTTAAGAGCTTGCACTTCTAAACGGCCGAAGGTGAGGCGTGCGCCTTCGCCAAGCGCGACCGCACCGGGAACGCATTTTCCTTCGGGGCAAAAGACCGGAATATTACCTTCGGTCGCGAGTAAGTCGCGCAGTCCGCCGAGGTGTTCGGTTTCGCCGTGGGTGATGAAAATGGCTTCGGGCCTTTTGATCGATTTTGGCCAGACACGGCGGAGTTGGAAATAGTCCGTGCCGGCGTCGAAGAGCAGGCCGGACGATTGGCAGCAATCGGCGACGATGTAGGCGTTGGCTACACCGATACCATGGGAAAAGCGCAGGGGATAGAGGCAGAAGGGCAGGCCGGCGATCTCGGGGAGAGGATAGCGGCACTCGGCGATGGCGCTGAGGCCGGTTTCGTTGAGCTCGAGGGCGGTGGCGAGGCGGCGGATTTCTTCGGTGGTCAGATCGTAGCGGTAGTCGACGGCGTCGCGGATCTTTTCAACGGGCACCGATGAGCGTTCGGCCAGGGCCTGATCGGTGAGGCTGGCGTGGCGCATGGCTTTTTCCAGGATGTCGCCGAGTTCGTCTTCAAGGGGTGCGTATTCGATGACCACGTGCGCATTGTACATGCAATAGGTCGTGCAAAAAAGTTTTTGTTTTTTGCCGGGCATGCTTCAGCGTCGCCGGATGGATTCGCAACAACAGGAAGTCCTCGAAATTTTCAAACGCACCAAGGCGCTCCTTCAGGGGCATTTTGTGCTCCGTTCCGGGCTGCACAGCGGGCATTATTTTCAGTGCGCGCAGGTGTGTCAGGACATGGCGGCGGTGTCGCGTTTATCGGAATTGCTGTGTGCGAAACTGAGTCACTTGAAATTTAAAACCGTGCTCGCCCCGGCGATGGGCGGACTCGTGATCGGGCAGGAAGTCGCTCGTCAGACGAACTCGCGCTACATTTTCGCTGAGAAGGAGAATAATGTTTTGGTTCTGCGGCGTGGTTTTAAGTTTGAGCCGGGCGAGCCGGTGTTGATCGTCGAAGACGTTGTGACGCGCGGTGGTCGCGTGCTGGAGTGTCTGGACATTGTGCGCAAGGCGGGTGGCTTGCCGGTGGGTCTGGCGATGCTCGTAGATCGCAGTGCTGGTTCGGCACGGTTTGATGTGCCGGCTATTTCTCTGCTGGAGCTGAGTTTCCCGACGTATGCGGCTGATCAGGTGCCGGAGGCGCTGGCAAAGGTTCCGGTGGAGAAACCGGGCAGCTGAGGTGTAGCTGATAGTTTTATACCGTTTCTAGCAAACGCGGCGCGCCGGCGAGCGGCGGCCCTACTTGGTCACGACGAGGTAGCGATAGAGGCCGCGGTTGTAGATGAAGAAAAGGTTGCGGCCGGGCTGCAGGAGTTGGCGCGCGGTTTCGACGTCGGGCACCGGTTGGCGGTTAATTTCTGAAATTATCATGCCTGGCACGAGGCGGTCGAAGTAGGGCGAGTTGGGGTCGATGGTGGTGATGACGAGGCCGTCGATTCGGTCTCGGAGGGCGAGGCGACGGCGGAGTTCACCGGTGAGCGGGGTGATTTCAACGCCGGGAATGAGCTCGTTTTGGGCGTTGTCGTCGGTTAGGCGGCCGAGTTTTGCCTTGAGCGTTTGCTCTTTTCCTTCGCGGACCATTCGGATGGCGATTTCGGTGTCGGGCGGGATCTGAGAAACGAGGAGGCGCAGATCTTGGACGCTGGCGACGGGTTTGTTGTCGATGGCGAGAATGGCGTCGGAACGTTTGAGGCCTGCTTTGTCGGCGGGGCTGCCAGGGGTGACGTTGGTGATGGCGACAGTTTTGGAGTCGATGGGGTCGACGGAGATGCCGAGGTAGCCGCGGGTGACGGAGCCGGTTTCGGTGAGGCTGGTCATGATGCTGGCGGCGAAGTTGATCGGGATGGCGAGGCCGATGCCGATATTGCCATGCGTGGTGGAGACGATGGCGCTGTTGATACCGATGAGGCGGCCCTTGGCGTCGACGAGTGCGCCGCCGGAGTTGCCCATGTTGATGGCGGCGTCAGTTTGGATGAAGTTCTCGTAGCCGTGCACGCCGTCGAGGAGGCCGAGGTTGTTGCGGCCTTTGGCGGAGACGATGCCCATGGTGACGGTTTGGCCGATACCGAGTGGGTTTCCGATGGCGAAGACGATGTCGCCGACGCGGAGTTTGTCGCTGTCGGCGAGGTTGAGGATGGGCAGGTGGTCGGCGTCGATTTTGAGGACGGCGATGTCGGTCTTGGGATCGGTGCCGATGACTTTGGCTTTGAATTCGCGGCCGTCGGGGAGGGAGATACTGAGCTCGTCGGCGCCTTCGACGACGTGGTTGTTGGTGAGAACGTAGCCGTTGGGTGAGACGATGACGCCGGAGCCGAGGCCTTTTTCTTTGGATTCGCGCGCGTGAACAAATTTCGTGGAGTAGACCGAGACGACGGCTTGCTGCACGACTTCGACGATGTCGGCGTAGGTGGTGACGACGGGCGTTTTGCCTACGTTGACCGGGGAAGGGTCGAGGGTGAGCGCGGGTTTTTGCGCTGGCTCTTTACTGGTGGCAGCCGGTTCCTTCGGTGGAGCGGCTGGTGTGGCGGTAGTGAACGCAAGCAGGGCGGCGAGCAGTCCGGCGGTGACTTTGGCTTTCATGCAGAATTTTCGGGCGCGTGTTGAGCGCGCCGGCGCCGAACTGATCCAACGAACTAGAATCCTTTGATCTTGAACAGGCTCGTGACGCTTTCGTTTTGGTGAATGCGCATGATCGCTTCGCCGAGCAGGCCGGCGACGCTGAGGACGGTGATCATCGGAAGGCCCTTGGTGTCGATCGGTGTCGAGTTGGTCGTGATGAGTTCGTCGATCAGGCCGCTTTTGAGGCGTTCGACGGCGACGTCGTTGAGGATGCAGTGGCTGACGGCGGCTCGAATGGTTCGGGCGCCGTGTTCGCGGAGGATTTTTGCGGCGGCGGTGAGGGTGCCGGCGGTCTCGGTGATGTCGTCGACGAGGAGGATGTCGCGGTCTTTGACGTCACCGACGACGCTGATGGCTTCGACCGTGGTGGCGCTGGTTCGTTTTTTGGCGACGAGGCCGAGAGCAGCACCGATGGTGTCGGCGTAGGCGGCGGCCATCTTCATACCGCCAACATCGGGCGAGCAGACGACGAGGTTTTCCTTGTTGAGCTTGGAGAAGTAATTGAAAAAGACGGGCGAGGCGTAGAGGTGATCGACGGGGATGTCGAAGAAGCCTTGGATCTGTTGACTGTGTAGGTCCATCGTGAGGACACGATTGGCACCGGCGGCGACGAGGAGGTTGGCGACGAGTTTGGCGGTGATGGGAACGCGGGGCTGGTCTTTGCGATCCTGGCGGGCGTAGCCGTAGAAGGGAATGACGGCGGTGATGCGGTTGGCCGAGGCGCGCCGGGCGGCATCGATCATGATCAGCAGTTCCATCAGGTGATGGTTGGACGGAGGGCAGGTGGACTGGATGAGGTAGACGTCGCTGCCGCGGACGTTCTCGTTGATTTTGACGAACGTTTCGCCATCGGGAAAGCTGTTGACGACGGCTTCACCGAGGGTGATGCCGATGCCTTTGCAGATTTCTTCAGCGAGTGGGCGATTGGAGTTGCCTGAGAAGATGTTCAGCCCGGGACGTTTGCTCATGTGGTGCGGATGTTGCGGGGAGTTGGCGCGGGGCGGAAGTTTTTTATTTTAACTTCTCCTCAAGGGCGTCGACGCGTTTGAAGAGTTCGGGGAGGCGTTTGCGGAGAACGTTGACGCGTTGCTCGGTGGAATACGGGAGGCAGGGGGAACCTTTGACGGAGCTGCCGGGTTCGAGGGTGGAGTTGACGCCGGTTTGGCCGTCGATTTTGCAGCCGCGGCCGATCGTGAGGTGGCCGGCGATTCCGGCCTGGCCGCCGATGATGACGTAGTCTTCGACGGTGGTGCTGCCGGCGAAACCGACTTGGGCGCAGATGAGGCAGTGTTTGCCGATGATGACGTTGTGGCCGATGTGGACGAGGTTATCGAGTTTGGTGCCTTCGCCGATGATGGTTTCGCTGAAACGGGCGCGGTCGAGAGTGGCATTGGCGCCGATTTCGACGTCGTTGTGGACGACGACGCGGCCGACTTGGGGGATTTTTTCGTGGCGGCCGGCAGTGAATTCGTAGCCGAAGCCGTCGCAGCCAACGACGACGCCGGGGTGCAGGCGGACGCGGTTGTGCAGAATACATTCGGCGGTGACGGTGGCGCCGGACATGAGCCAGCAATCGGAGCCGACGCGGACTTTGCTGCCGAGGAAGACTTGGGCTTGAAGGTGGGTGCGTTCGCCGATGGTGGTTCCGGCTTCGATGACGCAGAGCGGGCCGATGGTGGCGGAGGCGGGAATGACGACGTCGGGGGCAATGACGGCGGTGGGGTGAATGCCGGGCGTTGGTTTAGGCCAGAGTAATTGTTCGAGTCGGGCGCAGAGGCGGGCGAGGCCGACGGAGGGTTTTTCGAGAAGGAGGAAGAGTTGGTTGGGCTTGGGCTCGTCGGCGGAGTCGAGCGGGAGCAGGACGATCGAGGCGTGGGTGGCGGCGACCTCGGGTTTATATTTGGGGTTGCCCAGAAAGGACAGGTCGCCGGGGTGGGCGGCTTGGAGCGAGGCGATGCCGTGTACTTTTTCAGTGGTTGCGCCGCGGGTGGATGAGGCTTGGACGATCTCGATGATCTCGGCTTGAGAGAGGGAAAACTCCATGGTTTGCAGCGTGCACGGGTTGTTGGTTCTGGCAATGGTGCAAAGGTGGAAAGACAAAAAAACCCCGCTCGGTGTGAGCGGGGTTTGGAAGGTTAATTGAATTAAGCGATGGGCTTATTTCTTGGCGCCAGGGAAGGTGACCTTGGGCGCGCTGTCATCGGCGGGCTTGGCGGCCGCAGGAGCTGCGACGGTTTTGCCTTTGTTCACTTCGGCGAGGACTTCGTCGGTGATTTCGTAAGAAGCATCATTGAAGACGGTCGAGCGCTTTTCGAGGAGGATGGTGGCACCCTTCTTCTTGGCGATATCGGTGGCGACTTTGCTGATTTCTGCGATGAGGCTATTCTGGAAGTTCTGCGATTTCTCGCCGAGCTGTTGGCGGGTGCTGTTGACGAAGTTCTCGGCGTCTTTCTGTTTGGCGCGGATTTCTTCGCCTTTTTTCATGGCTTCAGCTTCAGCTGCACCACGGGCTTCTGCGGTGATTGCAGGATTCTTGGTTTTCTCAGCGAGCTCTTTGTACTGGTTAATCAGGCCGTCGATGTCTTTTTGCATGACGCCCAGTTCTTGCTCGGCTTTTTGACCGGCGGCCTGGAAAGCGACTTGTTGCTCGGCAGTCTTATAGTGGCCTTGGAAAACCGCACCGAGATCAACGATGGCGATTTTCTGGGCTGTTTGAGCCTGGCTGAGC
>Ga0302321_100006264_pt1 | contig 10465 bp, 7 predicted proteins | sample Fen_T0_1_FD_202505 | JGI IMG/M metagenome (GOLD analysis project Ga0302321, IMG submission 202505) | Peat permafrost microbial communities from Stordalen Mire near Abisko, Sweden - Fen_T0_1 | ecosystem: Environmental > Terrestrial > Soil > Wetlands > Permafrost | place: Sweden: Abisko... | reverse complement strand
TTGATGATGAACGAGGTAAACCAGGTGAGCCCGAGCGACAGCGCCCAATAGGCGCCGAAGCTGGCGCCGACGCAACCGAGGAAGGTCCGCGAGGTCAAGAGCTGCAGATAGGGCACCCTCGGCCCGGCCGCCATCTCGGCCCTGGTCTCGGTCAGCGGACCTTCCTTGCCAAGCACGAGCCAGGCGGCCGCCCAGAGCAGCCCGACCACGCCGAGCGCGCCGAAGGCATAGTGCCAGCTGTGATTGACGATGATCCAGTTCAGCGACGGCACCGCGATGATCACGCCGAATGCCGAACCCTGCGACAGGATCGCGGTGGGCAGGGTCCGCTTCTCGTCGGGGAACCATTTGAACACCGCATGCGTCGCCACATTGAAGGCCGGGCCCTCGCCGGCGCCGAGGATGATGCGGCAGACCAGCAGCGTCGTGAAGCCGACGGTGCCCAGCATCGGGAACTGCGCCAGCGCCCAGATCACGGACAGCGCCAGCAGCACCCAGCGCGTCGCCACGGTGTTGACGAGGAAGCCAACCGCGATCGCCGAGATCGAGAACAGGAAGAAGAAGGAGGATCCGAGCAGACCGAACTGATCGGGCTCGAGCTTCAACTCGGTCATGATCGGCACACCGGCCAACCCGACCACGATCTTGTCGGCGAAGTTCACCAGCATGAACAGGAAGAGCAGAAATGTGATCTTCCACGCGCCTTGCGGCGTCGGTTGCGCTGCCATGATCCATCCCCGTGATCTGTTCGTTGTCTTTGGCCCGCCTGTCGCGCGGACGTTTGTGAATGGTAACTGTTCGGGAATTGACAATGCAACTGCGCATTTCAGCCGGAGCGCCGGCCCCGTCGCCTCGGATTTGCCGACGATGACGGCTATGAAGTCAAGACGCTTTGTGGCCCGTGCGCTTTCAGGCCGGCGCTGATATGCTGGGTCTCATGAAGGCAATCTCGTTGTGCTGAGCGTTCGTAACCTGACCAAGACCTATCGCTCGGCCGGCGAGCAGATCAGCGTGCTGCGCGGGGTGAGCCTCGACGTCGCTGCCGGCGAGCGCGTCGCGCTGTCGGGTGAGTCCGGCAGCGGCAAGAGCACGCTGCTGCACCTGATCGCGGGCCTCGATGCCGCCGATGACGGCGAGATCCGGCTCGACGGCGAGGCCGTCACCGGCCTCTCCGATGCGGAGCGGGCGACATTGCGGCGCGACCGGCTGGGGCTGGTGTTCCAGCAATTCAACCTGATTCCAAGTCTCAGCGTTCAGGACAACCTGGCATTTCAATCACGCCTCGCCGGCCGGCTCGATCCGGCCTGGCAGGCCGAACTGGTCGAGCGGCTTGGACTGGCTGGGCTGTTGAAACGCTATCCCGAGCAATTGTCCGGCGGCCAGCAGCAGCGGGTCGCGATCGGGCGCGCGCTCGCGGTCAAGCCGCTGCTCCTGCTCGCCGACGAGCCGACCGGCAACCTCGACGAGGCCACCGCGGACGATGTGCTCGCATTGACCAACGATCTCGTGGCCCGCACCGGCTGCGGCTTCCTGATGGTCACCCACAGCGCCCGCCTCGCCGCGATGCTCGATCGCCGGGTGACGCTGCATGCGGGGCTGGTCGCATGAGCCGCCTCGTCTGGGTGCTCGCCGTGCTGCTCAGCCACTGGCGGCGGCATCCGATGCAGCTGGCTACATTGTTGATCGGCCTGATGTCCGCCACCGCGTTATGGAGCGGCGTGCAGGCGCTGAACCAGCAGGCCCGGATCTCCTACGACCGCGCCGCGGCGGTGTTCGGCGGCGCCCGCACCCCGATGCTGGTCAGTCCGACCGGCGCGACATTTTCGCAGGACCTGTTCGTCGCGCTGCGCCGCGCCGGCTGGCCGGTCTCGCCCATGCTCGAAGGTCGCGTGCAGATCGAGGGGCATTCATTCCGCCTGCTCGGCATCGAGCCCATCACCCTGCCGGGCGATGTCGGCGATGCGCCGACGGTCGGACGCGCCGGCCTCGCCGCCTTCCTCGTCCCACCCGGGCAAACGCTGGTGGCCCCGGAAACGCTCGCCGAGCTGCGTCTTGCCGAGGGCGCTTCCCCCGAGACCAGCAGCGGCGCGCACCTGCCGCCGCTGCATGCGCAGGCCCAGCTCGTGGCCGACGTGCTGGTGGTCGATATCGGCGCGGCGCAACGACTGCTCAACCGGCCAGACCAGGTGTCGCGTCTTCTGCTCGGCAAGGCGAAGGGAGCGCATGCCGCGCTCGACAGCGTCGTGGGCGACAAGCTCCGCCTGGTCGAACCGGACAGCGAGACCGATCTGGAGCGTCTGACCGACAGCTTCCACCTCAACCTGACCGCGTTCGGGATGCTGTCGTTCCTGGTCGGACTCTTCATCGTCAATTCGGCGATCGGGCTGTCCTTCGAACAGCGCCTGCCGACCTTGCGCACGCTGCGCGCCTGCGGCGCGTCGGCACGCATGCTCAACGTCGCGCTGGTGATCGAGCTGGTCTCGCTCGCACTCGTCGCCGGCCTCGCCGGACTGGTCTGCGGCTATGTCATCGCCGCCGCGCTGCTGCCCGATGTCGCGGCGTCGCTGCGCGGACTCTATGGCGCGCAGGTGCCCGGCGAACTCACGCTGCGGCCGCAATGGTGGATCGCCGGTCTCGCCATCAGCGTCGCCGGCGCGCTCGCCGCGGCCGCCGCCAGCCTGCTCAAGGCCGCGCGGCTGCCGATCCTGGCCACGGCGCAGCCGCAGGCGTGGCAGGACGCGCAGCACCGCTGGCTGCTACTGCAAGGCGCAGCGTCGCTGGCGGCCTTTGCCGTCGCCGGGTGGCTGTTGTGGTTTGGCGACTCGCTGATCGCGGGCTTTGCCGTGCTGGCGATGCTGCTGCTCGGCGCGGCGCTGATGCTGCCCGCGGTGCTGGAGCTGGTCCTGCGGCTCGGCCAGCGCGGCGCACGGCATCCGATCGCAGGCTGGTTCTGGGCCGACAGCCGGCAACAGATCTCCGGACTGTCGCTGGCGCTGATGGCGCTGCTGCTGGCGCTCGCGGTCAATGTCGGCGTCGGCACCATGGTGCAAAGCTTCAGCGAGACCTTCGTCACCTGGCTCGAGGGCCGGCTCGCGGCCGACGTCTATATCGGCGCCACCGACAATGCGCAGGCCAGCGCGATCCGCGACTGGCTGGCCGAGCGCCGCGAGGTGCAGGCGATCATGCCGGGCGGGCGCGCCGAGACCCAGCTCGACGGCCTGCCGGTCGATATTCTCGGCCTGCCCGATGCCGCCACCTATCGCGACCACTGGCCGCTGCTGGAGCAGGCCGACCGCGCCTGGACCAGGCTTAAGCCGGGAGACACGGCCTTCGTCAGCGAACAATTGTCCCGTCGCCTCAAGCTCAGGCTCGGCGACCATGTCGAGATCCCCGCCCCGGGCGGCCCCTGGACGGTGGAGGTGGTCGGCATCTATGCCGACTACGGCAACCCCAAGGGTCAGCTCACCGTCAATATCGCAGGCCTCATCCGGCACTTTCCCGCGACCCCGCAAACCCGGATGGCGCTGCGCGTCGATCCGGCCGAGCGGCCGGCGCTGATGTCGGCGCTGCGCGACAGATTCGGCCTCGACGGCAACAGCCTGCTTGATCAGGCCAGGGTGAAGACGGAATCGTTGCGGATCTTCAGCCGCACCTTCGCCGTCACCGCCGCACTCAACGCCTTCACGCTGGGCGTGGCCGGCGTGGCGCTGTTGACCAGTCTTTTGACGCTTGCCAATTCCCGGCTGCCGCAGCTGGCGCCGCTGTGGGCGCTCGGCGTCACGCGCTCGCGCCTTGCCGGCATCGAGCTTCTGAAAACGCTGGCGGTGGCGCTGATCACCGCGCTGGTGGCGCTGCCGCTCGGGCTGCTGGTGGCGTGGTGCCTGATCGCCATCGTCAACGTGAAGGCGTTCGGCTGGCGGCTGCCGTTCCATGTCTTCCCGCTGCAACTGGTCGAACTGCTCGCCGTGGCCATGGCGGCCTCGCTGCTCGCAGCGCTACTGCCCGCGCTGCGGCTGGCGCGGATGCAGCCGGCCGATCTCGTCAGGATTTTTGCCAGTGAGCGCTGATCGCATTCTCTCCCGTGATTCAAGGCTGTCCCGCCGCGCCTTCGTGGCCGGGCTCGCCTGTCTCGGGCTGCCGCGACCGGCCGCGTTCGCCCAGGGCTATGCCGGACTCAGTGAGGCTGCCGAAGGCTATGCCGAGGTGACGCCGGGCCGACTGCTGTCGTTTCCCGCCGATCATGGCCCGCATCCGGATTATCGCATCGAATGGTGGTACGTCACGGCGAACCTCGTCGACGCCGGCGGCGTGGCCTGCGGCATCCAGTGGACGCTGTTCCGGCAGGCCATGCGTCCGGGGCCGCAGGTCGAGGGATGGGCCAGCCAGCAGTTCTGGATGGGACATGCCGCGATCACCCGCACCGACAGTCACCGCGTTGCCGAGATTTTCGCCCGCGGCGGCATCGGACAGGCCGGCGTCGCGCTGAACCCGTTTTCGGCCTGGATCGATTCCTGGCAGATGCAGGGCACCGCCGCGACCGGCGACCGGACGCTGGCGCCGCTGACCCTGAACGCCACGGGCTCCGATTTCAGCTACGCGCTGACGTTGGCCACGGAGCGGCCGCTGGTGCTGCAGGGCGAGGCCGGCTTCAGCCGCAAATCGCAACGCGGCAACCAGGCCTCCTATTACTACAGCCAGCCGTTTTTCGCGGTGACCGGCCGCATCACGGTCGACGGCAAGCCAGCTGAAGTCACCGGCCAGGCCTGGATGGACCGCGAATGGAGCAGCCAACCGCTCGCCGCCAACCAGACCGGCTGGGACTGGTTCTCGCTGCACGTCGCATCGGGTGAGAAGCTGATGCTGTACCGGATGCGGCAGAGCGACGGCGACAATTACGTGTTCGGCAACTGGACCTCGCCCGACGGCACGACACGGCCGTTCTCGGGCGCCGAGATCCGGCTGACGCCCGGGGCGAAAATCGAGGTCGCGGGGCGGACCATGCCGGTCGAATGGGAGGTCGCGATCCCCGCGGTCGGGTTCGCGGTCGCCTGCATCCCGCTCAACCCGAAGAGCTGGATGGGCACCAGCTATCCCTATTGGGAAGGGCCGATCAGCTTCAAGGGCAGTCATAACGGGGTAGGTTATCTGGAGCTGACCGGCTATTGAGATGCCGGGTGACGGCAGCACGTCACGAAACGACAGTAGAACCTTGGTGTGGTTCGATCAAACAAGCGCTGCGATCAGCACCAAGACAAAGTCCATCAGCATCATCACCAGTACAGCGGGACGTCGATGTATCATTTGACTGCACTGATCACTTGCCTTGCCGTCGCGGTCTACTTCTCGACCGGCATCCTGGTGTCGCGCGCCCGCGTCGCCTACGGCATCAAGGCGCCGGCGGTTGCCGGCAATGCCGACTTCGAGCGGGTGTTCCGCGTTCAGATGAACACGCTCGAAGCGATGCCGATGTTCCTGCCCATGCTCTGGCTGTTTGCCGTCTATGTCAGCGATCCGATCGCGGCCGCGATCGGCCTGGTGTGGGTCGTCGGCCGCATCCTCTACATCGTCAGCTATGCGAAGGCAGCCGACAAGCGCGGGCCCGGTTTCGGGATTCAGGCCCTTGCCACGGTGGCGCTGTGGTTCGGCGCGACCGGCGCCATCGCCTGGCGGCTGGTTCACGGCTGACGCGGCAGAACGCGCCAGCAGCCTTTACGGAAGCGTCTCGCGGACCTGAAACACCGTCCCACAGGGCGGGGTCCAAGCGTAGCGACGCCACTGATCGGCATCAAGGCGGGACGACGAATAGCCGTTCCAGGCCGGGGCCCTGCGCTCGCCGAAGATGAAGGCGCCGCGGTTCTCGTTGGTGGCGGGGTCGCGATAGATCACATAGACGCTGGTGTGCGCGTCGATCTTGATGCTGGCCTTCAGATCCGCCCGGATCCCATCCGGTATGGCGCCTTCGCAGCGATAGCTGAGAACCGCCACGGATTCGCCGCAGCCACTGGCGCGATGGGCATCCAGCCACGCGAAAAGACCTTTGTAGTCCCCATCGGGGCCGAGATCGAACGTGATCCACACAGTATGAGCACTCAAGAACGATTCCTTGCTGTCCGTGTCCCGGGAAGCCGTCCCACCCACGGCTCCTGATCAATTGACCGTAGCATATTTCCGGTGAAATAATACCCCGGCCCCATGGGGGGTTCCGGCGCGTCGCGTCGGATCACCATTTAATCACAGCTCTCGCAGTTTCCTTGTTACAAATATTACACATCATCTGTGGTCCCGGGGCATTACGGCCCACCACCTGGAAGCGACAGGGATCACCGCCACGATCCGCGCACGCGCCGAAGTTTCGGAAGGCGGCGCCATGGGTACGTGGAGGGGTGCGTGGATCGATGGAATTGTACAACCTGCGGAGCTATGCTCCGGGTCAGGGCCAACTGACCGTGTTGGTCGCTCAAGGGTCTGGGCAATCGTCCGGACAAGGGTCTGGGTATGCAGTGCTCGCAATGCAATAGCCAGAACAGGGACAGCAACGACTATTGCGAAAGCTGCGGCGCCCCGCTCGGACTGCGCTGCGAGGCCTGCAATCACGTCAACGGAGCGTCGAGCCGGTTCTGCGGGCAATGTGGGACGATGCTCGCGGCGAACGCGGCGCGCCCCGCACCGGCCTCGCAGCGCCTGCTGCAATCGCTCAGCAACAAGGGCGGCGAGCGCAAGCACCTGACCATCCTGTTCGCCGACATCCGCAATTCGACCAGCCTGATCGACAGCCTGGGCGATCCGGAACTCGGGATGCGGCGCCTGGAGCCCGTGCTCAACCTGATGAAGGAGGCGGTGCATCGCTACGACGGCATCGTCAACCGGATCCAGGGCGACGGCGTCATGGCGCTGTTCGGCGCGCCGCGCCCGCATGAGGACCATGCCGTTCGCGGCTGCCTCGCCGCGCTTTCGATGCAAGACGCGGTGGCGCGGCTGGAGGACCCGGGTCTGCAGATCCGGGTCGGCCTCCATAGCGGTGAGGTCGTGGTCCAGGCCATCGAAAACAGTTTCTACCAGACCTACGACGCCGCCGGCGCCAACGTGCATATCGCCGCCCGCATGGAGCAGCTCGCCGACACCGGCTGTATCCTCATCACCCGGGATACCTACGTCGCCGCCAGACAGTTCGTCGAGGTCGAGCCGCTCGGCGCTCAGGTCGTTCGCGGCATCGCGGCGCCGATCGAGGCGTTCAAGCTCACGAAGCTCCTGAATGCGCCGGCCAGCGACGTCTTCCGCAGTGGCAACCGCCTCAGCTCCCTGATCGGGCGGAGCGAGCAGTTCGGCGCCCTCGAGGCCGAACTCAAGAGTGTGCTGAATGGCGACGGCCGGGTGGTCGGCGTCGTCGGCGAGGCCGGGATCGGCAAGAGCCGGCTCTGTTTCGAGTTTGCCGAACACTGCCGCCGCCAGGGCATCCGGGTCTACGAGGGACGCGTGCTCGCGCATGCGCGGGCCACGCCGTTCCAGCCGGTGCTGGAAATCTTGCGCGACGTCTTCGATATCAGGGCCAAGGACTCCGTCGCGGAGGCGCGCGCCCGCGTCACCGAGCGCCTGGCGGCGCTGTCGTCGCCCGAACGACAGCTGCTGGTGCTGCTGGAATTTCTCGGCCTTGGCGACGCCGCACACCCGGCGCCGAAGCTCGAGCCCAACGTATTGAAGATGGAACTCCTGGACCTGGTCCGGGCGATGCTGCGTGCGGCGCCGCGCGACACCGCGACCGTTTTCGTGATCGAGGACCTGCACTGGATCGACCCGGCCAGCGAGGAATTCGTCGAAGCCCTGGCCGACGCGGTCGGCGGCACCACGACGCTCCTCATAGTCAATTTCAGGCCGGGCTTTGCCGCCGTCCTGACGCAGAGCCCGCACTATCGGCAGCTGGCCATGCCGCCGCTTTCGGCGGAACAGGCCGAGCTTCTGCTGCATCAGCAGTGTGGCGACGATCCTTCGCTCGCGGTCTTGAAGCGCAATATCATCGAGCGCGCGCACGGCAACCCGTTCTTCCTCGAGGAACTGGTCAAGGCCATCGTCGAACGCGGTGATTTCGAGGGTGGCAGGGGCGCCTATCGGCTGAAGCGAGGCGTCGATACGCTTCCCTTGCCGTCGACGGTGCAGGCCGTCATCGCGGCCCGAATCGACCGGCTCGAGGAGACGGCGAAGCAGGTGCTCGAGACCGCCGCCGTGATCGGCCGCGTGGTCTCGCTGTCGGTCCTGCAGCGGGTCACGGCGATCTCGCATGGCGAGTTGTCGGGCGCGATCTGGCACCTGCGCAAGGCAGATCTGCTCTACGATTTTCCACCCTTCGACCAGGGACTGCTGGCCTTTCGCCATCCGCTGATTCAGGAGGTGGCTTACACGACCCAGCTTCGGTCACGGCTTATGACGTCGCACGCAGCAGTGGCAAAGGCGATTGAAGGCTTCGATTGGGGAAAGCTTGACGAGTTCGCGGGCCTGCTCGCCTTCCATCATGAGGCCGCGGGTCAAACCCTCGATGCGATCGCGCATCTGGAGCGCGCCGCCCGATGGATCGGCCGGACCAACTCCGCCGAAGGCCTCAAAGGCTGGAGGAGGGTCCGGGCGCTGCTGGAGGATCAACCACGATCTGAGCACGACGACCGGCGCCGCGCCGTTGCGAGCGGCCAGATCCTGAACTTCGGCTGGCGCGAGGGCATGTCGGCTGATGAAGCCAAGCCCTATGCCGAGGAAGCGCTCAAGCACGCGCCCAACGAACCGCTCCTGCTGGCCTGCTACGGCCGGATTCTGGCGGCGACCGGGGCGGCGGACGATTATGTCCGCGTCATGCAGGACGCGCTGAAACTGACCTCCCGCGAGGGGGACGTCGGGCGGTTTGCGATGCTCCAAGCTGGCCTCAGCCAGGCGCTGTTCATGGCCGGTCGATTGCAAGACGCACTCGATGCCGGCGCCGTCGCGCTGTCAGTCATCCATGAGCAAGGTGGGCTCGAAACGAGCCCTATCATCGGGGGGCTTAACGCCAACCAGCTCATGGGATTTGACGTCGAATACTGGATGAAATGCTTTAGGACGAGAATCTTGGTTTGGCTGGGTAGTTTTGACGAAGCCAGAGCACGAATTGCGGAATTGCTGCCGATCGAGCGCATGACACCTGTGGTCCAATTCATACCGCATGCGGCATTGGTCGAGATGGCATGGGCCTTGGGAGACCAGAACCTGGCACGCCGGCACGCCGCGAAGGTCGCCGAGTTGGCCGAGCAATCCGCAATGCCCTATTTGCGCGTCAGGGCGATGGCATGCGCCGGCCTTGCGAAAGCAACGGTCGGCGATTTTGCCGACGGCGCGCGCGACCTGCGCGAGGCGATCGATTTGGGTCGCCGCGCCAGGGCAGGGATCGAGTACGAGGGGCGGATGCTGGCTGATTTCGCCAATCTTCTCCATCGGGGGGGAGATCTCGATGCCGCGCTGAAAGTGGCCAAGGAGGCCGACGCCGTCGCCACGCTGCGCAACGATCGCGTAGCCGAATGTCACGCGGCACTTCTGCAGGGCACGATCCTGGCCGCCGCCGGCACGGACGATACAGAAGCTCGCCGGCTGCTCGATCGCGCAGATCAGCTCTTACGGATATCCGGCGCTGGATTCTTCGAGCCGCAATTAGCGAGGCTTCGATTGCACCTTGAGCGACATGAATGATAGGTACTGAGTTCCTAATTTAACATCGAGTAATAATGGAGGCCGATTGTGGGCGACGCGATGAAGGATAGCACGACGATCGACATCATTGTCCAACTGAACAACAGATTCGACGCGGAGTGGCTCCCGGAAATGATCGAGCTGCAACGGGAATTCAAGGTTTTCTCTCCGAAACATAGCTTGCGGCAATCGCTTGCACTCCTCGGCATCGTGCCGACCGACGCGACGGAGCGACAGGGTTGGTACCGCTTCCTGGACAATCTGATGAAATACGATTCGGATCTGCCGAACGTGACCGGGCACGATCGCGCGATCAAGGTGATCCAGAAGAATCTTGAGGCTGAGACGCCTTTGCCCATCGCCATCGTCTGTCACGCGGCGGCAGATGACCCCCGGCTGAAGGTGTCGCAGGGCAAGCCCCAGGTCTTCAGTTCGAATGACCATCTCCTCATCTCGATCCCGACCATGCCGCGCGGTCAGGCAAAGTCTGCGAAGGCGAAGTCGCCGAAGGCTCCCAAAAGCAAGAAATGACCGCCGCGCCGGAGACCGACCGCGGAAGTTATGAGCTTGGCTGCGGATCCTTGAGCAGCATCCTGTCCGATGTCGAGGCCTATTACAGCGCGCGTGTCGCCAAACATGGCGCCACGCCGCGCGGGGTGGACTGGTCGTGCTGGGCGACCCAGAATCTCCGCTTCGTCCAGCTGCTCAAGCTGTGCGACTTCTCGGAGCCCTTTGCGCTGAATGACATCGGCTGCGGCTATGG
>Ga0302321_100006263_pt1 | contig 10465 bp, 8 predicted proteins | sample Fen_T0_1_FD_202505 | JGI IMG/M metagenome (GOLD analysis project Ga0302321, IMG submission 202505) | Peat permafrost microbial communities from Stordalen Mire near Abisko, Sweden - Fen_T0_1 | ecosystem: Environmental > Terrestrial > Soil > Wetlands > Permafrost | place: Sweden: Abisko... | reverse complement strand
AGACGCCCTCTTGCCAAGCGATTCTCTCGGTGAGCTGATGCGCGCAGCGCAGCAGGGCGATGGCGCGTCGTATCGGGAGCTACTGAAGACGATCACGCCGCGCGTGAGGCAAATCATCAAGCGACAACGCGGTTTTGCCGGGATCGCGGAGGTGGAGGATCTCCTGCAGGACGTGCTGCTCTCGGTGCACACCGTGCGCTCCACCTACGATCCCGCGCGCCCGTTCGTGCCGTGGCTACTCGCCATCGTGCGCAATCGGCTCGTCGACGGCGCGCGCCGGTACGCCCGGATCTCGCGGCGTGAAATTCATGTGGACGAGGAGGATGTAACCTTTTCGGAGCCCGCTACGAATGACGATATCGGCGAGGTGGAAGACGCGGCCGCTCTGCATGCAGCGGTGCGTGCGCTGCCGGAGGGTCAGCGCCAGGCGATCGAGCTGTTGAAGCTCAAGGAGTTGTCGCTGAAGGAAGCGGCGGAAGTATCCGGTACGAGCGTCGGCGCGCTGAAGGTGGCCACGCATCGCGCCATGGCGACATTACGGCGCACGCTGAGTAAGACACGCGAATGAACACGAACGATCTGATCGAAGACCTGGGTCGAGGGCTAGAGCCCGTCACACCGTTGAGGCCTGCTGGCCGGAGAGCGGCGGCGTGGTCTATTGGCGCAGCGGTCTATCTCGGCCTGCTTGTCGTCGGGATGAGCGCAGTCAATACGCGGGCCGGGGGCGCAGGCGCTGGTTTCTGGGTGTCGCAGATCGCGGCCGTCGTCATGGGGCTACTGGCTACCCGAGCGGCGTTCGTGTCGGTAGTTCCTGGTTTGCCGCAGCGTTCGCGTGTGTGGGCCGTGGTGGCTGCCGTCCTTTGGCTTGGGACTCTCGTCGCCGCGTCACCGCGCGACTTCGACTGGACCACCGTTCTCGCAGCGTCCCATGAGTGGGTTTGCGTCGGCTTCATTCTCGTGGGTGGCGCGCCTCTGATGGGGGTGTTGGCCGTGATGCTGCGTCGCGGTGCGCCGCTGAACCCCGCAACCACGGCGGCATTCGCTGCGCTCGCCGTGGGTGCCTTGGCCAACGTGGGTGCATGCATGTCGCTGCAGCACGCGAACAACGCGATTACGTTCGCTTGGCACGGCGGCATAGTTCTCGCGCTGGTGGGCGTTGCGGCGTTGACCGGGCACTTCGTGTTTGCTTGGAGCGCGGCTCCGTCCCGGTCGATCGGTGAGAACCACGCTGGCGACGGCACGCCACGGAGATGAGTGAGGGAATGCTCGCGCCCTGGGGCTTTGAGCCGTAGTCAGATAAATCGCCAGTCGTTTTTGCGCGTGGCGAGATCGATGAACGCCCGCACTTTCGCCGACAGGAGCCGCGACGTGGGATAGACCCACTGGATCGGCAACGGCGGCGGCTCGTACTCCGTGAGCACCAATCGCAAGCGGCCTGCCTTCACCGCTTCCATGACCTGATACGACAGCGCCAGCGTGAGCCCGCCGTCGTGCTCGGCATGCCAGAGTGCTGCGTCGACGCTGTTCGTCACGTAATGAGCCGCAACACTCACGCGCACTTCGTCGCGGCTGCCGTGCGCTTCGGCGCGGAAGGTCCACTCGAGCGTCGGTGCCAGCGGCAGCACCTGAATTACCTGGTGCGCGCTCAGATCTTTTGGGACGGCCGGCACGCCGTGCCGCTCCAAGTACCCCTGCGAGGCCGCGAGGACGCGCCGCGTTTCGCCTGCCTTGCGCACGATGAGGCTCGAGTCCTCCAGCCGGCCAATGCGCAGCGCAAGATCTATCCCTTCGTCTACGAGATTGGCCATTCGATCGGCGAGCAGCAGTTCGCCCGTGACTTCCGGATGCGCCGCGAGAAACTCGCCCATGAGCGGGCCCACATGCATGCGGCCGAATAGCGTCGGGGCGGACACGGTCAGGCGGCCCGTCGGGCGTGCCTGTTCGGCGTGGGCTGAATTTTCGGCTTCATCGATCTCCGCGAGGATGCGGCGTGCACGATCGAGATACCGCGCGCCCGCGTCCGTGAGCGTGACCGAGCGCGTCGTTCGCTGTAGCAGGCGCACGCCGAGTCGCTCCTCCAGTGCCGCCACCATTCGCGTCACCGCCGAGGCGGACACCGCCAGCTTGCGTGCGGCCGGGGCGAAACCTTGTAGCTCCGCGACCGCGACAAACGCCTGCATCGCACTCAGACGGTCCATGGATTAGTGCTAATTGAGCAATGATGTAGTGCAATCGTGATGGATTATCGCGAGGAAAGCATCAGTGCAGACTCCTTTCCATCGGCTGGCGCGGTTGCTGGCCACCCCAAGGAGCTCTCCCATGTCGCGTTTGCATACCCCCGCCTCTGTCGACATCGCGCCCGCCGGTTCTCAGTCACTGCTGAACGCCGTCAAAGCGCAGCTCGGCGCCGTGCCGAACATGTTTCGCGTGATCAGCAACAGCCCCGCGGCGCTCGAGGGTTACCTCTCGCTGAACGGCGCGCTCGGCAAAGGCTCGCTCGACGCACAGACCCGTGAACGCATTGCGCTGGCCGTGGCCGAGTTCAACGGCTGCAGCTACTGCCTGTCGGCGCACAGCTTTCTCGGCAAGAACAAGGCGCGCCTCGATGACGCGGAAATCGCCGCCAATCGCGACGGCCGTTCCCACGACGCCAAAGCCGAAGCGGCGCTGCGATTCGCGCTCAAGGTGGTGGAGGCGCGCGGGCACGTGTCCGACGCCGACATCAGCGACGTGCGTCTCGCTGGCTACAGCGATGCCGAGATCGTCGAGATCGTGCTGCACGTGGCGCTGAACACGCTGACCAACTACGTCAACGAGGTGGCGCGCACGGCCGTCGATTTTCCGGCCATCACGGCGCGCCGGGCGGCCTAGCGATGGCCACCCAGTCTTTGCCATCCGCGGTCGCGGCGAGCGACATCGCCTTCACGGCAAGCGTGAAGGCGATTCAGGCGCGCAAGGGTTCGCGCGAAGCGTATGCGCGCATGGAGCGGGGCGACGGTTGGTCGCAAACCATCGACGCGGAACTCGAGGCGTTCATCGCGGCGCAGACCAGCGTGTTTCTCGCCACCGCGAATGCCGCGGGCCAGCCGTATATTCAGCATCGTGGCGGCCCCGCCGGATTTCTACGCGTGCTCGACGAGCGCACGATTGCGTTCGCTGATTTCCGTGGCAATCGGCAGTTCATCACGAGCGGGAATCTCGGCGAGAACGGCCGAGCGTTCCTATTCCTGATCGACTACGCGCAACGGCGCAGGATCAAGATCTGGGGCACCGCGCGTGTGGTGGAAGACGATGCAGAGCTCGTCGCCTCGCTGTTGCCCGCGGGTTACAAGGCCCGCGCCGAGCAGGCGATCGTGCTCACGGTCGAGGCCTGGGACGAGAACTGCCACCAGCACATTCCGCAGCGTTTCGAAGCGGCGGACGTGGAGCGCGCGCTCGCGCAACGAGACGCGGCGATCGCGGAACGCGACGCGCGCATCGCTGCACTCGAGGCGGAGCTGGGCCAGCGTGGGCCGCCTGTCTAGCGTCGCCGTGCGCGACGGCTCATGAATCGAGCGCGCGGGCGGGACTGGCGTGTCTATCCTTGCAGCATTACGCGCGCCGTCGTCAGCCGCGCGGGGTCGGCGTGCGGCCCGACCAGAATCTCGACTTCGCCGGGCTCGAACACCGGCTTAAGGTCGAGACCCAAGAAGCGCAGGTCCGCCGCCGCCAGTTGCAGCCGTGCCGTGCCGGTCTCGCCCGGCTTTAGCGCGATCTTCGTCACCCCTTTGAGCTCGAGAAGCGGGCGCGCGACGCTCGCGACGCGATCGCGAACGAACATGAATATGGTTTCTTCCGCCTCGCGAGCGCCTGTGTTCGTCACATCGACCGCGACCTCGATCGTGTCCTCGACGGTTGCGCTCGCCGCGCTCACGCGCAGGTTCGTGTAGGCAAAACGGCCGTAGGTAAGCCCAAATCCGAAGGGGAACAGGGGCGAGTTCGCCGAGTCGAGGTACTTGCTGGTGAAGCGATCCTGCGGGTTCTCGGGCCGACCGCTGTTTCGCTGACCGTAGAAGAGCGGTGTTTGCCCGAGCGCGCGTGGCCAGGTGATCGGCGTTCGTCCCGACGGCGATAGGCGACCCGTCAGGACGTCGGCAATGGCATGGCCCGCTTCGGTTCCCGGGAACCAGGCGACGACCAATGCGTCGGCTTTCTCTGCGAGCCAAGGGACGATCAACGGGCGTCCGCAAAACAGCATGGCCACGACTGGGATGTCGTTCGTGGCCGCACGCTCGAGCACGGCGTCGGCGAGCGCGCGTTGCTCGCCGGGCAACTCGGGGAACGCGCGGGATGAGGCTTCGCCGCTCATCTCCGCCGCTTCGCCAAGGCAGAGCACGACGACCTCCACGCCGTCGTCCAAGAGGTCCGCCGCCGCGGCGATGCCTGCGGTGTCGGCGCTGGAAATCGCCACGCCCTCCGCATGCACGACCTGCGCTTCCGGCAGCGCCGCGCGCAGCCCCGCAAGCACACTGACGTTGGGCTCCTCGTAACCGGCAGCAGCCCACGGACCGCGCATCTCGCGCCAGGCGTCGGCCAACGGGCCGATGACGGCGATGCGGCGAATGTCTGCGCGAAACGGCAGTGCGTCGTTGGAGTTCTTTACCAACACGAGCGACTTGGCGCCGACATCACGCGCCACACGCCGCCGAGCCGTAACCACTTCGACCGCCTCCACGCGAGACCCGCGACGATACGGATCGTCGAAGAGTCCGAGACGTTCCTTCAGCCGCAGAACGCGCAGCACGCACTCGTCGACCTCGTCCATCGTCACGAGGCCACGTTCGAGCGCTTCCGGCAATCCGTCGCGATACGCGCCCGCCATCATGTCGATGTCGACACCCGCCTTCAGCGCGAGAACCGCCGCCTCCACGACGTTCGAGGCCACGCCGTGCTGGATCAGCTCACGAATTGCGTTGTAGTCGCTCACGATCACGCCGTCGAAGCCGAGCTCGCCGCGCAGGTAGTCACGCAGCAGCGCTTTGTGCGCCGTCAGCGGAATGCCCGCGAGATCCGTGAATGCCGGCATGATGGCCGCCGTGCCAGCGCGCACCGCTGCCGCGAATGCGGGCAGGTGCACTTCGCGCAACGTGCGCTCGGAAATGTCCACCGAAGCGTACTCCCGACCGCCGGTCACGGGCCCGTACGCGCAGAAGTGCTTTGCCGTTGCGGCCACGGATTCGGGCGACGCGAGATCTGCGCCCTGAAACCCGCGCACCTTCGCGCGAGCGATTTCAGCGGCCAGCCACGGATCTTCACCCGGACCTTCCACGGTGCGTCCCCAGCGCAGGTCGCGCGAGACGTCCACCATCGGCGCGAACGTCATCGCGATGCCGTCGGCCGCGGTCTCGCGAGCGGACTCGCGCGCCGTGAGCTCCCAGATCTTTGGATCGAACGTGGACGCTTCCGCGAGCGGCACGGGAAATATCGTGCGGTGCCCGTGGATCACGTCGAACCCGATCAGGAGCGGAATGCGCAGGCGCGATTCCTCCACTGCGATGCGCTGCATCTCGTGAACGTGCTTCGCGCCGACGAGGTTCAGCAGGTTGCCGAGCGTGCCGTTGCGGATCGAATCGGTGGAGTCGCCGGCGATCACGGGCCCCGTCACGGCATAGCTCGACGTGGTCATCGTGAGCTGGCCGAGCTTTTCCGCGAGCGTCATGCGGCCCGTCAGCTTGTCAATCATGCTCATGGGGACAATCATGACCGATCAACGGGCGGCGTCGCAGGTCTTCGACGACGCGAGACGTGCGCTGGAAGAGCCACTTTGCCGAAATCCACACCCGATCCGTCGAAGCTCATAAGCCTGCCGGACGAAGCGCTGCTCGACGCCGTGCAGCGGCAGACGTTCCGCTATTTCTGGGAAGGCGCCCACCCGGCGAGCGGTCTGGCTTTCGACCGGCGCACGGCGGGTAAGCGCGCCCGCAGCGGTGACCCCGTCACGATCGGCGGCTCGGGTTTCGGTGTCATGGCGCTGATCGTGGCGACGGAGCGCGGCTGGGTGACCCGCGACGCGGCCGTCGAACGCCTCGGCCGAATGCTGGACCTGCTGGCGCGCGCGCGGCGTTATCACGGCGCGTATCCCCACTTCATGGACGGCCGCACGGGCGAGTCCATTCCGTTCTCGCCGAAGGACGATGCGGCCGATCTCGTCGAGACCTCGTTCCTGATGATGGGCCTGCTCTGCGCGCGCGAGTATTTCGACCGGGACACACCGCAGGAAGCGTCAGCGCGATCGCGAATCTCGACGCTCTGGAGCGATGTGGAGTGGACGTGGTTCACCCAAGGCGGTCGCCAGGTTCTCTACTGGCACTGGAGCCCGAAGCACGGCTGGGCCATGAATCACGCGATTCGCGGCTGGAACGAATGCCTCATGACCTACGTGCTCGCGGCTTCGGCGCCGCAGCATGCGATCGAGGCGGCGGTGTACGCCAAAGGCTTCGCGAGCGGATCGGGTTTTCGCAACGGCAAGCGTTGGTATGGCACCGAGCTGCCCCTCGGCATGGCGTATGGCGGCCCGCTGTTCTTCGCGCATTACTCGTTCTGCGGGCTCGATCCGCGTGGGCTTAACGATCGCTATGCCGACTACTGGGAGCAGAACGTGCGACACGTTCGCATCAACCGCGCGCACTGCGTCGCGAACCCTGGCAAGTTCAAAGGCTACGGAAGAGACTGCTGGGGGCTGACGGCGAGCGACGATCCCGCCGGATACTCAGCACACGCACCGGACAACGACAACGGCACGATCAGCCCGACGGCCGCGCTCGCGAGCATGCCGTATGCGCCCGCCGAGGCCATGACCGTGACGCGTCACTTCCTGAAACGCTACGGGAAGCGCGTGTGGCGTGGGTTCGGCTTTGTCGACGCGTTCTGCGAGAGCCAACGTTGGTACGCGGACACTTTCCTCGCGATCGACCAGGGACCGATCGTCGTCATGATCGAGAACCATCGGACGGGCCTTCTGTGGAAACTCTTCATGGCCGTGCCGGAAGTGCAAGCCGGGCTCCGCCGGCTCGGCTTCAAGAGCCCTCACCTGAAAGCCGCACGGCGGTGACTTCCGCCGCGACAGGCAGTCTCGAGGACTGGCTCGCCCGCCAGTACCGCCACGCCGCGATGGCCATGCTGAAGAGCGTTTCCGCGTGCGACATCGTGAAAGAGCGGCCGGGCTTCGGGCAAACCGTGCGGCCAGTGGCGGGCTCCATCGTTGCTTCCCCCGTGCCTGCGGCCTACGACCCGGATCCGGACTATTTCTTCCATTGGTTCCGGGACTCCGCGATCGTCATCGACGCGGTGCGCCTGCTCTACGAAGAAGGGCTTCTCGATGCGCAGGCGCCCACGTACTTCGCCGATTTTGTGCGCTTCAGTTTGTCTTTGAAGGCGCTCGACGGACGTGCCCTCGTCGGATTGTCGCAGTGGCGGCAGAAGGTGGCGCCGGATTTCGAGCGCTATCTGCGCGGCGACGATCTCGACGCCGTTGCGGGCGACGCCGTCTACGCGGACACGCGCGTGAATCCGGATGGCACGCTCGACATCTCCCGCTGGGCTCGTCCGCAGCACGACGGCGCGCCGTTGCGGGCGCTCACCGTGCTGCGATGGTTGCGGACGCTGCGCGCGAAGGGCGCGCGTGCGAACGAAAACGTCTGCGCGGACGCCGAGCGTCTGTTGCGCATCGATCTTGCGTTGACGGCCGCCCACTGGTGCGAGCCATCGTTCGACATCTGGGAAGAAGAGCAGGGGCTTCACTATTTCACGCTGCGTGTTTCGGCGGCCGCGCTCGACGAGGGTGCCGAGTGGCTCGACGCCGCGAGGGATGCGCCCGCGGCCGCCGCGCGGCGCGCGCAAGCGCGTGCTATACGCGAGAAGCTCGATAGTTTCTGGCTCGGGGATGCGGGCTACTACGGGTCCCGTATGATGCCGCCCGGTGTGGCGACGACGAAACAGCTCGACATTGCCGTGATCCTGAGCACTCTGCATTCCTGTCACGCCGAGAAGACGCATTCCGTGCGCGATCCTCGCATGCACTCGACGCTCGAAGCCCTCGAGCGGCTATTCGACAGCCTCTACCTCATCAATCGCGGACGGCCGCGCGAGCGAGGCCCCGCGATGGGCCGTTACGAGGGTGACGTTTACTATTCCGGCGGCGCGTATTACTTCTCGACGCTCGGCGCCGCGGAGTTCTGTTTCCGGGCCGCGGCGGCTCGCGCGCCTGGGGGCGCGGATCGTTGGATAGCTCGCGGCGACACATTCCTCGAAACCGTTCGCGCCTTCACCCCCGCGAACGGTGATCTTTCCGAGCAGTTCGACCAGCGCACCGGCGAGCAGACGTCCGCGAAGCACCTCGCTTGGAGCTATGCCGCGTTCATTTCGTGCGTTGCGGCGCGGCGCGCGGCGGTTTCGCCGTGACGGAAGCTTCCGTTACGAGTAACGCGCCGGAGGCGCACGAAGCGGCGCGAGCGGGCGTCGTCGCGCAGGCGCTCATGATCTACCGTGCGATTTTCGCGTCGCCCGTGGGTGTGCGGCTCGTCGCGCTTTTCGCCGCGCTCACGGTCGCGATACTCGCGACCACCTATGGTCAGATCCTCCTCAACCGCTGGAATCAGCCGTTTTACGATGCCATCACGCGCCGCGACCTGAACGAATTCCTTTACCAGCTCGGCGTGTACTTCGCGATCGTCGCGGGGCTCCTCGTGCTCGATGTCGCTCAGCTGTGGCTAAACGAGACCACGAAGTACCGCCTGCGCGAAAGCTTGACGCGCGACCTCTTGAAGCTCTGGCTCGCGCCGCGTCGCGCGTTCTGGCTTGCCACCAGCGGCAGTCCCGTGAGCGTGAACCCCGATCAACGCATGACGGCGGACACCACCTCGCTCTGCCAGCTGTCGTTCGATCTTTCCACCGGCTTGTTCCGTTCGACCGTGCTGTTGCTGAGCTTCGCGGGCGTGCTGTGGACCGCGTCGGAAGGGTTCACGTTTCGCGCCGGTGGCGTCGAGTACGCGCTCCCGGGCTTCATGCTGTGGGCGGCGATTGCCTACGCCGCGGTGGGCTCGTTGGTGAGTTACATCGTGGGCAGGGGCTTGGTCCAACGCAACGCGGATCGCTACGCGCGCGAGGCCGATCTGCGCTTCGCCCTCGTCCGCGTCAACGAGCATGTCGACGGTATCGCACTCGCGTCCGGCGAGGCCGACGAGCGTCGCCAGCTCGAGGGGCATCTCAGCAACGTCATGCTGGCGATGCGCCGGCTCGTTCGCGGCCTCACTCGCCTGCAATGGGTCACGGCCGGTTTCGGTTGGATCACGGGTGTGGTGCCGATCCTCGTTGCAGCGCCTCTCTACTTCACCAGCAAGACCACGTTCGGCGGCATGATGATGGCCGCGGCTGCGTTCACGCAGGCCGAAGGCTCGCTGCGCTGGTTCATCGACAACTTCAGTGCGCTCGCGGACTGGCGCGCGACACTTCTGCGCGTCGCGAATTTCAGGGACGCGCTGCTCACCGCCGAATCGGAGCCCGAGGCCGGGAGCCGGATCGAATATGTCGACGGCGCGGCCGGTGCGATGGCGTTCGAAGATCTCGAGGTCGACGCGCCCGGCGGACGCGTGGCGCTGCAGCCGCGTCGCGTCACGATCAAGGCGGGCGAGCATGCACTGATCTGTGACGAGCGGGGTGAAGGCAAGACCCCGCTGTTCCGTGCCGTCTCGGGGTTGTGGCCCTGGGGCAGCGGCCGCATCGTGCGGCCGGACGGCGAGCCCGTGATGTATGTGCCGCAAGGCACGCCGTACCTGCATCTTGGTACGCTCCGCGAAGCGCTTGCTTACCCGCTGCTGACTGACGGCTTCACGGACAGTGCTTACGCCCAGGCGCTGCAGAGCGCGGGCCTCGAGCGCTGCGTGAAGGACCTCGATGCAAATCTGCGTTGGGACCGTGAGCTCAGCGCGGACGAGCAGATGGCGCTGGTGCTCGCGCGTATAGCGCTACAGGCGCCGCGCTGGGTGGTGCTCGACGACACGTTCTCGTCGATGCGGAACACCACGCTCGAACGCGCCATTGAGCTGTTCACGCAGCGCGCTGCAGAGACCACGATCATTCACATCGGGCGTAGCACGCAGATGCACCTGCCGCTGTTCAAGAAGGTGCTGCATCTCACGAAGCGGCGGTCACGCGGCCTGCCCCCGCACAGCTAACCCGATGACCGTGATCGAGAACGATCACTTCGCCGCCTCGTTCGATACGCGGACCGGAACGTTCGCGCTGCGTCGCCGGAATGGCGCGCCGTTTCTGGCCGGTGGCGCGTCTTGCGCGAACACGAGCGTGGGCAAGCAGTCGACGGCGTCACCCGGCCGCGTGCACAGCGTCGAGACATCCGAATTCCACGACCGATTCGGTCCCGGGCGGCGCCTGAGCATCGTGAGCCGGGACCCGCAGAAGCTCACCGATC
>Ga0302321_100006261_pt1 | contig 10466 bp, 8 predicted proteins | sample Fen_T0_1_FD_202505 | JGI IMG/M metagenome (GOLD analysis project Ga0302321, IMG submission 202505) | Peat permafrost microbial communities from Stordalen Mire near Abisko, Sweden - Fen_T0_1 | ecosystem: Environmental > Terrestrial > Soil > Wetlands > Permafrost | place: Sweden: Abisko... | reverse complement strand
ATGGCACGCTCGTCTACAGCTTCATCGCTTCCACGGGGATGAATAACTCCACGCGCGCCGGTGTATTCCACGTGCTGGACAAGATCCCCAATGCCTATGGCGCCACCTGGGATTTGTGGATGCCCAATTGGATGGGCATCTATTATTCGGGAAGCCTCGAAAACGGCATCCATGCCCTGCCGATCCTGTCCAGTGGCGCGCGGCTTTGGGCGGGATACCTGGGAACGCCGATTTCGTTTGGTTGTATCGTGTTGGGGGTTCAGGATGCCCAGGATTTGTACAACTGGGCTGACGTGGGGACTACAGTAGAGATCAGACGCTAACACCCTATCCGAAAATTCAACGAGAACCTCATACGAGCAACGTTTTGCTCGATCGGTATGGCCCATTCGGAAAAATAGAGCTATTTTTCGGATAAGGTGTTAGCACAACGCCGGTTACCATCGAGGCAGGGCGGCCCACTCCGGGCGCAGCACTGCCTTATTTCTTTACCGGGTTGCTCCAGTTCAGGAAAGCCTGCAAGACCTTCAGATTCTCGTCGAAGTCGACACTATCGTGGGTGGTCAGTTCGATATCGATGGCCGGGACGCCTTGTGTATTGGCCGCCCAATCGGTCAGGTTGCCCGTATAGTCGCAGCCAGTGTGGGTGGGCGGGTATTGATAGTCAGACGCCAGGGCCACGGCCCGCGCCAGGCTGATGGAGGGCTGAAAGTCGGGGACGCCCCCCGCGAAGATGACCTTTGCGGCGCTGTGATAGCTGATCAGGGCCACAGGCCGGATCTGTTTGATGAACAGGGCCAGCGCGCTTACTTCCAGTTCGGAGCCGGGGCCGCTGCCGGCGCTCAGAATACGCTCGTTGAAACAGCCTTCCCGCGACCAGTCTGGTGCCCAGTGGTAGGGCCAGTTATGGTTCAGGTCCACGTTATTGGCGTTGGCACGTCCGTCCGGGTTTTTTCCGTGGGCCAGGCCGTCGGGGTTCATGTCGTGAAGAATGTACAGAGTGGTATCGGAGGTTATACGTTCGGGGTGATCGTTCAAATAGATGATCAACTGGTCGGCCAGCGCGATGGTATTCCATTCGTAGCCGCCGTGGATGCCTGCCACGATCAGCTTGTGGATGGGCCCGTCGCCGAAAAAGTAGACCTGGAGCGGGCGCCTTTCGCGCGTATATCCGATTACCATGACGTTGGTTGGCAGAGCAACCGGGGCCGTCAGGCTTGGCGCTGGGGATGGGGTGGGCCAGGCCGTGATGGTGGGGCGCTGGGTTGGTGGGGGGACGGGGGTGATGCTTGGCCTGGGGGTCGCCGTGTTGGCCGGTACGCCGGGAAGAGCGAGGGCGGCGGGGTCGTGCGCCTGCGCAGCGACCGAGACGCTGTACCAGGCCAGACCGGCCGCTGCCAACAGTACGATGAGCGCGTTCATAATCCAGATGCCAACCATCAGGCCGTTGAGATGGTTGCGCTTCATTTAGCCGCCGATCTCGCGTCGTAGCGCATCGAGTGCCAGGTTGCTGCCCCATGTGGAAAGATTCTTGGGGTGCCCGCCGTAGGTGCGGGTGTGCTCCATTGTACCGCCCGGCAGAGCCAGGACCAGGTCGACACTCAGGCTCCCCGGAACGGGATGAAGCGCGAGACCGATTGCGATGCTGGCTGCGCTGGCCTTGTGCTGTGCCGCCACGGCCAAGGCCAGGCTCTGGCCCTTGGTGAGCTCCGACAGAACCTGCCCACTGATGAAAGCCGGGTTCTTGGTGGCGGCGAGCCTGCCCGAGAGCTCCCCCCCGGTATCTACTTCTACGACCGTGAGGCTCAAGCCGTGGGCAGCGAGCGCTCCCAGCGCAACCTCTTCGAGGGTCTGCTCGTCTGCGCCATAAATGGACTGGCCAAGCTTCTCGCGAATGATTACTTCGATGCGCGAGATCAGCTCGTCGGCCTCTTCAGTACTTTCTGCCTTGGCTGTGATGCGTACGTCCACCATGCCATAGTGGGCGGCCAACCCGACGGTTGGGTTGGTCAGTAACTCGAGATCGCCAACTTGCTCGTCGATGAGCCCCTCGCCTACTCCCGCGGTGTGCAGCACGCGCGCTTTGATCGTGCCGATAAGATGATAGTGTTTTATGAGGTAGGGGATGACCTCATTTTCGGTCAGGTACTCCATTTCACGTGGCACACCGGGTAGGGAGATCACGCATTGATCGCCTCGTTCAACGATAAAGGCCGGAGCCGTCCCGACCGCGTTGCTGACCGCAATGGCCCCTTGGGGCACATAAGCCTGGCGCTTCTGGTTTTCGCCCGCGCTACGGCCGTAGCGCCCCATGCGCTCCACGATCTGCTCCCAAAGCTCCGGGCGGTATTCGGTTTCGAGGCCGAAGGCCAGGGCCACAGCTTCGCGCGTCGGATCGTCGACGGTTGGGCCCAGCCCACCGGTGGTGATGATGATTTGGGTCCGCGCCAGTGCCTCACGGATGGTTGCCGCGATGCGCTGCGGGTTGTCGCCCACGGTGGATGTGCGGAAAACGTCCACGTTCCTGTCGCGCAGGCGGCGGGCCAGGAAGGCTGAGTTGGTATCCACAATTTCGCCCAACAGGATTTCGGTACCGATAGCGATGATTTCTGCCGATGTCATGTTAACCTCTAGGAACCAATAGAACGTAGATCATGCGTAAGGGTTTTGACGTACTCACAGGATTGAACAACCACAGGTTTGGGTGATCGAAGGGCTCGAAATTCCGTGGGAACCCGGGCCAAAGGTCTTGTCCATTGCCTACATAATTTTACCTTATGAGCGCGGGATGCCGATATACACGCCCCTTCATAAAAGAAAAGCGCAGAGGAGGTTGGCTCCTCTGCGCCGGAAGACCTGCTTATTGCCGCTTTTATTCTATGCCAAGGTAGGCTTTCTGGACCTCTTCATTTTTCTTCAGGTTCTCGGCGGTATCGCTTAGAACGATTTGGCCGCTTTGCAGCACGTAGCCGCGCTGCGCGATCGAGAGTGCCATAAGCGCATTCTGTTCCACCAGCAGGATGGTGGTCCCTTCGCGGTTGATGGTCTTGATGGTTTCGAAGATGCTTTCTACCAGGATGGGGGCCAGGCCCATAGAAGGTTCGTCCAGCAGTAGCAGGCGAGGATGGGCCATTAGCGCGCGCCCGATCGCCAGCATTTGCTGTTCGCCCCCGGAAAGCGTACCGGCGATCTGGCTGTGACGCTCCTTCAGGCGCGGAAAGATGCTGAAGACGCGCTCCAGGTCCGTCTGGAAGGTGCTGCGATCCTTGCGGCTGTAGGCGCCCAGGTCCAGGTTTTCTGTGACGGTCAAACGGGCAAATATGCCGCGGCCCTCGGGAACCATGGCTACACCCTTATAAACGATCTGGTGGGCCTTGAGTTTGGTGATCTCCTCGCCTTCGAGAAAGATCTGGCCAGGGCGCGGTTTCAATAGGCCGCAAATGGTACGCAGGATGGTAGTCTTCCCTGCGCCATTCGCGCCGATCAGGGTGACGATCTCGCCTTTTTCGACGGTCAGCGAAATGCCTGTTAGCGCGTGAATGTTTCCGTAATAAGTGTGAATATCAGATACTTCTAGCATTGCCATGGATTGGATTCCTTACCGTTCGCCAACTTGCACGGCGTCCGCGAGACCCGAAGTCGCTCCGCGCCCAAGATAGGCTTCGATGACTTTAGGGTTGCGCTGGATTTCGGACGGTGAACCTTCGGCGATTTTCGCGCCGTAATCGAGCACGATAATCCGTTCACTGACACCCATAACCATGCGCATGTCATGTTCGATGAGCAAAATCGTAATCCCAAGCTGGTCACGCAAGTTGCGGACGAAGTCCATCATCTCGCCGGTTTCGTTGGGGTTCATGCCCGCGGTTGGCTCGTCGAGCAGCAGCAGCTTAGGCTTGCTGGCCAGCGCGCGCGCAATTTCGAGACGGCGCTGGGCGCCATAGGGCAGGTTGCGCGCCAGATGGTCGCCCAGGCCAGCCAGGCCAACGAATTGCAGCAACCTGCGCGCTTCCTGCAGAGCTTCCTTTTCTTCTCTTTGCGAGCGCGGCGTGCGCAGGATGGCCTCGAAAAAATTGGAGTGCAGGCGGGTGTGTTCGCCCACCAAAATGTTCTCCAGCGCGCTCATGTTCGCAAACAGGCGGATGTTCTGGTAAGTGCGCGCGATGCCGGTGTACGCAATCTGATCGGGGGAAAGGCCGACGAGGGATTTCCCATAGAACAACACTTCGCCGGCATCGGGTGTGTAGAAACCGGTAATACAGTTGTAAAAGGTGGTCTTCCCCGCGCCATTGGGGCCAATGACGCTGAAAATTGAGCTTTCTGCTACGAGCATGTCGACCGAATTGACGGCCACGAGCCCGCCGAATTGTTTGACCAGCCCACGCGTTTCAAGTGCCGTGTTCATTTTTGTGCCCCTTCCTGCTTCTCGGCGTCCGGAGATTCCTCGTGACCGATGTCGAGTTTGCGCCGCGACGACGGGAAGAGGCCTTCGGGGCGGATCAACATCATTACCACTAACAGGACCCCAAACAGGATGACGCGGTAATCTTCCATCTCACGCAGGATTTCCGGCAGACCCTTGAGCACAAACGCGCCGGCAATCACGCCCGGGATGCTGCCCATGCCGCCTACGATCACCACCGCCAGAACATTGATCGAAACCATCAAGGTGAAGTCTTCTGGACCAGTAAACTGGTTGCGCGAGGCAAAGAGCACACCTCCCAGACCGGCAAAGGCGGCACCGATGGCGAAGGCCATCAGTTTGTGCTGTAGGGTGTTGATCCCCATAGCGCCTGCGACCGTTTCGTCTTCACGCATGGCTTCCCAGGCACGCCCGACACGCGAGTTCTGTAGACGGCGGGTGACGAAGATGATCAGGAAAACTGCCAGGATGATCAGGTAGAGGAAGCTGACGTCGGACGAAACCAACCCGTTCAGGAAGTTAGGCCCGCCCACGTCCAACACGCCTTTCGGCCCGCCGTTGAAAGGGGTCAGCAGATCACTTCTACTAAGAATGCGGATGATTTCGCCGAAGCCCAGCGTGACGATAGCCAGATAATCGCCGCGCATTCTGAGCACTGGGAGGCCGAGTAGAAGGCCGGCCAGTGCCGCCAGAACAATGCCGATTGGCAGCGCTACCCAGAAGTTCCACAGCAGGTGTTGCGGAGCGGGAGCCGTCAGAAGCGCAACGGTGTAGGAACCGATCGCGAAGAAAGCCACGTAGCCCAGATCCAGCAAGCCGGCCAGGCCCACCACGATGTTCAATCCGAGCCCGAGCAGGACGTAGATCCCTACCGTGCCGAGCGTAAAGTTCCAGTATTGTCCGATCCCCAGCGGTACAACAAAGAGAGCGACGAGCAGTGCCGCGTTGACGGTTGGGCGGAAGGCGCGGCTTGAGCGAAGTTTCTGCAGGTTGGGCTGTTCTTCGACTTTCCCGCGCAATCCTTGCCAGCGGGCCAAGAGACTCTTGCGCCAGCCTGGTTTGCTCAAGTAAAAGGCAGCCAGCCCACCAATCGTCCCACTCACCAACAGGATTATGAAAAGCCAGATGGCGGCTTCTGTGGGAGCCTTTCCCAGCAGGAATAACTGGATGGCATCCGGCAGGAGTTGCGCCAAGTAAGCAGTCATTTGCACGTGCGCCAGATTCAACACCCCTACCAGGTAAGCGAGTAGGGCGACGATAACTCCATGCAACGCCCCTGCGGTGGTGGCGCCGGTAAGGGCCTTCCCCAGATTGTTGGCGTCTTCTACTTGGCGGTGACTGCCGCGCCCACCAGCCCAAATACCCATCAGGCTGAGAAAGACCACCAGGTTGAAGATATTATAGCTTTCGGCGGTGAGGCCGGGAATGAGCCGAAACACATAATCGTGCGCTGGCTTGCCAAGCAATGTGGCCGCTGTGCCTGTAAAGCCGATTAGAAACAGGAAGCTGGTGACGATCCCAAACACAGCCCCGGCCTGGAGACCTGTGATAATTTGCTTTTTCATCACACCTTCTCCTCGCTCAAGACTTCGCCAAGAATGCCGGTTGGCCGGAAGATCAGAACCAGCACGAGAATGCTAAAGGCAATCACGTCTTTCAATTGGAAATCTATGCCCAGGAAGCCTGGGCCACTCGTCTCGACCAGGCCGAGAAACAGCCCACCCAGCATGGCGCCCGGGATATTACCAATCCCGCCTAAGACCGCAGATGTAAAAGCCTTGATGCCCGGCAGGAAACCGACGAAGAAATAAACCAGGCCAAGATGAATACCCCACATGACACCAGCGGCGCCAGCCAAGGCGCCGCTGATAATGAAGGTCTGGCTGATGATCCGGTCGACGTCGATGCCCATCAAGGCCGCAACACTCTTGTTTTCTGCCACGGCACGCATGGCCCGCCCGAGACGAGTGCGCTGGACCAGCAGGTACAAGCCGACCATGATAATAATGGAAAGCACAACTGTCAACACACCAGTATAGGGAATAATGACGGTGCTGCCAGAGATCGGAATGCCCCAGCCCGCGCCGCGTGTAATCTCGATCGGGTTGTTATAGTTGCGGCGTTGCGGGCCAAACAGCAGTTGGGCGGCGTTTTCCAGAAAAATGGATGCACCGATAGCCGAAATCAACGGCACCAGGCGCGGCGCGCCACGCAATGGGCGGTAGGCCAGGCGTTCCAGAAGATACCCGCTCAAGGCTGCGACACCCATCCCGACTACAAAGGCCAGGAAGACCGAAATGACCGGATGGGCATTGAGAAACACTTCGTTGGGGTTTGCGATGGTTGGGGAGTGGATGAGGTTGAGGGCTTCAAAGACAAAGTACCCGCCGAAAGCACCGATCATCACGATGTCGCCGTGGGCGAAGTTGATCATGAATAAGATACCGTAGACCAGGGTGTAGCCGATGGCGATCAGCGCGTAGACGCTTCCCAGAATCAGCCCCGCAATAATAAATCGCGCCCAGGTGTCCGGGCCGTAATCGGTACCGGCGAAGATGACCTGGTATAGCCTCCAAAGCAGATAGCCGGAAAAGACAATACCCAGGAAAGTTTGGAAGATGCGATAAGTGCTGAGAGGTTTTTTGGTCGGACCTGACGAAGGTTTTTTCATGCGCAGTCTTTCTTTAGTACCTTGTTGCAAGAATCACAGCAATAAGACCGGAGTAGTGATGAGTATCATGGCGGGGCAGTATATTTCCCTGCCCCGCCTTTTTACCCTTATTGATACAGTTAACTAAATGCGGTGCTAGTTGGTAGCCGCAACCCACTGCCCGCCCTTGTCGACGTAGAAGACAGGGCCGGAGGAGGCGCACTCGCCCGTTGCATCGCAGGAGATCTTGCCCGAGAGGCCCGGATAATCTTTGGTGGCGCGCACCGCGGCAACCAGAGCGCCGCGCGGAATATACAGATTGCCATCGCTGCCTAGAACAGCGACACTCTCGATTGCCTTGACGAGCACGGCGGCCGCATCGTAAGCGGTCCAGGTGTAGGGCGAGAGCTTGCCGGCGGGCTGGCCGTAGGCGGCCTGGTACGCGGCATTGTACTTGCTGACTGCGTCGGAAGCCGGCGGGACCAGGGAAGTCGCATAGGCGCCCTCGCCGTTACCCTTGGTCCGGTCGAGGAAGTCCTGACCGAACGTGCCGTCATCACCGAAGAAGACCGTGCCGGTGAGGCCGGACTGCTTCAGTTCGTTGACGATGACTGTCGCTTCGGCCGAGTAACCACCGTAAAAGATGATTTCGGGCTTCTGGGAAGCCAGGCCAGACAGCACGGAGCTATAGTCGGATTCGCCGGGGGTGATGGCTTGGAAAGCCAGCGGCTTGACACCGAGCTTGGTGAGTTCATCGTTGACGACCTGGGCCAAGCCCTGGCCATAGGTCGAGCCGTCGTGCATGATGACGACCTTGGTGAACTTGAGGCTGCCTTGGATGTAAGCAGCGGCGAATTTACCCTGCACCGCATCGGTGAAAACACCGCGGTTGAAGACCTTCGAGCCCTTCTGGGTCAGGCCGGGGTTCGTCGCGGAGGGCGACATCATCGGGATGCCGGCCTTTTCGTAAATAGGCATGGCAGCGCCAGTTGCGCCCGAGAAGATGTGGCCTTCGATGGCCACGATCTGCGAGTCGGAGACGAACTTGTTAGCGACAGCTGCGCCGCCCTCGGGCGTGCCGCCATCATCCTGGGCGTCCAGCTCGAAGCTGAAGCCCTTGAACTGGCCGGCATCCTTGACGGCCAGTTTGCCGGCGTTGGCAGAGTCGGTACCAAAAGCAGCATTATCACCGGTCATGGGGCCGCCCATGCCGATCTTGATGGTCTGGCCGGACTTGATCACGGCGCAGCCCAAATCGGCTTTGCAGGCATCGGGAGCACCACTTGCAGCACCGCAGGCGGACAACGCCATGCTAACAATCAGCAGCATGGCAAAAACGATAGAGAGGCGTTTAGTCATTCTTACTCCTTTTGAAAGTGATTGAAAATTGCCGGTTCACCGGCCTCGGGTGGCCTGTGGTCAATGTCGGGAATTACAGACATCACCTCCTTGCCTATGAATTTGTTTAGAGAATAATGTACAGATTCTCTTGGGAAAAACCTAGAAACATTTGTAACTTTATCTTATGATATTTATACCCATCACGGGTGAGAACGCGCAGCGCCATGTGCGCAGCACCATGTTGCGCTTTTCCTCCACCAAGAACGCGCAATTCTCACCCGTGGGTATTATATTATTACTTTTGTTGGCCGTACAAGACCTTTTCACGGACGCGCAGGTCGGTGTTGCGCAGTTTCATGGCCAAATCTGCGGCCAGGTTATACATAAGTCGGTAGCCCAATTGCGGATAGGTTTCACACAACATGAGCAACTTGTCGCGCGGTATTACCAGCAAGCGCGTATCCTTATTCCTTGCTTCGGCAGTGGCTGACCGCAGTCCTTCATCTACAAGCGCGATCTCTCCAAAGCACTGGCCGCGGCGCAATGTGGCAATGACGACCTTTTCCGACTTGCCCTTCGTGCTGACAATTCCGGGATTGACCAGGATGCTCACCTCCCCCAAGACGATCAAATACAGTTCCTTGCTGCCTGTGTTCTCCTCGAAAATGGTTTCGCCAGCTTTGAAGTTCTTCTCCGTGCATAGGTTGGCTACCAGCTCAAGCTGTGTCTGGGTGAACTGGTAAAAAATATCGCTCTGTTTCAGGAACGTAATGAATTCGCCCATTGCGCCTCCACAGCCAAAGACTCTGATTAGTGTAGCATAAAAGCTCCGTACCGGTTATTACCTTTATGGGTAAGATGCAGCCAACCAATTGAGCGGATCTACTTGGATGCCGTTAACCCAGACCTCGAAGTGCAGGTGGGGACCGGTCACTCGACCGGTGGCACCCACCAACCCGATCGGGTCGCCCGCCTTAACTGTTTGGCCAACCTGGACGTTTATTTGCGACTGGTGACTGTACAAGGTGTAGATGCCCCAACCGTCATCGATGATCGTCGTGTTGCCGTGTGCAACCAACAAGCCAGTAAAGATCACTATGCCATCGGCCGATGCGGTGATTGGATCACCCACTTGTCCGCAAAAATCCAGGCCGGCGTGGAATGAATGGTAGGTGTCGGTTGTGCCCTTCCCTACATAGTTTCTGCGGGTCCCAAAGAATGATGGATGACAATCGGTGAACGCCGGCAGGGTCGGGCTTTTAAATATTCCTTGCCAGTATTTTGTTGAAGTAACGGGTGCGGTAAGCACTCCCAATTGTTTTATTTCGGCATCGTTTTCTGCGGGGTCGATTGTATCCGACCCCACTGGCAAGAGCGGGTCGGTCGCAAAGTGGCTGTTCTGAACCACAACTGTCTGTTCGAAGGACTGTTTGCTGCCGTCGGGCAAGGTGGTCTCCAGCGCCAGTCGGTACGGCCCGGGGTCTAGCAGGGCATATAAGCCTTGCAGAGCCACTTGTTTCCCGTCAGTCAATGGAAAAAAGTGCAGAGGTTTATCCACCAGCGTGCCTGCCAGAGCGACACCGGGCGCAGTTTGGATCACTATCTCCACCGTGCCGCCTTGTTTCATCAAGGCGGGCGAAACTTTAACGCCTTCCATACTCAGTGGTATACCGCCCGGTGCAGCATCTGCAGTGGAGGCTGCACCGCTCTTATATAAAACGTCGCCGGGCAGGGCGGCCCAACTGCCTTTTAATTCATTGAGCGCGACCAGCGTCCATGGATCGGTTTGGGCAGTCACGGCGGCTTCCAGCAGGCTCTGGCCCTTTGCCAGGCTGAGACGGTTGGAGAGCGGCGTAACGTTATCTTTTTTTAGGTAGACCAGGCTTGCCCCGGCGTACATCTCTGATGGGCTGGTGATGTGGTTCAGCCTGCGTAACAATTCCTGGGGGATCTGGTCCTGGCGGCTGACGCTGAGCAGTGTCTCGCCAAACTCGACCTTGCGTGTGTCAAGAATGCCATTGATCCCGTCCAGCCCGGGGATAATCAGCTTGG
>Ga0302321_100006260_pt1 | contig 10466 bp, 12 predicted proteins | sample Fen_T0_1_FD_202505 | JGI IMG/M metagenome (GOLD analysis project Ga0302321, IMG submission 202505) | Peat permafrost microbial communities from Stordalen Mire near Abisko, Sweden - Fen_T0_1 | ecosystem: Environmental > Terrestrial > Soil > Wetlands > Permafrost | place: Sweden: Abisko... | reverse complement strand
CGACCGAGTGGGGGGCACCATGATCACCCTGGGGGTGACGGACCTTGACGAAATCCTGGCCCGCTTCGCCGCGCACGGCATCCGCCACGAACCGGTGGAGACGTACGCCAACGGCGTGCGCCATGTTGTCGTGCTGGATCCAGACGGGAACAGCTTGTCGCTCGCCGAGGCGCCTACCCCGTAGATCACAAGGCGCCTGACCTCGCCAGCAACCGTTGGCCGACACCGAACTCCGACACGGAGCCCTCCGAGGATGCCGCGGGTGGTGTGGCCGGCTCACGGGCCGCGCAGAACGCGGCGTAGCGCCATCCGGAACTGCCGCGCTGCGCTGCTTCGGAACGGGCTCGGTCGATCACATAAGCGAGAAGGGTTTGGACGGCGCCGGGCTCTGGTCGCGCCCCTTCGAGACGATCACCTGCATCGGGCCGGGGTTTGTACCGGTGAGGGCGGATGCTGGGCGTCCGGAAGCATTCACGGGTTCGCTGGCAGTTGTGCGGAGAGTTCCTCGCGGGTGGCGGTGAGCCAGCGCAAGATGCCTGCGGCACCGGCGGCGTGATCTGTGTTCTCGGCTTCGGTGAACAGGGAGTGCACTGCCGCGGCGTGGCCCGCGTGGGCACGGTGCTCGGCGAGGGCGGGCAGGGCCGGCGATCAGCTCTTCCTTCAAGATCAGCATCTCGGACCGAAGCGGGCGCCCCCTTCCCCGAATCGGCCAATTCGGGGCAACCTGCAGGTGGTCCTGGACGACTTGCTCTGCGGGAGCTACATCCTCCCTCCCCCGATCTCGCGAGGAGACACCGTGGCCGGTTTCGCAGCACGTCGCACGTCGCTGACCGTCGCGGCCGTCCTGACCGGCGTCCTGGGGCTGAGCGTCCTGCTGGGACCGGCCGCCCGCGCAATAACACCCACCCCGAGCCCCAGCCCGTCGCAGGCTCCATGCGCCGGCACCACCACCGGACTGCGTCTGGGCTCCCACACCATTGTTCCGGGGACGATCGACCCAGGGACGACCGCCACCGAGACCGTCGTCGCGATCAACTGCGGTGACACCACGGTGACCACGCACGAGACGCTGTGGCACCGGGTCACAGGGTCCGACGGTGCGCTGATCAACACCACGTGCGGGGGCCATGACCCGACCGAGGTCTCGCTCACGATTCCCCCGCACGGCACCTACACCGGCACATTCTCGATCGACGTCCCGGCCACCTGCACCGGCACCACGCTCGTCTCGACCTTCGGGCTCGCATCGGCGGACCTCCCCGCCGACACCGCCACGGCGACCGTCCGGCAACTCGCCATGAACTGCGCGGCCACGGTGAACCAGCAGCCCTGGCCCGGCGGGTTCGTGCTCAACGTCACCGTCCGGTACTTCGGCGTCGGCACCCTCAACGGGTGGACCGTGGCGTTCTCGGCCCCCGGCGACGAACACTTCACCCAGGCCTGGAACGCCGGACTGACCCAGTCCCTGCAGACGGTCACCGCGACCAACCTCGCCTACAACGCCGTCGTACCGTCCGGCGGCACCTTCTCCTTCGGAGGGCAGGGAACCTGGCAGTACGGCAACGGCGCACCGGGCGCCCTCACCCTGAACGGCCACCGGTGCACCGTCACCACCTGACCAGTAGACCCGGCCGTCATCGTTCCTCGGGGTTCGGTCCGGCATCAGCGGGGCGCAGGACGGGCCGGCCCTGCCGGACCAGGCGGTCGGCGGGCGTCGGCGACCGGTAGGAGCGGTAGCGATGAACGACATCGACGTCATGCCGTCGGCCAGTGCGCCCACAACCTGGGTTGATGGATCCAGTCCTGGAACGATCTCCGTAGCCCGGCGTGCACGTCGGGCACCAGTCGATCTCGATGGGGCCCGGCGGTCTTGCCTGCCGATGACAGGGGTGCGTTGGCGGCTGCCGATGCTCATAGCGTGGGAGGCGCCGCTTGGCCTTGTCGTTGGACGTGGCCCGTTGTTGTGCTTGGTCATAAACCCCCGGCTCAGGCGCGCATGGCGTTGAGCAGGATGTCGGTGAGTTCGTCGGGCTGTGCGAGTGGTGCGTTATGACCGGTTCGGCGGCATCGACGACTTGTGGATCGACGACGCCCCCGATCCCGAACCAGGCGTCGGTCAGGTCGTGATCCGGGTCGAGGCGTCGTGCATCAACCCCGGCTCGCTGTCCGCGCTGCACGGCGCGCCCTACGTCCCGGCCCGCGACCTGGCCGGCACGGTGGTGGCCGTCGCTGACGGCATCGACGCGGGCGCGGACAACCCGGAAGGCGTTGCGGTCGGGGACCAGGTGCTCGGCTGGGTGCAGGACTGGGCCGCGCACGCCGAGCTCGTCGCGCTGCCCGCCGGACAGCTCGTTCACGATCCCCGAAGGGTTGTCCTGGGACGTCGCGGGCTCTCTATTCGTCACGCCGATGGCCGGGCTGGCCTCGGTCCAGGCCGTCGCACCGACGGCGGGAGAGGTCGTCGTGATCGCCGGCGCTTCTGGTGGGGACGGGTTTGCCGCGGCCCAACTGGCCCAGCGGCGGGGTGCCACGGTGGTCGGCATCGCGGGAGCGGCCAGCGCCGACCGCTTGCGAGCCCACGGCATCGTCCCCGTCAGCTACGGCGATGGTGTCGCCGAGAGAGTCCGCGCAGCGAGCGCAGACAGGGTCGACGCCTTCATCGACGCGGTCGGAGCCGGCTCGATCGACATGGCTCTTTCGCTGGGCGTGAGCCCAGAACGCATCAACACTGTCGTCGACTACCGGGCCGCCCGCGAGAAGGGGGGGAAGTCGCTGGGCACGATGGACGCTGGAGGTACATCAGCGCTGCGTGGTCTGGCTGCTCTGGCCGCGACCGGCGAGCTCGCCGTGCCCATCGCCTCGACCTATCCGCTGCAGCAGGTGCAAGAGGCGTACCGCGAACTCGCCGAGGGGCGACCCGCTGGTCGGGTGGTCCTGCGCCCGCAGCAGTAGCCGACCCTGGGGTTGAAGGCGAACCCGACGAGCACCGACTCCCCGGACGAGCGCTGACCCTCACGGTCCTACGCCCACCAACTGATAGGGCAGGTCGGCGTCCGCGCTCATGTGGTGGCGCCGGCGACCAGCCCATCGACGTCGTCGATAACACACCCGCCCGTCGCCCCGCCACCAACCACCTCCGGCGCCTCGGCGGCGTGGCGGGCGCCCGCAGATCGACGATCGGCGTTATGCCAGCGGGATGGCTAGGGTCGCCCGGTGAGCGTGTCGTACAACCGGTTCTCCGGCCGCAGCGTCGAACGCGTCCAGGCGCTGTCGGACGGCGTCTTCGCCGTGGCGATGACCCTGCTCGTGCTGGACGTGAGGCTGCCGGAGAGCGAAGCCACCACCAGCCGAGAACTGTGGCGGCAGGTGCAGGACCTGGGCCCCAACCTGGGCGCCTACCTGCTCAGCTTCACCATGCTGGCCACGTTCTGGCTGGCCGTGCACACCGTGCTGGAGCAGTGCGCCCACTCCGACCGGATGCTGGCCTGGGCCGTCCTGACGTTCCTGTTCTTCGTCACCACCTTGCCCTTCACCGCCTCCGTCCTGGCCGGCCACGTGCACGTGCGCCTGGCCGTCATCCTGTACTGGTCGAACCTCGCCGCCCTCGGCGCCGCCCTGGCCTGGATGATCCTGCACGCGGGCAGAGGCCTCGCCCTGCCCGACCGCGGCGAGGCGCTCCTCCTTATCCGTCGCCGGCTCGTCCTGGCCCAGGCCTTGTACGCGCTGGCCGCCCTGGTCGTCATCATCGACCCCGTGGCCAGCATCGTGACCTTCGCCGTCGCACAGGCCTTCTTCGTCGTCTCCCCGCGCCTTCCGTTCCGGGCCTGACTGCGAGGACCGGGGCGGTCAGGCCCACCACGTGCGACCTGAACCGTCCGGCCCGAACCGGCGCGTGGCGAGGGTCCTGCGCGCCCGCCGCGTGTCCGCGGCCAACAGACCGCGGGGCGGTCGACACAGCTACGGACCAATCCAGCGGTGGACCTCGGCACGTGTCCGGTGCGACGCCCCCCTGGGGGCGGGCACCCACCCGGGCGACCGGCCCGCAGCACGCGAACCGCTGGTGCAGACATCCTGGCCACGTGCGTAAGCCGTCAGTGGGTCATTGGCTCGGGGGGTTGCACAGGATCGGTGGTTGGGCGCTCTCGGCCGTGGGGGGTTGTGTGGTCTCCGTTGCCTGGAGATCACGGACCACGCGGTCCCGTAGCAGCAGGTATTGGGCCCGCCCGCCGGCCGGCAGCGGTCCATCCGGCCGAACGGCGACCCGGATGTGCTGGAGGGTCTCGTCGTCGAGCAACTGGTCGCCCGTGAGGTCGACCTCGGCGCCATCAGGCAGCCGGTTCCAGTAGTGGACCCCGAGCCGGACTCCATCCGCCAGCAGATCCGCGACCAGAAGGTCACCACCGAGGAGATCGTTGACGACCAGGGCCGTCGTGCCGCACTGACCCCGCGATCGTCGCTCTGGCGCTCGCGCCAGGTATTCCGCACTGGCGTAGGTCGTATCAGCACTCCAAGCGCGGCGGACGGCCCCTTCGATCTGGGCGAGAGTGGGTGGCACAGGGCCATCTTGCACGTCGCCGACTTCCGCCGCGACCGTGATCAGAACTTGCCCGGAGCAGCGGGACTACCAGGTGAGAACCTGGAATCTTCCGCACCGATCTGCCGCGCCCAGCTCGCTCTGCCCTGGGACTTCGCTGGTCACCTGCGGTTACCGGTGGGGGCGGGCTTCTTGGCCGCCCTTGTCGGATGTCGGATCGTGGACCGCACCTATCGTTCGCCTGAGGACGGCGTCAGGTCTGCAGAACCACCCTGGCGGGCCGTGCGTCCCGAGCCGGGCTGCAACTGGTCACGGCGGCCGGCACGCGGAACGCGTCGTGGTCGAGCCGGGCGCGCAGTTCGGCCTGTCCCGGGTCGGGGCTGGGACGTCGACGCGGCCACCCTGTCGAGCAGCACCAGTTCATCGGAACTCAGCGATGGGAGGACGGCGCCCGCGGACGGCGCGTCGCGGGGGCAGCCGCACAGATCCCACAGGAGCAGTTCGATGCGGTTGAGGGCAGCCAAGTCGAGGGACAGGTTGTGCGCCAGGTACGGCCACGAGCGCAGTTGAGGCTCGCTGATACCGGGGTGGACCACGAATCGTTCGGGATCGGCCGTGCCCGCACGGCAGGCCCGCCAGGCCTCAGGGCCGGTAGGAAGCGGTCCCGCTCGACGTCCAGGACGTCGACGGGCGCGCCGTCCGCGGGGTCGATGAGCCCGGCGCGCAGCCGGTGGCTCCACCAGCAGCCACCGGCGCTGGGCGCTGTCCCAGACTTCGGCGAGGTGCGGGACAACAAGACCCCGACGGCCGCGTTCTGCGCGTCAATCCCTCCGGGCTGGCGGCCCGGCTCGACGGCGCCCGCCGCCACGCGTTCGACCACCTCACCGACAGGCGAGGCTGACCGGCCGCGGACCGCAAAGAGCCTCGGCAAAGTCACTAGACCTGCTTGATCGTTTGTAGTGGGCGGTCGGGTCGGCGGGCGTGGTGGCGTAGTCCGGCGGCGATGTTGGTGACGCCGGTGAGGCGGAGTGTGGTGATGCCGAGGTTGCGTAGGGAGGCCATGACGCGGGGTCCGTTGGCGGTGCGGATCTGGGATCGGTCTTCGTCGTAGGTGACGTCCCTGACGTGGTGGAGGCGGTCTTCTATCGCCCAGCGGCTACGCAGGAGCGCGGCCAGTTCGGCGCCGTCGGCCTGCCAGGCGGCCAGCGAGGTGACGGCGTAGACGGTCTCGCTGGACCATTTCCCGTCGCCGGAGATCGGCCGCCGGCGTCGCTTCATCTGCAGGGCCTGGACGGCGTGCGGGAACGCGAGCGACCCGGTCCGGTCGGCCAGCGAGGTGACTTTCAGGGCGCGGATCTCGTCCCTGCCGTGGCCGCGTTCGCGGCGCAGGTCGGCGACCGGCACCTGTCGCCAGGGCAGGGCCGCGAGCTGGGCGTGCAGGGTCGGCTGGTTCCGCTTGACCGTCAGCAGGTAGTGCGCGCCCCGCTGGTCCACGAGGTACTTGGCGTGGTCACGTTGGGCGTACAACGCGTCGGCCGTGGCGACCGCGCCGATCAGGTCGACGTCGTCCAGAAGCGTGGAGAACAGCGGGATCTGGCTCGAAGACACGGTGAGCCGCGAGCGTGCGGCAGCCACCCACGACCTCGGTCCGGGCCGTGGGTTGGCGCGTGGGTGAGGATCAGGCCGGGGCGGTCCCTGCGGCCAGGGAGGTCTCGATCTCCGCGAGTTCGTTGACGAGGCGGGCGCGGCGCCGCTGCAGCTGTCCGGGGCGGTTGTGCAGGTAGTCGGGGCCGAGGTCGTTGTAGCGCAGGTCGGTGCTGAGCATGTGCCAGACCGCGATGAGGATCTTGTGCATTGCGGCGACTAAGAGCGACCGGCAATAGGTTGATCATTTGAGTCGGCGGGCGGTGGGTCGGGTGTCCCATCGCTAGCGCTTGCGAGCTCGTTGGATCAGGCAAGATGGGACAGCAGGCACGAGCCCTCCGGCGGTCACTGAGCGTAGAGAACTCCATGATCGCTGCGGTTTCGACGTGCGGCTGCCCTCGCCGGCTGCCCTCCAGCTGCCGGAGATTGCCCCGGCGACTAGGTCGACGGGCTGATCGGCACGCCGTGCTCCAACAGGACGGCACACATGGGCTGTGGGATCGTTGCCGTGCGGGCCTACTTTTGCTCGTTGATCGAGGCAAAGACCTCGCACAATCTCGCGCCGGCACGCATCTCGTCGATTTGAGCTCGAAGTTCGGAGGTGCGGGTCTCGGCCTCCTTGATCAATACGTCGGCCACCCGGTTCCAGTCCTGGGGGTTCGGATGGGAAGGCAGATCCGCGAAGATCTCGGCGATCTCCCGCACGGTGAGACCGACACGCTGTGCCAGCTTGGCAACTTTGATCCGGCAGCCTGCGCACTCCTCGAATCGTCGCTGGGGGCCGACCGTCCGCAACGCGGTGACTACCCCGTGCGTTTCGTAGAAGCGCACCGCCGGCGCGGCGACGCCGCCGTCGATTGCTACCTCTCGCACGGTCAGCTTGGCGGACTTGTCAGCGATCTCGACAGCGTTCATTTCGACAGTCATGCTCCTCAACGTTGCACACCCATCCCTTGACTTCAACCTATGTTCAACCCGCAGTCTGTGAGTGACGGAGTCGCGGTGACAAGCAGTGGGCCACCCCGCACCAACTCACGACGGAGTCGATGACCAGGAGACACCGATGACGACAACACCGCCAACATCGCCGGACCGATACCGCTGCGCCGTGATCGCGCACGTGATGCTGGAAAACGCCACAACGGCGATCGAGTTCTATCAGCGCGCGCTTGGGGCCACGGAGCTGTTCCGGGTTGCCGATCGCGATGGCCGGGTTGTGCACGCCGAAATCAGCATCGGCGGCGCCGTGATCATGGTTGGCGACGCCGACCCGCCGTTCGTGGCGCCCGCGACATCGGGGTCCACCGCGGTCGGGTTGCACGTCTACGTCACAGACGTCGACACCGCTCTCAGGCAAGCCGAGGAAGCGGGCGGGACAATCTTGCAACCCGCCCAGGACATGTTTTATGGCGATCGCTCCGGCATGTTCTGTGACCCGTTCGGCCACATCTGGGTGCTGCTCACCCACCAAGAGGACCTTGAACCAGAGGAGATCCAGCGCCGCGGCCAAGCCCTGCTCGACCATCCAGGTAACGAATCGGCCAAGCGCGGCATCGAGGCAGCAGCCAGAAATCCGGCATCCTCTGAGCCCGGATTAGAATCCACGCGCGCTGCTGCGTCCGCAACGATCGAGGCTCCCCCGGAAGCAGTCTTCTCGGTGCTAGCCGACCCTGCTGCCCACGCGGCCATCGACGGCACCGGGTGGGTGCGTCAGTCCCTCGGCGTCGATCGCATCACCTCCGCTGGCCAGGTGTTCGGGATGGCGATGTACCACGAGGACCACCCGGACAAGGACTACAAGATGGCCAACCAAGTGGTGGTGTTCGACGAGCCGACGGCCATCGCGTGGAAGCCCGGGACCGAGTCGCCCGAGACCGGGGAGCTCAGTTTCGGCGGTTGGATCTGGCGCTACGACCTCGAGGCGAACGGGCTGTCGCGAACGACGGTGACGCTGACCTACGACTGGTCAGCGGTCCCGGCGCACACCCGCGAGCACATCGGCTTCCCGCCCTTCGGGCCCGACCACCTCGACAACTCCCTGCGGCATCTGTCCTCTCTCGTCACAGCGTTTGCGTGAACTCGTACGTGGGCGGGATCGACATCTTGGGGAGTTGGTGAACATAAGTCCGCCTGAGTTGCCGTTGTCAAGGCGCTGGGGTCGCACTGGATATTGGGTCGTTCAAGAACGACCATGGCCCACCCGTACCGCTCGCGGTCTGCCGACTGCTTGGCGCTAAGAACTGCTTGGCGAGCCGGCGCACCGCGAGCATTTCACCGCCGCCGGCGTGCGCCGCGCGGCCCGCTCAAGGACATACTCTGAATAGGGAGAAACCAAATCATGCCAATGGCATTGATCACGACAACAAACATCACGCTCGATGGCGTAGTTCAGGGGTTGGGCGGACCTGATGAAGATCGCCGTGGCGGCTTCGACCGAGGCGGGTGGGCCCCCCCACTGGCCGACTCCGACGTCGGCGAGTACCTCGACCACGTGTATTCTGGGGCAGCGGCATTCCTGTTCGGCCGAATCACGTATGAGATCTTCGCCGGCTCCTGGGGGCAAATCGCCGAAATGAAGGCGACCCCGATAGGCACTGCGTTGAACGGTCGGCCCAAGTACCTGGTGTCTACCGGCCTCGCTGACCCAACGTGGGCCGGCACGACCGTTCTGCGAGGTGACCTCGTAGCGGCCATCAGGGAACTGAAGGATCACGACGATGGGAATCTGGTCGTGCCTGGCAGCATCTCACTCGTCAGATGGCTGCTCGCGAACGATCTGGTCGACCAGGTAGACCTTCTCATCTATCCCATTGTCGTCGGCCAGGGGACCCGCCTGTTCCCCGACTCCGGGCCAGATATTGCGCTCCATCACCTCAACTCTCGGAATTCTTCTGGAGGAGTCACTATTCAGACCTATCGGCCCGAAGGGCGCCCGAACTACGTGAGGGGTACGGCTGGGGCGAATGAATGATCTAAGAGCGACCGTCAATAGGTTGGTCATTTGAGTCGGCGGGCGGTGGGTCGGGTGTCCCATTGGTAGCGCTTGCGGGCTCGTTGGATCAATTGACGGACCGTGACGAAGGCGGCGGCGAGGTAGAGGTCGACGATGTCGCCGTCCTTGTCGGTGCAGCGGCGCAGCTTGCCGTATCCGTTCATCCACGAGTGGGTCCGCTCGACGACCCAACGCTTGCCGACTTGGATCGGGGCGGGGACGCCCTTGCGGGAGATCTCACCCTCGAACCCCAGCTGGGCCAGCAGGTCTCGGGTGACGCCGCTGTCGTAGCCGGCGTCCAGATGTCCGGTGATGTGCTCGGGTAGCGGCCCGACCTGAGCCGCCGCGGCGGCGCACGTGGGTGCCAGCAACGGGGAGTCGTGCCGGTTCGCACCGGCGGAGACGATCCCGAGCGGGATGTCGGTGGCCTCGGTGGCCACCGATCGTTTCAGGCCGCCCTTGCGGCGGTCCACCGGGAAGGGGCCGGCCTTGTCCCCTCCGCAGGGTGCCTTGGTGATGCAGCCGTCTACGGACAGGTCTTCCAGTTCCAGCCCGATGATCAGGTCGTAGGCGGCCAACGCGACCGCGTGGATACGTTGGGCGACACAGGCTTTGGCCCACTTCTGCAGCCGGCGGCGGATCGTGTGGTCGGAGCATTCGGCAGTTGCGATCCGTTCGTAGCCCGAGCCATGCACCAGGGCGTCGATCAGATGCTCGAACACCACCCGGGAGCCGATCCGGCGTCGATGACAACCCAGCGGGTGCGCCGGGTCGAACTCGGGCGGATCCTCACCGATCGCGGCGGAGAACTCGACCCAGATCGGTTCGAGCAGGCAAGATCGAACAGCAGGCACGAGCTGCTCTGTCCAGGTCGGCAGCCGGGTGACCTCGCCGCAGCCCGCAGGCGACCGGTTCAGCGTCAGTTGAGCTTTACCGGATGCCACAGCTGGTTGGCCTGAGCGGCGCCGAGGCAATGCCATACCTGGACCTTCGCGCCGTTGCTGGCGCCGGCACCGAGGTGGACGTCGAGACACACGTCGAAGTTGATGGCGTGCGCGGTCACCGCCTGGATCTGGAACGTCTCGTTCCCCGGGGTCAGGTCGAACGGATAGAACAACCAGCCCGAGCTCGCCCCGCACGCGCCCTGATGAACCTCGTGCCCGTCGGTGTACGACTGGTCGTGCACCAGGCACATGTCCTCGTTGTGCATCGGGTGCAGCTCGTACATCGGTGGGACGACGTGCCAACTGCTGGCGTAGGGGGCACCGACGATCTCCCACCGCGGCAGGGCCTGCA
>Ga0302321_100006258_pt1 | contig 10467 bp, 7 predicted proteins | sample Fen_T0_1_FD_202505 | JGI IMG/M metagenome (GOLD analysis project Ga0302321, IMG submission 202505) | Peat permafrost microbial communities from Stordalen Mire near Abisko, Sweden - Fen_T0_1 | ecosystem: Environmental > Terrestrial > Soil > Wetlands > Permafrost | place: Sweden: Abisko... | reverse complement strand
GTTGGGCGCGTCGGCGGTGGGTTTGCGGAAGAGGCCGAGGAGATCTTTGGCGGCTTCTGCGCTGGGGCCCAGTAGCCAGACGGGGTTGTGGCGGGCGTCGAAGAGGTCGCAGGCGGCGGGGAGGTGCTGCAGTTCGCGGAAGACGGTGAGGAGGTAGTCGCGTTCGTTGAGGCTGGGCGCTAGGGCGAAGAAGGCACGTTGGGAGTCTTCTGCACCGGGGCCGGCGAGGCGGTTGCGGTCGATGAGGGAGCGGTCTTCCAGGGTGCGGACGAAGACGCAGGACAGGAACCAGGCGGCTGCCACTTGCTCGACGAAATCCCGGCGCCAGGTGTCGTAGTTGTCGGCGGTGCGCTCTTGGGCCTTGTCGGCGGTGTGGCGGGCTTGTAGCGCCGCGGTGATGGACGCCGAGGCGTCGGCGCGTTTCAAAAGGTCGGCGGCGAGGTTCTTCAGGACGGGGGTGGCGGCCTTAAGCAAGGCCGCGCTGTCGAGGGGGGCCTTGGGATCGCTCTGGGCCTCAGTGTCGGCGGACTTGGGTTTGGATTTCTTCGCGGCCATGGATTCCTGCGGCGGGCGCAGTTGGCCGGGAGGCTACCATCCATCCCAGGAGGTTTGGGGCGGTATTGCTGCAGGTTTGCGCCGCCCGCGGCACGCTCGCGGGGTTTCTTCTGGACGCTTGGACACGGGAAGAGCGGGTGCGCCCGATTTGCGCCGCGAGTACTTCACTACACCAACGGCACAAGCCCCGACAGACTCGACTGCGAGTGCGCATGAACGCCGAACAACGGGCCCGCAAGTCCGCCCTACTCAAGCGCCTGGAAGTGGGTTGCACAAATTTCGTGGAGTCTTCCGTGTATTGTTGGCGGACGTTTCTGGCAACGGATCGGTGATGCCGAGAGAAGCACTATCATGTCGCGGCAGGCATTCGGGAACTGGGCACTTTCTCGTATCGAGCAACGGGGCTTCATATAGTCACCCGAACCCAGAGGCGATTGCTCGCATAGTCGCAACCAAAGGACGAACCATCCACTTCAACTACGCAACCGACTACACGACGATCTGGGACAACGAGGAAGTCAAGGATCACTTCCGCAACAAGACGAAGTATCCCGCGGAAGGCGAGGAGGGCTACATTCTCGAACTGTGAATTGGCCAAGGAGCTTACGACAGATCTGGTGGCACCCAAAACCGTCTCGCTTAGAGCGTTTCAAACGCTGTCGCCACATCTAGCGCGACGGGTCGGGCGAGAACGCTCAGTCCGCCGTTACGCGGTGGGCCGAAGTGAGCGACCGCGTTTGGCGGGGAGCTTGCCCTTGGGGTGGCGAGGAACGTCGGGAGGCAGCGTGCGGCGGGGCGGTGACGCTTTGAGCACCGGCGCCAGTTCAAGTGGCTCCTTCGCGCTCGGCTCAACCGAAGCACGTGCCCCACATAGCTGGTCGCGGTCGAGCGGAGGGGGGCGCTCGGAGCTGGCCGAGATGGCATCGAGCTGAGTGCGCAGGATCTCGGTCCAGCGCTGGGAGAGGGGGTCGGCTCGACGCACCAGGCGGACAAAGACGTAGAGGCTCTCCCACTCCCACGGGGCCGGTTGTTTCGAGGTGGGCTTCTCGTCTTGGAGCTCGAAGATCACCCGTTGGCGGAAGAATTCGCGGCGAAAGCTCTGAACCGCCGTCTCGGGGCGGTTCGACTCCCGCACCTCGTCGTGGTTCGAGGCAAGGCGGTCCTGGCAGTGCTCCACGAATCTGGCGAGGATCCGCTCGGTGGCGTACGGCCCATGGATGTTCTTCTCTTCGAAGGGGACGATGACTCCGGAGTGGAACGGCACGAGCCCGGTGTCTTCGTTGACCGCAAACACCAACACCCCGGGGATCTTGGTGATGGCGTAGTCGTTGCCTCCGCCGACGATTACCTCGTCACCGAAGTACATGGTGTTCGACCCGTAGTGCTGACTCTGCCGCACTGAACCCTCAACGCCAAGATGGCTGATGAGCCAGCGCAGCCCCATGGACTTGTCGAGGTTCTCGAGGGTGACGTCGATGCTCGCGCGACCACCGGCGCGGGCGACGTAGTGCCCGAGTCCGCATCGGTCCAGCCTTTCTTGGATCTGGGCGATGACTTTGGTACGGATGTCGTTACCGACGAAGCTGCGCAGGTCGACGGTGGACTTGGCTTGGCGGAAGCTGAGGACTGGTTTCAGAGTCACCTGGACGCTGATTCCCTCCGAAGACAGCTCCGGATGAGGCACCAATCGCCGATCCACCTGGGGCTTCTTCAACTGGCCCTTTTCGACCATGTGATTCAGATCGTAAAGGTTCTCCAGTTGGGAGCGCTCGGCCATCGCGCTCTGCCAGTATGCGTTCCCTTCCTCGTCCAAGATGGACGCGATCCTCTCTAGATCTGCCGGTGGGATCAGGGTTCGCTCGAGGTAATCCTTATTCAGAAACTCATGGCGAATGTAGTGCCCGTGCAAAATGCTCGACATGATGCGCTTCACGCGATCCCTCGCCGTCACCTCCGATGGCGGAGCGAGGGAGCGGCGCTTTCCACCGTTCGAACCAGACCCCTCTGCCCCCTCGGCCAACTGTCGGAGGCGAGGGTGGACCGATACCGGAAAGTGAGCGTGCATCCCCGAGGAGTTGCAGAAAAAGTGCATCCGCTCGAGCAGCGGTACTTTGTCGATCTCACAGAGGCGCTTCACCACCAACGAGATGAAGCGCCGAGCCATCTGCTCCATGTCGTTGCCGGTGAGAAAAGCCAAGTGGGCGCCCAGCTCGGCCGTGCGCACCAGGTGGTTGACCACACCCACCAAGAACTCCTTGTGCTCCCCCTCTTCCTGAGCGAGTAACGTTTTGTCCACGTCGGCGGCGATCAGGCAGCGTGCGCCGGGACGAACCGCAACAGGTCTATCCGCCATGGTAAACAGAGGTTAGGGTGCGAGCGCGGGGGTGTCTACAAAAATGTGTCGAAGTCCGACAGCCCGAGTGCACCAAGTCGTGCCGAGTCCTGCCTAGGTTGGCAGTAAGAGTTGAGATAAGCTTCTCGCACAATGAAGACGACGACCGCCCTCCTTGAGTTCTTCGTTCCAGGCTGTCTGCTTTTCTTTGCCATAGCCATCATCTTCGTCGCAGGGCAACAGATCTCTCCGCGGCAATTGCTGACCGCGGCCAGTCACCTCCTGAAGAGCGAAGGTTCTGTACAGATGGTTCTAGGTCTGATCGTACTGAGTGGCAGCTACGGCCTGGGTGCGATCTCGGCCAACGTCGCGGGATATGTAATAAAACCGTATGCTCGGGGTGTTCAAGAGAAGACCATTCGCGAGTACCTGCCCTTCCTCGACGAGCGAGGACTCCTGCAGATGGGTAGCATGGTTGATGCCGATGGCGAGCGGGTGCGCGGCACGGCGGCTTACCTGCGCGCCCTTTGCGCGCAAAGCTGCCCAACTGCCACGGAGCAGATGCAGTTTCACTCTGATCAAGCGCGCATGCTGCGCGCCTTCCTCGTTCCCGCAGCAATGTCGGGCATTGCTACGCTTGTCGCGTTTGGGGCCTACGATTTTCCCACGGTCTGGCTCACCATCGCGCTCTACTTGTCGTTTGTAGGGATCTTCTATGTGGCGGCAGATTCGTACAGCTACCGCCAGAAGCTGCTTGTGAGCACCGCCATTGATCACCTCATCGCCGCTGCCGACCTTGGAACCATCGCGAGAAGGGGCGGGACGGAGCAGGTCGACCTACTCGTGGGCGTGGACGAGGCAAACAAGAAGACCTTCCCCATCAACTTTCGGGTGGCCCACAAGTATGGCGTTCGCCACCGGGTCATGCATATGGAGGTGGTGGACGCGAATGCGCGAGTGCTGGCGTGGAAGCGAAAGGATGGGCGGCTCGAGCTCCCGGGAGGACACGTCGCCTGGGGGATTCACGGCGAGGAAGAGCCCCGCTACGCCGCCACTCGGGAGTTGCTCGAGGAGCTGGGTCTCGAGACAGACGAGATCGCAGCTAGGTCCGGCCGGTTGGCGAAGGCAGTAGAGCTCGTAACCTGGCAGATGAGCGAGAGCAACGACGGTGACAACCGCGAGTGGGTCGGGATAGCCCGTGTGCCGATTGAAGCCCTCGGAGCCGTAAAGTTGAAGGAAGATGGCGCGATGAGCGACGAGAAAAATCACGATCCGGTGTGGATGAGTCCCAAAGAGATCCGGGCCTACACCGCCGAGAATCCAGAAGGGTTCAACTCCTCGATTCGGCTGTTTCTCGAGCGGACACCGAGCTAGCTCGGCGGTAGTGTCGCCGCGCTCGTCGAAGCCAGACCAGTGCAGAAATGATAGAGCGGTGTTAGGTTCGCGACATCATCACGACATCCCACGCGACGTTAAGCCCAAGTAGCTTACGGACCGGAAGCCCACTTCTTCCTCGACGCGCGTTCGCTCGACGCGAGGGCGATCGGCGAGGACTAACTGATCGGCGACAGTTAATTTTGCAAAGGTGCAAGAATAATTGACGTCGATCATCAGCCCTCGCCGAGGTAGCGAATGCCCGCCCCGCCTCAATGTTCCGGTTGTGCGCCGCAGCGGTGTCCGAAATCTGAACCATCTCTGCCAACAACTTCTCCGCTTGAGACCTGGTTTCGGCAAGTGCCTGCGTCGTCTCGCTGTTGACGTTGGATTCAGGTTGGTCTGTCACTGTCGTATCCTTCGGGTGGACTTGCTACGGCCTGAGGCTTCGGAACTCGGTGCCGATGAACTCGGGCTCGACTTGTAGGCGGTGGCCATGGCTACTTTTGACCTCGGCTTCGCGACGCGGCTTTTGGAGGCTTCTGCATGAGGCGGCCTCTGGCAGTGTCCAGAGCTTGGTGGAGTCTCTCGCGGAGCACGTCGCGTGGCGGAAGCTCAGTCAGGTACTCAGCGACGTGAATGCCACGCTCACCTAGCCCGAGGTATTCGACGGTTTCCTTCTTTGTGCCGGCACACAAGATGATGCCGAGGGGCTCGGCCTCTTCGGGCTGGCGCTCGTTGCGGTCGAGCCAGCGGAGATACAGCTCCATTTGTCCAGAATCGGCGGCTTTGAAGTCACCTATCTTCAACTCGATTGCGATAAGGCGACGCATCCGCCGATGGAAGAACAGGAGGTCGATGTAGTAGTCATCACCGTCTAGTACGATCCGTTTCTGGCGTTCGACGAACGCGAAGCCTGTACCCAGTTCCAGCAAGAAGCGCTCGATCTCTCGCAGGAGCGCGGACTCCAGATCCTTTTCGCTGTAGGTGTCTTTCAGCCCGAGAAAGTCGAGCATGTAGGGATTCTGGAAGACCAGATCTGGGGTGACTTCGCCCTTTTCACGCAGATTGGCGAGCTCTTTGCGGATGAGCTGGTCTGGCTTCTTCGAAAGAGCGGTGCGCTCGTAGAGCATGCCCTCGATTTTCTGTGCCAGGATCCGCGTGGACCAGCCCTCGGCGCGGCACATCTCGGCATAGAACTCTCGTTTGAGTTCGTCCTTCAGCGGAAGTAGGAGCTTGAAGTGTGTCCAACCCAATTGCCGCCGCAGTGCGGCGACAATTTCAGAATCGGGAAAGACCCCGACAAATTGAACCATTCGACGGAGGTTCTCCTCGCCGAACCCCTGGCCGTACCGGTGGGCCAATTCGCGCCCCACTGCGGCGACAATTCGCGCGCCATACTCGGCGCGTTTGCCCGCAAGGACCTTCTGCGCGACGTGTTTTCCTATCTGCCAGTACAACGTCGTTAGCGCAGCGTTGGCAGCCTGACCAACCTGCCGACGAGCCTCTTCGATCATGCTTCCAATATCACGCGCCAGCGCAGCAACTTCGGCATCTGGTACGGCCGACAGCGCAGCTGAAGCCCGAACCTTGGGTGCCACTTGCTTGCGAGAGTTGAGCAACTTGCCAACCTTAGCGGTTAGCGTCTTCTTCGTCATCGTGACCCTCCCCAAACACCGCGGGCGACCAGATTCGATTGCTCGACGCACGACGGCCATGCGTAAACTGCCGTTGCCACGACGCGCCGACCAACAACGAGACCGTCGGATTGGCGCCGGCGTCCTAGGGCAACGGATCTCGGGCTCAACTTGCGGGTGATGGCCATGGGGAAGTACAACCGGGCAGTTGGCGAGGAGGCTAACACCCTTCGATGGTGAATTGGCGGGGAATGTCGACTGGACGATGACGCTCGGACAGAGATTGTCCGCTCTACTGGCAGAATTGCCGCAGCCAAAGTACAAGGAAGCTCGTCATGGCCACCGCAGATCAGGTCAAAGCGCTCATCCGTAGCCACGCCGATGGCGACGATACGCGTTTCTACGCGGTTGCCATGCAGGTGGCTGCGCAGGCGGCTCGAAGCGGCCACAGCGTTTTGGCGCAGGAACTTCGCTCGCTGGTTGAGCAAGTGAAGGCGCGCACGAAGACGGTCGAGCCCGTGAGAGCCTCCATGCCTCTGCCACTGGTCCAACTGCGTGGGGAGTCGGCGGGTCTGCTTTCGGTTGCATACCCGAAGACTCAACCCACCGATCTTGTATTGGCCGAAGGGCTACGCCACCGACTGGAGCGTGTCGTCTCGGAACAGAGGCAACGCGAGCTCCTTCGTGGGCATGGGTTCGCGCCAATGCGCAAGCTTCTACTCATCGGACCGCCCGGTACGGGAAAGACCATGACCGCCGCGGCGCTGGCTGGTGAATTGGGTCTGCCACTCTTCAGTATTCAGCTCGACGGGTTGATCACCAAGTACATGGGTGAGACGGCCGCAAAACTGCGACTTGTTTTCGACGCCATACAAGCGACCCGTGGCGTGTACCTGTTCGATGAATTCGATGCGCTAGGTGGTGAACGCCGCGCGACCAATGATGTGGGCGAGATCCGCCGGGTGCTCAATTCATTCCTGCAGTTCTTGGAACGGGATGAGTCAGACAGCTTGATGCTAGGTGCGACGAACCATGTTGGTCTACTCGACCGGGCATTGTTCCGCCGGTTCGATGCTGTGCTGGAGTATGAACTTCCGACACAGGACATCGCTTTGCAGGTGATGCGCAACCGATTGGCCCTATTGAATTCGACTGACATTGATTGGGCCGAGATCTCGAAGCACGCAGAAGGCCTCAGCCACGCCGAGGTGGCGCTGGCCTGCGAGCAAGCGGCCAAAAATGCGATTCTGGAACACTCGACGACCGTTCGCGGTGCTGACTTGGCTGTCGCCCTCGAAGAACGGCGCTGCAGCCATAGCGGGAACTCCTCCACCGCCAATTCATCACACGACATGTGATGAATCACAGACCAACCTATGTTTGGGCTTGGTCCCTCTGCTGAGCAAACCAATACTGCGAGACACTGATGACGTCAGTGGGGCTGATTTCCGCGAGTGGCAGTTGGCCATTGATCGCTGGGACTCCAAGGTGATCCGGGCCAGGAACGAGCATGAAGCAGGCTTCGCTACTGCGGGATTGAGCCGCTTCAACCATCTTGGTGATGAAAGATCGCAAAGTGAACCTTGCCAACAAACCAGGCTGGACGAACAAGGTGCGCTGAGTCACCGGGAAGAGCTTCTCAGCGGTTTCCATTGCAACCGCCTGCATGACTTCCCTTAGCAGCGGCCATTGCTCCCCGGGTTCACCGAGGCAGTCGGCGTCAAAGACGTTCTCGTCGGCAATCTGATGGCGCGCCATGTAATCGAACAGCTGCTTGGTGAGCAGCTTGTCAAGATCCACAATGGTCAGCTGGAACGTATCGCGCAGCTTGATGGCAGCCGGGGCAGCAATCGATTGAGTAACGCTAAGAACGCGTAAACGCTTGTTCTGGATGGCGCTGCGCATACGGTCGTCAAAGTCGCGAATTTCGACGACTCTGGGGTCAATTTCCCGCTGAGAACTGGTGAGGCTGCCTAACGTCGTGACCTGATGGGTGTAGCTGACGCTGTGCAAGGAAAAGCTGGCTTCGCCGGGACGGGCGTAGCAAAGCTCGCTTGGTCGCCAGCGCAAACCGAATGGCTCGAGCAGCGAGTCCAACTCAGGTCTGGATGGCAGCGGCTCTGCTTCCGGATAGCGGCTGCCAACGAGGGTAAGGACGCGATCGGCGGTCAATGTACCGGTCAGCACTGGGCTTGTCAGTTCCAGCGCACGCTTCGCGGATAGCCCCTTCGGATAGATCTCGAACCGTGAAGAACGAGCGGCTAGCTGGCTGGCTTCCGCGGCGAGTAGGGTCAACTGCTCGTCGCCGGCTGCAGCGAATGGAGTGCCTTCCACCTCTGCCCGCAAGGCGCGAGCTGCCTCACCAGGCGAAGCCAGTGGTTCACGTTTTGCAAGCTCGTCGGCGATGCGTCCCAGTTCCCGGATCTTGGACGCGACGCCTTCGTCCATCACCACCCAGGGGCGCTCGCCAATGCGTACAATACGAACGCCACCGGGCTGCTCCCGCTCCACCGACGCAACGATGCGCAGCAATGTAGCCGCCTGCGCCAATTTCAAAGGGGACGGTTCATCTCCCTCACCCATGCGCTCGAGGAGGGCCATCGCCAACTTACGTACGGGTCTAGCGGCACTGGCCGAGTCCATCAAGGTATGGACCAGCAATGCCACCTCAGAAAACAGCGGATGCTCTTTCCATTCTGGAAGGGACTGGGTCACGGTGACGGACAATGCCCCGCGCGTCATGCCAAGCTGCTCCGCCACGGCAGAAAGCGGCGATTCGAATTGACCCAGGAACGGATCGACAAGCCCAAACAGGGCTTCCAGGTGCTGGCGGCGCTTCTTCTGCTTGGGAAGTAACGCCTCAACCAAACCGACCAGAGTCGCTGGACGCTCCGCCCCCAACTCAGCTTGTTGCGCAGCCTTCACCCGTCTCAGCAGTTCGGGCAGTGGCAACTCAGCGCGCTTGCACAGAAACTCAACTTGCCTCTTCGACGCCGACGTCAAAGCGACCAGAGTACCAAGACCTGCATCAACGAGAACCCGAACCGCCGTAGACGGCAGAGCAAGCTCGCTAACCGCCATGTCCTTGCCCGAGTATCCAGGCACGAAGCCATCCTCAGCAGAAGCGTCATTCTGTGATCTTTGGCTCCAAGCATCACGCAGGCGAAGAATTTCCTGCGCGACCTTTCTGCCGACTCCGCGGACCGCCGAAAGACGATTGTCGGGCAGATTCAGGAGATCTGCAGCTATGGTGAGCCCCGCACGATCCAAGGCGTTGAGGGCCCGCGACGACAGTGGCAACGTCGCTATGGGAGCACCAGGCGCAATCCCTTGAAGATCGGCTTCGGTCCAGCCTTCACGTTCAACCACGGCAGCAGTCGGTACAACCGTGTGCAGTTGCAGTTCAAATGCGCGGTTCCAGGCGAGTCGCATGGCCTGACCCGTCCCAAAGCGTGCATCGGCGTCCCGATGCAGAGCACGCTCGAAGAACGTCACCAGTTGGTCACGCACGCTTGGGTCAAAGCGCTCTGCGGCTAGTACAAGCCTCGTGTTTGCATCGATAGCCGAGGTTCCTTCTGGCTCAAACCCGGGCCGCTTGCCGGTAAGCATTTCATGGAGCGTGACAGCAGCACTCCAACGATCTGCCGCAAAATCCCAGGCGCCCCGAAGGCGCAGGTACGGGTCACGGTAGACGGTGGTACCTACGCCAATCTGCGAAAGCGCCGGCGAGATCGCGTCCATCGTCTTGAAGTCATACGCAAGGGAGAAGTCGAACAGTGTCAAGTGATAGGTACTGCGCGCAGCGGTACCTACGCCCAGGTTTCCGGGCTTGATGTCACGATGAAGGATCCGCTCTTCCTCCAGGTACTCGAGGGCATAGAGCAAATCTTCCCCGTACCGCGCGGCGTAGTCGAGTGAATACGCGCCGTCTTGAGTGAGGCTGCGACTGAGGGTCGTGTTGCCAGCAAGGCTCATTAGCAGACAGGTTCGTCCAGCGATGACTCGCCGTTCCTCGAACTGAACGATGCCACTGTGCCTGAGCTTGGCGAGGATCCGACCTTCTACGTCGAGTCTTGGATCCTCGTCACTTGATAGTGCCACTTTGAGGGCAAAAGTCCGCCCATCGCGCTCCCGACTGACCTCGAGCACGCGTGAAGATGCGCCTTGTCCCAACACCCTGACTACATTCAAGTCACCGTCGAGCGTGTCGTCACGCTTGGCAAGCAGTGGATCAATTGACGGTGTCGGCTCCGACTTGGACGGAGCCGTAACGGCTTCAAGGAATATGTCAAATAGCCATTCATTGACGTCGTCGCAGCGGTTGATCGGCCGTAAATCTGTAGCGAAACAAATGGCATCCGCCACCCCAGGCGGGATCTGATCGTCCACTGTGCGAGGGTCAAGGTGCCCTTGCGACTGTTTCGACGTCAGCATACGATCCACTTCGTCGCCGCTGGTGCCTGGCTCGCGTCCGGTCAGCACGAAATAGGCAAGTGCTCCAAGGCTAAAAAGGTCCGAAGCCGGTGTGCGTGCCGAGGGATCTTCACGCAGTTCCGGAGCTTGATACGC
>Ga0302321_100006257_pt1 | contig 10467 bp, 12 predicted proteins | sample Fen_T0_1_FD_202505 | JGI IMG/M metagenome (GOLD analysis project Ga0302321, IMG submission 202505) | Peat permafrost microbial communities from Stordalen Mire near Abisko, Sweden - Fen_T0_1 | ecosystem: Environmental > Terrestrial > Soil > Wetlands > Permafrost | place: Sweden: Abisko... | reverse complement strand
ACTGCGGTTACCAGAACAACAGCTTCACCCATGGTATCATAACCCCTGAAATCAAAAACAACTCCAGTTACCAGGTTTGCGCTGCCGGTTTTTTGCGCTGCACCTTCAATATAATGTTTTGCCATTCTTAACGAACTTTTTCCAAGAACATCAAACGACTTAATTGAAACAGAGTAGAAATAGAGAAGTACCACTATCAATAAAATACCTGTTATGGCTATAACATATCCCTGTTTATCGAGTTTTAAATATGATTCCTCCCGGGAGCTATCCAGCACAACTGCAACCATTATTATCAGTGTTATTGTGTCAACTACGATCTGAACAATTGCCAGGTCAGGAGCCTTCAGAAGTAAAAAACATATTACCAGACTATAACCTACAAGGCCACAGGCTATTACAGATGAGAGCAGATCCCGGGCATGGATGGCATACAAAGCTCCTAAAATCATGAATCCTACTATTATAGATATGGTCAGGTCCATATATTTTAATTATTTATATCATAATCAGCAGCATAATAATTAATCCTGCGAAAACCCAGATAATATAATCAGGCAACACACCTGTGTGAGCTTCACTTAACTGATGACTAAACCATAATACAAACTGCTTTGAGAGGTCGTAAATGTCAAACCATCGTTTTTCGGCTTTCTTGTAGAACCATGAGAAGAGACGGAATTCTCCAATAGTTTTATAGAATTCCGTAGTGGAATAACTCGTCTGATCCTGAATTTTTTCTCCCCCTATAAAGCTATCTTCAGTTCTGAATTTCTTAAGATTGAATGCCAGATAGAGAATTATTCCAAGAATTATTGATATTAAAACAAGCAACGATACAAATGATGAATTCCAGAATCCCCTGAACTGAAATGCACCTGAAACAGGCATGAATAGTTTTGGTACAATGAAATTTGTGGCAAATACTCCGAAAAAAATGCAGCATAATGCCAGCACAATCATGGGTATCCACATCAAAAATGATACTTCTCTTACCCCTTCAAACTCGGATCTTCGACGACCCAGAAAGATGCCTCCAATCAGTTTGATAAAGCTTGCTAGTGTAAGAGCGGAACCTAATACCGCCAATCCAAGCCAAACCACCCAGAGTTTGTTAGCGATCCCGTTTCCACTGCCAAAATCAATTATTCCCTGGTATATCATCCATTTTGATGCGAATCCGTTGAACGGAGGAACTCCCGAGATTGACATGGCAAAAATCAGGGTAGCAAAGAATGTAAAGGGCATTGCCTTTGAAAGACCTCCAAGGTCGTCAATATCTTCTTTCCCGGTACGATATTCCACACATCCGGCTGAGAGAAATAGTCCGCTTTTGTACAGAGCATTGTTGATCATATGGAAAAGACCAGCTGCCACACCTATCATCGAACCAAGTCCGAATCCCAGAATCATATAGCCCACTTGTGAAACAGCATGAAATCCGAGCAATCGTTTGTAGTTATGCTGGACAAGAGCCATCATGACAGCAGTGATAATTGAAATCACTCCGATTGATAATAAGAGAAGTGTCAGCCATTCATTCAGAATAAACATACCTGTGGTTATCCTCGCAAGAAAATATATACCAAGTAGCTTATCAAGTGATGCGGGAAGATATGCGGTTGATGAGGCAGGAGCACTCTTAGCATAATCCGGCACCCATGTATGAAACGGGAAAGCGCCGGCTTTTGTAAAACTGCCTGTCAGCAAAGCGAGAAAAGCGATAACTGATAAGGCATTTGTGGTTGTTAATGATATGCCTGCCATACTCAGCGAACCGGTAATTTTCCAAAGAATTGCAATACCGATTATCATAATGCTATCGGAAGCCCCTATCAGAATAAGTGTTTTTTTGGCAGTTGCAGAGCTTTCTTCATCATTGCCCTGTATTAGTTTATATAAAGTTATTCCAAGTATCCCCCAGAAGGAAAGGAATAATAGCAGGTTATCAGATAACACGGCACCATATCCACAACCAAGAGTTATAAGAATATATGGGAAATAATTTCTGACTTTTCCTTCTTTAGTATAAACCAGTGAATACAATAAAATTAAAAAAGTAAAAAGACTGATAAACAAGACAATAAGTTTACCCAGATTATCACAATTGAATGCTATATACCTTCCTGCATCGTGGAGAAGATCAAATCCAAAAACAGAAATAGATGAACCGGCTGAGAGCTCATTCAGATGGTGAAGCTGACTAGCTGAACTGTAAATCACTATTGTAAGATATCCTGTAACAGCACTTACCAGCAGAGCAACCACACCTTTGGCAGTTCTGAATTTTTCCGGAATGAAAAAAAGCAAAAGACCTGTAATAACGGGCAGAGATATTATGCTGATAATCTCTTTCATAGCTGACTTTTAATAGTTCTCTTTAACTCTATAGTCTTCTTTAGTGATTCATTTATCAGTTCAAAAGCATTCATTATTTTTTCTCCTGAGGTTAAGTCGTATGCCACAGCCATACGTTCGGTACAACAGTAACAAGGATCAACTGCTGCCAGTGAAATAGTAGCATCGGCAATTGTCTGACCAATACACGACTTTTTAAATGTCGCAATGTTGACATAGCTTGGAGCCCTTATTTTATGTCTGACAGGAGAATTAGAACCGTCTGATTGGACAAAATGAAATACTTCACCACGGGGAGCCTCAGCACGGCCATTTCCGATCCCTTCGGGTATCTCTTTAACTTTTAACGAAATGTCTCCTTCTTTTTCTTTTTTAAGACCATCAAGACATTGTCTGATGATTGAGATTGATTCGTATATCTCGAGTAATCTGACCTCTGCTTTGGCAAAAACATCACCGGCTTCCGATGTTATCACTTTCCAGTTAACAAGCGGATATGCTGCATAGGGATCGTCTTTACGCACATCAATTGCCACACCTGAAGCCCTGGCAGTCGGACCTACTGCTCCATAATCAATAATATCCTGCTTTGTCAGAATGCCAACTCCTTTGGTCCTGGCATGAATAACAGGATCATCCATTACTGCTCCTGTCAGTAAATCCGTCTTTTTCTTAATGTCATCCAGAATCTTCTGAATTATAGGAATTTTACTATCCTCAATGTCTCTCCTGACGCCGCCGACTTTGAACATTGCATAGCTGTTCCTGTTACCTGAAATCATTTCAAAGAGGTCAAGCACAGGTTCACGATATTTCCATGCCCACATGAAAACAGTATTATAACCAAGGAAGTGTCCGGCCAGTCCAACCCAGAGGAGATGACTATGTATCCGTTCCAGCTCACCGATTATTGATCTGATATATTTTGCCCTGTTTGTAATTTCAATGTCTGCAATTTCTTCAACGGCATTTGCAAAAGCAAAAGGATGTGAGTTTGAACAGATTCCGCATATCCGTTCCACGAGGAAGAAAACCTGTTCGTAAGTCTTTGATTCACTTAGTTTTTCAATGCCCCGGTGATTATATCCGGTCTCCCATTTGATGTCTTTGACAATCTCACCCTCACAGTAAAGCCTGAACAATTCAGGTTCTTCCTGAAGTGGATGATATGGCCCGATTGGTATGAGTGTCTGTTTGCTCATCGCATATAATCTCCTGTTATTATTTAAACTCCTTCCTTAATGGATAGACTCCTTCGGCCCAGTTGCCCTCCGATATCAGTTTTTCCTGGTTGGGGTGATTAAGAAAATTTATACCCAAAAGCTCGTGCATCTCCCTTTCTATCCAGTTCGAAGCATTGAATATATTTGAGAGGGATTCAATTTGCGGATTATCCTTATCAAGAATTACATGTATGTTAAGTATCAGTCCAATAATATCTTTACTGAAATGATAATGAATTTCAAAGCCTTTTTTCGTATGCAGAGCAGTAGCAATAATGAACCTGAATTCTTCCTTCCGGTATAAAAAATCTGCAACATTTATTATGGCATCAGGCATTATTGTAATAATTATTCGTTTCTGATTCTTTACCGATACCTCAAGAATATCAGATTTGAATTGTTCCATGAAATTCTCTATAATCAGTCCTGTATTCATTTATCTCTTATGAGTTCTGAATTAGTTTAATAATCCCGGCTATAATTGCTTCCGGTTTCGGCGGGCACCCCGGAACATAAGCGTTGACGGGTATGATCTTATCGACCGGCCCTGCAAAAGTGTAACTTTCGGTAAAGTATCCTCCGGTACATCCGCATGCGCCAATTGCAACAACCAGTATCGGTTTTGGAGCCTGGTTATAAACCTCTATCAGTCTCTCCTTATCATGCGTATTTATAGAACCATTAACCAGAAGCACATCTGCATGCCTGATACTTCCAACCAGCAGAATACCAAAACGTTCAAGATCGTGCCTCGGCGTGAGGCAATCAAGTATCTCAATATCACAATTATTGCATGAAGCTCCTCCAAAATGAAAGACCCAGAGCGATTTTTTAAAGCAATAATTTTTAAACCCCACGTTGTTAAAATTTAGAGTGTGTAATAAGCTAACCTATAAATCGTTGATTTAAAATTCAATTGATTCTTATATATATTTGATAAAATGTTCATCTCGTAAATATTACACACTCTTAATAACCAAATGCAATTAATACAAGAGCACCTATAGCAACCAGGTTCATCCATATTACAAAGAAGCTGATAGCCTGTTTGATCTTTATCCTTGGATTTGTGTTCCTTATCAGAGTTAAGATAAGTACAACTGCCAGGACCTTTAGTACTGCCCATAAAACACCAATTCCTTCAAGTTTGAAACCATTCATTAACAGCGCAACCAGAAAAGCAGGGAGTATAAAAAACATGATATATTTTGTAAGTTTTATCATTGCATATGCCGCACCTGAATATTCAATAAAAATACCTTCAGTTATTTCTGCTTCTGCTTCGGGCATATCAAATGGGACCAGTGCCAGTTTTGCCTGGATACAAAAGATACCTGCAATAAATAAAAGCACTCCTGAAATACTTCCAATAAAAGGAGATCCAGCCTGTTGAGCTTGTATAATTGAATTCAGATCAAAGTGTTGCCCGCATTTCATAATAATCCCGGATATAACCAGGAGAAAAGTCAGTTCATAGCTCAGGATAAGTTTCATCTCCCTCGATCCGCCGACCGCAGCAAGTGGATTTCCTGAAGCAAGAGCACCAATAATATATGAGAATGACGGGATTGTAAGCAGATAAAAAATAACAATCAGATCTCCACGGAACCCGGTAGTTATATTCAAAAGGGGAAGCAAAATGAAAACACCTGCCATGGTAGCACCAAAGACTGCAAAAATTGGCATAATAAGGAAGATCAGGGGAGATCCGTACTTAGGAAGTATTGTTTCCTTTACCAGTAACAATTTGAAGAAATCATAAAATGGTTGTAAAACAGGGGGTCCTTTACGAAACTGTACCCTGGCAGTAATTTTCCTGTCGAACCACGAAAGTAATGCACCTGTTACTGCGGCAAAAAGCAGGCCGGGGAAGATAAGAAAATAAAAGATGTTAACTGCCATGTTTTTGGAACTTATTGTATTTCAGTAATATATAAACAATCTTTTATAAGCACTTTTTCATTTAAACTATAAATATTCTTATCAGGCGACTCATCTTCATATGTTACAGATGCAGTTCCCTCGGGACATGCTCTGATGAATTTTTCCATCTCTTTTTCATCTTTCAGATCATAGATGAGGTCCTTATTCCTGTGATGCTTAAAGAAATCAGTCATCATTGTTCCAAACGGACATATTGTAACGCACGATTTACATGAAACGCAGAGATTTGTATAGCGTACCACAACCCCATTTTCATCTTTTTCCAGGGCATCGGCAGGACAGACGCCGATACACGGGGCGTCTTCGCATTTCCTGCATGTGAATCTGAAAGTAGCAAGCTCACGGATAGTCTTTAAACCATTAATATTTTGTGTTGGATAGAAACATGCTTCAGGTAGAACTATTGTTGAGTCATCAATCATGGCTGAACGAAGCTTGTTCATATCTATAAGTACTTTCCGGGTCATATTTAACAATCGTAAACGAATTAAATTTTCAACCTATTTCAATTTATTTCTACTAATTTCAACTTATTTCTTAATTAGTTAATAATAATATCATAAAGTCAACTGGTTCATTAACTGGAACCTTGTATCACTGAGCCGGTGAGAAATTGTCTGGGCAATTTTTGACATTGTTTTGAATCCAAATTCACAATTTTTGTCAAACTCCTGAATGAGTTTTTTGGCATCAATTGCCAGAACTTTTGTAGGACAGCCTGCCATTACCCATGCTGTAGAGATGTGCGGACTGAAAACTGCCGACCATGAAAAGAGCTGACCTTCCTCCAGCGTACCCAGACGGATTCTCTTTTCCTTTGCAAGACTTATGCCAAGGGATAAGCATCCGGTTAACAATACATAAATCTCGGAGAGCTCATCATATTGTTCGAATAAGATATCTTTTACATTAAATTCTTTAATGGAGCTGATGCGAATAAATATTTTAAGTTGTTCATCGGTATAGTTGTCAAAAAACCGTACACTTTTCAACTCCTCTATTGTCAGTTTCATGATATGTTTCTTATTAATCTTAATTTATAACACGATAGTTTTAGGGACTCTTTTATTATTATTTCCAAATTTCCGGATTGTGTTTAATTTCATTATATGTAAAAACAGGTCCGTCTTTGCAAACAAAAAACTCACCCATCATACAATGTCCACATTTACCTAAGCCACAAGACATATTTTTTTCCATCGAAAGATAAATCTGATCATCTTTATATCCCATTTCAAGTAGTCTGATAGTTCCGAATTTCATCATTACCGGGGGGCCACATACTACAGCAATAGAATTCTTTATGTTAATCTTGATTTTATTCAGTAATGTGGTTGCAACTCCTACTGAACCATCCCATTCTTCATCTGCATTATCTACAGTGCGGTATGCTTCAAATTTTTCGGTATTGTTTAGCCGGTCAAAAAGTGGTTTATAGATACAATCTGCAGGTGTCTTGGAACCGTAGCAAAGGATTACTTTAACCAGCTTATTTTTAATACTTTCGAGTGCGAACAGAAGCGATCTGATTGGAGCGAGACCGCAACCGCCACCCAATATGAGCACTTCTTTACCATAAAATGTTTCGATTGGGTAACCTCTTCCATATGGACCTCTTATTCCCATAAAAACACCGGGTTTCAGCATATGCATATATTCAGTAACATATCCTGTTTTCATTACTGTTACCTCAAGCTTTTCTGTAACAAGGGGGGAAGAAGAGGGCGTAAAAGGAGCTTCTCCTATACCATCAACAGATAATTCGATAAACTGACCGGTTTTGAACGAGAACTCATTCTCAGGTACAAGAACAAATGTTTTAATCGAGGGTGATTCCTCAATTACATCTATCAGTCTGGCCTTTATAGGATTATATATGTTTCCGTTAACCTGCATCAATACCTATTTTATGAGTTCCATAAATATTTCATTTTTGCTGATCTTTCCAATACAGGCCTCTATGCATCTGCCACATCCCGTACAGGCGAGGGAATTGAATTTTTTAGGTTTCCATACATATTTGCACATGTACCTGTTTTTGAATCGGTTGTGAAGTTCGAACAAAGCATCTTCTCCTCCTGCAACCCTTTCAAATCCAGGGTACTGACATGCATCCAATTGTTTTACCTTCTCAAAACCCGGCTGGTCAATAAGAAGAAAGCATGTACATGTCGGGCAGATTGTCGTGCATGCTCCGCATGAGACACACCTTACAGAATACTTTTCCCAGATATTATTTCCTGCATTCTTTATAAGTTCACCGGTTTTTTTATAATCCGGTAATCCTATGTTTGCTTTCTCAAGCAAGGTCATTGTAGAAAGATGTTCCTTTTCAATTACCGGAATAAAATCAATGTTTTCTTGTGATAGAAAAGCAGGAACTCCTTTAATAAAATCTTCCCCCTTTATGGATAATACTCTCAAAACAATAGTCCCATCGAGATTAATTATTGCCAGGTCAGCATGGTTTTCAGAATATGGCTTAATGTTATATGATAAACAGTGACAATGTTCCTGAATGCCAATACAGTCAGATGATATCAGCAAAGTGTTTTTACGACGATTTCTGTAGAATATATCATTAAATTCATCATCAAGATAAATATCGTCAAGAAGGCAAAGTCCTTCGATATCGCAATTAGGGATACCAAGTATGATTCTTGGCTTTTCATTAACCCTTTCGGATGTTACATTTTCTTTGACAGGAAGAAAGAAGCTCTTAAGCGGGGTTGCAGGTTTCGGTTTGTTGTAGGAAATTTTTGTAATGTCGGCAGGTTTGATTAATTCGTAATCAAGACCATATTCATTTTCGACACTTGCAAAAATGGTGTAGGATAATAACAGTTGCTCAATTGTCTTATCCCATTCTTCCTTCTTGATGCTTTTATATTGCATTTATGTGACAAGATTCACATATAAAGTTAAAATCTACGTATATAAAATCAATAAAAAAATATTCAATTATTAGGATAAAAAATCATTACATATAGCAATATGCAGAATATCAGGTGTATAATAAATTTTCTAATTTTAAAAAGATTTATTTAACTTGCACAAGAAAATAAATAAAAGAAATTTGATGTGAAACAAGTCACAAAAAGTGTTATAAAAAACAGTCTGAAAAGGATTTTTCTTTACAGGGCATGTCTGCTACGGTTAAAGTTAATGGGAGTGGAGAAGCTCTTTTCATATACTCTTGCAAATGAAACAGGTGTGACATCTGACCAGGTGAGAAAAGATTTTTCTGAATTCAATATCAAAGGAAATAAACGAGGCGGATATGATATAAATAGTCTGCTCGATAATATGGAAAAGTTATTCCACCGGAACAAGGATAATAATATTGTGTTAATCGGAATGGGGAACATGGGTCTTGCATTATCGAAGTACAGTAAGTTTGTGCAGCGGCATATGAATATTGTTGCGACTTTCGATATTGATCCTTTCAAGCAGAAAATGAGGTCAGGTATACCTGTATATTCAATGAGTCGGTTGAAAGAAATCATCGACAGATTCAAAGTTAAGGTAGCCATTCTTGCTGTTCCTGAGATTTCTGCCCAGGAAGTTACGGATGAACTTATTCGACAAGGAATAACCGGAATAGTGAATTTTGCACCTGTGCTGTTAAAAGTGCCACCTGAGGTGATCATAAATAATGTAAACCTTTGCGATGAGCTGGAAAGTGTGATATATTATGTTCACCTGCAAATTAAGGATAACGGGCTTAAAAACCTTGAGCTATTATATAAGGATATGAAATACTGACAGGTAGATTAATCAGATTACATTTATGCACGAATTAAGTATTGCGGAAGATCTCTCAATAATTGTACTGGATACGGCTCTTCATAATAATCTGAAAAAGATCACCAGAGTGAATATCATTCTTGGTCAAATGACACAGATTTCGCCAGACAGCTTTGAATTTGCTTTTAGGGAAACTGTACGAAATTCCATTGCCGGTGGAGCTGAATTAAATATTGAGATACTACCCGTGAAAATGAAATGCATGAATTGCGGAAGTGATTTTCAGCCAAAAGAGAACCGGTTTACGTGCAGTCTTTGCAATTCAAATGATATCCAAATGATACAGGGAAAGGAATTATTTGTCAAAAGTATAGAAGGGGAGTAGAAAAGGGCTTATGGCTTTAAGACTTTTAGTACCAGAGGATTAATATTCTGACTGTCTTTTGAAGAATATACAACAGATCCCTTGCTTACATCGAGGATGTACGTGAATTCATTATCAGATGCAACTTTATTTATTGCTCTTATAATTTTATCCAATATAGGTTGAATGAGTTCAGTATTCCTTTTTTGTAAAGTAGTTGTAACATTCTGTTCAAATTCCTGCAATCTTTTTTCTTTATCAAGCAATTCAGATTCTTTATTTTTTTTCACAGGTTCAGAATATGTTGCCTGTCCTTTTTCATAATCATCCAGCATCTTGTTGTAAACAACAGTCATCTCATCATAAGTAGATTGTAATTCTTTCGTCTCTTTTGCCAATACTGCAGCAGCGCTGTCGCGTTGAGGTAATACAGCAAGTATTTCAGCGATGTCTACATGTCCGATTTTAAGAACACTCTGAGAGAAAGCACTCATAGACAGAGAAACTAGTCCGGCTCCGAAAAGGATAGTCATGATTTTTTTCATGGATATGATTTCTTGTTTAGTAATTGTTAAATAATGACTTAATCTATTGAACAATAATTGATTATGACAGCCATCAGGCAGGAGTCATCAAAAAGTAAAATTACTTATGATTATCCTGTTAAAAGGTTAATTATAAGTTAATGTCTGTTAATGAGAAGTTAATTAGGGTCCTGGAGTCTGGATGTCCGACCCCCTGGGGCAAAGAACATTACCGTCCTGACTGAGGTACAAGTTTTAAGTATTTCGTATAGTAACTTTCAAGTTTATTGGTTATCCTATCTGCAAG
>Ga0302321_100006256_pt1 | contig 10468 bp, 10 predicted proteins | sample Fen_T0_1_FD_202505 | JGI IMG/M metagenome (GOLD analysis project Ga0302321, IMG submission 202505) | Peat permafrost microbial communities from Stordalen Mire near Abisko, Sweden - Fen_T0_1 | ecosystem: Environmental > Terrestrial > Soil > Wetlands > Permafrost | place: Sweden: Abisko... | reverse complement strand
TACAAGGCTCTGACAGTTGTCAGTCCTCAGGCGGATACGGCCTCCCAATGAACGGTTAAAGCTTACTTGATCTCCTTGGCAACATTGATTAAATTTGATCATACAAGGCGGATACCCGCGAGGGTGATCCGCCGAATGGTTCGGATACCCGAACCGCTCCTACCCTCCTGGCCTGTTGCCGCTGTCCCCTTGTCCACCATCTGCCGCACCCTTAGTTTACCGTTGAGAAATAACCGCACATTGTTAGGGGCAATAGACTACAAGCAACACGACAACCCTGGCAATCCGTAACAATACCTACAGTATTCAAGCCAGTAGGACATCCTCAGTCCCGTCATCCATGCTGTTCTATCCGCCCGTTCTGAGTACGCAATTGTCAAACACCTTGCCCTAACGCCCCACAACTGCACCAAATCTTAGTGGCTTTTTGGCAATTGTCCAACACTTAAATTCTATGGGGACACTACTAATGCAAAACACAACACAAAAAGAAATCGTTTAAGTCGGGAATCCGGGAGGAAACGCTGGGCTATGGCTTGCCAGTTAACGGTGAAATGACCAGCTTCGGGGAGCCACACATGAAGAATTTTTTAATTTTGGTGTCATAATTCCACACGGCTTTACGAATACCCAGAAAAAATAAGGCGCTGCCGGATGGGATTACGTAGCTATTCCGGTGTTGCAAAAAATACACTCAACCTAAATCCGTGATTTAAAAATATGTAATGAGACAAACTGATTGATGACGTTATACTATCTATCCCATATCCATCAGGATCACTTTTTTGTTTTAGGAAACTCTGATTAAGCCCTTCGACAAGGCTCTCCTGAGCGTGGACGAAGGGCTCAGGACGAACGGTAAGTGGTTGATTCCGTTCGTGGTGAGTCTGTCGAACCATGAGCGGAATCAACTTGTTCAGAGATTCCTTTATACACTCGACACCAAAGATAAGTTTTAGGGAATGTTAGGCATGTTAAGGTTGATAAAATTAAATTCACAATCCTGGTTTTTCTTGGGCTTTTGGGCTTGTGTTGGCTTACTGGCTGCGGGGTATTATTTCCAGCTCGTTATGAAGCTGGAACCCTGCCCATTGTGTATCTCACAACGCATTGCCATCTTTCTGACTGGTTTGTGCTTTTTGTGCGCGGCCTTGCATAACCCAGGTCAAACCGGCACGCACCGTTATGCCATTCTCGGTGCAGTGCTCGCGCTGTGTGGCGGGGCTGTTTCCACACGCCATATATGGATACAACATCTACCGCCCGACCAAGTACCCGAATGCGGCCCAGGGCTAGGCTATGTACTAAATAATTTCCCTTTTTCAGAAACCCTCAAGCTAATGTTAAGCGGCACGGGTGATTGTGCAAAAGTCAACTGGACTTTCATGGACTTAAGTATGCCAACCTGGACACTCATTGCTTTTTTAATGTTGGCAACCTTAAGCTTATTGCAATACTGGAATTATCAGGACAAGGAATAGTAATACCAATCCCAAAAAGTTGTTATATGAATCCCCTCATCCTGGCCTTCTCCCTTTGGAGAAGGTAACAACGAGAACTTATTGGGATTGGTATAATATCAAAACTAACCAGCATTTCCTTTCACGATCTAGCCAAAACGAGACTTAAAAAATGAAAAAAATTCTGTTGGCATTACTGGTAGCAATACCCTTTTATTGCATTTCTTTCCCATCCGCAGCCGCCGATAAACCGAAACTAACCGCATTACAGCAAATCATCAACGGAAAACATCGTTCAGAAGAGAATAAACGCCGTGACCAATTTCGCCACCCGGAACAAACATTGGCATTTTTTGATGTCAAAGAAGATATGACGGTGGTGGAAGTATGGCCGGGCAAAGGTTGGTACACCGAAATTCTGGCCCCGTATCTCAGGGATAAGGGCAAGTTGTATGCTGCCCACTTTTCGCCCGATAATCAAGAGACTTACTTTAAAGACAGCCTGAAGGCGTATCTCGACAAGTTACATAAACAACCCAAATTGTATGATAAAGTTGAAGTTACCGTGTTGCAGCCACCCAAGGAAGTACAGATTGCCCCTGACGGTTCGGCAGATCGGGTGCTGACTTTTCGGAATGCCCATAACTGGATGAACCATGACCAAGCCGCAGCCGTTTTCAGTGCTATGTTTAAAGCCTTAAAACCGGGCGGAATACTCGGCATTGTCGAACACAGGGGCGCATCAATAAAGCAGCAAGACCCCAAAGCAATCTCGGGGTATGTGAGCGAAGACTACATCATCGCCCTGGCAAGAAATGCCGGTTTTGAATTTTTGGCTAAATCTGAGATCAACGCCAACCCAAAAGACACAAAGAACTACCCAGAAGGCGTCTGGACATTGCCGCCTACCCTGAAACTTAAAGACAAAGACAAGGAAAAATATCTGGCTATCGGCGAAAGCGACCGGATGACCATTAAGTTCATAAAGCCGCAGCAGAAATCATTAGCCAGCTTTCTGCCCAGCCAATTATTAGGCAGTCTCGAACGTGCCAATTTGTCCGTCATACCTGCTGTAATCCACAATAGCAAGTAAATTAATAAAAAAATAAAATCCACACTTTGCAAACATATTTATTTTTTATAACTGATTGATAATTAATGGCAATATATTTCGCACAATAACTGTGCAATGTAACAAAACAGTAATAAAAACCGTTACTAAGGGACTTTCAAAAGCGTTTATCAACAAAGTTATCCACAGCTTTTGTGCGTAACTTAAATTACCTTAAGGCTTAGAATAACTTAGCCAAATAACGTAACTTTCTATTCAAACACAATGCCTAAGTTGCCGGATGCAACACCTCGTCCCGTCCTAAGAGTGGCGATAGCCGTTCCCCTCTATCGACTGTTTGATTACCTGGCATCAGCCGATGTTGACGTGAACAACCTTTCACCTGGAATTCGCCTTGAAGTCCCCTTTGGCACAGGCAAAAAAATTGCCTACCTTATCGAGATTAGCCAGCATAGCGAGATTGCGCCTGATAAACTAAAACCCATAGTACGTATCCTAGATGACCAGCCTTTGTTGTCCACAAAGGACATACGCTTATTGCATTGGGCAAGCCAATATTATCATCATCCTTTGGGCGAAGTGTTCAGTGCTGCTTTCCCCATTACCTTACGCCAAGGTAAGCCGGCTAATGTACAGTTACCACAGCAATGCTATGCCTTGACTGAGTTAGGAAAAACGACAAGCAGTGACCAACTAAAGCGATCTTCCAAGCAACAAGCGGTATTGGCACATTTTCAAAGCCATCACCCCGCTACTCTGACCGAAAACGAATTGACCGTCTGGGATAAAAACTGGCGACCTGCTGTAAAAGCACTTTTAGCAAAAGCCCTGCTTTCACAAACAGCTTCCGAAAACCCTTATATATCCCATCACACAGTCGGAAATACGCTAGCGACAAAATCCCCTGACTACGATCCCACCCAAGACGATGCAAGCAAGCTACAACTCAACACAGAGCAGAAAGCGGCTATAGCGGCTGTCAACAATAGCTTAGGAAAATTTGCAGTATTTCTACTGGAAGGCATCACCGGCAGCGGCAAAACTGAAGTCTACATGCAAATAATCCGTTCCGTGCTAGAGCGTGGGCAGCAGGTTTTAGTGCTAGTGCCGGAAATCAACCTTACACCACAACTGGAAGAACGATTCCGGCAACGGTTTTCGGTAGCAATGACCTTATCGCACTCAAACCTGACCGATAAACAACGGTGTACGGCATGGCTGAACATGCAGCAAGGCACCAGTGCCATCCTGTTGGGCACACGTTCCGCCTTATTCACGCCGCTGAAAAAACCCGGCCTGATTATTCTGGACGAAGAACATGATGCTTCATTTAAGCAACAAGAAGGTTTCCGGTTTTCTGCCCGTGATGTTGCCATTATGCGAGGTAAATTATTGAACGTCCCCGTGCTGCTCGGTTCCGCCACGCCGTCGCTGGAAAGCCTGCATAACGCCAATCAACAACGCTATCAACAGCTCATCCTGTCACAACGCGCTGGCAATGCGGTAGAGCCGACGCTGCACCTGTTGGACATCAGGAACAAAAAAATGCACAACGGCCTTTCTGAGGCACTCATAGCTGAACTGCATAAAGCCCTGGCAAACAACGAACAGGTATTGCTGTTCCTTAACCGTCGCGGTTTTGCGCCCACCCTGATTTGCCATGGCTGCGGATGGGTGGCGCGTTGCCGCCATTGCGATGCCAATCTGGTCATACACAACAATGAAAGACTGCTGCGCTGCCACCACTGCGGAAAAGAGGAGCGGTTACTCCCAACATGCCCCGCTTGTAAAGTTGGCGAATTGATGCCGTTGGGCTTGGGTACGGAGCGCATAGAAGAAGCGCTACGCGAGTTATTCCCCAATAAAACCCTGGTTCGGCTCGACCGCGACACCACCCAACGCAAAGGCTCGCTGGAACGCTATCTTACCCAAATTAATAGAGGTGAAACCGACATCATACTTGGCACCCAAATGCTCGCTAAAGGCCACCATTTCCCCAATGTCACCCTGGTTGCGATTGTCGATGTGGACAGCGGCCTGTTCAGTATCGACTATCATGCCACAGAACGGCTGGCGCAAATGATAATCCAAGTCTCAGGCCGCGCCGGACGAGCCGAAAAACCCGGCAAAGTCATCCTGCAAACCCGCCATCCCGATCATAAATTGCTCAATACCCTAATCCGGGAAGGTTATCGCCGCTTTGCCGATACTGCCCTGGCAGAACGCAAAGAAGCTCTATTACCGCCATTCAGCTATCAAGCCCTGCTCAGGGCGCAAGCTGGCAATCCCAATCTGCCGTTAGGCTTTCTCCAAACCGCAGCCGCATTAGCCAAAACATATAAAGCAGGCCAGACGCAAATACTGGGCCCTGTCCCCGCACCCATGGAAAAACGCGCCGGACTGTACCGTTACCAACTCTTATTCCAAAGCAACAAACGCAGCGACCTACAAAAATGCCTGACCGAACTCATCACCAACATCGACAGCATCACACATACTAAAAAAATCCGCTGGAGCTTGGATGTAGACCCGGTGGATTTGTTTTAACGGCAGATTGACCACAAAATTTGTGGCTGTGCGATTTTGTTTGAATGCACACAGTTTGAGCAGCATAATGCTGGTTTTTGATACATATGTATTTTTCGATAACAAACCCTCACATGACATTTAGGCATTCCATTGTTATCAGTAATTGAAGAACGAAGATTACGAGTATCAAATAGCACCGACACTGTAAGAAAATCACTATTCGGTCAGTTTTTTACGCCTGCAACAACAGCCTGGTTTATGGCTAGATTGTTTACTCCCTCGATAGCAGGAGACTGCCGTTTACTGGATGCTGGAGCAGGAATTGGATCACTTTCAAGCGCATTTCTTGAACGGTGTGCATCTGGGGAACTTAATTTTGACAAAATAGATGTGTCCGCGTTTGAGTTGGATACCCTTCTTCTTAAAGAATTGAATGACTCGCTAATAAGCTACACCAACTCAACTTCACTTGCTTACAAAATTTTCGACGTTGATTTTATTGAAGAGGCTGTGAATAGAATTCAGTTTGGCTATAAAGATTATTTCACTCACGCAATTCTTAACCCACCCTATAAAAAAATTAATAGCAACTCTCGCCAGCGCCTGTTATTAAGACTAGTAGGGATTGAAACAGTCAATTTATATTCGGCTTTTATTGCACTATCACTGGAACTGGTCAAACCGGGCGGGCAAATTGTAGCGATTATCCCCCGTAGTTTCTGTAATGGCCCATATTACCGCCCATTCCGCAATTTTATGCTCGAGCGCGCCGCTATCCGTCATATACATTTGTTCAATACCAGAAATAAAGCATTCAAAGATGACAATGTACTGCAAGAAAATATCATCCTCATGCTTGAACGTAATGGTAGACAGGAAGACATAAAAATTTCCACATCGAGCGATGACAATTTCCATGACTTAACAACGCATACACATCCCTTTGATCGTATCGTATTTCCCAATGACCCTGAGTGCTTTATCCATATACCGACTTCACCGGAACGTAACACCATTGAGCTGTCAGCGGCTATTCATTGCTCTCTGGAGGATATTAACATCACAGTATCGACTGGGCCTGTTGTCGATTTTCGAGTTAAAGAATATCTTCGCGATATGCCAGAGCTGGGCAGTGTACCTTTGCTATATCCAAGCCACTTTACTGAACAGCGTACCGAGTGGCCAAAACTTGGATTGAAGAAACCCAATGCAATATGTCGTAACAGTCAAACGGAAAAGTTACTTTTCCCCAATGGCTTTTATTGCGTGGTGCGCCGCTTTTCATCGAAGGAAGAAAAGCGGCGAATCATGGCAAGCGTCGTTCAGCCGGAAGCCTTTGCAAAAGCTGAAGTCCTGGGCTTTGAGAATCACTTGAACGTATTCCATGAAAATAAGCGCGGCCTACCTGCGGCACTCGCATACGGTTTATCCGTATTTCTCAACACAACAGCAGTTGATGAAAATTTTCGACGTTTCAGTGGGCATACCCAAGTCAATGTAACCGATTTGAAACTTATCAAATATCCGAGCCGTAACGCCCTGATTACCCTAGGACAGTGGGCAATGCAACATACTACATTTACGCAGCCTATGATCGACGATCAGTTAGATAACCTGAATTCATGACAAAGAAAGAAAATAATCAGATCAACGACGCTCTCCAGATACTCATTGCCCTGGGTCTTCCAAAGGCACAACGGAATGAGCGTTCAGCACTGTGCCTGTTGGCATTGTTGAATCTGACTCCCAGCAAAAAATGGATACAAGCAGAAAACCCATTAATCGGCATCACGCCTATCATGGACTGGGCGCGGGAACACTATCAAAAGGAATATGCACCGAATACTCGCGAAACAATCCGCCGCCAGACTATGCATCAGTTCGTTGATGCGGGAATTGCGCTTTACAATCCAGATAACCCCAGTCGCTCTGTAAACAGCCCCAAAGCCGTTTATCAGATCGAACCCGAAACGCTGAATCTAATACACAGTTTCGGTAGTGAGCTTTGGGGTGATAAGCTTAAAGAGTACTTGGCGCAAAGTGAATCGTTAATCTTCAAATACGCTAAAGAACGTGAACAACAACGCATTCCTGTGCAGATTGCTTCGGACAAGGAAATTACCCTAAGCCCAGGTGAGCATAGTGAGCTTATCCGAGCAATCATCGAAGATTTTGCGCCACGTTTTGCGCCCGGAAGCCTGTTGGTCTATGCCGGAGACACGGGTGACAAGTGGGGATATTTCGATGCGGATTTGCTGAATAATTTGGGGATCAAAGTCGATTCTCATGGCAAGATGCCCGATGTAGTCCTTCATTATACGAAACGAAACTGGTTGCTGATAATAGAGTCAGTAACAAGTCACGGCCCAGTAGATAGTAAACGACACGCTGAATTGTCTAAGCTTTTTTCTGGATCGACGGTTGGATTGGTTTATGTGACCGCTTTTCCTAATCGCATCATCATGAGTCGATATCTTGGTGAAATTGCATGGGAAACCGAAGTGTGGATAGCAGATGCTCCATCGCACTTGATCCACTTCAATGGCGTTAGATTTCTTGGGCCTTACAAAGATGCTTAAATGCAATACTGAAAATATGAACCAGATAAGCCGGAAAACTGATTTAGGATGCCATCAACAAAGCTACTATCAAAAGCTATCGTCAGCAGGAATGTAATTTGCTACTCGAATATATTCAAAATCTTCCCAGATATTGAATAACTGGCGAAATCGGTGCAATCATGTAATTTTTGTTGTCTATGGTTTTAGTATTAGAAATATGGCAGTGGGTTAAACCTGTATTTTTGATGGATTTGTCGGCTTTATGGCTGTGAGTCGCGTGTATTACGGAGTGGCAAACCTAGGTTTTCTACCCCGTCCTATTAATCAAGTCACAGGTTTAACCCACTACCAGAAATATTTACTTAATTAAGGTGCTTAATTTATGTCAAACAATGAAAATACGGCTAACAATCAACCACAGCTTTCACGCATTAACCTAACAAAGCTTCCTGTGCAATTGCAGCTTGAGCTAATCGATTTTTACGAGTTTCTCATTCAAAAATACCATATCGAAAACGAGAACAACCAGCCGCATACGCACTTTAGACAGTTTTTAGAGTCGCCACTTCAAGTCCCAGAAATAAAATCGTGGACGAGAGAGGACTTACATGAGCGATAAAGTATTTATTGATACCAATATTTTTGTCTATGCCAAATTAGTTACCGAGCAAGATAAAACAAAATATCTACAAGCTAAAAACTTTTTAGGGTCGCTGCAAAGTAGCGTAGTGGTTAGTACGCAAGTGTTAAGCGAATTTGCGAGTGTGTTAATAAAGCACCGTATTTTAGACAACGATATACAGGTAGCCATCAATGCAATTGCAGAAAACAGCGCTGTTTCGCCAGTGTCATTCAATACCCTGTTAGAAGCCTGGAAAATTAAAACCCGTTATCAGTTTTCTTATTGGGATAGTTTGATCGTCGCCTCCGCGCTTGAAAACCAATGCACAACTTTATTCACCGAGGATTTACAGCATAATCAAGTCATTGAAGAAACACTGTGTATAAAAAATCCTTTTCTAGCATAATGTGTGAAACATTTTGGCTTTCAAATAAAAAGAAAAGCACTATCACCGTGGCTTGAGCAATTTGTTCAAATTGTATTTACCATTGGCAAATCAATGGCGGATTTACGATAATGCCGACTCTTATGGTGCTAAGCTAATTTCCAGAGGAAATTTCGATCAAATTAACGACTTGGTTAATCCTCAACTTTAGAAGTATTTAACGGAAAGTTATTCTCATGCCTGAACAAGTCCCTAACATCGACGAATTGTTTAAAACGGGTAAACAAATTGACGATGCCATCAATAAAGCCACCCACGAAGCGGTCAAACGCCATCACCAAGCGCAACAACCAATGGCAAGTTGGCAAAACGGCAACTTATTTGGGTGCAAGCCCCGCATCTAAAAGATTAGGTTTGAAACGTGCAATTTTGCGGGTGTTTTAACACCCTGCTATCTGATCATCAACGCTAAACGATATTTGGTTTGTTAGCTTACGCTTGGGTGTCTTTAGCTTTCGTTTGAATAGCTAATCAGGCCATTATCATGGATAATGCGCAGCTATTGTTTGAGTAAATCCACGCCATAAAGTAATCAGTTGTAATGAGAAAAAAGTTAGAGGCACTTATCCAGCAAGCCGTTGAAGCCCTTAAGAAAGCGGGGGTTATCGCTGAGGATATTTCCGTCAATATTACGCTTGAGCGTACCCGCGATGCACTGCATGGCGATTTTGCGACCAATCTGGCGATGTTGTTGGCAAAGCCCACGAAAATGAATCCTCGCCAGTTAGCAGAAAAACTGGTTGCCGCTTTGCCTGAAGATAGCGCGGTTACAAAAGTAGAGATTGCAGGGCCCGGGTTTATCAATTTTTTTATGGATACTAGCTCGCAGTCTGACATCGTCAAACTCATACACGAGCAAGGGTCGGATTTTGGCCGCAGCCAAGTCGGTGCAGGCAAAAAGGTCCAGGTTGAGTTTGTCTCCGCTAATCCTACCGGCCCATTGCATGTCGGGCATGGTCGCGGTGCAGCTTATGGCTCGGTGATTGCTGATCTCCTGGAAGCCGTTGGCTTCACTGTGCATCGGGAGTATTACGTCAACGATGCCGGGCGGCAAATGGATATTCTCGCCACAAGCATCTGGCTCAGGTACTTGGAAGAATGCGGCGAACCGGTGCGGTTTCCAGACAATGGTTATCGTGGCGATTATGTCGGTGATATTGCGCGGGACATTTTTAGAAATGCCAAGAACGAGTACCGACGGCCTTTTGATCTGGTGCTGGAAGATATTCCGCAAGATGAAGCGCAAGGCGGGGATAAGGAAGCGCATATCGATGCCTTGATAGCCAGGGCGAAAACCTTACTGGGAACAGTCGCTTACCGTGATGTGTTTCAGGCCGGATTGAACAGCATTCTTGCAGACATCAAAAATGATTTACAGGAATTTGGCGTTGATTATCAGCTTTGGTTTTCAGAACGGCAATTGATGGATGATGGTTCAGTAGAAAAAGCCCTGAAAAAGTTAAAAGCCTCCGGTCATTTGTACGGAAAAGATGGTGCCACCTGGTTTGCTTCCAGCAAGTTAGGCGATGAAAAAGACCGTGTGGTGCGTAGGGAAAACGGCCAATACACCTATTTCGCCTCCGATATCGCCTACCACATGAACAAATTGGATCGGGGATTCGACCAAATCATCGATATTTGGGGAGCGGATCATCACGGTTATATTCCACGGGTTAAAGCGGCAATCCAGGCCTTGGGCGCAGACGCAGACAAGCTGAAAGTGCTACTGGTGCAATTTGCCACGCTGTATCGCGGCGAAGAAAAAGTGCAAATGTCTAC
>Ga0302321_100006254_pt1 | contig 10470 bp, 11 predicted proteins | sample Fen_T0_1_FD_202505 | JGI IMG/M metagenome (GOLD analysis project Ga0302321, IMG submission 202505) | Peat permafrost microbial communities from Stordalen Mire near Abisko, Sweden - Fen_T0_1 | ecosystem: Environmental > Terrestrial > Soil > Wetlands > Permafrost | place: Sweden: Abisko... | reverse complement strand
TCACACCTACCGCACGGCGAAGGGCACGACGTTCACTGCACACACGAGCGAGATGCTCGGCTTCGTGAAGGTCGACTCGATCACGTCGGTCGGCGTGGAGGACACCTACGACATCGAGGTCGTCGGTCACCACAATTTCGTGGCCGAAGGCTTCGTGGTGCACAACAGCGAGGTCGTATACCACAAGAACCGTGACGACCTCGCGGCGATGGGCGTGCTCTTCACCGACATGGACAGCGCGCTGCGCGACTACCCGGAGATCGTCCAGAGGTACCTCGGCACGGTGATCCCTCCCGGCGACAACAAGTTCGCCGCGCTCAACTCCGCCGTATGGAGTGGCGGCAGCTTCATATATGTGCCGCCGGGCGTGCACGTCGACATGCCGTTGCAGGCGTACTTCCGCATCAACGCCGAGAACGCCGGGCAGTTCGAGCGCACGCTGATCATCGCCGACGAAGGCGCGTCGGTGCACTACGTCGAGGGGTGCTCGGCGCCGGTGTACAGCACCGACTCGCTGCACAGCGCCGTGGTGGAGCTGATCGCGAAGCCTGGCGCGCGCATTCGCTACACCACGATCCAGAACTGGTCGCCCAACGTCTACAACCTCGTCACCAAGCGGGCGCGGGCGGAGACCGAGGCAACCGTCGAGTGGATCGACGGCAACCTCGGCTCGAAGCTCACGATGAAGTACCCGGCGGTGGTGATGACCGGCCCCAAGGCGCACGGCGAGGTGCTCTCGGTCGCGTACGCGGGTGCGGGCCAGCACCAGGACGCGGGCGCCAAGATGACCCACGCGGCGCCGGAGACCACGTCGATCATCGACTCGAAGTCGATCTCCAAGGACGGCGGCCGCACCACCTACCGCGGTCTCGTGCGCGTGGAGCCCGGCGCGTACGGCGTGAAGAGCCACGTGCGCTGCGACGCGCTCATCCTCGACGAGCACAGCCGGTCCGACACCTATCCGTACATGGAGATCGAGGAGCAGGACGCGCGCGTCGGCCACGAGGCCACGGTCTCGAAGGTCGGCGACGACCAGCTCTTCTACCTGATGAGCCGCGGCCTCGACGAGCAGCAGGCCACGGCGATGATCGTCAACGGGTTCATCGAGCCCATCACCAAGACGCTGCCGATGGAGTACGCCGTCGAGCTGTCCCGCCTCATCGAGCTCAACATGGAGGGCGCGGTCGGCTGACGCCACCGCCCACCAGCCGCCACCGATGACCAGCCGATGACCTGCCGATGACCTCGTTCACCACCGATGCCTCGCGGGCGCTCGGCGGCCCCCAGTGGCTGGCCGACCGTCGCGCCGACGCCGCCGAGCGACTGACCGACCTCACGTGGCCCTCGTCCACCGAGGAGATCTGGCGGTACTCCGCCATCGACCGCTTCGACCCCGATCGCTACGCGCCCATCCCGGTCGAGGAGCTCGGGGTGGCGGGCGTGGAGCCCGCGCCGGGCGGCGGCCTGCTCGCGGCCGAGGCGGGCGAGCGGTCGGGTCTGGTGGTCGTGCGCAACGGCCGCGTGGTGCACCACGAGATCGACCCCGCGCTCGAGGCCAAGGGCGTGCACGTGTGCGGCCTGGCCACCTGCGCGGCGGGCGAAGCGGAGCCGTGGCTCGGGATGTGCAGCGACGCGTCCCCCGACGCGTTCACGGTGCTGCACGACGCGTTCCTGGCCGGCGGCGCCTTCGTGCAGATCCCGGCGGGCGTGGTGGTCGACAAGCCGATCGTGGTGCTGCACTGGTCGCACGGCGCGGGCCGGGCCAGCTTCCCGCACACCCTGGTGGTGGCGGGGGAGGGCTCCCAGGTCGCCGTGGTCGACCGGTTCTCGTCGGCGGGCGGTGAGCACCTCGTCGACGCGGTGGTCGAGCTCGTGCTCGGCGACGGCGCGAACGTGCGGTACCTGTCGGTGCAGGAGCACGGCCCGAAGACCTGGCAGGTGGCGCTCCAGCGGGCCCATCTCGGCCGCGATGCCGTCCTCCGGTCGTCGGCAGTCGCGCTCGGCGGTGACTACGCCCGTCTGCGCAGCGAGTCGCGCCTCGACGGCACCGGCTCGGAGAGCGACCTCCTCGCCGTGTACTTCGGCGACGGCCGCCAGATGCTCGACTTCCGCACGCTGCAGGACCATGCGGCGCCCAACACGATGAGCAACCTGCTGTTCAAGGGCGCGGTGGAGGACGAGGCGCACTCGGTGTACTCCGGGCTCGTGCACCTGCGGGCCGAGGCCCAGCGCTCGGAGGCGTATCAGACGAACCGCAACCTCGTGCTGAGCGAGGGCGCGGGCGCGGAGTCGATCCCCAACCTCGAGATCGAGGCCAACGACGTGAAGTGCTCGCACGCGAGCACCGTCGGCCCCGTCGACGACGACCAGCGCTACTACCTCGCCACGCGCGGCATCCCGCCCGAGGAAGCCGACCGGCTCATCGTGATGGGCTTCTTCGAAGACGTCATCGCGAAGCTGCCCGTGCGCTCCCTCGTCGAGCCGCTGCGCGAGGCGGTGACCCGCAAGATCGAACACCGGGGTCACAAGCATGAGTGAGCGCAGCGAACGGGGCCCGAGCGGCTCGGCCCGGAGGGCCAGGAGCGGGAAGCATGCGTGAGACCGGGACGGTGGACGAGGTGCGCGTGTGCGCGGTCGACGACGTCGAGCCGGGTTCGGCGCGCCGCTTCGACGTCGCCGGCCATCGACTGACCGTGGTGCGCATCGGCGACGACTGGTACGTGATCGGCGACCGCTGCTCCCACGAGGACTACTCGCTCGCCGACGGCATGGTCTGGGAGGACGAGTGCGAGATCGAGTGCCCGAAGCACGGGTCCACGTTCTCGCTCACCACCGGTGAGCCCCAGACGCTCCCGGCCACCCGGCCCGTCCCGGTCTATGCCGTGCGGGTCGAGGGTGGTGACGTGGTCGTCACGGTGACCGCGGAAGGAGCGGCGCGATGAGCGAGCTGGTGATCTCCGGGCTGCGCGCGTCGGTCGACGGGTTCGAGATCCTGCGCGGGGTCGACCTCCGGGTCGGCTCGGGCGAGGTGCACGTGGTGATGGGGCCCAACGGCTCCGGGAAGTCCACGTTGTCGCACGTGATCATGGGCCGAGGCGACTACACGGTCACCGGGGGGTCGGTCACCCTCGACGGCGAGGAGTTGCTCGACCTGCCCACCTGGCAGCGCGCGAACCGGGGTCTGTTCCTCGCGATGCAATACCCCGTGTCGGTGCCCGGTGTGCCGGTGGGCGAGCTCGTCGCGTCGGCGGCCCGGGCCCGCGGCGACGACGTCGGCGCGGTCACCGAGCGCATCGCGGTCGAGGCCGCGCGCCTCGAGGTGCGCGACGAGTTCTTCACGCGCGGCGTCAACGACGACTTCTCCGGCGGCGAGCAGAAGCGCATGGAGACGCTCCAGCTCGCCGTGCTGCGCCCCCGCATCGCGGTGCTCGACGAGATCGACTCCGGGCTCGACGTCGACGCGCTGCGCGACGTCGCCCGTCGGGTCGAGGCCATGACCCACGACGACGGCCTCGGTGTGCTCGCGATCACGCACTACGCCCGGCTCCTGCACGAGCTGCGGCCCGACCGCATCCACGTGCTCATGGGCGGCCGCATCGTCGCCAGCGGTGGCCCCGAGCTCGCCGAGGTGCTCGAGGGCACCGGGTACGAGGGCCTCGCCGCCGACCTCGGTGTCGACGAGATCACGCTCGAGAAGCCGGCCGAGGTCGACCCCTTCGCCGAACCCGGCTTCTAGGGGCGCTCGGCGCCGGGGACCCGCACGGTGGTGGTCTCGATCGCCCCGGTGCGGGCGGCCTGCGACTCGCCCCGCTCGCCGTGGGTGGTCGACGTGATCATGTAGAGCGTGCGGCCGTCGGGGCCGCCGAGCGCGCAGGCGATGCCGTGGCGACCCGGGGTGTCCACGATGTCGGTGACCTCGCCGCCCTCGATCACCCGCACGAAGCGGTCGGTCACCGGACCCGCGATCCACACGCCGTTCTCGGAATCGAGGCACATGCCGTCGGGGGCGTCGGGCAGCTCGGCCCACACGCGGCGGTTCGAGAGGGTGCCGTCGTCGGCGAGGTCGAACCCGGTGAGGCACTTGCCCGAGCTCTCCGCGACCACGAGCGTGCGGTCGTCGGTCGTGATCGCCATGCCGTTCGCCATGCGCAGGTCGGGCGCGGCCTCGTGCACCGAGCCGTCGGGGTCGACCCGCAGCAGCGATGACGGCGTCGGCCGCCCGCCGCCGCGGAGGTCGTAGCCGAACTGGCCCACGAAGGCGTGGCCGTGGCGGTCGACGACCATGTCGTTGATCTCGTGGGGCGCGAGCGCCGACAGGTCGGCGTGCACGGTCACGGTCTTGCCGTCGTAGCGCAGCACCGTCCGGGCGGTCATCGACGAGACCAGGAGCGTGCCGTCGGGGAGCCAGCCGAGCCCCGACGGCTGGTCGACCTCCACCACGGTGGACACCGTGCCGTCGGCGGTGACCTCCAGCACGGCGTCGGCGTGCATGTCGGAGACGAAGAGCACGTCACCGCGCCAGCGCGGACCCTCGAGGAAGTTGCGTCCGGTGACGAGCGGGGTGATGTGGGCCATTCGCGGATCCTAGGACCATCGCCGGACGGGCGCGCGTGCCGGGGCGGCCTTCCGAACGGGGTTCAGCGCAGGAGGTAGCCCAGGCCGACCACCGCACCGACGAACACCGCGGCGATCGCGAAGCACGCGAGGTACACGGGGACCATCGAGGGTTTGGCGCGCGGCACGGCGCCATGATCGCACCTGGGGCAGGCTCCGCCCGGGTGGTGCGGTGCCGCTGGAGTCGACGCTCAGGCGCTGATGACGACCGGCGTGCCGAGCGGGGCCTGCTTCGCGATCTCGAGGATCGCGTCGTTGGGCACGCGCACGCAGCCGTTGGAGATGTTCCGGCCGACCAGCTCGGGGTTGTTGGTCCCGTGGATCGCGATCTGGCCGGGCCCGCCGTTGAACGACATCAGCACCTCGCTGTAGCCCGAGAGTCCGAGGGCGTACGCGCCGTACGCGCCGCCCGGGCTGGATCGCAGGTCGACGGGGTCGGTGATGTAGAAGGTGCCCAACGGCGTGGGCGTGTTGGGCGCGCCCACCACGGCCGGCGTGCTGAGCACCTCCTTGCCGTCCTTGTACATCGTCACCGTGTGGTCGGTGAGGCTGACGGTGATCCGGTAGGGGTTGTCCGACAGGGTCACGTCACTGGCCTTCACCCAGCCGGTGGAGCCGTTGGGTCGCATCGGCAGGAGCGTCTTGAGCCAGTCGCCCTGGCGCTCGGTGACGAGCAGCGTGCGGGGCTGGAGGTAGTCGGTCTTGGCGCTGAACGACGTGACGACCTTGGCGCCGTCGGGTGCCTCGTACACCTGCAGCGTCGGAACCTTGGTGGTGGCGACCGCCGCGGGCGGCGAAACCGTGGCGGTGGTGGTCGGCGGGATCGTGGTGGTCGTCGTCGTGGTGGGCGGCGGCGCGGCGTTCGCCACCGGCTCGTTCGACCCACCACTGGTCAGCACCACTGCGCCCACGACGGCGACGAGGACGAGCGCGATGACAGAGGCGATGCCGATGCGAATGCGCTTTCGCCGGGTGGCAGCCCGTCGTGCGGTTCGCGTGGACTCGGGAGGCGGCTCCGTCATCTCGGCGAGCGTACCGCGGGCCGGGGGCCCACCCAAGGGCGGCACCGACCCCGGACGCCCCTGCGGGCGGGGGGTCCTGTGGTCAGGAGGCCGCAGGCTCGGGGGTCTCGGCCGCGAGCATCATGAGCCGGAGGTCGAGCAGGAAGTCCACGACCTCGGCGCCCGAGATCAGCTCGCGGCTGGTGAACTCACGCAGCGCGTCGTCGATCCGGAGGGTCAGGGCCTGCTCGTCCATGGTGGCTCCTTGGGTTCCCGATGTCCCGGGGGGTTCGGGATCGCTTGCCGGGTACTGACCGTAGTGTGAACGTACCCGGTGGGGTGGATGATTCCGTGTCAGCCCGATGACGGTTCGGTTTCGGCCTCGTCGAGGCCCTGCTGGAGGACGTTCCAGGCCAGCGTGGCGCACTTGATGCGCACGGGGAACTTGACCACACCCTGGAGCGCCTCGAGGTCGCCCAGCTGGACGCCCGCGAGCTCGTCGGCGAGGTCGGTCTCGTCGGCGCCCTCGAGCTTGGACTCGTGGATCGACATGAGGGCCTTGAACGCCCGGATGAGGGTGCGGGCCTCCTCGACGGGCTTGCCCTTGATCGCCGCGCTCATCATCGACGTGGACGCCTGGCTGATCGAGCAGCCCTGGCCGCCGGTCTTGACGTCGGTGACCACGCCGTCTTCGACCTCGAGGTAGAGCACCACCTCGTCGCCGCAGAGCGGGTTGAAGCCCTCGACCATGCGGGCGGGAGGAACCGGCAGCTCGCCCCGGTTCCGGGGGGCCCGGTAGTGGTCGAGGATGATCTCGCGGTAGAGGTCTTGCAGCCCTGACATTGCGGTTCCCCAGGTCTCGTCGGATCGATCCTCAGATCGAGAAGAACGATTCGGCCTTGGCCAGCGCCTCCACCAGCGCGTCGGCGTCGGCCCGGTCGTTGTACACCCCGAACGACGCGCGTGTCGTGGCGGGAACGCCGAGCACGCGCATCAGGGGCTTGGCGCAGTGGTGGCCGGCGCGCACGCACACGCCCTCCTCGTCGACCACCTGGGACACGTCGTGCGCGTGGATGTCGTCGAAGAGGAACGAGATCACCCCACCGCGGTCGTCGGCCCCGGCCGGGCCGTAGACGGTGAGGTTGTCGCCGAAGCGGTCGGCGAGCGCGCCGAGCGTGTACTCGGTGAGGGCGCGTTCGTGGGCCCGCACCGCGTCCATCCCGATCGCCTCGAGGTAGTCGACCCCGGCGCCGAATCCGACGGCCTCGACGATGGCCGGGGTGCCCGCCTCGAACTTCCAGGGGATGTCGTTGGTGGAGAAGCCCTCGGTGGTGACGTCGCGGATCATCTCGCCGCCGCCCATGAACGGGGGCATTTCCTCGAGCAGCTCGGCCTTCGCCCACAGGGCGCCGATGCCGGCCGGGCCGAGGAGCTTGTGGGAGGAGAAGGCGATGAAGTCGGCGCCCCACGCCTGCACGTCCACCGGCATCTGGGGCACGGCCTGGCAGGCGTCGACGAGCACGTGTGCACCCGCGGCGCGGGCCGCGCGCACCAGGTGGGGGACGTCGACGATGGTGCCGGTGACGTTGGACATCGCGGTGATCGCGAGGAGGGACGCGCCGTCGAGGAGCCGGTCGAGGTCGGTGAGGTCGAGGCGCTGGTCGCTCGTGAGGGGGATCCAGCGGATCTCGACGCCCCGTTCCTGGCGCAGGATGTGCCAGGGCACGACGTTGGCGTGGTGCTCGAGGTAGCTGAGCACGATGACGTCGCCCTCGTGGAGGTTGGCGCGGGCCCACGAGTAGGCCACGAGGTTGATGGCCTCGGTGGCGTTGCGAGTGAACACGATCTCGCGCGACTCGGCCGCGCCGACGAAGCGCGCGACCTTGGCCCGGCCCGCTTCGAACGCGGCGGTGGCCTCCTCGGCGATCGTGTAGACGCCACGGTGGACGTTCGCGTACGACTCGCGGTAGATGCGGTCCATCGCGTCGAGCACCTGCACCGGCTTCTGGGCCGACGACGCGGAGTCGAGGTAGACGAGGCGCTTGCCGTTGACCAGGCGCTTCAGGATCGGGAAGTCGGCCTGGATGCGGGCGACGTCGAGGGCGGAGGCGTCGGTGCTCATGCGGCGGCTTCCGCGCGGAACGTGTCGAAGCCCTCGGCCTCGATGCGCGTGACGAGCTCGGGGCCTCCGCTGATCGCGACCCGGCCGTCGAGGAGCACGTGCACCTGGTCGGGCGGGAGGTGGTCGAGGATCCGCTGGTAGTGGGTGATCAGCAGGATGCCCAGCGCGGGGCGCTCGCTGCGCACCTCCTGGATCGCCCGGGAGACCTCGACGAGCGCGTCGATGTCGAGGCCGGAGTCGGTCTCGTCGAGCACCGCGAACTCGGGCTCGAGCAGCGCCATCTGGAGGATCTCGTTCTTCTTGCGCTCGCCACCGGAGAAGCCCTCGTTGAGGTAGCGGGACACGAAGCGGTCGTCCATGCCGAGGCGCTTGGACCACGCCAGGACCGACATCCGCACCTCGAGCACCGAGAAGTCGTTGATGCCCTTGCGATTGGCCATCGCCTGGCGCAGGAAGTTGAGGACGCTCACGCCGGAGATGGCCTCGGGGTGCTGGAAGCCGAGGAACATGCCCCGGGCGGCGCGCCCGTCGGGGCCGAGGGTGGTGACGTCCTCACCCTTGAACCGGATGTGCCCGGCGGTCACCTGGTAGCCGGGGTCGGCCAGCAGGGTCTTCGCCAGCGTGGACTTGCCGGAGCCGTTGGGGCCCATGAGGGCGTGGACCTCGCCCTCGCCGACGCTCAGCGAGACCCCGCGGAGGATCTCGGTGCCGTCGACGGCGACGTGGAGGTCTTCGAGCTCGAGGAGCGGTGCCATGGGCCCCAGTTTAATTGCACTACGGACGTAGTGGAAATTCGGATCGCCGTTGTCTCGCTCAGCGAGCGGGCCGGGCGAGGGAGAGGGCGAAGTCGCCCGCGGGATCGGTCCACCAGCCGTCGAGCGCGAGCCCGGCGGCGCCCAGCTCGGCCTCCACCCGCTCCCGGCGGAACTTGGCGCTGATCTCGGTGCGCAGCGCCTCGCCCGGGGCGAAGCGCACATCGAGGTCGAGGGCCTCGACCCGCACGGTCCGGGCGGTGTCGGTGCGCAGCCACATCTCGATCCACTCGGCCTCGGCGTCCCAGCGGGCCACGTGGGCGAAGGCGTCGGGGTCGAAGTCGGCGTCGAGGGACCGGTTGACGACGCGCAGGACGTTGCGGTTGAAGTCGGCGGTCACGCCGGCGGCGTCGTCGTACGCGGCCACCAAACGGGCGGTGTCCTTCACGAGATCGGTGCCGAGGAGGAACGTGTCGTCGGGGCCGAGCCCGGCGGCCACCTGGGCGAGGAACGTCGCGCGCGTCGCCGGAGTGAGGTTGCCGATGGTGCTGCCGAGGAACGCGACCATGCGCGTGCCACCACCGGGGATGCGGTCGAGGTGGTGCTCGAAGTCGCCCACCACCGCGTGCACCGATACGCCGTACTCTCCGGCCACCGCGTTGGCCGCGTCGACGAGTGTGGCCTCGCTCACGTCGAACGGCACGAAGCGCTCGAGCGTGCCGGCGCCCGCGAGCGCGTCGAGGAGCAGGCGCGTCTTCTCCGATGTGCCCGAGCCGAGCTCGACCAGCGTGTCGGCGCGGCTGCGCGCCGCGAGCTCGGCGGCGTGCCGCTCGAGGATCGACCGCTCGGCGCGGGTGGGGTAGTACTCGGGGAGCCGGGTGATCGCGTCGAAGAGCTCGGAGCCGCGGTCGTCGTAGAAGTACTTGGGTGGGAGCTCCTTGGGGGACGCGCTGAGCCCGGCGCGCACGTCGGTCTCGAGCGCGCGAGCGAGGTCGTCGGGGCCGAGGTGCACGTCGACCTGCACGGTGGGCGTGGTGCTCACGGGAGGGACTCCATGCGGGGCGCCGCACCGGTGGCGCAGGTGACGAGGGTGCGGTCGGGCACGGCGCTCCACGCGGGGTCGTCGTCGAGCGGCTCCGACGCGACCCAACCCGGCTTCGCGAAGAGCGAGTTGCCGACGGCCGTGGCCACGCTGGTGGCGCCGTCGTGGAGGATGAGGTTGAGGCGACCCCCGCTCACCGCCTCGGTTGCCGCGATCGTGTCGGACAACGCGTCGCGCGGCGTGGCGCCGGCGTCCATGCGGTCGAGCACCATCGCGAAGAGCACCTCGGTGTCGGCGTGCCCCTCGATCCCCGCGAGGCGCGCGGGGGTGATGGTCGCACGCAGCGCGTCGCGCGCGCCCTCGACGAAGTCGGCGACGAACCCGTTGAGCGAGAACGACCATGCGCCCGACACGAACGGCGCGTTGCCCTCGGCCTCGATCGGCGCGCCGGGCGACGCGAGCCGCGCCGCGCCGACGAACGCGGGTGTGCGGACGTGGAGGATGGTCTCGCCGAACGCCTCGTCCTCCCACATCGGCACCTCGGTGCGGTAGCGGTGGGGGATCGCACTGCCGGGCAGGTACCAGGCCACGCCGTAGCCGTGGGGGTTGTCGGGGCCGCTGAGCTGGTGCTTGGGCGTGCGGGCCTGGTGCACGAGCGCGTGGGGCGCGTGCCACAGCGGGTCGGCGAGCGCGATCGGCGGGCCGACGTACGCGAGGTGCCGGCACATCAGGCGTCGTGGGCGAGGCGGAGCCCGGCGAAGATCTGGCGGCGGATGGGGAAGTCCCAGTTGCGGAACGTGGTGCGCACCGCCACGGGGTCGGCGGCCCAGGATCCGCCGCGCAGCACCGTGTACTGGTCGCCGAAGAAGACCTCGGAGTACTCGCGGTAGGGAAACGACCGGAAGCCCGGGTAGGCGGCGAAGGTGCTGCTCGTCCACT
>Ga0302321_100006253_pt1 | contig 10470 bp, 8 predicted proteins | sample Fen_T0_1_FD_202505 | JGI IMG/M metagenome (GOLD analysis project Ga0302321, IMG submission 202505) | Peat permafrost microbial communities from Stordalen Mire near Abisko, Sweden - Fen_T0_1 | ecosystem: Environmental > Terrestrial > Soil > Wetlands > Permafrost | place: Sweden: Abisko... | reverse complement strand
AGACGGCTCAAAAGATCATCCTTGCCCTCCAAGGAAAGCTCATCCTAGAAGAGAACTCGGGCCCCGGAGCCAGCCCTACAGGGGAACTCATTGCGTCTCTGGCCGAGATGGGGTTTGATCGCCGCCAGGTCGAGAAAGTGGTCAAGGAAGTGGAAAACGACCCGGCGGTGACAGGTCTGGACGCCGTGGACCGGGAGCGAAAGCTTTTCCAGTTGGCGCTGGTCAAGCTTTCAAGTTCCTGAGGCCGGCGGGTTGGAAAGGGAAAGACGCAGGATGAATGCCGACGAGCGCAGGATTCAGATCCGGGAAAAAATGGGTTTTCCTTTTCCACTCCTTGCTCTGCGTTCCTCTGAGGTAGCTCATCCTAGGAGTTTGATTTGGATAGTTTGATGGACCCCCACCCCGGCGACGGCGAGGAACAGCGCGAAGTCGGCCTCAGGCCCCAGGTGCTCGGGGAGTTCCAGGGTCAAGCCGCCCTCAAGGAAAACCTCACCGTGTTCATCCAGGCTGCCCGAAGCCGGGGTGAGGCCCTCGACCACGTTTTTATCTCAGGTCCCCCCGGCCTGGGCAAGACTACCTTGGCCGGAATTATGGCCAACGAACTCGGCGCCGAACTGAGGGTGACCAGCGCCCCCGCCTTGGACAAGCCCAAGGACATCGCAGGCCTTTTGACCACTCTCACGGAGAAAAGCGTCTTCTTCATCGACGAGATCCACAGGCTCAAGCCAGCCATCGAAGAAATGCTGTACATCGCCATGGAAGACGGAGAGCTCGACTGGATCATCGGCCAGGGGCCTAGCGCCCGGACCGTGCGCATTCCGCTGCCGAAGTTCACCATGGTCGGAGCCACCACCAAGCCCGGCCGGGTCTCGAGCCCGCTGTTCACCCGGTTTGGCATCCATCTTCGGATAGATTTCTATTCCGAGGACGAACTCCTGGGGATTCTCCTCAGGTCAGCCGACATCCTCGACGTTGACCTTCCTGAAGACGGCGCCCGGTTGCTGGCCCAATGCAGCCGGGGGACGCCCCGGGTGGCCAACCGCTTGCTCCGACGGATGCGGGATTTCGCCCAGGTCCAAGGCGACGGTGTGATCACGCTGCCCGTGGTTCGAGCGGCTCTCCAGCGCCTTGAAATTGACCTCTACGGTTTGGAAAAGCAGGATAGGGCCATCCTTCGAGCCGTGATCCAGAACTACGGCGGCGGCCCGGTGGGAGCCGAAACCCTGGCCATCAGCGTGGGTGAGGGCATCGACAGCCTGGAAGACTTCTACGAGCCCTACCTTATCCAACGAGGTTTCCTGATGCGCACCCCCCGGGGACGGGTGGCCACTCCTCTGGCCTACCAGCATCTCGGGCTCGAGGGGCTCTGGAAGGAACGCAGAGAAGAGGATCAGGGGAGTCTGTTCTGAAAACCAGCGATTTCACGTTCTCGCTCCCCGACGACCTCATCGCCCAATCGCCCCCGTTGGTCAGGGGCCTCAGCCGTCTGCTGGTGGTCGATCCGGCGTCGGGCCGCCGGGAACACCTGACTGTGGCCGAACTTCCCTCGTTGGTGGCCCCTGGCACCCTGATGGTGTTCAACGACACCCGGGTTCGGAAGGCCAGGGTGTTTGGCCAGACCGAGCACGGCGGCGAAGTTGAGGCCATATTCCTTCGTCCCTTGGCCGACGGGCAGTGGGAGTGTTTGGTCAACAAGGCCAAGAAGTTGAAACCTGGGCAGAAATTGCAGTTTCCAGGGGGAGTGGCGGCAACTGTGGAAAGTCCCGAAGGGAACGTTCGCTCCCTTTCGTTCGACCCGCCGGTCACCGACCCTTGGATCGAGGCCCACGGTCATCTTCCCCTGCCGCCTTACATCAAGCGTCCCGATTCGGAGGAAGACGCCGAGCGCTACCAAACCGTCTACGCCCGGGAGAAGGGATCGGCGGCAGCCCCCACAGCCGGGCTCCACTTCACTCCCGAGCTTTTGAAGTCTCTGGAGGCCCGGGGGGTGGAACTGGTTTTCGTCACGCTGGAGGTGGGTCTGGGGACGTTCCTGCCTGTGCGGGTCGACGATGTGGCCGACCATAAGATGCACACCGAACGCTACGGAGTCAGCGTGGAAACCGCCGCTGCGGTGAACCGGGCCAAGGCCGAAGGGCGACCGGTTCTGGCCGTGGGCACCACCAGCCTGAGAACCCTGGAGGCGGCCTGGACCCCCGAGGGAATCCGTGCCGGTTGGGGCGCCACCGACCTGTTCATCACGCCAGGCTATCAGTTCCGGGCCGTGGACCAGTTGTTCACGAACTTCCACACCCCTGAATCAACGCTTCTGATGCTGGTTTGTGCCTTTGCCGGCCGAGACTTTCTGCTCGAAACCTACCGTCAGGCGGTCGAGGCCCGGTACAAATTCTTCAGCTACGGCGACGCCATGTTCCTGAGGTCCCGGGGGCCTAGGCCTGGGGAGTCGACTTCGCCGCTTGAATCTCCTGGGCCACGTGACGCATGAACGCGATGAGTTTGGCCTTGGAAGTCACGTCGAGGTAGAGGAACAACAACCCCGACTCGTAGGTCCCTGTCCCGGTCAAAAAGGCCTTGGAGGGAACGCACTCAATGGGGCCGAACGCCCATTTCCTGGTTTCACCCACCTCCTCGAACGTCAGTTGGTGGATATGGGTCTTGTCCAGAGGTCGACCTACCTGGATGCGCACGCCCTCGAGGCTCAGGTCGAGGACTTTCACGGCCATGGCGTTCCCTGTCCGGGCGTCTACAAGGTGGCCGCTGGCCTTCTTGAGGCCTATGCGCGCGTACCGGCGCTCACTGGTCAGGGTCACCTGGGTGGGGCGACGCAGGATGATGCCGAGGTCCTGGCGGACGTCGATGATGAGCGAGGACCCTTGTAGGAAGTGTTTGCCCACGTTGTAGTTGACCAGCAGGGTGGTTCCCTTCCTTAGGAAATCGGGAACGGGGTTGTTGTACTCGACGATGATGTTCTTCGGGCCGATCTCCAGCACCTTCGATTTGATGAGGTGGAGAGATCCCGAGGACTGGAAATCTAGCTCCACGCTGTCCTCTTCCCGCAAGGGGTAGTTCCGTCCGATGAATTCTTCCACCTCCCTGTCCTTGGTTTTCAACCTTTCGACTTGGTTGTAGAAGAACTCGGAGTATTTTTCGAGGATGGCCGAGGGTGCCGACTGGGCCAGCGGTTCCTGCTTGCGGAATTCGTCGATCATGTCCTGGATGACCTTCTGCTGCAGAGGGTTGATTCGTCCGGGAACGGCGACGAACTTATGAAGCTTGGGTTGGGAGGCGTCGGCGCCGGGGTGGGTCACCCGCCTGGGCTGCCGGGCTTGGTATTTACGCCACCGGTCGAGCAAGTACCAGGCCCCGACCAAAAGGACCACGACGATGACAATGATGACGATGGCTCCCGAGTTATTGACGCTCGTGGAGGAGTTGAATCCCTGGGAAAATTGACCCTGCCAATTGTCCATTCGTGCCTCCTTGGCAATGCGAGGTTCAGTACGTGTTTGGTCCCATGGCCTGAAACTTCGCCCTAACCTCGGCCACCCTGTCGAGTTGCTTCTGGATGATCCGGGTGTAGTCGAGGTCGCCGGTTTCGATGCGGTTTTGCTCGTCGACCCAGAACTGCAGGTTCTCGAACCAAATCGGCGGCTTGTTCGCCGCTTCGGCCGAATAGGTCTGGGCGTCCTTCCAATACCCGAACGCCGTCTGGTAGATCTTCTCGGCCTTGGAAAGGCTATCAAGGTTCGCGGCCTTCCACGGGTAATTATAGAAGTATGCCTGCTGTTTGTCGAAGCTCGACCCCAGGGTCAGGGTCTGCTGCACCAGCAGCAGGTTGACGTGCATCCGAAACAGCGCCCTATACCGGGCCCATTCCTTTTCGTCCTTGATCGGGGTCAGGGCGTTCAGCGGATTGGCAAAGTCGGCGCGTAAGGCCCGTTCGAGGTAGTAGATGTTCTCGAGGGCGTCGTCCGGGGATTCGCTCATGTGCCGATGGACGAGCTTGTACCACTGCTCGGCGTAGACGATCTTGTACGCCGAGACGGGGACGGCCGCGACCAAGGCAAGAAGACCGAGGACCAAGAGTCTCTTCATTCTTTCTTTATCGGCAAATCCGGGCCCAAATCGAGTCGGTGAGTGTTTCAATAGGCAGCGAGGCGTCGAGCCTCACCACTTCCAGCCCCTGGGCTTCGGCTTCGGCCACGGCCCGATGGTAGGAGAGGCGGATCTTTTCTTGGGTGGGGGCGTCTTCGAACTTCTCCCTGGCCTGACCCCGGCGGTCGATCCGGGCCTGGGCCTCGCTCACCGGGACCTCGAACCAGAATAGGGCCTCGGGAAGGGGGAAAGGGGCGTTCAGCGCCCAGACTTCGCTCCAAGGGAGATCGAGGCTTTGGTAGGCCATGGACGAGAAAAAATACCTGTCGCTGAGGACTTTTGTTCCTGTGGCGATGGTTTGTCGGACACCGTTTTCACCGTCGATGTGCTGTCGTCGGTCGGCAGCAAAAAGGGGAGCCAGGACAGCGGGATGGGCTTCGACCTGGTGCCTCAGGATGGCACGGATCAGGGTGCCAACCGGATGGGGGGTTGGTTCGCAGTCGGCCCTCAGGGCCACGCCTTCGGTTTGGGCCCGGGCGGCGAGGCGCTTCAACTGGGTGGTGGTCCCGGCTCCGTCGATGCCTTCGAGGACGAAGAATCCTGAAAGCACCTCCCGGGGACCCACCCCCAAACCGTTGTTTTTGTCGGCCATTCGAGTATACTCCTGGTGTGCGACCCTTTCGGACTGCGGTCTTCATTCTAGGACTTTTCCTACCCTTGGTCACCTACGCTCAGCCTTTCGGGACCACCGATATGACGGTGTTCGACACGGATTTCCTCCCGGCACCACCGGGGCCTCCGGTCGAGTTGCCCGACGAACCGCCGGTTCCCGTGTGGGTGGTCCTGGTCCCCGACGAGGATCCGAGCCCGAGGGTTTTGCCCCCCATCCCCCTTCCGGAGTTGCCTTCATGATGGATTTTCTTTGGGCCATGGGACCCTACCTCCTCCCCCTGGTGGCCCTGTCGGTGTACGGGGTGGGCCTCATCCTCCACAAGGGGCAGGTGTTGAGAACCGCCCGCCCTCTTGGGTCCCAGGAGTTCCTGGGGCTTCTCGACGAGGTGTCCCGGGGTGCCCGGGCCACGGCCAGAGTGCCGGCCCACCATCCCTTGGGCCAGTTGCTGGTCCACGGGGACGACGCCCCCAACCTTCTTCAGGCCCGGGCCCAGGCTCTGCTGGCCCACCTGGAAGACAGGATCTCCTACTTTCCCGCCTTGGCCAACGTGGCAACTCTTTCGGGGCTATTCGGCACCGTGTGCGGCATGATCGGGGCCTTTCTCTCGCTTCGTAGTGGCGGCGGAGCCGATCCAGCCTCGCTGGCCGGGGGGCTGGGCCAGGCCCTTGTCGCCACGGCTTTGGGGCTGGTGACCGCCATTCCCAGTCTTGCGGCTTACGCCCTCTTCCAAAAGCGCATTCAAGCCACCGCTTCCCAGATGGAAGCCCTGCTTTCAGCCCTGTTGCCCCGGGCGGTAGACGGTGCTTGACCCCCGGGCCCGGTTGACCCGAAGGACCACCGAAACCCCTGCGTTGCTGCTGACTCCGTTCATCGACGTTCTGTTGGTCTTGCTCTGCTTTGTGCTGGCGGTCAGTTTTCAGATCCGAGCTGCTGTCGACGTGAAACTCCCCGAAGCCGCCACGGGTCAACTCATGACCGACGATCACCTGACCATCTCGATCAGCCGGGACTCGACGCTGGTCATCCAGGGGCGTCCGGTGACCGTGGAAGGTCTGCCCGCCGTCCTTCGGCAGGTGTTGCAGAAGCAGCCTCCTGGCACGCCGCCCTCGGCGGTCATCCAAGGCGACGAACAGATACCCTATGCCTTGCTGGTCCAGGTGATGGACGTGCTCAGGGCCCAGGGAATCACTGACCTGTCTCTGCTGACCGAAGCCCGAGGAGGCCGCTGAGTGACCTTGGCCAGGGGCCGGCCGTGGCTCCTTTCCCTGGGGCTTCACGGTGTGGTCACAGCCCTGGTTCTCGGGGTTCTCCTGGTCCCCGAACCTCGGGCTCTTCTGCCGTTGCGCATGCATTTGGTGGCGGCCCCCGGAGGGGGGGGCACACCGAAGAACCCACCCTTGTCGGGTGGGAAGGCGCCCATGAGGTCGGCACCTGTGAAGGCGTCCGAACCGGGTCTGCCGTCGTGGCGGGGGGCGCCATCGGTGGCAGCCGAACCCCAGGTTCCTACGGTTCCCGTATCGCTGGACGAGCTGCTGGGGGGGGCCAAGGTGGTCGAAGCCGCGTCCCCGATCTCTGAGGGTTGGTCTTCGGCCGAAGGGGAAGGGTATTCGCCGCCTCCCTTACCCCCCCCTGGTTTGGCCCCGCCCCAGGGCGCCCGGTGGACCCTTGTCCTTTCGGTTCCCGGAGGAGGTGGAGTCGCCACCCACTTTGAAGGCCTCGACTCGGGGCACCCCGACCTCGACCGTTGGCTGGAGACCTACCTTCGGACGGTGTCCTTTCCTTCGAGCCTCGACGGGAAGGACTATCAATTGAAATGGTCCCTCCGCCTCGACACCGGCAGGCCGCGATGATGTCCCTGGTCCGCCGGTGGTGGATGCCGGCGTTGGGGATGGGACTTTTCGTCCTAGCCGCCTGGCTGACCCCCGCCATCTGGATCAGGCTCGATGGATGGGTCCAGAACCAACGTGACGCGGTTTGGGAAAGGTTCGAAACCTTGGTCGGCCAGAAGGTCGTCTACGACAGAATTGCCCCCAGTGTTCTGGCGGCCCTGGATTTCCAAAACGTCCGCCTGCTGGCCGACGACGGAAGGCCGGTGTTGACGGCCGCTTCGATCCGGCTCTCCCTGGATTGGGGCCTGTTGCTCCAGGGCAAGGTCTCCGAGGCTCTCAGGAAGGTTCAGGTGATCAACGCCACCCTGAACATCGATGAGCGCCGAGACAGAGCCCTTCTGGACCACTGGGCGTCGTTCATCCGGTCTGGGGGAGGCACGGCCTTCGGATTCGAAGTCGAAGGATTCAACCTCAAGGCCCGGTGGACGGACGGAGCCCGGGCCGTTTCCCTCGACAGGGGTTTTGTTGTTTTGACCCCCCGGGACGGCCAGTGGGGAATCAGGTTTCGGGGCGCTCTGGGTTGGGACGAGCCCTCGTCCGGGCGTTGGGCCCGGCTCTCGGTCCGAGGCGATCTGAGGAGCGACCCGAGTTTTCAGAACTGGAGTCTGCGGACCGAGGCCTCGCTGGTCGCAACCTCATGGTTCGACCTCGATCCCGTTACTCTTCAAGTCACCGTCTCCCCCGAAGAGGTGACCGTGGCCAAGGTCGCCGACCGCATTCCTTTTGACCTTCAGGCCGTCTGGGACCGAGGGGCTGACCGCTGGAAGTTCAAAGGAGCAGCCGAGGGGTTCCAACCGTCGCGTTTGGTCCATCTCAAGGGGCAGAGGCTCTGGTCTGGATTAGCCGACGGGACGATCAGCGGGCGGTTCGCCTTTCAACTCGGAGGGGACTTCTCGTTCGAGGGTCGGGGCGACTGGCCCGCCGGTTCCTGGCCGGCTCCTTTCAATGCCGACCCTGTGAGCGCTTCGGGGGCCGTCAGTACCGAGGGCGGGGTCTACCATTTCGACCGGTTCCACCTCGAGGCGCCGCTGTTGTCCCTCGGTTTCGACGGCGTCCTCGACAGGGGGCTGGCCTTCCCCGAAGGCACACTCCAGATGGACAGAGTGTCGATCCCCGGCGTGGGGGGAGCCCAGGGCACCTGGGACCTGGCTCGAGCGGGGACGAAGATCACGTTCTTCGGGCGACAGGTGAAGTGGAACGACCTCACCACCGAAGGGGCGACGGGTTGGTTGGAGCGGGAAGGCGATTCCTGGAATTTTCAGCTGGACGGGCCGTTGGGAGGGACTCCTGATGGTCACTTTTCGGCCACCGGTTCCTTCAACACCAAGGCTCTGGGGGTCCTGGCTCGGGTGAAGGCTGCCTCGGTGCCTCTCGCGATCCTGGAACCAGAAATCCGGGTCCATGCCCCTGGTTTCGCGTTTCCAGCCATGGCCCGGTCCTTGGTAGCCGAGACCGAAGCTTCGGTGGTTTGGTCTCCCAACGGCTGGGAAGTCAACGACGCCACCTTCGACGTGAAGGACCCCGAGCGTCCTGCCAGACGGTTGGAAGGCACCCTGGCTTGGAAGAACCACACGGCCGAGGTGGTGGTTCGTAGCCTCACCTGGGACGGAATGCGGGCCTCGGCCCGGGGAACCGCCCGGTTTCAGGACGATGGTCCCGTGGACCTGACCCTTTCGGGCCGGCTGTGGGACCGAAGTGTCGACCTCGTCGGCCGCTGGGTCCCTTCGGACAAGACCCTTGCCTTTTCGGGCAGCCCAGGAGTCAGCGGGAACGTTCACGAAAATGATTCCGGTGTGTGGTTGGCCGAACTCTCCCTGGCTCCCTGGGAGATAGTGCCTGGCTGGAGAGTCGGTTTCCAGGCCCGGGGGACGCTGGAAGGCCAGAAGTGGTCGGTGACGGCCGATAGACTTGAACTCTCGGGACGATACCCCTGGAACCAGGAGTCCTTCTCAGCCACCACTCGGTTGGTAGCCGATTTCGCCACCCTGCGGTTCGAGGGCTTGGTGCTGGCCGATGCCCATGGGCGGCTGGTCGGATCGGCCACCAGTTCGTGGTCCGCCGATTGGTCCCGACCTTGGACAGGAAGGGCATTGCTGTCCACCCCGGACACCAACCGCGAAACCCTGGCCGTCGACTGGGTCGGCAACGCCGTTGACCGCTGGCACTTCGGTACCCAAGTGGGGGGCCTCGACGTCACCAGGGTTCCCGGCTTGGGTATTCAGGGGCGACTGGCTCTGACCGGGGCGGCTGATTGGCAGGGTGCGGACGCCGCCTGGACGGCCCAGGCGGCGTTGAGCGAGGCCCGGTGGGGCGATTCTCCCCTGGGTTTCCGGGCCTCGTTCGCTGGAACATCCCGAAGGATTTCGGTGAAGAACGCCAACCTATCGGTCAATTCCCTGCGGATCACCGACGGATCGGCCGAATTGGACGCAGGATCCCGGACGTGGAGGGCTGTTTCGGGGGTCGGAATCCGGTTTGGGGCCGGGGACTGGTTGAGCCGCTGGACCGCATCCGGGAGCTGGAAGGCCGATGACCAAGCCTTTCGTTCGGTATTTACCTTGAAGACCCAGGACAACACCTGGTCACGAACGGCCTTCCCCGACGCCGGCCTGACGGGGCATTGGGGCTCCGATGGTTGGCAGGTGACCCTGGGCTCCGGTGAATTGGTGGCCGATGGACTTCCCGACGGGACGTTTCACCTCAGGGCAAAGTCACCGTTTCCCATCGAAGCCGAGGCCGACGGGGTCTGGAAAGGTGCCACCTTCTCGGCGTCGGTGCGTGGTTTCCAAGCCGACCTGGGTTTGGTCAAGGATTTTGTCAACTCGCCCCTTTTCTCGGTCTCCAAGGGGATAGCTTCGGGAGACTTTACCCTGGAAGGGGTGCCCACGGACCCGGAGGTTAGCGGACGGCTGGTCATCCGCGGTATGACAATGGAAAGTTCCTTTGTCCGCCAGACAATGGGGCCCGTGGACGTTCCCGTGGTGTTCGATGGACACCAGGTCCGGTTTGATCCTGTCAATTGGGGGCCTAGCGGCCAAACTTGGCTGGTGTCTGGGGTGGCCCGGTTGGACCATCTGGTTCCCGAGGAGTTTCAGTTCGCCGTCCAGACCGACGCGCTTTCGGTCGTTCCCGTTTCCTATCAATACACTGGGCTTTCGGTGGCTGGTGGGATTTCGGGCCTTCTCTTGGTGAAGGGGACCCCTTTGGCGGTCACCCTGGGCGGCCGCCTCGTCCTTCAAGACACGACGATCACTCTCAAGCAGACCCAGCCTTCCTCGTCCCCAGGTTTGGGGTTCAACGTCGATCTCACCTTGATTACAGGACGAAAAGTCGAGTTCCTGTGGCCGAACGAGAGCCTTCCTTTGCTCAGGGCCGTGACGGCCGCGGGTCAAATCTTGACCGTCAAAGCCAATGACGTGGCTTCGACGTGGTCTGTGGTGGGAAAAATGGCCATCCGAACCGGTGAGATCAACTACCTGAACCGCACGTTCGTGGTCAAGGAAGGGGAGCTGGGCTTCCAGGAGAACCAGGCGGGATTCGACCCGAGAATCTCTGTCCGAGCCGAATACAAGGTCAGGGAAACCAGCGGCACCGTCGTCGTCAACCTCCGGGCCGATGGTACCCTCAACAAGTTTTCTCCCCGGTTTGACGCCACCCCCTACCAAAGCCCCGAAGAACTCCAGAGGCTCGTCGGAACCACACTGGCGTTGCCCACGGACTACACCAAGGCGACGAACATGGACACGGCCCTCTCGCTGGCATCCGACGTGGGAACCAGCTTTCTTCTGACTCCCTTTGAGGAGACGGTGAAGA
>Ga0302321_100006252_pt1 | contig 10470 bp, 7 predicted proteins | sample Fen_T0_1_FD_202505 | JGI IMG/M metagenome (GOLD analysis project Ga0302321, IMG submission 202505) | Peat permafrost microbial communities from Stordalen Mire near Abisko, Sweden - Fen_T0_1 | ecosystem: Environmental > Terrestrial > Soil > Wetlands > Permafrost | place: Sweden: Abisko... | reverse complement strand
CCGGTCAACCTCAACACGCGAGATACTGAAATGAGGATTTGAAGCGATTGCTAACTCGACCATTGCCAGACGGTGCTGTGGTGCTGTACTCGTTTTGTCTAATTTATGAGGAGGATGGCCAGCGGGAATAAAAACCATCTCTGTCAGATCGAGGGCCGAATAGACTTCCTCTGCAACAATCAGATGTGCAATATGAATGGGATCGAAAGTTCCGCCCATAAGGCCAATACGACGCGTTGATGATCTACGTGTTTCCAACGTCTATCCAATCCTCCACGAAATTATTTTACACCGGCTCTTTTACAGCTATCTCTGCTTGTGGCAGTAGCTCATGTAGCTCATATAGTATATCTGATATATCAATGATTTGCCCTGTCGTAACCCAGAAGCGAACCTGCAAGCTAATTTTCTCTTCTGCAAAACCGCTTACCATAACCGTGGGATCAGGTTTTGCCGTCACCATATCATGACCCTTAAGAATTTGTAGGATGTCCTTGATCGTCGTTTCTTGAGAAAAATCGGCCTGAGGTAGCGTCACTGTAACGATTGCGCGTCTCTCACCATAGTACGTATTATTGATGATAGGGTTGCCAAAAATGAAGCTATTGGGCACGCTTACTTCTTCACCGCTCACCAGACGCAACTTCGTAGCTCGTAGCTGAATATCTTCGGCCTTGCCTACGTAGGTAATCATACCTGATGTAATATTAATCTGGTCACCAATATAGAAGGGGCGCTCAACCAGGATATACACGCCTGCGACCAGGTTTTTCAAAATATCCTGGAACGCAACTGTGAGCGCAACCGTAAAGGCTCCAAGCACCGTAATGGGAATGCCAATAGGAATCTGCCAGACCGCGAGAATACAGAAAACCGCAATAACAAGGATCAAGAAATAGAGCACGCGTCCGATCAGCGTGCGCATATTAATATCAACGCGGCTATCTCCGAAGCTGCGAATGATAACCGTCTGTATTGTGCGTGCTATTCCAATACCAAGGGCTATCAGTAAGACCGTCTGCACAAGCAGCCAGGAGAGACTAAGCAGCACGTCGGTCTTTTTGAGCACATTGGCTGCAAAAAACTGATCAAACTGATTTGTGTTCCAGATAGCTAATGCACCAAAGGAGCCCAGGATGAGAGGAATAACAATTACTATTATTCCTAGTGTCTGGATGATCCAATTGTCGAGGACAGTTTTTTTTAGGCGATTCACCAGGAGACGGCGAAACAATAGGCCGAGACCAAGCGAAACCAACATTGCTGCTATACTAAGAAGAACAGGATTTATAATCATAGTGACCGTCACTGCATGAGAATATAAAACAGTAAATACGGATGACATAGGCGTTACACGACCGGCTCTCTAATTGTAACCTGTTTGCTCCTCCTCAATAATTCTGCAGGCGATCACTGCCCACGCAAAACCGCTTGCGAGGCGCGATCTGAGGAAGAGAGGAAGATATGACCGAAAGAGTTATCTCCCTCAAGAACAAGCTCGACTAAAAGCATATACTTTCATGGAAAGACTGTCAACATAGGACAAGCCTCTTTCTCTAAACTCCCAACGTTTTAGAGCGTGTGATATATGGGAACACAAATAGGCAGCCCACTTAAAGAAACGATGGACATGTCCGATTAGGACTCATGATATTCGATTTTATGCTAGCAAGTGTTTGTATAGGCTGGTGAAGAAGCCATATACATGCGGAAGGTAGAGTCAGGCATCATGAGCCAAACTTCTGAGCGTCCAGCGCCACACCCCCGTACAATAGGTTGGATAGGAACAACAGCCCTGGCCATGGGAGGGAGCAACCAGAGCCTCTTTATAATAGGGGCACTGATTACCAGCCAGGGGAGTGCGGCAGTGCCTCTAATGATCCTTGGCTTAATACTTGGCTGGGCGGCAGCACCTGGCTGGACGGAATTGGTACTGATGTGGCCTGATCGTATTGGTGGCATTGCGGCGACCTGCGCGGAAGCTTTTCGCCCATATGGACCGATCTTGGCGAATCTCACAGGTGTCTGCTACTGGTGGGGGTGGGTACCGACCTGTGGCCTTACTGCCATATTATCCGCCAGTGCAATATCACAATGGTATCTACCCGATGTGCCCATACCTCTGTTAGCGACATTGCTGGTCCTTAGCTTTACTATTGTCAATCTTTGTGGGGTGCGTTGGGTGACACGACTTGCAATCCCTATTGCGAGCGCGTCGGCACTGCTCGCCTTTCTTTCAGGATTCATTCCCATTGTTACTGGCCATGTCGATTGGCATCAGGCGGTGAATTTTCACCTTATTCAGCCTTTTCCAGGTTTTTTTGGCGGATTGACCAGCAGTATGGCGGGTCTTTACCTGATTGGTTTTGCCGCACCGGCTTTTGAAGCTGCGACCTGCCATGTTGGTGAGACCGTCAACCCAAATAGAAACGTCCCCCTTGCCGTCTTTGCCAGTGGTTTTATGGCTAGTATCTATTTTTTATTTCTACCCGTTATCTGGCTTGGTGTGCTTGGCCCAGATCCACTGGCAGGTGATCTGGTGCGGACGCTTGGTCCAACCTATGCTCCCTGGTTCGGTACAATTGCTCGCTCGGCTGCTATCTGGTTTATGATGTTTAATATGTTTCATGGCACGCTACAGCCCTTAGCGGGAGCGGCTCGCACTCTGGCTCAGTTATCAGAGGATGGTTTATTGCCACGCATCCTTGCCAGACGCTCGCGTACAGATGCGCCCTGGGTGGCGACCCTACTGACGGCGGGAATGGCCATTCTTTTTTTGTTGACCGGTGATCCTACCTGGATTATTGCAGCCGCCAACCTGACCTATCTGATTGGCATCTGTCTCCCCAATGTTGCCGTCTGGCTGCTTCGCCATAATGAACCTCATATACCACGCCCCTATCGTGCTCCGCGCGGCACGATTGTCCTGGGGCTGGTCGCGTCCGCCGGATGGGGGATATCGACACTGCTTGGCTTTGAACAATTTGGGCTGCCCACGGTGATTGCAGGCCTTGCTTTTGCCTATTCCGGCTCACTTTTATATGCGTTGCGTCGGTGGGATGATAAGCGTCGGGTGGGCGAACATCTATCTTTCCGCACGTTGCATTTCAAACTGACTGGTGCCATGCTGTTGGTACTGGCGCTTGACAGTGCAGGGTACGTGCTTGCTGTTCATAGTATTAGTGCATCTCATGTGGCTCTCATTACTGGTTTAGAGGACATTTTCGTTGCGGTTGCCATCCTCACCATATCAGTGGGTTTGATCTTGCCAGGGATGATAGGTTATGCGGTAGAAGAAGTTGCGCAGGCGGCAGATCGCCTTTCGACCGGCGCTCTAACCGATCTTGTGTCTGCCATGGAGGCCTTCCAGGAGGGTAAACTTGAAGATGCAGGTGTGTGTTTTGATATTGTGCCCGTTATTGTGCATTCCAAAGATGAGATTGGCATGATGGCGGATAGCTTCAACATCATGCAGGGCCAACTGGTCCGTGTTGCGATCTCTCTCTCTGGTGCGCGTGAAAGTCTGAGTGATGCCTATCGGAAGTTGCAGACCTACAATAATGAATTGCGTGTCGTTCACGATGAACTGAAGGCGTTGGCTATGACTGATCCTCTCACGGGTGTGTTCAATCATCGTGCTCTGGTTTATTCATTAGATCAAAGCCTGGAACATGCCATGCAGTCTAATACGCGTTGTAGCCTTCTCTTCATAGATCTAGATCACTTTAAGGCCCTGAACGATAGTTGTGGCCATGTTGCGGGCGATGACACTTTGCGTGAGCTGACTGAGGTAATAAAGCAGTGCTTACGGTCTACTGATATCCTTGGTCGATGGGGTGGCGAAGAATTTTTGGTTTTGCTACCTGAGACGAGCAGAGAAGAGGCTCAGGACGTTGCTGAATGTGTACGTGCATCTGTGGCTGGGCATGTCTTCAAAGCCGCTGGTGGAGTCTATTTAACCTGTTCTCTGGGAGTCACAGCCTTTCCACAGGATGCAGTTGATAGCTCGGGTCTTGTAGAATCAGGCGATCACGCCATGTACACGGCAAAGAAATTGGGCCGTAATCGGATACATGTGGCATCGGAACCTGCAGTAGCTATCGTTGATATTATTCAACGTGCAACATCTATGCTTGATGGAATTGCGATTACGGGGGCTGTAGAGGCGCTTGCCACTTTAGTAGAAGTGCGTGATCAGGGAACAGGTGATCATGCGAAGAATGTAGCCAGGCTGGCTATGTGGATTGCGCTGGTGATGGGCCTGAGTGAAGCGAATGCCCATCTAATTGAGTTAGCTGCTCGCTTGCACGATCTGGGCAAAGTCGCAGTAGCGGACCATATTCTGCGCAAAACGTCCAAATTGACGGCTGAGGAATGGGATTTGATAAAGATTCATCCAGTTGTGGGTGCAGAAGTCGTAAGCCAGATGCCGCCTCTGCGGGTGCTAGCACCTGCCATTCGTGGCCATCACGAACGCTGGGATGGTCAGGGTTATCCAGATAAGCTGAGTGGAGAGGCTATTCCGCTTGGAGCACGCATCATTGCAGTTGCAGATGCCTATAGTGTTCTAACTGCTGGCCGCCCTTATCGAAAAGCAGACAATTCATTTCTAGCCATGAGCGAACTGCAACGTTGTGCTGGCGTCCAATTCGATCCAGAGGTGGTTACAGCTCTGAAGAAATTACTTGATATGTATTTTGAAAAATAGCCCTTCTCTACATATCAGCCACAAGATTTTTCGACTCCTTTGATTACAATGAGTGTTTGATCGTCGGATTGTGTATAGCCTCCTGTGAACTGAGTAATAGTATTGAACAGTTCAATTACAATCTCGCTTGAGGAAAGATGGGAAAAATCTTTGACCGCTTGCAGTAATCGTTCGTAACCGAACATTTCGCCTGCATCATTGAAACTTTCATTCAGTCCGTCGGTACCTATAATCAACACATCGTTTGCGTGAAGTGAGAGGGTATGATTTTTGCAAGGAATCGTATAGAGAGAGCCCAGTGGGGGAGAGTCTGCTCCTAAGAACACGGTTGGGCCATTCACCGGGCAATAAATGACGGGGGAATGACCTGCATTGGTATATGTGAGTTGTTTTGAGGGGATATCGTAGCAGCCTACAAATGCGGTCGCAAACATGCCAACCTCTGAGAAATCGTCATAGAGATCCTCATTTACACGCACAAGAATACTACTTGGATCGATTGTGGGCATGAAGCGTGCAGCCGTATGCAAGATGGTACGGGTCATGGCCATAAAAAGTGCCGCTGATAACCCCTTGCCGCTGACATCACCAACAGCAAAGACAAATGGGCGATTTTTGAACGAAGAGAAATCGTAGAAATCCCCTCCAACTTGCATCGCGGGGCAGCTAAGTCCGTAGATATCCAGACCCTCAATTTGAGGAAATTTGCGCGGTAGGAGCTGGACTTGAATATTCGCTGCCATATCAATCTCAACTCTGAGCTGTGCCTGGGCGATTAGTTCCGTTGCGGCACTTTCAAAGCGCGTTTGCATTGTGAGGAGTTGAGAGATCAGGCTTGTCTCTGCATCAAGGCGAGCTTTTCTCGTAAGATTTTGCAGGACTCCAAGCACTCCAATACGACCAACCACGATATCTTCGACTTTAATGGATGCACACAGTGTCATATCTGGCTCTTGCAGCTTGCTCAGTTCGTCCCAGGTCGATGCGGGCCAACAGGCAAGTAGCTGCTGTCCCCAGATGCCAACCGCTCGATTCCCCATTTCAAGCCATGCCTGTGCTAGCCCCGTAAGCTCATTGCGATTTGCATTAAACCAACGTATGAAATTGTCATTCGCTCTTTTTACATACATTATAAATAGAATCAACTTTCTTGCAGGCGTTGAACTCTTTCAATAGCTTCTTCTCGCGTGTTGACGATCGTGAGTATTTTATTTAGATGTGTTACTTCAAAAATGACGTTCACTGTTTTTTGTATACCAAAAAGAATTAAACACCCATCTTGCTGACGGCAGCGTTTTTCTCCAATCATTAAGGTTGCCAGTCCGGTCGAGTCGATAAAGCTGACATTGGAAAGATTAATGATAAAGTATGGTATTGAACCTGCCTCGATATTTTGAAATAGATGCTCGACGGTAGGTGTGGCATACACATCGAAGTGCCCCGCGAGCGTTAAGATCGTTGCACCGTGGATGTGTTCATTGGTGATTTCCATACGAACTCCTTGTCATCTCTCCGTCAGTCTGCTCTGTAGCAAAGAGTGAGGAGGACTGATTATCCATCTATCACGAAACTTTGTGGGGAGAAATATGGTGCCCCTTCTAATAACAGAACGCTTGCTCATACCAAAAAGCAACTCAGCAGTTTCGACTTTTGTGCACCCCTCCAGGGTGCCTGCCACCTGCTCTAATGTGGTATACTTTTGTCCTTAATCTTAACCATGGAGCTTTGTGCGCATTGCATTGTATGTGTCTATGGAATATTGATATGCAAGCTTCTGTGGGGTTGTGGGAAGATTATCGTGCATCAGGCCGCAGCTCGCTGCAAGTTCAGCAATGATGTCCTGAGGGCTCTTGCCTGCGCTCTTTAGCGGAGCAAGCCCTGCACTTTTCTCCCGTTTAGCCAGGCGATGTCCTTGTTCATTGAGCAGCAGAGGCACATGCGCAAACTGCGGAACAGGGAAGCCAAGCACTTCGTAAAGAAGGATCTGTCGTGCTGTTGAGGAGAGCAGATCGGTGCCCCGCACAACCTGGTTGATATGCATCAAAGCGTCATCGACCACAACCGCAAATTGATACGCAAAGATGCCATCCGAGCGCCGAACAATAAAATCTCCGACCGTCTGCTGAACGTGTTGGGTGTATTTCCCTACGAGAAGATCGGTGAATGTGATGCTGCGCTCATCGGATACGCGAAAGCGCAAAGCTGAGTGACGCCCCATCGCTTCATAGCGTCTGCGTTGTGTGGAGGTGAGAGTACGGCATGTGCCTGGATAGCGTGGTCCATCTTCCATTCCCTGTTGTTGTGTGCTGGAGATCTGTGCTGCCTGTGCGATCTCAGCCCTGGTACAGTAGCACGGATAGATAAGATCTGCGTTCTGTAGTTGCTGGAGGTAGTGCTGATAGATGTGCAGGCGTTCGCTTTGCGTATAGGGAGCATAAGGGCCACCGCAGTCGGGGCCCTCATCCCAGTCGAGTTCGAGCCAGTGAAGATCAGCGAGCATACGTTGTGTGACGCCCGGGCGGACGCGAGGCAGGTCCAGGTCCTCAATACGCAGCACAAATTGGCTATGGGTGCAACGTGCGAATAGCCATGCCAGCAGCGCAGTACGTAAATTGCCCATGTGTAGATCGCCTGTAGGGCTGGGTGCATAACGGCCACGAACAAGGGATTGCTCAACTATTTCTGGCATTGCTCCGACCATGGACAGCTTGTATTGGTGCATCCTGCATGAGCAGGGTGGATATCAAAGGTAGCCAGCAGGTTAACCAATAAACAGAGAGGTAAGCCTACAACATTGAGGTAGCAGCCTGCAATACGTTCGGTGGGCTGAAACTGAGGATGTTGAATGCCATATGCCCCGGCTTTGTCCAATGGGTCGCCCGTTGCTATATAAGCGTCAATCTCCGCTTCGCTATAGGGACGCATCAAAACGGGCGTTTTGCAGCTTTTCCCGCGAATTTCCAGTTTGCCGTCGAGCATCGTACTGACCACAACGCCTGTTACAACAGCATGCCAGCGACCACGCAGAGCGAGCAGCAACTCACGAGCATGAGCGGCGTCGCGCGGTTTATTAAGAATCTCATCTTCCAGTAGCACGGTTGTGTCGGCTGTCACAACGACATAATTGGAAGTATCTTGTTGTGTGAACATCATCAGCGCTTTGTGAGCGGCGGTCCACTGAGCGAGCCCTTCAAGCGGCCCTTTGTAGTGTGCCTGAGCCGCCTCTTCATCTGTGGGCGCAACGCCAACGATAAACGGGAGCTTGAGCAGCGCGATAAGTTCTCTGCGGCGCGGTGAAGCAGAGGCGAGCAATAAAGGTAACTGTGTTGTCATGAACAAGAACGCTCCAGAACAGTGACGCATTCGATATGGGCCGTTTGTGGAAACATGTCCAGTGGCTGTATCGAGCGCAGACGGTAAGTCGAGTTGAGGTGGCAGAGAATATTGAGATCGCGTGCCAGCGTCGCTGGATCACAAGAAACATAGACGATACGCGCCACCGGATGCTGCACAAGTGTATCCAGCACGACTGGCTGGCAGCCGGCGCGCGGGGGATCGATTACAAAGCCATCAATCTGCGCAGAAAGAGTGGGAAGCACATCTTCGACCTTTCCCTTTAGAATCTCCACATTATGGATATCATGCATATTCCACTGCGCATCTTTGATAGAGCTCGCAGACTCCTCAATAGCAATGACTTTGCCAACGTGAGGTGCCAGTAAAGAGGCAAATGTGCCCACGCCGCTATAGGCATCAACGAGCGTAAACTGTTGAGAGTGCTCGTGATCTGCTAATAAGCCGTTGAGTACCATATTTGCCATCTGTTCAGCTTGAGCAGTATTTGTTTGAAAGAAAGAACTGGGTCGGATGCGGAATGTATGTCCGGCCAGAATCTCTTCCATTGTTTCAGTGTGCAACTCCAGCCCGCAGGATGTAAGCTCTTGAGAGACTTCCGGGCCTGGCGCGGGTTGAACGAGAATCTGATTGTTTTTCGTCGCACAGCGAATTAAAACTTGCGGGCGTGCATTGATATGCTGGCCAAAAACCGCCAGGGCCTGGTTAATATGCTCGTGAGCGATAGGGCAAGCGGCTAGTGGGAGAACGTAGCGTGAGCCACGGGCTGTCAGACCTGGTAAGCCATGACGATTGACGGAGAAACGCATATGATTGCGATAATGCCATGGAGGATTACATGGCACTGTTTCTAGTAGAGGAGGGTCGTCGAAGCCCCCAATATCTTTTAGTAGCTGGCGCACGACCTCACGCTTCCAGGCCAATTGCGCGGAATAGTGCATGTGTTGGAGTTGGCAGCCACCACAAGTGCCAAATACCGGGCAAGGAGCTTGCGTGCGCAAAGGCGAAGGTTCATGAATCTCAGTGATCCAGACGCGTGGGGGTCTGGGCTTCCAATGGCGACGCCTACGGCCGGGCCGAGGCACTGGTGCTGCCTCGACCGAGATCGTCACATGTTCGCCTGGTAGACCCGCAGGAACCTGAAGCGTGCGCGTATACTGCGTCCCCGCTTCATCCTGCAGTGTAATTTCGGCTAACGCGTGTCCATCACGTGATAAAGCTCCCAGTACCACCGTGTGACTGGTAATCGTCAGTTCTTCTTGTCTCTGTGTCATCGTTTCTTCTTGTGCGGTTTGTTGTGTTTATTTCTTGGCAACGAGCGTTGCTGTTGTGCTTTCTGAGCATTAAACATCTGGCGAGCTTCCTGGACCATCTCGTCTTCAGAGTCCAACGTCTCTGCTTGCTCCAGGTATTTGGCCGCGTTGCGGATATCGTTGCCCTGCATATAGACAAGAGAAAGCGCAGCGAACAGATCGGCGGCATCAGGGTTGACCTCCAGGCCTTCGCGTAGTATCTCGCGTGCCTTGCCCAGAGATTTTTGTACAACATGAATGCCTGCGAGTTCGGTATAGGCTTCTGTCAGGTCAGGAGCAAGCATAACGCTGCGCTGTAACGAAGCTATGGCATCTTGATAACGGTGGAGTTGGCTTTCAAGATATCCCACGCGGAACCAGATCTCCTCATCCTGTGGATTGAGGCTGGCGGCGTGCTGATAATAGTTAAGTGCCACCTCTTTATTGCCACGGCTCATTGCAATCTCAGCTAGCCCTAGATCTATTGAGAAGAAGCTTTCCGTATCCGCCGTGGACTCTTTTGCGTGGAGCAGAAGCGACTCAGCCTCATCCAGATTGTCATCTTGCTGAATCAGCATGTTGGCGAGGAAAACCTCCCCCTTGGGGTTGTTGCCACCGCTGATGGCGCTACGTAGCGTCGTCTCAGCCAGAGACATGAAGCGTTCTTCCTCGTCATGCTCATCATCTTCGTGTGAGTTTGCCGCGATCATAGCATAGATAAGGGCAAGCGTATTGAGTGCATGAGGGCGCATAGCAGGGACATCTTCCGCTAATTTCTGTGCGTAGACGGCGGCACGTTCTGCCTCATTGGCTGAGAGCGCCTGATCGATTGCCAGTTCGTATGCTGATGAGTCTTCTGTCGGTTTTTTTGCAACCAAAGCATCGCTATAATGCATGGCTTTTACCGTCAAGCTGAGCACTTCGCCCAGGCTTTCGAGGGAGCCTAACAGCGAATCATCCTCATCGTCCTCGTCCTCATCCTCGTCCTCATCGTCCTCATCCTCGTCCTCATCGTCCTCATCCTCGTCCTCATCGTCCTCATCCTCAAATTCCTCATCGTCCTCTTCTTCAGACGCCAGAAGTACTTGATCCTTTATATCGTTGATGCGTTGACGC
>Ga0302321_100006251_pt1 | contig 10471 bp, 7 predicted proteins | sample Fen_T0_1_FD_202505 | JGI IMG/M metagenome (GOLD analysis project Ga0302321, IMG submission 202505) | Peat permafrost microbial communities from Stordalen Mire near Abisko, Sweden - Fen_T0_1 | ecosystem: Environmental > Terrestrial > Soil > Wetlands > Permafrost | place: Sweden: Abisko... | reverse complement strand
CCCGCTCGTTGCGCCAAATTGTTACTAACCGCAGTCGATATCCGCGCCTCAGGCCGACAGCTTGAGTGGCCGCTCGGCTTGGGCGGGCATTTTCCCGGCGTACGTTACCAAGGCTGGAATATCGACGATCAAAGCCACCCGGCCATCGCCGAGGACGGTTGCGCCAGAAAACACGGGCGCAGAGGGCGCGATCCAGCCGAGCGATTTTATTACAGTTTGATAGTTCCCCAATACTTCGTCCACGACCAGCCCGAGCTTGGTTTGCTCGAGTTCAATGATGACCACGCGCTCGCGTAGGTTCGGCGGAGGTGTGCCGTAGTCGAAAAGATCGCGCAAACGAAGGTAGGGGATGAACTCGCCGCGAATGGCGACGAGGTTGCGGCGCTGTGAACCAGTCTGATGGCCAGTCGGTAGGTCAATTGCCTCGCGCGCCAGGCTCAGCGGCAAGATGTAGCGATCCTTACCCACGCTGACCATGAGGCCGTCAATGATGGCGAGCGTGAGCGGTAGCGAGAGGCGAAATTCAGCGCCTTTGCCTGGCTGGCTGTGCAGTTCAATTCTTCCACGGAGTTGGTCGATGGTGCGTTTGACCACGTCGAGACCGACGCCGCGTCCGGAAAGACTGGATACATTTTTGGCGGTGGAAAATCCTGGCAACAGTACAAACTGAAATAAGTCGGTATCGGAAATTGTCGCGTCGACGGCGAGCAACCCTTTTTCGATCGCCTTGGCGCGAATTCGCTCAGGATCGAGGCCGCGACCGTCGTCGGAAACCGTGATAACGACGCGATCGCCCTTCTGATGTGCGGCGAGCCGGAGTTTGCCATTAGGAGTTTTACCGGCGGCGATGCGTTCGGTAGGAGTTTCGAGGCCGTGATCCAGACTATTGCGGACGAGATGGACGAGCGGATCGTTGAGCCGATCGAGGATGGTTTTGTCCATTTCGGTTTCGGAGCCTTCTACTACTAGTTCGACCTCCTTGCCGAGGTCGCGCGAGAGGTCGCGTACGAGGCGTCGGAATTTTGAAAACGTCTGCCCGATCTGCATCATCCGGATGTTGAGCACCTCGTCGCGCAATTGGGTGGTGAGGCTTTGCAACGTTTCCGAGGCGGCGTGAAGTGCGGCCGGAATTTCTGGGTGCTGTTCACAGGTTGCGGTGACCACGGACTTGAGAATGACCAGTTCGCCGATGAGATTGACCAGTCGGTCGAGCCGTTCGGAGGAAACGCGAAGAGTGTCTGAGGTGGCGACAGCAGCCTTGATCGCTGAGGCGCGAATATCGTCGCCGGTCGTTAGCGCCGCCGCGGAACGAGTGCTTGTCGTGGCGATGTCGTGCTCTGGCTTTGACTCCGGAGTTTCGTTCAAGGGTTGAATGTCCAAGTCGCAATCGCCTTCGATAAACTGAAATACTTCGCGCACAGCATCTTTTTTTACGGGTGCGGTGAACTCGATATTCCAGCCGAGGTAGCAGGTTTCCGGTTCGAGTTTGTCGAGGCTCGGCAGGTTGCTGTCGAGCACCTCAATCGCACACGGGCCGAGTTTGCGCAGATCATCAAGGAACATGCCTGGATCGTTGCCGGTTTGGAAAAGGTGTTGGTGCGGGAGGAAACGAACGCGAAGGCGTTGTGTGGTGGCTGCAGCTTTCGTTTCAACGGACTGAGCTCCTGGCATGTAGGCGAGAAGCGCGTCCAAGGTCGGGCTTTCGGCGGTCAACACCGCGGCGGCTTCCGTGGTTGGCGCGGCGAGATAACGTCGGATGGAATCGCCGATTTTAAGCGTGAGGTCGATCATCCCGGAGGTGACTGGGACCCGGCCTTCACGGGCGGCATTGAAGACATCCTCGACGTGATGGAGGAAGCTGGAGAGATCTTGGAAGCCGCTCGTCGCGCCCGAACCTTTTAACGTATGCATCACGCGAAAGACACGATGCAAGATTGCGGTGTCATCCGGGGTGGACTCCAACTCAAGCAGCGCGGCTTCGAGCTCGGCGAGTAAGTCGGTGGCTTCAATCCGGAACAGTTCACGGCTGCGGCTTTGGATCTCGTCAAAATTCATAGCGGTTTTTAAGCTGGCGGGCAGACCTTCTGGACAACCGCGAGGAAGCGGGCTGGGTCGAACGGCTTCACTATCCAGCCGGTAGCGCCAGCGCGTTTGCCGGCATTTTTCTTTTCGTCGTTGGACTCGGTGGTGAGCATCAGGATCGGCGTGAACCGGTATTGCGGTAGCGCGCGGAGATTTGTGATGAGCGTTATTCCATCGACGTTGGGCATGTTCAGGTCGGTGATGACGAGGTCCGCCTTTTCTTGTTGGCATAGTTGCAGGCCGCGGGCGCCGTCTTCGGCGGTGAGCACCTTGTAGCCGACGGTTTGAAGCGTCATCTTTACGGTTTCCCGGATGCTCATCGAGTCATCCACGGTGATGATGGTTTTAGGCATGAGAGTGGGGGAATAAATTAGACGGTACGGAATGGGTCGGATGAGGCATAGCGAGCAAACGCATCAGTCCAGGCTGGACTGGACGCGGAGAGGGTGGTGTCCGAGGCAAATTGTGCAGCGGACAAAAATACTTGAAGGGCGGCCGCGTCGAGGCGGGTGAGTTTTGCCGCGTCAACCTCAAGGGTTTGATCGGGGCGCAATGTGTCTTTGAGTTTCTCCACTAGAGCGCCGACGTGTTCGATCGTAACTTCCCCGGTGAGCGTGAGCTGGAGGCTGGAGCCGACGAGATTAAGTGAAAAGGGAATCATGGAGAGAGTCGATCGCTCGAAGCCGGTGACGAGGGTGTGGGTGCTTCCACATCAGGCAGGTTCCTGTTGTCAAGGTAAGCCGACATGCGTTCTGAGGAATGGCGGAAACAGGATTTGAGTTCTTCGACGAAGGACTTCCATTCAGTGAATTCACCTTTGCGCGCCGCAACCAGTGCGTCAGCACAAAGGAAGCCGGCGCGATTCCAGCCGATCATCATGAAACAACCTTTCAGGCCGTGGATGGTCTCGGCGAAGTGGGCCTGGTCTTGTTGCTCGCAACACGTCGCTACGGTCGGGGCGGTCTCGTTAAAGTCGTTGCAAACGGAAAGATGGAGTTGACGTAGCGTTTCCCTCGCCTGCTCTGGGTTCATCCCCGGCGTAATCTCCTCGAGGTGCCGAGTATCGATCCAGGGGCGTTCGGAGGTGGTGGCCTGAATGGTTAAGGATGACGGCGCTACAGGGTTTGCGCTTTCGCTGGGTTGAAAGACGTGGCGAATGCAGGACGCGAGATCGACGGGAAGAATTGGTTTGGTCAGATAAGCGTCCATCCCGGCGGCGAGGCAGCGCTCACGATCGCCCGGAAGTGCGTTGGCGGTGAGGGCCACTATCTTAAGCCGTCGTGAAGGATCTGGAATAAGTCGGCAGATCTCACGGGCGGCGGTGAGACCGTCCATGATCGGCATCTGCATATCGAGCAGCAGTAGGTCATATTTCTTGTTCTTCACGGCAAGTACGGCCTCTGCGCCATTTTCTACAAGGTCGACGGCGTAGCCGATGTTTTTTAAGACGAGTTTTATAACTTCGCGGTTAGTTCGGTTGTCTTCAGCCGCAAGGATTGAAAGCGGAAGCGTTTCCCCCAAAGATCGGGCTTTGTCCGATCGTCGCCCGCGATGTGCGACGGAGGAACCTGTTGCGGTTGCCGACAACAAATCGACGAGGGCTAGGCTCAGCTCCACGGGATCGATATGAGTGCCAAGACGTACCGAGGGTGCGGTGCAGAATGCTGGTGCGGCCAAGTCCTTGCGTCCTAACCAGGCAATGGGAATTTTAGCACCACGTCCTTGTTCGGCAAGCCAGCTGAAAAGCGGGTGGTGCATGTCGGTCGCCTCCTGAATAGGGAGGATGGCGATATCGCAACCGACCTCCGGATACGTTGAACTCGCCAACGGTATCACTGCCACGTCCATATCCCAACTGCGAACGAGAGCCTCAAGCATGCGTTGCTGCGCCCCGGTTCCTTCCAGAAGGAGCACGCGGCGCTTTTGCAGTCTTCGATTGGATAGTCGGGAGAAGGCGGTAGCACGCTTCGCCGTTGATTTAAGAATTACCTGAAACCGGAATACAGAACCAAGGTTAGGGCGGCTGCGTACGCTGATGTCACCGCCCATGAGATTCACGAAGGATTTGGTGATCGCAAGACCGAGCCCAGTACCGCCAAAACGTCGTGTGATTGAAGCGTCTGCTTGGGAAAAAGGGCGGAAAAGCTTTCCGACGTTTTCGGAAGTTATCCCAATGCCACTATCAAAAATGCAGAAGTCAAAGGTGTCACTGCCGCTGGTTCCTGTCCGCACGGACAGTCGAAGGTGGATACGCCCACGCTCGGTGAACTTGATCGCGTTCTGCATCAGATTGACCAGGATTTGCTTCAAGCGGCGGGGATCGCCAAGCGCCTCCGCTGGGGTTTTAGGATCAAGTGAGCAAGTTAGGTTCAGTCCTTTAGTTTGGGCAGAAGCGGCACAAAGACGGAGTGCACTGCCCACGACTGAGGCGACGGAAAAAGGGGTTTCCTCCAACTTGGTTTTTCCGGCCTGCAGTCCGGAGTAGTCGAGAATCTCCTCGATGATGCTGAGCAATGCATGGCCACCTTCTGAGATGAGGTCGATCGCGTGTTTGTGTTCGGGCAGCCAATCTTCCTGGGCAAGGATGGCGGACATGCCATTGATCACGTTGAGCGGCGTACGCAATTCGTGGCTCATCGTCGCAAGGAAGGCGCTTTTAGCTCTATTGGCGCTCTCGGCTTCTTCTTTGGCGCGAATCAGTTCCTCCTGCTCACGCTTACGATCTGTAATGTCGTGAGAATATCCGGTAACGCCGATGATCTCGCCGTGAGGAGTAAAGACCGGAGATTTGAAGGTTTCAAACCAACGTCTACCGTCCACGGTTTCAACAGGTTCTTCCACCGAGACAGTCTTGCGGGCCTGCATCACCCTTTGATCGTCTGCTCGATATTTTTCGGCGAGGTCCTTCGGCCAGACATCGAGATCGGTCAAGGAGACAAGGTCGTCGGGGTTGGTGTGCCCAGCGGACAAAGCAAACGTTTGATTGACCGTGAGGAACCGACTGGCGGTGTCTTTCAGCCAAAGCATGCCGGGCTGGTTCTCGATGATTGCGGAAAAATACGACTGTCGCCGGCTGAGCGATTCCTGGGCCAGCTTGTGTTCTGTTATGTCTTCTTTGACCGCGATGAATTGGACAATTTTGCCTTGCTCGTCCCTCACCGGTGAAATTGAAGCCTGTTCCCAGTAGAGGGTGCCATCTTTCTTTTTGTTGCAGAATTCACCGCGCCAATCACGTCCTGCCGCGATCGTAGCCCAGAGTTCTTCGTAGAACGATTTGGGCTGCACACACGATTTCAATACGCGGGGATTCAGTCCGATGACCTCCCGGCTAGAATAGCCGGTTGTCCGTTCGAAATACGGATTTACGTACTCAATATCTCCATGCGGGTTAGTGATGACGATAGACGCCGGGCTCTGTTCGACCGCCCATTTATATAATCTGAGACGAGCGGCTGCCATTCGCTGACGTGTGATATCTCTGGAGATGCAGACCAAGCCGGCGCAACGGTTCTCAGCGTCCAAGAAAGGTTTCTTATGAATCTCGAGCCAGACCACGGTGCCGTCGGCGGTAGTGTGTTCGATCTCGGTGCAGACGGGGCTGAGCGACTGCCGTACCTGTTCATCTCTCCTCGCGTATTCGAGCGCAAGTCCGTAGGGAAACAGGTCGAAGTCAGTTTTACCAAGCACTTCGTTTTGCGTCTGGTTATACCTTGCCCGCCAGACAGCGTTTACCGCGAGGTAGCGGCCCTCGTTGTCTTTGAGAGTGGCCGAATCGGGCAAACTATCCAGGGTCGCTCTTAAATGGCGTTCGCTTTCTCTTAGCGCGAGTTCGCTGTGGCGACGATCTGTTATGTCACGGCCGAAACAATACAGGCGCCTAAGCGGCGGAGGCGAGCAAGTGACACTCATGTCAATCACGCGCAACTCGCCGTCTTTACGTCTGGTCACGCGTTCGATATGCGTTGAGCCCACGCGAAGCAATTGTTCGATGCCCTCGGCGATCTGGGCGAGGGTGCGCCCATATTCGAGTTGAAATAGGTTCATCCGCAGCAGCTCTTCCCGGCTGTATCCTGTCATCCGGCAGGCGGCGTCGTTGACGTCGATCATGCTCCCGTCGACACCCAAGATCCAGAAGCTATCCATCGAGGTACGCAGAACCGCTTCCAGTTGCTCCTCCCGCTCGCGGAGAGCTGTCTCGGCGTGCAGGCGTTGCAATGCCATTTCAACGGTCAGGCGAAGGACGGTCGTGGTGAATGGTTTTGTGAGATAGCCGTAAGGTTGGCTTTCGATCGCTCGTTCGATCAGTTTTGGATCCGGAGCCGCAGTGATCAGGACGGACGGCACTGAGAATTTTTCGCGCAGAAGGCTAGCGGTGGCTAAGCCGTCCATTTTCCCCGCCAATCTGAGGTCGACCAGAGCGAGATCACACGGCTGTTTTCCGGCCGTCTCCACGGCCTCCTCACCGTAGGCGCATGTAGCCACAGGGTGATAGCCGAGTTCCGTTACTTGCCCAGCGATGATCTGGGCCATAAACGGATCGTCTTCGACGATAAGGATGCGGGGTTTCATGTGCGTTCAGAAAAGCTCGATGCCGTCACCGAGATCCTCTTTAGCTGCTGGTGGCTGGGTCGTTGTCGGCGGAAGCGGTATTGGTGAAGCAGATTGGGGTGGAAATTCCTCTGCCGCAGACGGTGGCGCTTCGGGCAATGTTACCGGTGTGACCGAGTCGAACAGGTCGATATCGCCTGCTGACATGCCCGCGAAGGAACCGGTGGCGGGCCTTGCCTGGTTGCCGAGAGCATTGGCGTGGAGCTCGTTCTCTCGCTCCAACGTATATCGGCTTTGATGAGCGGCGAGTTTGCGCTGACCTTCTTTACTCAAGTCTTCCGGAAGGGCAAAGGTTCGGGTGGCTTTCCGCAGTTTCTCACAGATCAGAGCGGCGGGTTCATAACTGGTCTCGATAAGTTCGCCAAAACGCAGGCGGCCGAGGAGTTCGTTCTGAGCCTGATGTACGGAGGTAAATTCGCGTCGTACCGCGCTTGAACGGTCGCCGATTTGAGATCCAAGACCAGCGAGCTGCGCACTCACACGGGCAGCGTTGGTCTCGAGTTCACTCTTTTCACGAGTGACAATGCGCATGAATTCGTCGGCATCATTTTTGATGCCCTGGAGCTTGCCGAGGCATGACTGAAGTTCACCGGTGAGGTCCGCGGTTGCGGCGGCGTTGGCGGCGGAAGCCAGACTGGATTCCTCGGCGAGTTTGTTGAGCGCATTGGCCGCACTCATCCGGGCGGCCGCGATTTGGGCGTTGAGCGAGACGATCTTCACCTCAAACTCATGGGAGGATATTTCGTGGGAGAAAACGCGTACGACCTCGTCGATACGTTCAACCAGCCGGGAGATCTTGGAATTAGCCTTTTCGCTTTGATCGGCAATGAGCGTGAGCTGGTGGATCTCGTGTTTGAATAGTTCTGAGATCCGTGAACGACCGAAAGCAGCTTGCGCGGCTTTCTCCATTTCGGTGAAATTCTCGATCAACTGGCCGCCGATTGCGAGGAGATCGCCAATGCCTTTAGAAACTTCAGCGCCGGCCTTTTCGATGTCGGTGCGTGAAGAGGCGAGATGGGCTTGTTGCACGCAGGCGGCGTGGTGGATAAAGCCAAGTTCGGGTTTGCTGGTTGATTCGCAAGACTGATCGAGACCGCCCAGATGTTTGGAGATGTCCTCGAAACCGGCAGCGACGTGTTCCAGCTGCTGACGGACGATATCTTGATATTGGAGCGAGGTGATGATCTGGAGCGTGATCGGCCCGGTCTGCGCGAAGAGCTCACCGACTTTGCAGCTCAGTTCGGCGCAAGGAATCAGCGAGGTTTTGTAGTCAGCGAGTTCCTGCTGGAGTTTGTCGATGCTTTGCTGAGCACGTCCTTGCAGGCTCTGCTCGAGACCGTGCAGCGCCTCGCGTTCGTGGCGTGCTTCCTCGATGACCTGCTCAATCCGGCCGAAGGCTGCGGCAGTGGTTTTCTCGATCTTGCCGTCGATCTCGGCAATCGCGGCCGCGACGTTTAGGAAAATGGACTGGTTTTCTGGATCAACGCGCGAAGCTTCCATCCGGATGCTCATCGTGATGATGCGCAACAATAGGTTGTTGCGGGTAAAAGTTTCGCGGACACGGCAGGCGTGGGTCAGGGCGAGTTCGACTTGTCCCATCTGTTGCTGTTCGGAAATTGCAATGCCCATGCTCGAGTGCACGAGGTCGACCGAACTTTTGTAAACCGTATAGGCTGTCGCGAGGATGTTCTCCTTGTCGCGTTGGTGGAGGAGATTGTCGAGCGATTCGGCTTGTTCGCGGATGCTGTTGAACCGCGTGCTTAGTTCCGACAGACCGCGAGCGAGCTCGGTGAACTCGGCATCAGTCTCTTTGCCAAAGTCGAGGAGCCCAGCCTGACAGTTGTCGACGTCGGATAGTAACGAGATGGCGTCGAAAGTGGGATCACCGCTGAATTGGCCCGCCTGTCTTGGCCGCAACTTACCAACCAGAACCGAAGCGCGGCGGCCAGCGCAACGCCCGAGCTTGCGAGCTTGCGCCAGCCAGCTCTTAGCTCCGTTAACTGGGTTGGTTGAGGTCAGCATTTGGGGGGTTAAGCGAGCAGTTTGCGAACGGCCTCGAGCAGCGTGCTGGGAACGACTGGTTTCAGGGCAAAGCCCAACGGACCTTCACCGGCAAACTGCCGGATTTTGTCGCCGATGGACTCCGACGTGATGACGAGCAGTGGGATACGGACAAACTCCGGCATGTTGCGTAGCCGGCGGATGAATTCTTCGCCGCTCATCTTAGGCATGATCATGTCGAGCAGGATGAGATCGACCCGTTGTTGGCGGAGTTTTTCAAACGCCTCAGATCCATCGCGAGCATCGAGGCTGCTATAGCCTGCCTGGCGAAGTAAATTCGCGTGATAGAAACGAACACTCGCAAAGTCGTCGACGACGAGCACGGTCTTTGCTGTGGCAGGAGCGGTTGTAGTCTGGGGATTCGTTTGCATGGCAGAGAGTTTGTTTTAACTAGCCCGCTTGACGACGGCTGGCGCGATTTGCGTGAGGGGAAGTACCTGGTCCACACCGCCAAGGCGAATTGCTTCCTTCGGCATGCCGAAAACCACACAACTGGCTTCATCCTGGGCGAAGGTGTGGGCTCCCGTGTCGTGCAATTCTTTCATGCCGTGAGCTCCGTCGTCGCCCATGCCCGTCATGATGACGGCGATGGCATTGTGACCGACGTAGCGCGCGGCTGAGCGGAACAAGACGTCGACGGATGGACGATGCCGACTCACCAGCGGGCCATCACGGATTTCGACATAATAGCGAGCTCCGGTTCGTTTGACCAAAGTATGTTTTCCACCAGGGGCGATCAACGCACAGCCCGGGGAGACGACATCGTTTGGTTCGGCTTCTTTGACGCTGATGCGGCACAGTGAATCGAGCCGTTCTGCGAACGACCGCGTGAAGTTCTCCGGCATATGCTGCACAACGACAATGCCAGGAGCGTTCATTGGCATGTGGGTAAGCAATTCGACCAAAGCTTCAGTTCCTCCCGTCGAGGCGCCGACGACCACGATCTTTTGCGTGGTCTCGAAAGACGGTCGGGAGGCGGCTTTAGCCAGAACGGCGTCGGCGGAAAGTTTTCGCTCCGGTTGGGCGGCCAGGCGATGCGGGTGGATGCGTGCGGCTGCTTTCACGGCATCGCAAAGTGTGATACTCGATTCGAGCAGGAACTCCTGTGTGCCGTGCTTTGGTTTCGCGATTACGTCGACCGCACCAAACTCTAGCGCTTTCAAAGTCGCAGCCGCTCCTTCGGTGGCCAGACTTGAGCAGATGATCACGGGGATCGGGTGCTGTTCCATGATCCTTTGCAGAAAAGTAAGCCCATCCATGCGCGGCATTTCGATGTCGAGGATGATTACGTCTGGCTTCTGGTTTCGCATGAACTCTACGGCTTGGTACGGGTCACACGCGGCGCCCAGGACACTGAGCATGGGATCTGCCGAAAGAATCTCGGCGAGTGTTTGTCGCACCACCGGGGAATCATCGACGATCAAGACTTGAATGGGAGCGCTCACGGTTAGGTCCTTCCTTGGTGTTGGCGGACGAGCGCGAGGCCGCTCCAGTTTTCGAAATAGAGGCGCATGCCGGCGTTGCCGCCGACGCTCTCGCCAGTGATGGCCACGCGGAGGCTTTTCAAGGTGTCGAAGGCCACGCGGGCATTTGCCGAGCCGACCGCAGCGATGTCGTTGGCCAGAGCAAGCGGGCTGCCACCGCCAAAGACCTTGGCCTGAAGGTTGCGTGGGCGGCTACCGAGGGCGAGCATGCGCTGATAGAGTTCGCGGATGGACCA
>Ga0302321_100006249_pt1 | contig 10472 bp, 6 predicted proteins | sample Fen_T0_1_FD_202505 | JGI IMG/M metagenome (GOLD analysis project Ga0302321, IMG submission 202505) | Peat permafrost microbial communities from Stordalen Mire near Abisko, Sweden - Fen_T0_1 | ecosystem: Environmental > Terrestrial > Soil > Wetlands > Permafrost | place: Sweden: Abisko... | reverse complement strand
CTTAACTATATATTACCCCTAACCGCGCCGACCTTTACTGCGTTCTCCGGTCGGACCCAACGCCACAATCCATAAACGGCGTATACTCCGGCACCACCCTCTTCATGGCCTGCTTGATCGCCTTTTGATCGCCATCGATAACCACCGTCCTAAGTTCCGCCAGCCAGCTCGAAACATCCCCTGGTGCTGATTCATTTTTGAGTTTGAAAATACGAATGTGCTCCGTCGGCGCATGACATTCTTCGGTGTGGCGGAGCTCCTCGTAAAGTTTTTCGCCGGGACGCAGACCAGTGATTTTGATTTCGATATCGATGTCGGGTTTGTAGCCGCTCAGCTCGATCATCTGCCGCGCCATATCGATGATCTTCACCGGCTGGCTCATATCGAGGACGAAGATTTCGCCACCCTTGCCGAGCGTAGCGGTCTGTAAGACCAGTCCTACAGCCTCCGGAATCGTCATGAAATAGCGTGTCATCTCCGCATGTGTGACCGTCACCGGACCGCCTTGCGCAATCTGTCGTTTGAAGGTCGGTATCACACTGCCGCTCGAGCCAAGGACATTGCCAAACCGAACTGCCATAAAGGTACATTTATTCCCCGACGTACGCTGCTGAGCTTGCAGTGCTTTTTCCGCGAGTCGCTTGCTGCATCCCATCACGCTCGTGGGATTCACCGCCTTGTCGGTGGAAATAAAGACAAAACGATCAACATCGAATTCGCTGGCGAGCCGTGTGAGATTTGCCGTCGCCAGCGTGTTGTTCTTCAGAGCTTCCGCCGGTTGACGCTCCATCAACGGCACGTGTTTATGCGCGGCGGCATGGAAGACGATCTCTGGTCGGTGATGCGAAAAGACCGTACGAATCGCATTCTCGTCCACAATGTCAGCGATCAACGGGAGAATACGCCGACCGCGCTCGGTGCCGATCAACTCCTGTTCGATTTCAAAAAGCACGCTCTCAGTCTGATCAACCAAAATGAGCTGCTTCGGTTCATGCGAAAGAATCTGCCGGCACAACTCACTGCCGATACTACCGCCAGCACCAGTCACAAGCACCACCCGGCCACGCAACATGTCGGCGATGCCAACCGAGTTGAGATCGACCTGATCCCGACCAAGCAAGTCCTCGATCGCCACTGGACGCGAACGATCCACCTTTACCTGCCCCGTAGCCAGTTGCGTCAACGACGGTACGATCTGCGTCGTCGCACCGATTTTCCGCCCGAGTTCGACAATTTCCTTCACCAATCTCGGTGGTGGAGCAGACATCGCTATGACGAGTTCGTTTACCCGTGTAGCGGTGGCGTACTGGTACAGTTTTTCGAGTGGCCCGTAAACAGGCAGCCCGTGGACGCTGCGTCCGATTTTCGTAGGATCTTCGTCAAGGAAGAAGACTGGACGGAGCCCGCTTCCGTTTCGCGAGAGAAGATCCTTGGCCAGCGCCTCACCGACGTCACCCGCTCCGATGATTGCCACCCGCCGCTCTTCCACCCCGACGGCCACCTGCCCGGCTTCCGACCAGTTTCTAACCACCCGCAGAGACAAGCGAAACGCAGAAAGCAGGGAAACACTAAGAACGAAATCCATCAAGATCACACCACGGGGAGGTGCAGCTGTCTCTACCGCACCAAACCACAGGACCAACATGAGTCCCGACACCGCGCTCATTGAGCAAACCACACCACCAAAATCAGCCAGGGCAAAATAGCTCAAAACACTCCGAAACTGCCCAAAAGAATGCAGCAGGATCAGTTTGCAAACAACGACTGCGACGATCAACAAACCGCACTGCCGCCTCATTTCATCCGGAAGGGCGAAATCCCAACGCAACTGATAAGCGAGGTAAAATGCCAGCGACAGGATGAGCGCATATACCAGGAGGAGCGAGCTTGAGCGTGTGACACGTCGCTTGCCAACATAGCGGTCAAACAATTCAAGCAACGGGCGCGTTCCACTCGCAACACGCTCACGCACCTGATCGCCAAAGAGAGCGGGAAGCGGCGATGCTGATCGACCTATAGTAGTAGACATGGGCCTTATGGAAAACGCTCGGAGAAAACGTGGCACACGACTTCGTCGACACTCTTCAAACAACCAACGCACCTCGGTAAAAGGATAACCCGGGAAAACATCTGTCGCTTGATGATCTTCATCGCACAGCCATTTGGCTCTTTTTGTTTGTTTTTGTTTGGCTCTTCGCCTCAGGCCGAACCTCTATAAACGGCGTGTACTCTGGCACGAGCCGGGTCATGACCTGCTTGATCAACTGCTGATCGCCGCACGTCGCCACGGCACGCAGTTCATTCAACCAGAGTTCGGCCTTCTCCGTTCCAGAATCGCTCTTGAGCTGAAAGACCCGCGGATGCTCCGTCGGCGCGTGCGTCTCGTCAGTGTGGCTAAGCTCCTCAAAAAGTTTTTCGCCCGGACGCAGCCCTGTGATTTTGATCTTAATATCGATGTCGGCTTTGTAGCCGCTCAACTCGATCATCTGCCGCGCCATATCGAGAATTTTCACGGGTTGCCCCATATCGAGGACGAAGATTTCGCCTCCTTGCCCGATTGTGGCTGTCTGCAAGACCAACCCCACAGCCTCTGTAATCGTCATGAAGTAGCGAGTCATGTCCGGATGGGTTACGGTCACAGGACCACCTTGAGCGATCTGTCGTTTGAAGGTCGGGATGACGCTGCCACTCGAACCGAGAACATTGCCAAACCTAACAGCCATGAACGCCGTATGGTTGTCCATCGCGTGCTGACAAGCTTGTAGCGATTTTTCCGCTAACCGTTTACTACAGCCCATCACACTCGTGGGGTTGATAGCTTTGTCGGTGGAAACGAAGATGAAGCGCTCGACCTTGTATTCGCTGGCCAAGCGGCTGAGGTCGGCGGTCGCGAGTGTATTGTTGATTATAGCCTCGCGGGGCTGCCGTTCCATCGAAGGTACGTGCTTGTGTGCGGCCGCATGGAAAATGATCGCAGGGCGGCACCGTTCAAACACCGCACGGATTGCCAGCTCATCCGTCACGTCAGCAATCAGGGGCAAAATGCGCCCACCAAACTCAGTCCCGATCAGTTCCTGCTCGATCTCGAAAAGGACAAATTCCGTTCGTTCCACCATAACCAACTGCTTGGGTTGGTAGGCCAAAATCTGTCGGCAGAGTTCGCCGCCGATACTACCGCCCGCACCGGTGACTAACACCACTCGATCCCGCAGTAGATGGGCGATGCCAACAGAATCTAGATTCACTGGTTCACGCCTCAGCAAGTCCTCAATGGTCACTGGACGCGTCCGATCAACCTTCGCCTCGCCTGAAGAAAGTTGCTTAAACATCGGAATAATTTGCGTCGTTGCCCCGATCTGACGACCAAGCCCGACGATCTCTTTCAACCGCTGCGGTGTCACTCCTGCCTGGGTCACGACTAGTTCGTTCACCCGAAACCGAGCCGCCAGTTTCACTAGTTTATCGAGCGGACCGTAAATCGGCAGCCCGTGAATATTGCGCCCGATTTTTTTTGGGTCATCATCGATAAAGAAAACGGGCTGCAGTCCGCAACCACGCCGTTGGAGTAAATTCTTCGCAAACTCCTGGCCAACGTCACCGGCGCCAATAATGCCCACTTGCCGCTCTACCAGCCCCGGCCGCATCTCGCCGGAAACACTCCACATCCGCATGATCCGCAAGGACAGTCGAAAAGCCGAAATCAGCGCCACGCTCAAAACGAAATCCATCAAAATAACACCGCGCGGCGGTGCTGCCGAAACTTTTGACGCATACCACAAACCCATCATCATACCGGATACTGTCCCCATCGACAAAACCACGCCACCAAAGTCTGTCAGGCCATAATAACTCAAAATACTCCGGAATTGCCCAAACGAACGCAGCAGGATCAGTTTGCAGACCACGATAGGGATTATCAAGGTGAGCCACTGTTTCTGAAAAAGATCCGGGATTTCGAAATCCCAGCGCATGGCATAGGAAAGATAAAACACCGAGCTCAATTCGAGCGCGTAGATCAGCAGCACCGTGACAAAGCGTGCAACCGGGGACTCGCCAATATGGACATCACTCCACGCGAGCGCGCGTCGCGCCCCGGCCATCAATTTCTCGCGCAACGATAGCGCTAGTCCCGTCAAAAGCGACGGGGCTGCAACGGTTGCAGTAGACGTCGACTCAGTATTCGTTTTCCGACGACGAGGTTGGTTTGGAAAGACGCCTCGGACAACATCGATTACCCGCAAACAATCATCCTCGGTCATAGACGAACCAGAAGGAAGACATAATCCTCGGGCGAATAGCTTTTCTGAAACTGCCCCACCAATCATTTCACAACCGGCAAAAACAGGCTGGAGATGCAACGGCTTCCAGACCAATCGACCTTCAATGTTTTCCGCCTCCAGCGCTTTTCGTACTTTCTCGCTATCGAACCCAGCAATCGCCGGATCAATCGTCAAACAGGTGAGCCAGCGGTTGCTGCGCGAAAGCGGCGCCTCGGGCATGAATTCCAAGCCAGGCAGGTCTTTCAATCCCTCAAAGTATCGGGTGAAGATCTGCCTGCGTGCATCGACTCGTTCACCAATCACCTGCAACTGGGCTCGTCCAATTCCTGCGAGGACATTGCTCATTCGGTAGTTAAAGCCCAGCTGCGAGTGTTGATAATGCTGCGCGGCATCGCGGGCCTGAGTCGCTAGAAATTTAGCCTTGTTTATAAGTTCGGCATCGTCCGAGACGAGCATCCCACCACCCGACGTGGTAATGATTTTATTCCCGTTGAAGGAAAAGATTCCAGTCCGGCCGAAAGAACCAGCAGCACGCCCGGCAAAGGTCGCACCCAGCGCTTCCGCCGAGTCCTCGATCAGCGGCACATCATAACGGTTGCAGGCCGCAGCAATCCTTACGAGATCAGCGCACTGCCCATACAGATCGACCGCAATGACAGCGCGAGGCAGGCGCCCGACCTTCGCCCGTGCAGCCAGCCAGTTTTCCAACAAAACCGGGTCCATGTTCCAAGTCGCCTCATCAGAATCGATGAAAACCGGGTGCGCTTTTTCATAAGCGATCGGATTCGCAGATGCTGCAAAAGTAAACGTCGAGCAGACAACCTCATCACCAGGTTGCACACCAAGCACCCGAAGCGAAAGATGAATGGCCGCCGTGCCCGAAGAAACCGCCGCCGCATGACGGAAGCCGAAGCGGGCGGCGAACTCACGCTCGAATGCGTCAACATGAGGCCCAACCGGAGCAATGAAGTTCGTGCGAAACGCCTCTTCAATAAAAGCCAGCTCAACCGCCCCCATATGCGGGGGAGAAAGGAAAATCCGGGACTTCACAGGTATGGGCGAGGTCATGGTTTTCATAAATTATGTTTGTCGCTCGCTCGTTGTTGCTTGAGGCCAAGCCCACCCAAACCACGCATTACCGCCATGAAACCTGGATCGCTCCATAATTTCTCCGATGACTCGCTGCTGGCTACACGGATGAAATATTGTTCTTGGCTGCCAAGAAGAGCCTGTCGGACCGCGTCTTTACACCAGCGAAACGGATCAGGGATGGAGTTGAAACGCTCGCCATAATCGTAGATGCGCCCTTTCACGAGATGCCAGAAAAGGACGTAGATGGTTTTACCTCCGTTTGGTGGTTCGAATAACCGCCATTCTGCTGGTTGAAGTACGTCGCCATCCACGACCAAAGATTGGTGGAACTTCATGTCGAGGCAGCGCCACCCGTTTTCAGTCCAGCAACGATCAGGCGTGTGGCTGGCCACTAACTGTGTCGGCATCTTACCCGCCCCCCAAAAGGCGACGTACACGGTAAAGAACATGCCATCACGGCGGTATTCCCGATACACCACCTCGTCATAGTTGAGCGTTTTTTCGGCCACCTTGGAGACGAACTCGTTGGCCCCCAAAGGCAAATCCCGGCCACCCCAGCCGGGAATGGAAAGCGGTACAAATTTGGTGAGATGCGTGGCACGTGGGTGGGATGCTTCGTGAAAAACATCCATGCCCTGCAAGGCCACCGCAGCGACCAAGACAAGGCCAGGTAGAACCAGCGACCACCGCCATTTTAAATTTCCCATCAACTCCTTCATTTGCGACCTCCGGAAGAGCGGTAATTCGACACGCGAACATCAGAGTCAATATCGCCACAACCAGATGACACCGCCTCGGTGACCGGCGAAAAAATCTGCGCTAGGAATTGAGAGAGGACACGCACGGTCCGACGGTTATGCGTGTCGATCCTGACTGTCCAGAAGCCGAACGTTACATTCTCGCAACTGTGGTGTCAGCCCGGTTACGCCGAGTTTTCACCAATCAATTCGCTCAATTCATACAGTGAATTTATCACCTTTTTCGCCTTATGATCAGGCGTGGCCATTTCCCCAGCGCCTCGTGCATATTCACCGCCTTCGCGCGAGATTCTAACCGTCAACCACCCAAGTCCATTCGGCGCCAAAAAATCTTTCGCAGGATTATCACCAACGTAGATGCACTCTTCACCAGTTACACCAAGCCGTTCCATCGTCAGCCGAAACGCAACTGGACTTGGTTTCCAGTTATGCCGGCCCAAATCGTCGGTGTAGACAATACAATCGAACGCTCCGCCAATTTCGAGTGCAGCGACTTTGTTACGTTGCGTTTCCGCATATCCGTCTGTGATGAGACCAAGTTTAAGCTTTCCACAAAACCGTTCGATCGCCCACTCCGCATCGGCAAATAACGTGAGCTGCGGTTTGTGTCCTCTGTAGATTTCAACTAGTTCTGGTACCAGCCCAGCCAGATCGCTCAGCCCTAAATTGCCCAAGGTTTTATCAAAGATATGCCCTCGCACTCCTGCTAAAAATAGGCTCGTTGCTTCCAGACTAAAGCCCGTGATTCCGCGCTTCTGCTGCAACCATAGATCCACTGCGGTAAAACCGCTCAAGACAAACTCACGCTCAGCGTAAAGCGTGTCATCGAGGTCAAAGACAAGAACGGTCCGCTTCATTTTCCAGCAGCCTCCACAAAAACCGCAGCGTCGTAGCGCAACATCGTCAGTCCCTCCCGCCAGTCATCGTGTGCTGAGCATGGAAGCCCCGCAACCTGTTCAAGTAGCCAACGGGAAAACCGGGCGCCCGACCGGTGAGCGAGAGGATAGCCACCGCCAAATCGTGCATTGATTTCGAACACCACACCGCGTCCGTCTGCCGTGATAATCGATTGAAAACAGAGTGCTCCCCGCGCACCCGGCAGCGCACTCGCAAGTCGCGCCGCAAAATCCGCGAGCAGCGGCTGCCGCACCGTTATCCCCTTGCTCACTTCACCCGCGCGGGTTTCACAACGCTGGTGAGGAACCGCCGCACGACAACGACCAGAGTCATCGAAGAAAATGTTTACTGTATATTCCCGCCCCAGCCATTTTTCCTGTGCAATATATCGCGTCAGATCCAGCTGCGGATCTCTGACATCATCGATACTTGCGGCTTCTCGCAGACCGATCGAACTGCTTCCATCGATCCTTTTTAGGATCACGGGAAATCGAAGTAGACTCAGGTCTTTGAGCAGTGCGGTCGCCAAAACCGATCGCGGCGAGGAAATCCCATGTCGCTCAAGGAAGACCGCTGTACTTAGTTTGTCCCGAGCCATCGCCACCGTTTCGAAATCGGAAACTGCCACGCGTGTACCAATCGCCTCAAACTTGTGCCGAGCCTCCGCCAGTGGCAGCAACTCCGTGTCGATCGTCGGAATGATGAGGTCAACGCGCTCCTCTGTACAAATCTCCAACAAACGGGAAATAAATGTCGCATCCAAACAGCGAGGCACCGCGAACGAGTGATCTGCGGCCTGACAGGCCGAACTCATCGCTGGATCACAATCAATCGCCAGAACGCGTAAGGCCAAACCGAGTTCGCGCGCGTCTTCGCGAAAACAATTGAGCAGCTCAACCCGCCGACCAGCGGAAGAGAAGAGAACCGTCAGGTGTGACTTCATAAAAATATATTCATTTCTGCAACCAACGCATCAAATCGGGTTTCACGGTGCACCTATACCACCGATCAAGCTAAAAGAACTAACTTCAAACCAGTCGCCTTGACTCTGGCGGGACGCACCCACTCCAAACCCCACCCACGCAGCGCCCTCAGGCACAGCGTCGACTAGTGCCACAGTCCGCCATGCCAATGTTTCTCCCTTCGGCAGCGATTGCATGCGATGCGCCCCGATGACCTTCCCGGCAGTCGAAAGGAAAGTGAGAAACAAAGCCGAGTCATTTCCGGGACTCGAACGCCCACGTAATTGCGCCCGAGCCACGTAGACGAAACCAGGCTTTGCCGGTAGCCACTGGTATACCTGGGTATCCCATGCGCCTTCTATTCGCAAAGCCTGCAAGCCAGAGGATAAATTATCTTCAACCAACAATACCTTTCCCGTTTCCGTTGGCATCGCCTGCACTTCCCAACTCGCTGGCAGCAATCCTGAATTTGGATACAAGAATCGCGGTTCTTGAACATTTCTCGCGATTCGCTCGAACCCTCCGTTGATGGCCAACTCCGGCCACTGCTTCAGATCCCCCGAGGCAAATGCTTCAGCCAAATTCCGCCAAGGCGGGTACATCAACGAACCTGCACGAGTAAGTATCCGCCTTGGCGATGACGAATCACGTCGTCCCGCCAACCAGAGCAACCGTGGGACCGGATCGTTGCGTATAAAGTACTCAAGTTCGCTCGACGCATTTGTAGAGTCGTCGCTTGTTTCCGCATAGATTTTTTCGAGGCAAGTACGCCGCTCAACCAGGGTTCGAATCAACGCTGCTAGCGCTGCCTCACCTGGCCAATCTTGAGCGTTCCCCTCGCCCACAATCGCAGTCATATCGCGGCGTACCGCATCGAATGCCACATAGGCTTCGGTCAACGCAAACGCCCGAGAAGTTCGGGCCACGCGCTGCGTCACGGCGCGGTCGTCTTTCGCCGCTACCTTCGCGGTGTCGAGCATTCCGCGCAATTTGCGGCAGACCTCGGGCGGAAACAGTAATGCCTGATCCTCTTGTTTGTAGTACTTGAGCCAATACGGACTGCCCGTCTGCGTCATCCACTGCTTATCGCAGCAGTCGTAGAACTGCCGCATCGGCTCCGCAGCCGAACCATAGTATCCATGGAAGAAATCATCGGCTAGCTCATCGAAAGTCCGCTCCGGATTCCACATCAACTGCGCGAGCATCCAGACCTTAAATTCATCAAAGCCCCAACGCGGCCCAGCTTCCGCCATGTACCCCCGAGCACCACATCGCCAGCCCGCCTGCACCGCTTCAGCCAGCGCGCGGCACGGTACACGCGGCACAAGAAAATTTCGCCCCTCGGCATACTCCCAGAGGCCAAATGCTCTAACCCCCGACCTGCCCCAACGCGACATCAGCGCAAAGTCCACCGCGCGAAACTCTCGGTCGTAATATTGAGAGCGGTCCGTTGTGACATAAGGCACAACCCGGGAATGCACTGGAAACGGCGGCGGATTCTCGCACCAAAAATATGCCAGACAACCAAGGTAGCTATCAGGATTCGTCCTGCTAAGCGACTCCGCCGTCCGGTTCATAAAGGTAAACACCAGCGGTGAATAATCAGGCAGGCTGCGGAAATATCGTAACGGTTCAACCAGAGCCCGCGTTGCTTCACTCTGATCAAAACGAACCGTGTCGTTTATGCCTAAGGAATAACTGAGCTGGAGTGGATTATGGGCGAAGGCAGTCGCGGCTTCACGCGCTGCATATTCCGAAACTTCTGGCAGCGCTAAATTTGGCTGCCAATCGTCTTTGCCAATCGATTCTGGCTTTACGCGCTGGCCTTTCAACAACGGGCACCAAGCCGGATTCGCTGACAAAGCTTCGTGAGAAAAAACATTGCCCAAGGCATGACTGAACTCCAATCGACCATGCAAACCGTTGCATCTGGCCCATTCCTTTTCTTCGGGAGCATTCAATCCCGAGATCTCGCGCGAAAGATAAGCAGGTTGGCGCACCTCGTTCATTTCTGGCAGTGACCATTCCAGCCGCCGAGGTACCACCTCGCCTAGCGCTCCGGGTGCGTACCAGCGTATTCCGCCGTAAGTTTGCAGCAGCCATGCCACCGCAAAACGTGACGCCTCCGGTGTCGCACCCTCAATGAATACGCTGCCCTTTTCAGAACGGAGGCAGAACCCGTCTGGGCCGACCTCATCTTTACCGATAGCAAGAAGATCGTTAGCAATCTTCAATCTGGCTGATTGTCGAACCGAGTGAGTGCGGCCGATGTAGAATCCTGCGGTGCCTGCGGATTCCTCTGTCAGTACCGGCCAACTGAGGCCCGACATCAGCCCAAGCCCGCGAGCCAACTCATGCGCCGCTGCACGTTCATCCGGTGCGGCATCAGCCGCGATCACGACTGGCAGCATGACCTTCCCATCGCGAAAAACCAGCACGGCGGCCATGCTGCTCAATCCGGCAACCATCGCGGACATGGAGAC
>Ga0302321_100006246_pt1 | contig 10479 bp, 12 predicted proteins | sample Fen_T0_1_FD_202505 | JGI IMG/M metagenome (GOLD analysis project Ga0302321, IMG submission 202505) | Peat permafrost microbial communities from Stordalen Mire near Abisko, Sweden - Fen_T0_1 | ecosystem: Environmental > Terrestrial > Soil > Wetlands > Permafrost | place: Sweden: Abisko... | reverse complement strand
CCAGGTAGATATCGAACTATTTTTTGATCACCGGCTTCATTCCCACTGCGGGTAAGTGTGTCAACGCAGAAATTGGATAACGAATACCGGCGATGAAATCATCAATGCACTTGAGCACCATGGGACTGCGAAGCTGACATTGCTTTTCTGCCATCTCATCGCGCGTTAACCACAGTGTACGTTTAATGCCATGATCCAATGGACGATCCGGATCGTGATCAGTCACTTTGCCGCAAAAGGTGACACGCAGAAAACTCACGTTACGTTCGGGATGTTGCCACAGATAAATGCCCGTCAACGAATCGGGTACGAATGTCCATGCAGTCTCTTCCAGTGTTTCGCGGATCACGGCGGTGGTAAAGCTTTCATTTACTTCCAAGTGACCAGCAGGCTGATTGATGACCAATCGATTGCCGACGTGTTCTTCCACCATCAGGAAGCGGCCATCGTTCTCGACAATGGCCGCGACGGTTACATCAGGTTTCCAAGTCATTCGATCAAATCTTCCGTGCGAGTTCGGCAGCAAGGCCAATGTAGTTGGCGGGGGTGAGTTTCAGTAATGCCTGTTTGGCATCGTCCGGAATGGAAAGTTTCAAGATAAAGTCCTTTGCTTTGGCGGCATCCAGTCGTTGACCGCGGCTCAATTCTTTTAATTGCTCGTAGGCGTTCTCAACACCGTAACGACGCATCACTGTTTGAATGGGCTCGGCCAACAATTCCCAATTTTCATCCAGGTCTTCCAGCATGCGCGAGGCATTGATATCAATGCGATCCAAGCCACGATTGATGGACTTCCACGCAAGCACCGTATGGGCAATCCCGACGCCGACATTGCGCATCACGGTGGAATCAGTGAGATCTCGCTGCCAGCGGGAAATGGGAAGTTTGTCGGCAAGAAAGCGCAGCAAGGCATTGGCTAGGCTCAAGTTTCCTTCGCCATTTTCGAAGTCGATGGGATTCACTTTGTGTGGCATGGTGGAGGAGCCGGTTTCGCCTGCGACCACCTTTTGCTTGAAGTAGCCGAGTGAAATATAACCCCATGTATCACGGCAAAAATCGATGAGCACCGTGTTCAGTCCGGCCAACGCATCGAAATATTCAGCATTCCAGTCGTGTGGTTCAATCTGAGTGGTGTAGGGATTCCACACTAAATTCAGTGATTCAACAAAGTGTTGGCTCAATTTTGCCCAATCCACTTGAGGGTAAGCCACCACATGTGCGTTGAAATTGCCCACGGCGCCATTGATCTTGCCGCGAATGCTGACTTTCGCCAGACGCGCTGCTTGTACCTGCAGTCGATACACCACATTCGCTAATTCCTTGCCTAATGTGCTGGGTGTGGCGGGTTGACCATGCGTGCGGCACATCACGGGTTGCTCAGCATATTGATGAGCTAAGTCTCTTAAGCGATTGATCAGTTTGGTAATAGCAGGCGTCAGCACCTCATCCCGTGCGTCCTTCAGCATCAAGGCATAGCTCAGATTATTGATGTCTTCCGAGGTGCAGGCAAAGTGTACAAACTCGCGTCGCGACTTGGCTTCGGGGAATGCATCGAGTTTGGACTTGACCAAGTATTCCACGGCTTTCACATCGTGATTGGTAATGCGTTCGTACTCTTTTACCTTCGCGGCGTCTTCCACACTGATACCGGCGGCGAGCTCATCCAGAACCTTGGTGACGGCTGGAGACAAGCCTTGCAGCTCCTTGATAGCAGGCTCTTTGGCCAATCTCTTGAACCACAGGGCTTCAACTTTTACGCGTTGACGAATCAGGCCGTACTCGCTGAACAGATCGCGCAGCTCGCGAGTCTTGTCGGCATAGCGCCCATCCAGTGGGGAAATGGCAGTTAGGGAAGTCAGCGTCATTCTTCGGATTCCAGTTTAAACTGCTGGCATGATACCGCATGTCGCCACCCGGCAATACAGCCGCGCTAGGTGTACAAGCAAACTGAAATTTTCAACATCATGCCTGTTTCTGCTCACAAACTAGATGCTGCCCACCTGTTACAACAGCTGCAACGCTGTTTGCGCGATACGCAACCGCCCGATGAAAACACGGTGCCGTTGGTCGCTGGTATCGATATGGATCAGCAAGCACAAGTGTCGGCGTTCATGCCTGCCACACGTACGCCTGCTGCGGTGCTGGTACCGATTGTTCAGCACGAATCAGAATTGACAGTATTGTTTACGGAAAGAGCATCGCATTTAAAGCATCACGCGGGACAGATCAGTTTTCCCGGGGGGCGAATCGAGTCACGTGATGGCAGTGCTTTGCACGCAGCATTGCGTGAAACGGAGGAAGAAATTGGGCTGTCGCGACAATATGTAGAAGTGCTGGGATATTTACCGCCGCATTTGATCTTCACCGGGTTTTGCGTCACGCCCGTGGTGGCATTGGTGCAACCGGGATTTGATTTACAAATCGACATGGGCGAAGTGGCGGAAGTGTTTGAAGTGCCGCTGCGTTACTTGATTGATCCATCGCATCATCAGGCGCGCGACAAACAGATCGGAGAAATCGCCGTACGCGTTTATGATTTGCCCTATGGCGAGCGCCGCATCTGGGGCGCAACGGCAGGTATATTGATGAATCTTTATCGCATTTTGAATGAGCATGAGTAATAGCCTGCAACGTCTTTTAAGCATCATGGCAACATTGCGCGATCCGAAACGAGGTTGCCCGTGGGACAAGGAACAATCGTTCGCTACCATTGCGCCGTATACCATTGAAGAAGCCTATGAAGTGGCAGATGCGATTGCTCGCAATAATATGCCGGCACTAAAAGACGAGTTGGGTGACCTACTGTTTCAGGTGGTGTTTCATTCGCAGATGGCGGCGGAGCAGGGTGCCTTCAATTTTGATGACGTAGCCAATGCCATATGCGACAAGATGGAACGACGTCATCCACACGTTTGGTAATGAACACATTGCAAGTGCTGCAGAACAAACCATTGCATGGGAAGAACATAAACGTCGTGAACGAGCTGGCCAGTCGGAATCGCAAAGTGTTCTCGACAATATTCCGCTTGCGTTACCGGCGTTGACGCGCGCCGAGAAGTTGGGCAAACGGGCTGCAACAATTGGTTTCGAGTGGCCCGATGTCAATGGTGCGCTTGACAAGATGGCGGAAGAACTGAAAGAAGTGCAACAGGCCATCAGCAACAATGCATCGCAAGCGGAATTAACCGACGAGCTTGGCGATGTGATGTTTTGCGTAGTGAATGTGTGTCGTCATTTGCGCATAGATCCTGAAGCAGCGTTGAGATCGGTCAACCAAAAATTTGAACGTCGCTTTCGTCATGTTGAGTTGCGAATGAGAGAGCACGGGCAAGTGCCAACCCAAACTTCTCTCGAAGTAATGGATGGGTATTGGGATGAAGCCAAGCGCATGGAAAAATCATAAAACTTGAATGAGACGAGTATCTATGCCACATCTATTTAGAACTGTCGCGTTGATCTCATTGACGTTCTGCGCGTCGATGACGCATTCAGCACAGGCACCGGAGCAAGCGAGTGAAAAACCATCATTGGATGATCGCAATGCCGTCGGTGCATTTGTTCAGGATTTTTATGATTGGTATGCGCCGATAGCCTATCGGCAAAAAAATTCCTTGCCATGGGAAACGGCAATTGCGTTGAAGTCAAGCTTGTTTTCAACCAAACTCAATGTGTTATTGAATATTGATAAACATACAGGCGCGAAGTTGGATGGCACCTATGTCAGCCTCGATGTAGATCCGTTTTTAAATACAGACAACCCTTGCGAACGGTACATCGTCGGCGATGTAATTGAATATGACAAAAGTTTTCGAGTGGGTGTGCAAGCAATTTGCCATGGCAAGCTGCGACAAAAAAATTCATTACAAGCAGAAGTCATCAAAAAGAAAGATCACTGGCAGTTCGTCAATTTTCACTATCCTGAAGGCAACGATGTGTTTGCCGTGCTCAAGGATTTGCGCAAGCATCGCGGTAACGATCTGGAATGATTTAGCGGCTTACGGCGCGACTTGTTTCCATGTTCTTGCGTTCGCATCCTTGTTGATTCATTAATTGCGATAATGCCAAACAGGCATTCACAGAGGATAACTTGTCCGTGGCGCTGGTTTCGGTACTTTGCATCAGCAGTTGGTGCACTTGCTCGCCGTTCAACTTGCTGCCATGCGGTGTTGCCAGTATTAACGCAACCGTACCACTCACTTCCGCGGTGGCAATGGAACTGCCTGAACTAAAATCATAGCGACCGCCGGGTAAGAGCGTTAATACATCACGCCCTGGTGCAGTGATGGTGTTAACGTGTTTTTCAGATGGCTGCTCCATGGCGCTGACTGCGATCACATCGGGAATAATTGCGGGGAACCCTGCATGCCCATCCGAATCCATAGCGCCGACAACAATAATGCCAGATTTTTGTGCCCGTTTTACGAGCGCCGACAACAGGATATCATCGGGTCCCACCACACTTAGATTGATGATGTTGACATGAAGTTCAATGGCACTCGCCAGTGCCTGAGCAAGCGTGAAGGAGTTGCATCGAGCCTCGTCACGATCTGCATACAGTTGCCAGCATGCTTTAAGCGCGACAAGATTGGCTCCGGGCGCGACGCCGGTAATGCCTGCATGATTGCTTAAGTTTGCAGCCATTACGCCGGCGACCTCAGTTCCGTGACGATCCATCTCAAATAGCGAAGGATCACCGTTGACGAAATTCCGCATGGTACGAATGCGGCCCTTTAGATCTGGATGCGCGATATCCATACCCGTGTCAATGACGGCAATATTGATTCCCTGACCTTGTGACCATTGATGTGCCCCAATCACTTCCATACGCTCCATGCTGTGTTGTAATGCTGCATAGTTATCGGTGTGTTGAACGTCCCGTATTGAATGGTCAGCGGCTGGAGCGGTATTGGTCATGAACGAATTGAGTTGTTGTGCCAGCATGACGCGTGGGTCGTGCTGCAGCTTTTCAATAATTTCATTGGTAGGTGCGTTGTTCACTGGCTTGAAGACCACGCACTGCATGCTCAGTACCTGGATTGGCCAGCTCTGGACTGACTGCAACTGATAATCTCGGGCGATATCTCGAAGCAGTTTTCGTGCGCGTGCAGACTGCAAATAGGCGTTGCCTGCATCATAGCCGCGAGCCGTCGAGCCGACATGAATTGATCCGGAATGGGTATCGTTTTGAACTGCAATGACCAGAAATTGATCGGGGTGTTCGAGTACCGTTGCGTCATTGCGCGGTGTCGGAGTGCTACTGCAACCTGAAATGCTTAATGCAAACAGCAGCGCAAGTACGCAATACTTATTCATGCGAAACTTCAGCAAATCGAATACGTGGGTCATTGCGCAGCGCATGCGCAACGGCGCGCACATCAAAATCAACCGCTCGACCCACAGGACTTAAGGAATAAACACCCGTGGCCGTTGGGCCCGATGCCACCTGCAAGTTGGAGCGAAACAGAATGTCCTTGAGATCAGCAAGCCGAATGGCATCATCAAATACCACATGAATGATGGGTTGATCAGATTGAGCCGTGGTAGTGACGGTATGATAAGTATTTGTGGCGGATGATGACACGGAGGCTGCGTCATGCGGCAGAACAATGATTGCTGCTAATACGGCAATGGCTGCCGATTGAGTTGTCAGCATCAGCGGCATCCAGTGTGAGCGCAACCAGGTCAAGATTATTTGCACGCTGGATTCGGTGGATTGATTGATGACAACCTGCGCAGTCCGCGGCGTGTTCTCACTTGGAAATTCGTCAGCAACAATCCGATCCCATAATTTATTGAATGAAGGTTGGGGCGCAATTTCCACTTTGCTGGATGTATTGATCGCAGTATGAATTTTTTCCTGCATCGCCAATTCTGTCGCACATTTCTGGCACTTTTCCAGATGCACCGTAACACGTGCAGTGTCTTTCACAGACAGACGCCCATTGATATACCAGGGCAAGATTTCAATCACATGGTCACTCATGACAACTCATTCTCCAGCCAATTGCGGCAAGATGTCGCGCAGTTTACGGCGCGCGTGAAACAAACGTGTTTTGACGGTATTCACGGGGCATTCCATGATTTCAGCAATTTCTTCACAGGAGTGACCCATATCGTACGCCAGCTCCAGCACCAGACGTTGCTCCAGTGGTAATTGATCCAAACCCAGCATAATCCACTGGATGTTTTCCTCATCAATGTGAATATCCGGTGCAATCAGCATGGAATCTTCAACTTCAACAGAGTTGTATTCGCTCACGGGATATTGCTTACGCAGTGCCTTCAAGGTTCGACGATAAGCAATGCCCATAATCCAGGTGGACACTTGCGATTCGTTGCGAAAGCTTGCAGCTTGTTTCCACACCACCCAAAGCGTGTCGTTAATGACTTCTTCAATCAATTCGTGTTTGCGTGTCAGGCGCAGTAAGAATCGTGATAGTCGTCGGTGATAGGCAAGATACAAGTCGCGAAACGCATCGCGATCATGTGCCATTACCCGCGTCAGCAATTTCTGATCAGCCGTATTCCGGGCAGTAAGTATGGTCGTTTTATCTTCCATCTAAGCGTGCTTCTTCAAAGGAGTTGACCCGAAAATTAACCCATGTCGGTCAGTACCTATTCCCGGTTTGCGGGTTCAATCAGCCGTCAAAATTGCCATTGCACGGCGACAACCCACGGTGTGCCAGCGTTCCACTGATTAAAGATCCGGTGTTCCTTACTCTGCACCCAGAAATAGTTAAGTTCCAGCTGAATAGAGCCAAATTGCCGAGTAATTCCGGCACTGCCGTAGGCATAGCGTCCTTGGTGCAGTTCCAACGGAAGGTACAATCCGGCGCCGATCTGGGCGTCTAATTTCCATGGCAATGGAGCATGGTATCCGCCTTCTATGGTCAGCGTTTGCTGGTTTTCGTAATAGCGATAACCGGAATACTGATACAGGTTGGTATTTGGCGACCAGGCAACACGGGCGAATATCGTATCTGCCCATTGAGTGGAGAGACTGAGTTCATCATAGTTGTACGACACGGATCGCGGATCATTCAGATATTGATAGTGTGTGCCGGTAATATTCAGATTCCAGTCCTGATTGATGGTCCATTGATGACCAACATATGGATTGATCTCCGTAGAATGCGTTGATGGCAATAAGTGAAGCGTTGATGCCCATGCACCAACAACCCAGTGCTCAACCGGTTGTACATGCACCTCTGCTTGAATGGCAGGTAAGTTCTGGCTTTGAGATACACCCCGAAACACATAATCGCTGGTCCAGGAAATCGAACCACCAAGACCCAAAGGCAGCTCGCTCGATGTGCACGGCTGGCTGATCAAAATTAGAACAAAGCCAATCGAATGCAGATTGATCCGCGCTGTCAACCGCAATTCCTCATGACGGAAAGACCAATACTTATTCATTGTTCGTGCAAGTGTACCGAAGCGGCACGGTGAATGGCACACCGGGATACCAGTATCACTCATCTGTACGGGGTTTCTCAAGAAGTCGACGCGCAAAATGCAACGGATGTGAGTGCCCAATGCTCACCAATTGGTTCTATGAACTTTTCGGTGCGCTGGCGATACCCATACACAAAATCAAATTGATTATTTGCTGAACCCGATGAGGAGTGCATCATGTCATCTTCTGTTACTTTTAACACCCATATCCGACTTGGAATGGCATTGTCTGCAATCAGTGTGCTGCTGCTCACCGCCTGTGGTGGAGGGGGCGGATACGGAAGTGGAGGGAGTACCGGTGGCAGTCAGTGCGGCGCATATGCTTGCAGCTCTTCAAGTAGCAGTAGTTCATCTAGTAGTTCGTCTGTAGGAAGTTCGCAAACAATTACACTTGCATTGCAACCTCAGCAAGTTGTGCCTGCTGTTAATTCAACCGCAACGGCAACTGGCAGCGTCATAGTCGATTCTACCAGTGGCGTCGTCACTGGCAGCATTACACTGTCCGGAATCACGGCTACATCAGCGACCATCAATGATGGGTTTGCAGGTAACAACGGTGCGCTGGTGCTGACGCTGACGCAAAGTGTCACTAACACCAGTGTATGGAATGCGTCGGGGACATTAAGCGCGGGTCAATTAATCGATCTCGCTGCCGGCAAGCTCTACGTGATGGTTTCATCGACAGCATTTCCAAACGGTGAATTGCGCGCACAAATACTTCCCACTAACGTGAGTGTGGTGTGGTCAAGCTTTACTGGCGCTCAAGAAGTGCCGGTTGTGACCAGTACCACAACGGGTGTTGTTGCCGTGACGGTCGATTCAATTGCAAGCAAAGCCGCGATCAACGTGAATATCAGTAATAGTACGGCAACAGGTGTTCAACTATTGACGGGCAGCGCCAGCAAGAACGGCGCCATGCTGGCGGCGCTGGTAGCTGACAATGCGATGGCGGGGCATTGGTCGAATGAAAGTGTCACCTTAAGTGCAACTGATCTTGCGAACTATCGCAGCAGCAAGTGGTACGTGAATGTATTCACCGCCGCACATGCGACGGGTGAAGTGCGTGCCCAGATCGCACAGGTTCCACCGACCCTAACGCAGTTACAGGCCACCATATTCACACCGCTTTGCTCGGGTTGTCACACTGGATCCAACAACAATCAATCACCGGCCGGTCTGCCGGGAGTACAGAACTTCACCACTGCAATAACCACCAATGCGAATCTTGTGAATATAAACAGCCTGGAAGTGCCGTCTCTGAAACGCATTGCACCGATGGATCCTGATAGCAGCTATCTGATCCAGAAAGTGGAAGGAACGGCGGCAGTGGGCGTCAGAATGCCCGAGGGTGGGCAGTTGCTGCAAACTCAAATTGACCAATTGCGAGCCTGGGTTACTGCGGGTGCGCCAAACAATTAGCCCAAGAAATTAGCAATGACACGTTGTTGATCCCTCCGCACGTTACGCGGTTTCACCTGGCCTGATGCGAATCAGGCCGGGTCTTTTTTTGAGTCAATTGCTGGAATATGTGTGAATTTCCGCTCGGCAATTTGCCTATTCTTTGCTAGTCTCTGCACCACTTGTCACTTGCTTTTGGTGTTGCTATGACTGCACAAACCTTTCGCCCCAGTTCTGGTCTTGCCAACGTGAAATACGAGATTCGCGGCAAACTGGCGCGCCGTGCACAGGAAATGGAAAAGCTGGGCTATGACATCATTTCATTGAACATTGGCAACCCCGGTGCATTTGGATTTCGTACACCAGAAACCATGCGGCTTGCGATTATTGAGAATCTGCGAGCCAGCGAAGGATACTGCCACCAAAAGGGAATTTTCCCCGCCCGCGAAGCCGTGGTGATGCTTCAGCAGAGCCGTGGTGTGCGTGGTGTTAGCGCCGAAGATGTATTCATTGGCAATGGCGTCAGTGAGTTGATTGACCTCACATTGCGTGGCTTGCTCAATACCGATGATGAAGTGTTGGTGCCCAGCCCCGACTATCCATTGTGGACTGCTGCGGTCAATCTCAATCGCGGTAAGGCAGTGCACTATCCCTGTCGTCCCGAAAACAATTTTGTTCCCGATGTGAAAGATATTGAGGCCATGATCACCTCGCGCACGCGCGCTATTGTCGTGATCAATCCCAATAACCCCACCGGTGCGGTGTATCCACGTTCGACATTGGAAGCACTGGCAAAGTTGGCCGAGAAGCATCGCTTGGTCTTGTTCTCCGATGAAATCTATGACCAAATTCTTTACGGCGATGCGACGTTTACACCGATGGCAACCTTGGTACACGGAAGCTTGTGCGTCACGCTATCGGGTCTTTCCAAGGTCTATCGCGCCTGCGGCTATCGCGTAGGTTGGGCGGTGTTCTCTGGCGATATGGAGCATGCACGGGACTACATCAGCGCGATGGAATTGCTGTCGTCATTGCGTTTGTGTGCCAATGTGGCAGGCCAGTGGGCAGTGCAAACCGCGCTGGGCGGCTATCAAAGTATTGTCGAGCTGGTTCGGCCGGGTGGTCGCTTGTTTGAAAGTCGCCAGGCCATTCACGACAATATTCGCAAGAGCAAGTATCTGGACGTGAACTTGTCGCGCGGGGCGATTTATGACTTTGTGCAAATTCGCAATGATGTGATTCCTGATATCGATGACCGGCAATTTGCGCTCGACTTACTTGAACACAAGCATGTGTTGATTGCACCCGGCTCCAGTTTCAATGTGCCGTACAAGAATCATTTCCGTATCACGCATCTGCCACGTGCCGAAGTGATTCACGATGTGTTTGCTCGAATGGAAGAACTGCTCGACAGTTACGCCAGTGGCCGTCGACCGGTGTCACGGCCTGCGCCGTCGCTCAAAGCAGTGTAGTTTGATTTTTCTTCGCTAAAGGTGCGCAGTGGACGCATTCCTTTATCAAACTCTGGAACACGGCGCGGTGGTGTTGTGTGGCAGCCATCGCTTGACGCATCGATTGCGTCTGGAATACGCGCAACAAGCCCAGCGCGCTGGAAAAGTAGTTTGG
>Ga0302321_100006243_pt1 | contig 10480 bp, 13 predicted proteins | sample Fen_T0_1_FD_202505 | JGI IMG/M metagenome (GOLD analysis project Ga0302321, IMG submission 202505) | Peat permafrost microbial communities from Stordalen Mire near Abisko, Sweden - Fen_T0_1 | ecosystem: Environmental > Terrestrial > Soil > Wetlands > Permafrost | place: Sweden: Abisko... | reverse complement strand
ATTGAGATAACGCCATTGAGCGGGCGCAAGCTCCAACGCATGACCCATGGTTCGTTGCGTGAGCGTTTGAGCGCTAAACAGTTGGGTCGCTAGAAATGCCGCCGCCACCGTCCAGTTCACCACGGTGACCTTCCACTGGATGAACACCGGATTGCGTAGAGCCAGTGTGATGCCGCCAAACACCAAGACCAGCACCGTCGACCCTACGAGAATGTTGCTGACCTTGCGGTGTCGCAGCCACTGATAGGCTACGACGAGCACCATCGCCCCCATCAATACAGCGGTCGCGAGATACACATCCTTCGACAGCTGGTAGACGACGAAAAAGGCGAGTAGTGGAAAGAAGTCGAACAATAACTGCATGAATCTGCGCTATCTGAAGAGCCGAAGGGCATCTTAACCCCCTTGGCTTGTCGTCCCAAACCGATCGTACAATGCTCGCGTGAGCCAGTACTTCAAAGTTCACCCTGTGAATCCGCAGTTGCGGTTGCTGAGCCGCGCAGCCGAGATCATCCGCGAAGGCGGCATCGTGGTGTATCCCACGGATTCTAGTTACGCATTGGGCTGGCACCTCGGCGACAAGAGCGCGCTCGATCGCGTAAGACGCTTGCGCGGCATCGAGCGCGATCATGACTTCACGCTCGCGTGCCGTGATCTTTCTGACATCTCAACCTACGCGCGCGTAGAAAACTCGGCCTACCGCCTGCTCAAGTCGTTGACGCCGGGGCCTTACACGTTTGTGCTGAAAGCCACGCACGAACTGCCGAAGAGGTTGCAGGATCCGAAAAAGCGCTCCATTGGAATCCGAGTGCCCGACAACGAGATCGCGCAAATGTTGATCGGCGCACTTGGAGAGCCGTTGATGAGCTCAACGCTGCTGTTGCCCGGCGACTCTTTTCCGCTGACCGAGCCCGAAGATATTCGCGACCGGCTCGCGCGTCAGGTGGACCTAATTATCGACGGGGGTCACTGCGGCGTCGAGCCGACCTCCGTCCTCGACTTGAGCGGCGACGAAATCGTCGTCGTGCGCAGAGGAAAAGGCGACGTCTCGGCATTCGAAAGCTGACGGCGGTGGTGACGCACGTATAATGCCGCGATGCCAGGAACGGACGCCGCTCAGCTTGCCATAGTCATTGCCGCAGCCGCGATTCCTGGGATATTTGCCATCACGATGCACGAAGTGGCCCACGGCTGGGCGGCCAAGAAGCTTGGCGACCCCACGGCCTACATGCTCGGCCGGCTGTCGTTCAATCCTCTGAAGCACGTCGACCCGCTCGGCACCGTAGTCTTGCCGTTGGCCATGCTGTGGTTCACCGGCTCGGCCTTTGGGTGGGCCAAACCGGTACCCGTGGCGTTTCGTAACCTGCGCAACCCCAAGCGCGACATGATCCTGGTGGCCGCTGCCGGCCCTGGCGCCAATTTCGCAATGGCCACGGTATGGGCGCTCTTCGCGATACTCGTTGGGGCTGTGCTGCCGGACTCGAGCTTGGTCAGCGCGTTTCTGCTGTTGGTCAGCCAGTACGGCATAAAGATCAATGTATTACTGATGGTTTTTAATCTCGTTCCGATTCCACCGCTGGACGGCGGGCGGGTTCTTTCGGGCCTTCTGCCGCGTGCGGGTTCCGACGTACTCGACCGGATCGAGCCCTTTGGCCTTATCATCGTGCTCGTGCTGATGTTCCCTCCGGTCGGGGTGCTTTGGCGCGTCATCGAACCATTCGTCGCTTTCTTCCTTGATTTCTTCTTGGGCGCCGCAGGACTCCTCTATTGAACGAAGAAGCCACCAAACCGGCCAAGCCGAATCTGCGCTTGGTCCTCCCGACGCCGTTGCCGGCGAGCCCCGAGGTTGGGCCGCCTAGCCAGGCCGAAATGCCGTTCGCCGTCGTCGAAGGGGAGCCGATCACTGAGCTGCCTCGCGATCTGTACATTCCGCCCTATGCGCTGTCGGTGTTCCTCGAGGCCTTCGAAGGGCCGCTCGACCTGCTGCTGTATCTGATCCGGCGGCAGAACCTCGACATCCTTGATATCCCGATTGCTGAAATCTCGCGTCAGTACGTCCAGTACATCGAACTGATGAAGGAAATGCAGTTCGAGCTCGCGGGCGAGTACCTCGTGATGGCCGCGACGCTGGCCGAGATCAAATCACGCATGCTGCTGCCGCGCTCCGCCGACAGCGAAGAAGACGAAGACGATCCGCGGGCCGAATTGGTGCGCCGCCTGCAGGAATACGAGCGGTACAAGAAGGCTGCGGGCGACATCGATTTGCTCGAACGTCTCGAACGTGACGTGCTGCAGACCAGCGCGGAGGTCACGGAGCGCCCGGCCGTGGCAAAGCTGCCCGATATCACACTGAAGGAGCTGCTCGTTGTCTTCAAAGAAGCGCTCGAGCGTTCGACGATGTTCGCGCACCACCATGTGCGCCGCGAGCCCTTGTCAGTGCGCGAGCGCATGTCGAACATCCTCGTCACGCTTCAGACCGAGCGCTATGTGGAGTTCCAGCGTCTGTTCGACCCACGCGAGGGCCGCATCGGCGTCACGGTAACTTTCCTCGCGATTTTGGAGCTCATCAAAGAAACGCTGATCGATGTCGTACAGACCGACCCCTTCGGCCCGATTCACATCCGGGCCGCGCAAGCGGCACCGGGCCCCGAAGAACTGACCGAAGATGAAGATCGAGTACAAAGCAGCGGAACGGACGACCAATACAATGGATGAAAACGAACTCAAGCATATCGTCGAAGCCGCGCTGTTGGCAGCTGGCCGCCCATTGCTGCTGGACCGCCTCGTGGAGCTTTTTGCGGCACGAGGAGACTCCGCGCCGGATCGCGCCACAATCAAGCGCGTCATCGACACGCTCGCAGCCGAGTACGAGAGCCGCGGCATCGAGCTGAAGGAAGTCGCGACCGGTTATCGCATACAGGTCAAACGCTCCATGAGCGATTGGCTCCAGCCGCTGTGGGAAGAGCGCGCGCCGCGCTACACACGGGCATTGCTCGAGACGCTAGCGCTCATTGCGTATCGGCAGCCGATCACGCGAGCCGAAATCGAAGAAGTGCGCGGCGTGGTTGTCAGCACGAACATCGTCCGTACGCTGCTCGAGCGCAACTGGGTTCGCGTTGTCGGCCATCGCGATGTGCCTGGCAAGCCAGCCATGTTCGGCACCACAAAGGATTTCCTCGACTACTTCGGTCTGAAAAAGCTCGAAGAGCTGCCCACGCTGGCGGAGCTTAAGGACGGCTTGCCCGAGCTCAGCCCGCAGTCGGACCTAGTCGACACGCTCGAAGCTGAGCTCGAGGCCAACGAGGCCGGAGCGGAGGCGGTGCCTATTGCCGACTCCGCCGACGACGCGCCGGCGGTGCTGGTGCCAGCGCCCGCGAACGATGCAACGGCGGGCGGCGCCGACGACTCGGATGTCCTCGCTTTCAACGACGAAGATAGCGACGAGGATGAAGGCTCGGAGCTTGAAGGGCCGGATCTCATCGATACCGAGGCTGCAGCGCGCGAAGCCTGAAGGTTGTCACGTGCCTGAACGTATCCAGAAAATTCTGGCGAACGCCGGTATTGGTTCGCGGCGTTCAATCGAACGCTGGGTGGCCGCGGGTCGCATTACCGTGAATGGCCGCGTGGCGAAGCTCGGCGAGCAGCTACAGGGCCGCGAGCGCGTATGTCTCGACGGCAAACCCCTGCGACTTACCGCCACGGCGCACGCGCGGCCCCAGCACGACTTCCTCGCATACTACAAGGCAGGCGCGACACGTGGCCTCAGCGAGGGGAACACGGGACGCGACTTGCCGAGACCACGCCAAGGACGCTGGATCGACGTGAGTCCGATGGACATCAACACGTCCGGCCTCGTCGTCCTCACCACCGATGGCGACTTGGCCTCGAAGCTCATGCAGGCCAGTGCCGTAGTCGAGCGCGAATATGCCGTGCGCCTACTCGGCGAGCCGAGCGATGTGCAGATGCAGCGTCTGCAGGACGGCATCGAGCTCGATGACGGCACCGCGAAGATCGCCGCGATCGAGGGTGGCGGCGCCCGCGGCAGCAACGCCTGGTACAACATGACCCTGAGTGAGACTCGCCACCGCGATCTACGACCAGCGCTCGCGTCGGTAGGCTTGGCAGTAAGCCGCGTAATTCGCATCCGCTACCATACCGTGACGTTGGGCGAGCTATATCGCGGCGCGAACCGACCGCTGACGCCCGCTGAAAGCCGCAACCTCTACGCCGTCGCGGGGCTCGAAGGCCGTCGCGGCGAGCAGCGCGAAGCGAAAGGGTAACTGACCATGATGCGAAAACTGATCGCCGGCCTCGCGCTGCTACTCTTCAGCCAAATCGCGAGCGCTGCCGACAAGATCATCATCTCCGGCGCATCGGGCCAGCTCGGAGGCCTCGTAATCGACGCGCTGCTGGCACGCCGTGTAGCGGCTGCCGATCTGATTCTCGTGAGCCGCACGCCCGATACGGGTGCGCTCAAGGCGTATGCCAAGCGCGGCGCAAGCGTGCGGTTTGGCGATTTTGCGCAACCGGAATCACTGGAAGCGGCCTATCGTGGCGGCACGCGTCTGCTTCTGATCAGCGTGAACGGCGGCGGCGGTAACAGGCCCGATCTGCACAAGACGGCCATCGATGCGGCCGTCCACGCCGGAGTCAAACAGATTGCGTACACGTCGTACGTGAATGCAGATCGCTACACCACATCGATGATTGGCACGGACCATCGGCGCACCGAGCTGCTGCTGCAGGAGAGTGGCGTCGCGTGGACACTGCTGCGCAATCAGATCTACGCGAACGGGCTCCCAGATCAGGCGGAGCAGATCGTGCGTGATGGCAAGCTCGTGACGTTTACGCCGGATGCGCGCGTCGCATACGTCACGCGTGAGGATTGCGCGGCCGCGGCCGCAGCGGTGCTCACCACGCCGGGCCACGATAACAAGGCCTATAACATCACAGGGCCCGATGCGATTGGGCCGAGCGAGCTCGTTGCGCTCGCGAGTGAGATCAGCGGCAAACGGGTCGCGCTGGTGGTGCAGACCGAGGACGAGTATCGGCGTCAGCTACAGGCGTCGGGCATGGCCGAAGCGGGGATCAACGGCACGGTCGCATTCGCGAAAGAGCTCGACTCGCCGTATCTCCGCGAGCCGAGTACGGCCGTTGCCGATCTCACGGGCAAACCGGCCACCAGCGTCCGCAAGCTGCTCGAAGCAAATCGCGCGCGGCTGCGCGCCGCCGCGCAGTAACGCCTGGCGTCAGTTATCGACGCTCCCGCCGTTGGGTCAACGCCGTGCCGGCAATCACAGCCGCACCCGCTACCATCAACGGCACGGTCAGTCGCTCGCCCAATACGAGCGCAGCCAGAATTACCGTCAGCACTGGTTGGCCCAGCTGCCACGCGCTAATTCTGGCAATTCCGCCGCGGCCAAGAGCCCAGAACCACGCGAGGTAGCCGACCAAAGACGAGAACAATGCCATGTATCCGATCGCCGCCCACGGGCCGAGCCCGACCGCGGCCCAATCGGTGTGAGGCCAACGCGCTGCAATCACTGGTGTGAGAACCAACGCCGCGATACCGAGACCCCAGAACGTGGTCGCCACGGTGCCGATCGTGGGCGCCAGCCTGCCGCCCGCCACATAGCCGGCTGCGCACGCAATGACGCCGACGAAGATCACGGAGTCCCCGGCGAGGCTGCTGGCTGTATCTGGCGCGCCACCAGTACGCACCAGGATCAGAGCGAACGTGCCCGCTAGTGCAATCGCCACACCCAGCATCCACGGCAACGTGGGACGCGTGCGTTCGACGATAGCGGCCATCAATCCGGTGAAAATCGGAATCGTCGCAATCAGCAACGCGGCGTGGCTGGCCGTCGTCAGCGCGAGCCCCATGCTGAGCAGAAGCGGCCAGGCCGCGAAGCTCGCAACGCTGGAGATTAAAAGCCAAACGCGCTGCGGCCACTCGGCGGGCCAGGGCAGCTTCCACCACCACGCCAGCGCCGCGCACACCACACCCGCGATCGCCGAGCGCAGCATACCGGCCGTCGCGGCGTCGATGCTCGCGATCGCTATCTTGTTCGCGATCGGAGTGGCAGCCCACAGCATCAACGTCAGGAGCGCCGCCGCGTATACCCGGCGCATTTCGCGCCTCTGCCGGCTCGTACTGTCGGCCATAAGGCTCCGGCGTGTAGCTGAAAACGGGCCGCGGAGCCTACGCGACTACCACGGCGCGCGCAAACCGGGTGGCCGCAGGCTGTGTAGAATGCGCGCACTCAGGCGGAAGGCGAAAACAATGAGTCGACAGAATTTCTCCTCGGGCTCCAAGTGGGAGCCGATCATTGGCTACTCGCGTGCGGTGCGCGTCGGGCCCTACGTTCATGTCTCTGGCACCACGGCCGGTGGGGCCGACGGAAATATCGTGGGCATAGGGGATCTCGCCGAGCAGACGCGGCAGTGCTTGCGCAACATTCAGAGCGCGCTGGAAAAGGCTGGAGCCAAGATGAGCGATGTCGTTCGCACGCGAATGTTCGTAACGGACATCGGCCACTGGGAAGAAGCCGGTAAAGCGCACGGGGAATTCTTCGGCGACGTTCGTCCGGCCACCGCTATGGTCGAAGTCTCGAAGCTGATCGACCCCAAGATGCTCGTCGAGATCGAGGCGGACGCGTACGTCGGTAAGGACTAGCGCGCCACAAGTCGATGAACACTTCCGCACAGACCACAGCCCCCGCCGCGAGCCGTTCGGGCCCGCTGATCGCTCTGCTATTCCTCGCCCTGATCTGGGGCTACAACTGGGTCGTAATGAAGGCCGCGATGCGTTACGTCGGCCCAATGGAATTCGCGGCGTTACGCGTCACGCTCGGCACCATCGTGATGTTCGGACTCTTGCTCGTGCTGCGCGTGCCGTTGAAGCCGCGGCACGTCTTCAAAACAATGCTGCTCGGCGTGTTTCAGACCGCGGGCTTCGTCGGCCTGATCTCGTACGCCGTCGCCGGCGGCGAAGCCGGTAAGAGCTCCGTGCTCGGCTACACGATGCCGTTCTGGGTCATCGTCTTCGGGTGGCCGTTCCTGCCAGATCGGTTGCGCGGCTGGCAGTGGCCTGCGGCCGGTCTGATCCTCGTCGGGCTCGTGCTGGTTCTCGAAGTCTGGAACGCGGGCGGCGGGCTCGCGAGCAGTTTGCTGGCGCTCAGCGCCGGTATCTCCTGGGCGATCAGCGTCATCGTCTTCAAGCAAATTCCGATTCACGATCGCAACGAGCTGTTGTCGATCACCGCGTGGCAAATGGTGTGGGGCACCCTCCCGCTGATCGCTGCCGTGCTGCTGATCCCCGAGCGGCCGATCGAGTGGAGCGGGTACTTCATCGGCGCGCTCATCTACAACGGCGTCGGCGGCATGGCCATCGCAACATTCTTGTGGCTTTACATACTGCAACGGCTGCCGGCCACCATCAGCGGGCTGAACGCGTTGACGGTCCCGATCGTCGGCGTGATCGCGGCGTGGATCCAGCTCGGCGAGCGGCCGTCGCCGTCCGCCGGCCTCGGCATGGTCGCGATCCTGGCCGGGCTTGCTTTGCTCACCACCGCGCAGAAGACAGCTCAGCCCTAACCGACTTCCCGGAATCGGGCGCGCCCCGAAAACAAACGTCGCAAGCGCGTCCGTCTGGACCAGCCGCGCGCAATTCAGCGCGCCACGGCTTCCAGGATGGCGTACTGCGACGCAGTAGGAATCACGCGCTCGATGCCGAAGCCGGCGCCGTCGAGCAACCGTTCGTACTGTGTGCGTGTGCGCTCTTTGCCGCCTGTGACGGCCAGCATGATGATGTCGAGCGTTTTCCCGAAGTGCGGCCCCGCGCCTCGGCCACCAGCGTCTCGATGATCAACAGTCGTGCGCCCACCGACGCGGCTCCTCGTACCGCGGCCAGAATGCGCGCCGCGTCAACGTCATCCCAGTCGTGGATGAGGTCCATCAATAGGTAAGTGTCGGCTACTGGCAGCGCGTCGTCGAAAAAGCTGCCGGGCGCGAGCGTTAGACGCTTTCCAGGGACAGCGTCGGCAATCACGTGTGGCAACTCGAATAGCACACCGCGTGCGGTGGGCGCGCGCTCGAGAACCGCCGCCAGCAAGTGCCCCCGACCGCCGCCGATGTCGGCGATCGTGTCACACGTGCTGAAGTCGTAAGCGGCGACGACAGCCGGCAACACCGCGCGCGACTTGGCCACGACGGCAGCGTTGAAGATTGCCGATTCCTCGCCGTGCGTCGTGAAGTACTGGAGGAGGCCAGCCCAATCCGCGGCCGGGCGACCCGCACGCGCCGCATGCTCGAGATCGCCGAATCCGTTTCAGAACGCCGGCAAGCTGGTCATGCGCACGTGGGAGCGCAACGACTGGGGGTGATTGCTACAGAGAAGCCGCGACGCGGCCGTGTGCACGTAGCGGCCGTCCGCCGCGTGGGCGAATACGCCGTGTGCGGCGAGAAGGCGCAGCACTCGATCGAGGGCGCTCGCGTCTAGCCCAACCTATGCCGCGGCTTGTCTCGGCGTAGCACCGCAGTCTCCAATCGCATCGGCGACTCCAGTGTTGGCAACGACGTGCAGACAACGCGCGGCGATGTGTGCCTTCGCGAGATCCGCAACCAGATCGGCGGCGCTCGCCTGCGCTACTGGATGATGTCCCGTTTCTGGATCAGCCATTCGCCCTTCACCTTAACGATTGTGTCCTGGTAGACGCCTGCGCCGCCAACGGTGAATGGGCCGCTCGACGGACCGCTCACGGTCTGCCAATACGAGCGGTGATTCGCGTGGGTGTCATCGGTGAACTCGATCAGCGTGTTCGTGATCACGTGGTAACTTTTCGCCGCGGGCTTGTCGCTGGCCGGTTGTGCCGCGCGTCGTTCTTTGATGCTCGTGACCACACCATGGATCTTGTCGCGGCCCTTGTACGTATTGCCGCCGAAGGTGAGATCGGCGTCCGGAGCGAATACCGCCGCGTACATATCGGCATTCAGCGTATCGAGCGCGAACGCGTACTTCGCGATCAGATTCTGGATCGCAGCGCGATCCTGCACGGAAGCGGTCGATGGCGCATCGGCTGCGGAAGCGATCGACGCGACCAGGATTCCGGCAATCAACAAGGCAGACTTCAACGAGCTCATGACACTTCCCCCGGAGATATCAGTGACGACACGTTCAGCGTAGCGCCATGACGTCGTAAACGAAACAATGACGGGAAGGGCAAAACAAAAACGCGGACGACCTAGAAGGTGCGTCCGCGTTTGCTGCGTGAGGATTCTATGCGGTCTAGCGATCGCGCGAGCCGCCGTAGCCACCACCACCGTACCCGCCGCCACCACCACCGTAACCACCGCCTCCGCCGCCCGAGCGTGGGCCCTTGCGTTCCTGCGGGCGCGCTTCGTTAACTGTCATCGGTCTGCCGCCATAGTCCTGACCATTGAACTTGTCGATCGCGGCGCTGGCTTCCGAATCGCTGCTCATCTCGACGAAGCCGAAGCCTTTGCTACGACCAGTATCCCGATCGATGATGAGCTTGGCGGATTCGACTGTGCCAACCGCTGAGAACTTGGTCGAAAGCTCTTCTTCGGTTGCGGTGAATGGCAGGTTACCGACGTAAAGTTTTTTGCCCACGAGACCTCCCAAAACTATTGCCACGGCAGAACCGTTTAAGGAGGGTCGGGCATTGGCCCAAAGACTCGATGAACGGTTGCAGACCCCCGTACTATATACCGCAAGTAATTCCGCTTGGCATGCCAAGAAATACTAAGCTTCGCCGCGATGCATTCGTTGTTGCCAACCCGATCGGCTGATCAGAAAACGGGCCGGACCGTGAGCCGCGCCAGGGGCCGCCGTCTGGGTTCCGTATTCGCCGCGGCGTGCGTGCTCGCGGCACTTGCGGCGGCAGCACAGCAGCCGATCCGCGAGCTATTGAATAGTGAGCGCATTCAGCAGGCGTTCGGCAGCTATGGCGTCGAGGTGCTCGCGACCAACGACCGGCTGCGGTTGACGAACCTGTACAGCGTCGACGCGGGCACCAGGACGTGTCGAACCTTTGCTGTCGTCCGGTTCCCGCCCGTCATCGATTCAGCTGTCGCCACCGAGCACGCGGCGATCACGAATGGCGGCTCGATCGGCGCGGTGTTTGCTGCCAACGGCTGGCGCGTGCAGAAGACGCATCTGGCATTCCGCGAAATCCATGCCACGCCGCTGCTCGCCCGCCTCATGCACGTATCGATAGGCACGCAGCTGGCCGAGCACGCCTACGTGCTAGACGTGGCCAAAGACGGCAAGGCCGTCGAATACGCCGCGCTGGTCGAGATCCACCATCCGGAGTATTTGCAGCGCGCGGATCTAGAGCGAATCTACGGAGTGGCCGACGCCGCAAGTCGGCAAGCGTTGCTGGACGATTTGCTCGCTACCGCCGCCGAAGCGGCGCGCTGAACATTACACGGGTTGCGGCGCTCGCAGCTCAACGCGTTG
>Ga0302321_100006241_pt1 | contig 10482 bp, 10 predicted proteins | sample Fen_T0_1_FD_202505 | JGI IMG/M metagenome (GOLD analysis project Ga0302321, IMG submission 202505) | Peat permafrost microbial communities from Stordalen Mire near Abisko, Sweden - Fen_T0_1 | ecosystem: Environmental > Terrestrial > Soil > Wetlands > Permafrost | place: Sweden: Abisko... | reverse complement strand
GCCCATGATCGACTCGCTTACCCGCCAGTACGGCTTTGCGCAAATCATCCCCGTCAGTGCCCGCAAGCGCGACGGACTCGACCTGCTGACCCGCAAAATCGTCGACGCATTGCCCTCCGGCGAGCGCTACTACCCCAAGGACCAGTACACCGATCAGCCTATGCGTTTCATGGTCGCCGAGCTCATCCGCGAGCGCATCCTCGTCGACACCGGCGAAGAGGTCCCCTACGCCGCCGCGGTGGTCATCGAGCGCTTTGAGGAGGCCGAACCCCCCGCCCCTCCGCGCAAGAAAGGCCAGGCCCCTGCCCGTCTTCCGCTCACCCGCATCGCCGCCGCCATCTATTGTGAACGCGATGGGCAAAAGGCAATCCTGATCGGCAAAGGCGGAGCCAAACTCAAGGAGATCGGCACCGGCGCGCGCAAGCAGATCGAGTCGCTTCTCGGCACCCGTGTCTATCTCGAACTGCACGTCATCGTGGAGCCAGGCTGGCGCGAATCCCACAGCTTTGTCGAGTCTCTCGATTGGCGCAATCAGCTCGAACGGCTCGCCGAAAATCAGATCACCGAAAAGCCCGTCGAAGAGGACGAATAGTCGAAGAAGGCGACGAGATTCCGAGACAGGACCTTACCTGCCCCGAACACCGCCCCGCCCATTCCCCTTTACCGCATACATGCGCGTGTCGGCCGCCCCGATGATTGCGTGGATCGTTGTGCCATCCACCGGCCCCGAGGCTACTCCCACGCTGGCGCTCACCATCAGGTCGATTCCGTTCTTCATCCGAAACACGGTCTCCATCAGCTCACGGTTCACAGTGTTGGCCACGGCCAGCGCGGCCTGGTTGCCTGTCTCCGGCATCAAAATCACAAACTCGTCGCCCCCATAGCGGAAGCATTGATCCTGCTTGCGGCTCAGTTCGCGCAGCCGCTGTCCGGTGCGGGCCAGCAACTCGCTGCCTACCAGGTGGCCGTGCGCATCGTTCACCAGCTTGAACCGGTCCAGGTCCAGGAACGCCAGGCTCACCGGCATTCCCCTGCGTCCGCAGCGATCCAGTTCCTTGCCCAGCACATCGTAGAGATGCCGGACGTTGTAGAGGCCCGTTGCATCGTCGGTAATCGTCAACTGGTGGATGCGGGCCACGTCGCGCGCGTTCTCGATGGCGATCGCCGCGTGGTCCGCCAGGATGTGCAGGAAAGCGATGGTGTAGTCGTCCAGTTGCTCGGTGCGCGGATTGAAGATCTCGATGGCGCCATGCGTGCCCTTGCGCCCCTTGAGCGGCAGAGCAATCACCGATCGCACCTTTTGCGGATTGGCTCCATGCGCATCGTTCACCCGCGGGTCGCCGCCGGCCTCGGGAACGATGAGGGTCTCGCCGTGCTCCACCACCCACCCGGCCACCCCCTCGCCCACCTTCACCCGCAGATCGCGCAGCGCGGCCTCTTCGCCGCCCGCCGCGATCGCGTAGTAGAGCTCCTGGCGCGATTCGTCCAGCATCAGCAGCGTCCACAGCTCCGCCTCGACGAACCGCTCCATCTGCTCGATGATCGTGCGCAGAATCGCATCCAGGTCCAGGCTGGAAGTCAAAGAACGCGCCACCTGGTGGAAGACCAGGAGGTCTTCCAATGGGATGCGGCGGTCTGTCTCCTTGTTCATCCGAGGGCCCATGGTCCGGAGTCCTGTCGCCATTCTTGCACGTGCTTGCAGTTGATCCGGCAACTTGGGCCGGCAACCGTGGAGCGCGACAATTCCTGATTTGATTCCGGGGAAGGAAACCTGATTGTCAAGCCTTCGGGAGCCAATGCGCAATGGCGGAAATCAGATTTCGTCAAAACCATCGGATATCGGGTGACAAAGGCCTCAGCCGCCGATGTGGACCATCGACCGCGAAGGCTTCAGGAAGCCCGGTTCGCCGATGTGGTGCCGCGCCTCCTTGCCCTGGACGGTTTGGATTACATAAGCGGCCAGTTCCGCGTCGCTGGCGCCCGCCCGCAGCCGCCCGTAGAGGTCGTGTTCCACTTGCGAAAACAGGCATGTGCGGATCTTGCCGTCTGAGGTGAGCCGCACCCGGCTGCACGCTCCGCAAAAGGCCTGGCTGACCGGCGCAATGATGCCGATCTCGCCGACCCCGTCGGCAAAGCTGTACCGCCGTGCCGTCTCGCTGGCCTCGCGCGGCGGGAGCTCCACCAGCGGCAGCACCCGGTCGATGCGCTCCACGATCTCGCGCAGCGGAACCACAATCTCGGGCGTCCACAGCCTTCCCTCCTCGAGCGGCATGAACTCGATGAACCGCACCACGACGCCTTCTTCCCGCGCAAACCGCGCAAACCCCTCGATCTGGCCGTCGTTGAAGCCGCGCATCAGCACGCAATTGACCTTCAGCGGCGCCAGGCCGGCCGCGCGCGCCGCGCGGATGCCCCCCAAGACCCGTTCAAAGCTGCCCGGTACCCTCGTGATGCGCTCGAAGGTGGGCGCATCGACGGCGTCCATGCTGACCGTTACGCGGTTCAGCCCGGCGGCTTTGAGCGGGGCGGCGAGCTCGTCCAGAAGATGGCCGTTCGTGGTCAGTGCCAACTCCAGCGGCGCGCCGTCCAGCGTCCGCATTCGAGCCAGTTCCTTCACCAGCTCCACCAGCCCTCGCCGCAGCAGCGGCTCGCCGCCTGTCAGCCGGACCTTGGTGATCCCCAGACCCACGAAAACCCGGATCAGCCGCAGATACTCGTCCGTTCCCAGCTCGGGGTACTGGGCGCCATGCTCCCCCGTCCGGCAGTAGACGCACTTGTAGTTGCACCGGTCGGTGATGGAGACGCGCAGATCGTGAATCAACCGTCCGTGGCTGTCGGTCAGCCGCGCGGGAGCGACAAGCGAGGAGGAAGTCAACGAAACTGCGGCCATCGGCAACTCCAAAAAACTACCGCACTTTCAGGTCTTCCGGCAGGTGAAAAGGCGACCGGCTGCGACTGCGAGGGCTGAAGACGCGAAAAGCGCTGCATGGAGCAGCTGCGCTGTCGGCCTTTCTCAAACGATGGGCAAGCTGCCCAGGCGCAGGAAGCGCGCCCCGGCGGCGCAAACGCTCAATCGATCCGCGGTGTGCCCTTGCGCAGCACAATGCCCGTGACGCCGCAGACGGCGATAATGGCCAGAGCCAGCGCAAAGTAATAGGCAATGGGATGAGCCCAGCCCGGCGAATAGGCCAGGTCCTGGCCCACCCACAGCAGCAGAATGGCCGCGATAACTGCGAACTGCCCGGCAATCACCAGCAAAGTGTGGCCCAGGTCGCGCCGCTTGTCCAGCGCCTCCACCTGGTCGGGGGTCAAATGACGCTCTTCGGGGGGGAGCAGGGAATTTGCCATGTTGTTCTCCTGGCGGGCCGCGCTTTCGGCCTCCGGGCGCCGCCGGTTACTCTCTCGATTCAATCACATGCCGTGGCGCCCGCGCCAGGGGAGAAGTCCCCCGGTGCCGAAGCCAAGGTGACGCTCACCGGTGCGCCGGCCGGGTCCGGATCACTCCGAAAGAAAGGCCAGGGTCTGCAGCCCGGTGATCTCGAAGGGCTTGCGGCAGCGGATGTTGGCGCAGGCCAGCTTGTCGTCGCGCCGCACCATGTAGGACTGCGCCTTGGCAAAGCGTGCACGATCCCGCTCGTCGGCTCCGCGCGGAGCCTGAGGCCGCTTGCGCCGCACCACCCACGTGATCTTGTATTCGCCTGGCTGCCCGCACTTGGGGCAGGTCAGCGTATGAGTGCGCAACTCCGTCGTCTCGTTGAAAAATTCCCGCTCTTCCATTGCTTTCCGGCTCTCCCTCCCGGCGGAATCGCCCGCAGCCGCGCCCCGGGGTCTTTCCCTCAATCCCAATCTAATTCATACTCATCCTTGCGATGACGAAACGCAAGCCAGGGAAATTCTCGGCAACCAAGGCGGTCAAGGCCAACGCCCGGGAGCGCGTCGGCCAGCCTAAACCTGCCCGCGCGCTCGACACCGAACCGCGCACCGGACGCGACATCAAACACAAACCCAATCTCGAAGAGGTGATTCAAGAGAAGGAGTAGCCATGGCCAAAGCTGTTGGAGTCGGAGGCGTCTTCCTCAAGGCCCGGGATCCCAAGTCCCTGGCCGCCTGGTACGCTGCGCACCTTGGGATCACAACGGAAGAGGGCGGCTCGCTGGTCTTTGACGGCCCGCAGTCGACGGGCATGACCGTCTTCGCGCACTTCCCCTCCGACACAGCCTACTTCGGAGACGGATCGCAAGAGTTCATGGTCAACTTCCGCATCGACGACCTCGACGCGTTCCTGCTGCAACTCGCCGCCGCCGGAGTCCGCATCGACCCCAAACGCGAAGACGTCCCCTACGGCCGCTTCGCCTGGATCTGGGATCCCGAGGGCAATCGCATCGAGCTGTGGCAGCCGCCCGCGCCGGATCCTACTGGCTGAGGGTCGTCCAACCGCTATTGGGCAATGGGCCATCTCGTCAGGCAGAACCCCGGCCTCTGGAGAGCGACGTCTTACGTTGTCTTACCTCAGTCTTGCAAATGTCTTACGGGCGTAAGACAAAGGCAAGACAGCTGTTGGGCGCGCGCAAGACAGGTGCAATTGTCGGACATGGCCGTAAGACGGGCCGGCAGCGCCTCCCGGGAAACCTGTCGAAACCGGCGACTCCAGGTCGCAGCGCTCGGGACCGAGCCGGATTGCCCGTGCGAATGCGGGAATTCCTCCCTCTGTCCCGAATCTGGACCGGCACTTGAGCGGTTTGAAGCAAGGACATCCTCAGCGTTGGTTGAGGCTGTAAGGGCCGGGAAGGACGGTCGCCCTGTCCCGCTCTTCGGCAGAGGCTGCCTGACCCGGCGCCGCCGTTCGCTTGGAGAAGATGCGGAACTGCACCAGCAGGTCCAGCAACACAGGCACCGGCTTGCCGTCCTTCATCGCCGGCTCGAACTTCGCCGCCCGGATCGCCGCCACCGCGTTTTCATCCAGCCCAAACCCGATCGGCCGCCCCACGGCGATCTCCCCCGCCGTCCCGTCCGCTTGCACCACTGTATGGTAGAGAGCCATCCCCGCTACCCCGTTGGCCTGCGCAAATTCATTCGATTCCGGCTCAAACGTGCTTGCCAGCCGCGCCTTCCGATCTACTGTGTTCTGGCGCAGGATGGCCGGGTCGGCAGGCCGGTAATCCGCCTTGGCCTCCACCGCCTGGTAGTAGAGCCTCCAGAACTCCGGCATCGCTCCCATCATTCTCTCGTCCAGACCCTGAGCAAAAATGGCGTCAAGGGCATCTCTCAGCACTCGAGCCGCATGCGCGGCCGAGGCCGTTGTGGTCACGCTTCCTGCGTCGGCGGGCCGCTCTTCCTCGGGTGTAGCGGCAATCGAGGCTTTCAATTGCTGAGACTCGCTCGCCTCGGACTGCTCCAGTGCGGCCTTGATCCCTTTCAGGCCGCCGGACCTGCCCTTCTTTCCCTTTTCCGCCTCCTTGTCCTTCTTCGCCTTCACCACGATCTCGCGGTCAATGCTGATCCTCACCACCTTCTTCTTGGGAGTGATGCGCACCCGGTCGACGGCGGTCGCGCGGTCTTCATAGGCAAGCTGGCCGATGAAGTGCAGCCCGTAACGCGCCCCTTCCAACAGGACCTTGTGTTTGGTCAGCCGCACCCGGTCGATCTCGATCGCGCTGAGCGTGTATGAGCCCCGCGGGGAGCGCCCAATCTCCCGGCCATGTTCGTCGAAGCTCAGCAAGTTTTCCAGGTAGCCGCCACGCAGATAGAGAGCCTTGCCCACCAGCATCCGCCTCAGTTCCTCTTCACTCACCCCGTCGGCCTCCGGGGCCTCCGATGGCGATGGGGGCTGGGTCTGCGGCTTTCCCGCCTTCGCTGGAGCGGCCGCAGGCACTGCCGCAGCTTGGGTCGGCTGCTCTTGGCCCGGGGCGGCCTGCTGCTGCGCGGAAGGCGACTGCTCCAACGCGCCCGGCGTCGCCTCTTGCGCTGCTGCAGAGAAAAGGGGAAGAATCAGGATGACGGACGAGAGAAATACGAGCTTCCGGGCAAACGTCGGAAGCCGCCGGGAGAGCAGTGGCTGGAACACGCGCAGCAGCATAAAGGGAGCCTTTGACCGCCACTCTAGCAGGGTTGCTGGCCGTTCCGGAAGAGAGAATGCGGGCGCCGGCTCAATTCACCTGTCCGCTGGTAATCGGCCTGCCTTCAGCCGGTTGAGAACTCGGCGGAACAGCCCCAGGATTCGCCGCGTGTCGGCCGGGTTCAGCCCCAGCCGCCGCACCAGCAGGCGCAGGTCGTGGCGGTTGGCCTGGCGCATCGACGCCGGGGAATAGGCCGCCGCAATCATGGTTTCCTCGATAAGGCCCGACAGCCGGTCGAGCGCATCCGAGGGAACCGCGGACGCTGTTCGTTCCGGCGCGACAGGCGCAAGCCCGGCTGCCTTTGCCCCTTCCGGCTCAAGCCGCAATGCAAGCTCGTAGAGACAGATGGCCGCCGCCTGGCCTAGGTTCATCGAGGGCTGGCGAGGATCGGTGGGAATCTCGACCAGCATGTGGCAATAGGAGAGGTCTTCGCGGGTCAAGCCGTGCTTTTCCGGGCCGAACACCAGCGCCGCACGGCCCCCGCGGCCCAGTTCCTCAGCCACCCGCGGAGCCAGCGCCGGCAGCGAAACCACCGGCTGCTCCGGCTTGCGGTAAGTCAGCGTTCCTGTGCCCGCAACCAGTGTGCATTCAGCCACCGCTGCAGCCAGCGTCGGGAACTCCCGCGCCTGAAGCAACAGCTCCGGCGCGCCCACGGCTGACTTCGCCTCCCGCCAATGCGGCGCCCAGGGCGCCACCACCGAGAGCCGCGCGAAGCCGAAGTTGGCCATCGCCCGCGCCACCGCCCCGATGTTCAGCGGATTCCGCGGTTGGACAAGAACCACTTCCAGGCAATCGCGTTGGGCTTGGTTGGTCAAGGAACGATTGTAGGACGCTTCTTGCGTCTCAGTTTCGGACGCCATCTGCTTTGGCTGGAGCGATGGCCGCCGGCGCGACCACATGCAGCGGAATCGCCAGCGTTCCCGCCTTGCCGCTCTCCCAGTCGTAGATGCCCGTCACCAATGTGAGCTCGCCGTCCGGCAGATCTACCTCCATGTGGGCCGGAACCCCGGACTTCTGAATGGCGGCGTAGACATCCGGGGCCAGGTTCATGCCTTGCGTCCCGCCCGCCCAGTTCACTGGCTTGCCGCCGCGATCATAGGCCGTCAGTCCCAGTTGAATCTTGCCGCTATGAGTTCCTTGCGGCGTGGTGGCAAGCGCCACATCCGTCCAGCGGATAAAAAAATCCAGCGTATAGCGCGTCCGCGAACCGGTCAGAGCCGCATTCTGCCCGGCGCGGGGCGCATTGGCCGCGGGCTGGGAGGCGGCCGGAGCCACTCTCACGGCATAGAGCAATTGGGTCGAGTCCGGCAGCCCGTAAGTCAGCAGCAGTTTCAGGGGATCGGCATCTGGCGCAGCTTCTGGGGCCGCGGTGTCGTCTGCGTTGTACCCTCGCCGGTAGGACAGCTTGGCATGGCCTCCTGCCAGCTGCACCTCGATGCGCCGGTACTTGCCGTCCATCTTCTTGTTGGTGGGCGAGTAGACGATGGTGTAGTAGTGTGAGCCGTCGTTGATGGCCCTCTGCATGGCTCCATTCAGGTCGTTCGTATTGTAGAAGGCCTTCCCGCCGGTGTCGGCGGCCAGCTCCCGCATCGCAAACACGGTGTCGGAGCGTGCCCCCGCGCCCTCCATGATGTTCCGCATCAGCCCCCCGCCTCCGCCCGCCGCCTCCAGATTGTTGTCGGCCTCCATGGAGTGATCGTTCATCATCCCTTCGGCATCCACGGGATAGACGGCAACCTTGGACACCGTAAGCAGATCCGCCGTCTTCTTGACCGCGCTGGCGTAGACGCGCGAGTCGGCCATCTGCTGGCGCTGCGCGGCGGTCGGGAAGATGGTCACCGGAAAGGAACTCGAAAACCACAGCAGATTCTTGCGCCCCGGCACGCCTGCCAGGTAGAGGGCCAGATGGTTGAGCGCCTCGAGGGTCATCGAGACCCTCTGGGCGTATTGAAACTCGGCTGAGACGCCCTGCGCCCGCTGCATGGCCACAACCCCTTCGTCGGAGAGGCCCCCGAGCATTGCCATCATGATCCGGATATGTTCGGCGTCGTCGGCGTCATCGGAGCGGGTGTGCGAGGTGACATCCCGGTCGGGCGTCACGCCGGCCTTCTTGTCGTTGATGGCGGCCACCAGGGCTGCACTGTCGGTTGTGAATCCCTGCACAAAGCGCAAGCTTGATCCAAGCGTAAAGACGGCTACCCGCGTTCCCGGCTGCATCTTCTTGAGGAATTCCAGCAGTTGCTTGCGGACAAAGATCTGGTCCTGCTTTTCGGTGTTCAGGGTGTCGATCAGCAGCACGTTGACCGCATCGCTTAACGGCGCGGGCGGAACATTGGAGTACACGTTGGGCGGCATCTTCGGCAGGGGAGCAAGCGCGCCCGACGGCAGAGCCTTCGCGGTGTGCTCCTCGAAGAAGTCGATAGTCTGCGGCTTGCCGTCTTCCAGTACCTTGAACTCCTGCTTCTGAAGAGCGGGCACCGGCTCGTCGTTGCCCCTGGTTACCACCACATCCACCACCACCGCGCGCGCGTTGGCCTTGTAAACAGGGACCGCGCCCTGGCCGCTGGAAGAGACCTGGCCAGCCAGTGGTCCAACACAAATGAGCAGAGTTGCCGAAAAAAGAACGCCTGAACTAAATGACCGCAATGACCCCTCCATGAACCGCAGCCCAAAATCACATCCCCAATTGCGGCCGCGCATTTGACATCCAGATTCTATTCCCGGTTAGGCGGCGATGGGCCTTGCCGGCTGGCCGGCACTCAGTCCGGCTGGCGGCCGCGTCCCAAATGTTCTAGCCTCAAGAAATGCATTGGACCAACCCAGCCGAGATAGCGCTTCAGCAGATTCGTACCGCGCCGCTGGTCCGCTTCTCTGTGCTGGCGCTCAGCTCCATCTTCTTCCTGGTCGATCCTTTTGCCGCCATTCCCTCGTTTCTGGCCATCACCGACGGTGCCGACCCGGCGCGCCGCAAGCGCATGGCGCGCAAGGGCGCCCTCACCTGTTTCATTGTGCTCACCAGCTTCGCAGTGGGCGGCCAGATCATCTTCCGCATCTTCGGCATTACTTTGCCGGCATTCGAGATTGCCGGAGGCCTGATTCTGTTGCTCATCGGCCTGGATATGCTGCAGGCCAAGCGTTCCCCCACCCAGGAGGCCTCCGGAGACACAGAAGAGGCGGCAGCCAAGGAAGACGCGGGCATTGTTCCTCTGGGGATTCCCATGCTGGCAGGCCCGGGAGCCATCTCCTCGGTCATGGTTCTGGTCGGCCAGGCGCCCAGCCTCTGGCACTGGGAGATGGGGGCCATTGTCGCCTCGATTGCGGTCACCGCATTGATCAGCTATTGGGTCCTCGCCGGAGCCGGCAAGATACGCAAAGTCATGGGAGAAACCGGCATCCGCATCCTGGTCCGCATCATGGGCCTTTTGCTAGTGGCACTGGCCATGCAGTTTTTCGTCAACGGATTGACGGACCTGGGGTTGATTACAAAGCAGTAAGCGCTCTTTCCCACAGAATCGCGGCCTTTCCACAGGCCGGGAGCTTGCAATCGGGTTGCCAGGTTGCTATTCTCGGAAAGTTGCAAACGGGTGAATCCGGCTCTGCCGGAGAGCAGCTTCAGCCGGATTTGCAATGGGGAGTGGCCTGTGCTACTCTTTGAAAGTTGCAAGTGAGAAGTAAAGCCTCCCGGTGGCCGTTTGGCCTGCCCCAAGAGGGAAGTGGGAAGCCAGTCGATGGATTGAGTTCGTTGGGTCAGGCGTGGCAAGCGCCCCTGGACCCCTGTAGGGAATCCCACAGAGAACAAGCCATTGCATGACCCAGGAGTTCTTCTCCTGTGAGCCTTATCGGCTCAGGCGAGGTTTCGCCGGTTGATGTTTGATATTTTGCGCAGCGTGGACGTGTCTGAACGGGATCTTCTCCCGTCAGCCAATCGGGCTCCGAGCCCAGGGACATACCGGCAACAGCAGGTTGAAGCGGCCCGGTTCGAAGAGGAAAGATTGAGCTTGACAGCATAGGGGAAGTTCGATAGGTTTAGAAGGTTCGCGCAAAAACGCCGGGACATGCTGAAAGATGCGGAACCGGAGCGCAACAAGTTCGAGGACAACCTGACTTTCTGGTCAGGCCTCGATCCAAAAGGGCGCCGCTTAGGCGGAGGCCTTCAAGGATCTTTGACAACTAGGTTGAACATGCCAGTCGTGAGAAAAGATCAGGTTTGGCTTGATCATTCTCACAAGGTAAGGCGTCTGCGCTTTTAGCGCGGACGCGGTCTCGCCCAATCTGACCTCCGTCAGAGACGGCGGGACATCAGGTTTCAAACGAGAGTTTGATCCTGGCTCAGAATCAACGCTGGCGGCGTGCCTAACACATGCAA
>Ga0302321_100006240_pt1 | contig 10483 bp, 2 predicted proteins | sample Fen_T0_1_FD_202505 | JGI IMG/M metagenome (GOLD analysis project Ga0302321, IMG submission 202505) | Peat permafrost microbial communities from Stordalen Mire near Abisko, Sweden - Fen_T0_1 | ecosystem: Environmental > Terrestrial > Soil > Wetlands > Permafrost | place: Sweden: Abisko... | reverse complement strand
TGCTTTCAAACCTGGGTCAAGAGCAGTCAAGTCAGCACCTCTCTTCAAAGGAACGTAAACAGTCTTTAGCGTGGTGTCTATCACAACATTATTTTTCTTTACAAATGAGCCTTCAGCGGCAAGTACAAATAAATCAGTTTTGGTGCCCCATTTTTCCGTTAATGCTTTTGCCTCATCAGCAGTGATGGGCATAACCGTTCCATGACGTGGAGTAAAATTCATGGATATTTCGTTGTCGATTACTTTAAAGTTAATAAGATCAATACTTTTTGTGAACTGATAAGTACCGGAAGTGTACATATCGTACATCAAAATATAATCATCGGAATTGATAAGTTTAAATACACTTGAACCTTCAACAGGATTTGTGGTTTGCTGCAAATATTGATCGTAAAGCACGTAGCCTTTTGTTAGCGAGTCTGAAACTGCTTTTTTAATACCATTGCCATTACCTTCCGTTTTATGGAACAGGTGGAATTTACCTTCCATCGCAATGATATCACCATCAATACAGGAACTATTGGTTGGGCTATAATATAGCTGTTTAGGTTCCATGATAATATCCGTAAAACTATCATTGGCGTAGGTATAATAAATGATATCTGACCCGGAGCCGCGTTTCATGGAAAAATATATCATGAACTTGCCTGCTTTGCTGTCGTAAATAGTTTGCGGTGCCCAAACACGCAGCAAATCAGCATACCCATACTTGGTTTGAATATTTACAACGCTGGATTGCCAATTGATAAGATCCGACGATTTCAATAAAACCATCGCTCTGTTTGAGTCCCAGCCTTTCGCTGAAACCATATCGGTAACTACCATGTAGTACTTACCATCGGGACCACGATAAATATGAGGATCGCGCACTCCGCCGGTGGAGCTGATTGATGACGAAGGCAGAATTGGATTGTTATTATTGAGTGCACGATAGGTATAGCCGTCGTTGCTCAAGGCAAACCGAATAGCTTCCTGCTTGATGTCATTTCCTGTAAAATAGACAAAGAGATACGCAGAAAAGCCTTCATCTTCTGCCACATATATAGTAAATGTTTTTTGGGTATTGATACTGCCTTTGGTAATGATAGCCGTTAAGGTTACCACAAGTTTACCAACTCCCTTAGGTGCGAATTTTAGCAATTTTCCTGAAGAAGTAAGGTATTCGCTTTTGTTTGATTGCCAGGTAATAGTTGTTTCTTCGGACCCAACACTGGGTAATAATAAGTCTGAGCGCAGGTTGTTAAGATTTCCCGCAAGGGATAAGGAAGCTGCATCCCTGGTAACCGATGTTTGGTTGTCATAGAAGGGAAGAACTGTGGCTGTAAATTTTTTAGTCTGGGTTACTCCATTTTTCGATAAGGTAGCCGTAAGATCAACAGAAATGGCACTTTGCCCAATGGCGGGTCTGGTTATTTCTCCCTGATTGGAAATTACTGAAGTGTTTGATGAAGTCCAGGTAATATTGATACCATTACCTGCATTGGGTAATAATTTAATATTTGTGATTACCTGATCCAAGCCAGACAAGGTTAATGCATTGGTTGCTTCAATGAGTTGTTGTTCGATGATAGATTTGTTGAAATTCGAAAGATTTGCAGCCAACGAGGTAATTTCAGTTGCGGAAAGCGCCTTGTCGTAAATCCTGAAATCGGACAGGCAGGATTTTTTCAGATAAGCATCACTACTATACAACGATCTTCCGATATAATTATAACTGGTGGATCCCAGATTTCCGGGCTTTAATGCTATGGTGGCTGATTTAACCAGTATTCCATCCACATAAATACTTCCTGTAGTACCGGATTGTACATAAACAACATGTTTCCACAATCCTTTTGAAAAGGAAGTTCCATAATTTACTTGTTGTTCTCCTGTGTAATTGGTAAGGGAAATGGCAAAACGAGTGGATTTGGCAGTAAAAAACATACCTCCATTTTGATCAGAGAGTATATTGTTTGAATTGCCAAACGACCATATAAAATTTCCATTATCAGTTACAGATGTTGACGGGTCGATATAAAGATAAGTGGCTATTGAGAAGTCCTGTAGCGAAGTTATCAGCGTTCCAAGAGATGCACCAAGGTCGAGATATCCATTGGCTGTGCCAAGATCTACAACATGGTAGGTTCCAATTTTTCTAACCTTAGCTCCATTATAAACTTTTGCATGATAACCATTTCCTGAATCATCGTTAATCTGCGCAGAATCAGACGTTACGTTTCCAAAAGAATAAAACAATTTTAAATTGCTTTGGGCAGCCAATTGCAAAAATGATATACCCATTACTAAAAATAATCCTAAGAAAACAGACTTCAACCAGAAGCGTTGTACAATTGCTACCATTACTTATTCTTTAAATTTATGATAAAGACTTAACTTTTTCCGATGAGATATATAAACAAAAAAATAAAAAAGGTGTCCCATGATACCGGGACACCCTTCTATGTATACTAATTATTTAATCCAGACCTTTTCTACCTGGTTGTTATTAACACTTACGATATAAATTCCTGAATTTAAATTAACTGCACGTGAATCAGTCTGAGCCACTATACGGCCAAGCGGATCGTATACGGTAACTTTAACTTTTTCATTTCCTGCAGGAATGATTTGAAGAAGTCCCGGAACAGAGACGTCTAATCTGCACTTGTCAGCAGCCTTAACAACTTCAACCGGTGTTGCACCCAGATAAGCCGAAGAGAGTGATGATGCTGTACTCTTCATTGCCTTAACTTCAGAATTGCTAAGTACTTTTTTCTGCAATTTGAAATCAGCAATCATAGCATTGGATAGGAATGCATGGCCAGGGTAATTAGACCTTCCAAGCCAGTTATAAAGAGTGCCGAATAATCCATCTTTCGGTATAACAATGGATGGAATATTGGTAAAAGAAGTTACTGAAGATACGGTATCACCATCAAGGTAAGTTGTTCCTACTGATCTGTTTTGGGTATATACAAAATAATGGAAAACACCTTTAGATGGCTCTGTCTTTGCCGGTGCTGTCTGCATATTTCCAGTTACGGTATCTTGCGAAGAAACTGCGCTGACAGCATTGTTGGCACGTCCGAACATATATCCGGTCTTGTGTAAATTGGAGCTGTCGCTATTTGAGAAGGTATAGAGGAAATTCCCTTTAGCCGAGAAATTGGTTTTATTAGGATCTATCAGGAAATATACGCTAATAGAATAGGCGCTATCCAATAAATAGATCAACTTTCCGCAATCAACCCCCATATCAAAATAAGCAGTTTCAGCACTCAGATTCAAAACATTGTGCAAGTTACCTGCAGGACCAATCGTGGATACTCTTGCATTCTCCATTAAAGTACCGGTGAAATGCTTTTCAGCAGCATCGGTAACTTTTGCACCACTAACCAGGTTATCAGCAAAGTTATAGTTGAGTAGTAAATCCGACGCATATTCGGTACCAGGATTTGCTTTTACAGTTACTATAAATTGCTTGGTCAGCGTTGCTCCGTCTTTCATCAAGGTAGCTGTTAGTATGACCTTAGCATTTAAGAAATCAGGACGAGTTACCACTCCATTAGCATTTATTACAAACGTTTTGTTAGATGCCCAGCTAATGGCAACCAATGGGTCCAATGTACCGTTAACAGGTAAGCTAAGGTCAGAAACTACTGCGCTTAAATTACCCAAATCCAGGTTATTCATTTCAGTAATCAATGAAGGAACACTATCATGAACATAGGCCAAATTGAGGTTCCTGGTCTCGACCTGCATTGCATCAACATCAGCATTGGTAAGAGCCTTTTTATACAATTGGAAATCTGCTAACATTGCTTTTGATAAATATTTATCGCCTACGTAACAGGATCTTCCCAAAAAGTTGTAAAGTGTACCGGTACGTCCTGCTTTTGGTAAAGCAATAGAAGGAAGATTCGTAAATGCAGTATTTGTTGAAACTACTTTTCCATCAAAATAAACTGTTCCAACCAAATCCTTTTGGGTATACAAGAAATGGTGGAATGCACCTTGAGAAGGTTGACTTACCCCACTTGTGGCCATATTACCTGTACTCCAATATGATGACGAAACACATTGAATAACATTGCTTGCACGGCCGAACATATATCCATTTCTAACCGTACCGGAACTGTCGCTATTGGAGAATGTATAAAGGAAGTTTCCGTCATTGCTGAGGTTAGTCTTCTTTTTGTCAACCAGGAAATATACACTAACAGAATAATCATTCAGCCCATACATTAATTTTCCACATTCGGTGCCCATATCAAAATAAGCAGAATCTGTACCTAAATACAATATATTATGCTTGTTATCAGCAGGTCCGATAGTAACGGCAGTAGCCCCTTTCTTTAAAGTACCTGTAAAGTGTTTCTCAGCAGCATCCGTAACTGCTGTACCACTTACCTGGCTGGTGGCAAAATTATAGTTCAGTAGCAAATCCGAACTATATTGAGTGCCCGATTTAGGTGATATCGCTACTGTAAAATCCTTTGACAGTTTTTGCGCACCTTTGTACATGGTAGCCGTTAAAATCACATATGTATTCACATAATCATTCGGAGTTATAACACCCGTGTTAGTGAGTGCTTCAGACCTGGATGATGTCCACTTAATAAGTATTGAATTATCCAGTGTACCTGCGGTCGGCAATGTAAGATTGTTGTGTATTGCACTCAGGTCGCCTATACTTGTAGTAAGATGATCCATTTCGGTTATCAACTCTGTAGGTATCCCAACTGAATCTTCAGCATATGCATTATTCAATGCAGCAATTACAGTAGGAACGTCCAAACTATTTTGCCAATCGTCCTGTGTTATATTTACTTTATATAATTCAAAGCCATAAACCAGGGTTTGTCTTAGGTAAACATCACCATAATTCTTAGTATAACAAGAACGTCCTAACCAGTTATAATTTGTTCCGGTTTTACCAGGTTTTACTAACGTATTGGCAGGAATTTGTGTAACAGTAGCGGTTTTAACAGCAATACCATCTAAATATATTGTACCCGTTGTACCATTTTGAGAATAAGCAAAATGATGCCATCCACCTTTTGGTGCATTAGCCCCAACACCTGGACCCTGCTCTCCTTCCCAACGGTTAGGTGTAATTTTTACATTTTGAGATTTTAATATACCAATGAGATAACCCATTTTGTCGGCAGCAGCATCCGATACATTTTCCATGTTAGAAAAATTCCAGAGGAAATTACCATTATTGTTTAGTTCGGTATATTTGGGATCTATCCTGAAATAAGCTCCTACTGCATAATTGCTGAGCGAATAGATAGCTTTACCAATTACAGTGTCCATATCGAAGTATCCGTCCTTATTACCCAGGTCCAATACATTATATTTAACAGTTTTACCAATGGTCCTTATTTTGGCTACATTTTTTAAGGTACCCACAAAATTGCTTCCTGATTCATCTTTTACCTTAACAATGGTATCATTCACTACAGAAATATTAGCATTAGCAAAGTTCCATTTTGCTAAAGTTTCTGATGGCGGATGCAAAGCAGCAACTGTTGCAGTAAATGTTTTTACTAGGGTATCTGTATTTAATTTCAATGTAGCAGTCAGTGTAACAATTACGTCATAAGTTTCTGGCCTGGTGATCGTACCATTTGTAGCAATAGTACCAGGATTGGCAGATGCCCATTTAACTGTTACACCATTTGTTCCCATGGTTGCAGGTAAGGTGAGATTTGATTTAACGGCAGACAAGTCTCCTAAATTCAGCGCGAAATATTGGGTAACCAGTTCGCTGGGAACTCCCATCATTTGCAATATTTCTGCATTACTTGCCGCCCTGTTGTAAATGCGGAATTCATCGATAGTACCATTGAAACCGGGATCATTCCACTGAGATTTAGCGATATAATTTTGTGATGTAGGCACACCAAGAGCTACATCTAAGGCCGCCGGTGTAATGGTAATGGCGTTATTAGTTCCAACAACGGAACCGTTTATATATAATTTACCAGTTCCTACGCCACCTGTATACGAACAAGTAATAGCTACATGTGCCCATTTACCGACCGGAAGTGGATTGGTGGAGCTAATTCCCTCTTCACTCCCGCCAGTAGCATTTTTAAAGGCAAATCTGACACTTGACACATTTCCAGAAAGGAACATATAATGATCCGTGCCTGCACCAAAGTCGAACACACGCATCCAGTCCTTGGTGGCATCCATTTTTACCCATGCTGCAACAGTAAAATCTGTCAGGGAACCGGTAATTCCGTTGGGTAATTGAATGTAATCGGCAGCAGGAGTGACCACTGTGGGAAAATTAACACCACTACCTGTTTTTCCCGGTGCCACAACCGCACCACCCACAAAAGTTCCGACAGCCCCATTTCCTGAAACATCAGGTACAGAACCGCCAGATACAGCTTCAAAATCGTAGTACAACTTTAAACCATTCGTTGGCGCCTGACAAAACACCGCAGATGTAATAAATAAAGCTGCTGAAATCAGAGATAGTTTTACAATCTCCTTTAATTGAATTAAGTAGATTTTTTTTTCCATAAGGTAATTGTTTAATTATAAAAAATAGTTTTCGTAAAGTATGTAATCACTTTCTTGGCAAGAACCAATTTTGAATATTCAATAATTTGGCTCTGATCTCGTCTTTGTTGTTTATATGTTTTTCTGCTACCGTATTTGCCAGGTACGATGGATCACCACGGCGAAGCGCCAAACGCATCAAATCGTGGAACCGGTTGCCCTCAAAGGCTGTTTCAAGCGCCAGTTCTTTTTGGATTAAATCTTCAACAAACAGCACAGAATCATTTAATGATACCAACGACAGACCTTGTAATGACGCCAAAGATTGAATGGTATAGCCGTCTGCATCTGCCACATTTCCACAACCACGTGCATGCATTCCAATATTATCCGCAAATCTTGCATCGTCAAAATTCATGTAGTTCGGTTTGGGGTTGGGTAATTCATTGGAGGGTACAATAGCTGTATTAGCCATGTTTAACCCGTTCAGTCCATTTTTCAAAACCGCAAATGCAAGGTTAGGTTTCCCAATCCGGTTTACCGCCTCGGCATACCGCAAATATACTAACCCGGACCTGCATGTGGTAATCAGTTCACTTTGCTTATAAAGTGCATCTCTCAGATAATATTTAAAGATATAATTATCCTGGCCAGGTTCTGAACGTCCGTTGGTATTATGGGAACCAAAGTAGATATAAGAACCCTCATTCCCTCTCAAATCACCAAAAGTCATGTATATTGGATTCACGTCGTAGTAAATTTGATTATCCCAGTTAGCAAGGGAAGTTGCCGTTGGTTTAACCATATATTTACCAAAAGAAAGATCATTTAAATGACTTCCTTCTCCATATTGAGAGGTGGATCCTATTTCAGATAGAACCTCAATATTTGAATTTTCAAAAATGTTAAACCATCTATGGGTAATATCAACAAATTCTCCGTTAACAACACTCCTTGTAGATCTATATGGCTCAATGCCCGAGTTGTTTTTATAATTTGTTACCGCATAATTTAAATACATAAGATCACGATATTCATTGGCTGCATTTTCGTATTGGCCGTTCCATAAATATAACTCACCCAATAAAAACCGGATAGGAAGATAAAATCTTCCTGAATTTAATTCTCCAATATTGATAAAAGATTCAATATCGGAAGTACTCCCATACTGAGGTTTTTTAATATCTACCCAAGGTAAAAGATCTCTGATCAGGATAGGAGACAATTCATTGATGCCGTATTCCGGATAGCTTTTAGTTACATCATCCAGGTTTAATAAAGGTTGCTCATAATAAACAGCCTTGCCATAGTTTAACGCAATTTGCATATAAGTCCATGCCCTGATTGCCTTTGCAGCCGCGTACTCCTTGTACATGGTTTTTATACCGCCTGTTACCACAGATGTATCGATATTCTGTATAAAATAATTACAGTTATTTATAACCGCATAATAATCTTTACTGGAAATGTAAGGATTATCGGGAGATATATTAAAATTGCTGATCTGCTGTAAGTCAATAGTTGCATATTTCGTCACATCCATTAAATCGCCCCTTAATTCGCCCAGCAAAACGTAACGTTCGGCAATTTTTGGTAATAAGGAGAATATCCCCAACATATAATAGAGGTTATTATTGGCCGAATTCAATTTATTACCCTCTGTGGGCAATACACGGTCTGAATTCACATCCAACATTTTATTGCAACCCACCGAAAAAAAGCAAACTATTAATATGGCCAGTACTATTTTATATATCATCTTCATCGTTAGATATTTTTAATTTCGTCATGTAATGGAAACTATTATAAGCTTAATTTTATCCCTACAAAAAAACTTTGCGTATTGGGCAAAAAACCGGCATCAATTCCCTGCCATAAAACAGAATTATTAGCAGAGACTTCCGGATCGCGACCCAGGTATTTTGTGAATGTAAATACATTATTTGCAGAAACCCAAATAGTAATACCTTCAATAAATGAGTTCTTTATCGGGACTTTATACGTAAGTGTAAGCGTTTTTAATTTCAGAAATGAACCGTCCACAATCCATCGATCGGAAAACCTGGAATTTCCCATCGGGTCGCCATAAACAGCCTTAGGTTGAGATGTTTGTTGGCCCTCGTTCATCCAGCGGTTCAACATAGCAGTGGATTGATTAATTAAACTTGAACCGCTTTCAAGCTGTGAACGCCAGAAATTATATACATCATTACCATAGGAGTAAGTGAATAATGCATTGAAAGTAAAGTTTTTAAACGATATCATACTATTAAATGAACCATATATATCTGGGTTTGGGTCACCTATTACCTGCTTGTCTTTGTCGTCGATAATACCATCAGGGTTTGTATCCACGAAGCGGACATCGCCTGCTCCATAAGAGTGACTAATGCCGTAGTTATCAACTATACTTAAATTTGCACTGGCGGCATCAGCTTGTGTAGCATAAACTCCTTTCGTTTTATAGCCGTAAAACACTGCAGCTGGACTCCCAACAGCTGTTAACATTTCTCCTCCGTATACCTGGGTTGTGAAATCCCCTTCTGGTAATGAAACCATCTTATTTTTATAATGGCCTGCACTAAGTCCCAATTCCCATTTCACTGATTTTAGGTTTAAAATTTTGAAATTGGCCGCGACTTCAAAGCCCTTATTGGCTAGTTCGCCTGAGTTGCTCCAGTAATACCCCAAACCGGAAATATCGGCGTAAGCCTTACGAATCAATAAATCCTTGGTTGTACTAGTATAATAATCTGCGGACAGTGTAATCCTTTCATTCATGATACTTAAATCAAAACCAACATTTGCACGGTAGGTTGTTTCCCACTGAATGCCAGTGTTAGCCACATTCCCAATAATTAATCCTACTGCCTGTCCCATATAGTTTTTTGAAGTTAAATAAGGTACAGAGGAATAATAACCCACGTCATCGTTACCTGAGATGCCATAGCCTGCCCTTAGCTTTAATCTGTTTATAAAATTAACTGAGTTCATAAACCGTTCCGAAGATATTATCCATGCTCCGTTCAGTGAAGGGAACACGCCCCACTTTTTACCCAGAAACCCAATTCCGCCCTTGGTTTCCTGGCCAAAGCGGGACGATGCGTCCATATCAAAAACGGCCGAAAATAAATAACGATTTTTGTAGCTATAGTCGATGTTAGCATACGTTGAAACAGATCTGTTTTTATTGTCCAAACCATTCGTAAATTTAATGTTAGCATCGTCCAGACTTCTGTAACTATCACCTTGTGTATTATGCCCTTCGCCATAATCCAACTTATAATAATTATTCAGGTAGCGCCATCCCAAAACTCCTTTCAAATGATGAACATTGGTGAATTTTTTATCAAATACTAATTGTAGATCGTTAAATATTCCAATGTTTTTCGATACCTGATTTCTGATTTCATTATTAGAAACAAAACCCAATTCGGAATAAGAAATCGAATCTGCCCCCTTCATTGGCCTGTAAAAATTTTCCCTTATATTATAAAGACTGTAACTGAAATTATCTTTTATGGCTAAATGGGGCGTTAACTGATACGTTGGTGCAGCGCCTATATTAAAACGATATTGCTTATTCGTATTAAATGAATTTGAAATAATGGCATTGGGATTCCCCACCCCAAAATCATCGCTGTCTTCATAATCTGTAGTATGTTCTCCAACAGTGGTATATTGATAGGGGCTCAAAAAAGGTGCTTTTATCAAACTAAGAAAAGACGGTGATGTTAAATAATTTACACCATCATCTAAAAGGCGCCGGCTCATTTCGGTATAACCAATATTCCAGTTCATATTGAACATGCTGGTAAAACTTATATCGGCATTGAAACGTGCGTATAACCGCCGCATATCTGTATTTTTCACAACACCGTTGTCATTGGTATATCCTACCGAGAAAGCATATAAAGCTTTATCATCTCCTCCATTTACACTTAATGAATAATTTTGTGTAATTCCGGTCCGATATACTTCA
>Ga0302321_100006239_pt1 | contig 10483 bp, 7 predicted proteins | sample Fen_T0_1_FD_202505 | JGI IMG/M metagenome (GOLD analysis project Ga0302321, IMG submission 202505) | Peat permafrost microbial communities from Stordalen Mire near Abisko, Sweden - Fen_T0_1 | ecosystem: Environmental > Terrestrial > Soil > Wetlands > Permafrost | place: Sweden: Abisko... | reverse complement strand
GTGTGTTTCAATAAATAAGCCATCTGCGCCTGTTGCTATGGCTGCTTTGGCAATGGTTTCTATCAGTTCTGGATTGCCACCTGTTACACCTCCGCTTTGGTTAGGTTGTTGCAGCGAATGCGTACAATCCATAATTACAGGCACTTTAATTTCTTTCATCCAGGTAATGTTGCGGTAGTCAACTACCAGGTCCTGGTAACCAAAAGTGTTGCCTCTTTCTATCAGTCCTACTTTAGTATTGCCGGTATTATTTATTTTTTCCACTGCAAATTTCATAGAAGGGCCATTTAAAAACTGGCCTTTTTTTACGTTTACAATTTTGCCTGTTTCTCCTGCAGCAATCAGCAGATCTGTCTGGCGGCAAAGAAATGCAGGGATCTGTAAAATGTCTACATACTTAGCTGCCATGGTGGCCTCACCTGCGGTATGTATATCGGATGTGGTGGGAAGATTGAATTTTGTACCTAGATTTTTTACCAGTTGTAGAGCTGCTTCATCACCAATACCTGTAAATGAATTGGCGCTGGTGCGGTTGGCTTTTTTGTAAGACGATTTAAATATGTACGGAATGCCCAGCCTTTTGCAAATGCCGCTTACTTTGTCCGCCACTTCATTTATCAATGCTTCGCTCTCTACCACACATGGGCCGGCAATTAAAAAGAAATTGTTTTTATCGTATTGCTGTTTGGCAAACAGCTCCTGCAAATATTTTTCCATGGTGCAAAAATACTAATAGCCAATGGCTTTAAGAAACTCATCTTTTTTTCTTCTTGATACATCTATATAAGTGCCGTTTTGTAATTCTATCTGGCCACCGTCGCCTTTAATGTATCGTTTAATAAAGTTCAGGTTAATCAGATGGGAGTGGTGTGTACGAAAAAAAATATCTTCGGGTAGCATCTCTTCAAACTCTTTTAAAGTTTTGGAAGCAGTGACCTTTATTTTTCCGTTTAAGTAAATGTTGGTGTAATTACTGTTGGCTTCTAAATGAATAATGTCGCTGATAGAAAGGAATAGCAAACCCTCCAGTGTGGGTATGGCCAACCTGGACAATTGTTTTTTGGGTTGCAGTATATTCTGGCTCAGCAACTCTACCTGCTGTTTGGTTTGTGTATTTTCTTTAGCATCTATTTTTGAAACAGCAGTTCTTAGTTCTTCAATATCTATTGGTTTTAGTAGGTAATCAAAAGCCGCATACTTAATGGCTTTAATGGCATACTGATCGTACGCAGTTGTAAAAATGATGTGGAAATTTTTTTCGGGTAACTCATTCAGCATTTCAAAGCCGTTCATCCTCGGCATTTCGATATCTAAAAAAATCAGTTGGGGTTTGTGATGCTGTATGAGCATCAGCGCTTCCTGCCCATTGGTGGCCTCTGCCATGATGGTTATTTGCGGGCAATACGCTGAAAGTTTTTCCCGTAATGCCAGTCTTCCCTTTGCTTCGTCATCAATTAATATTGCGCTTATCATGTCAGGTTATTTTCAGGTTAACGGTTATTGCTGTGCCTGCTGCAATGCCGTTTTGATAGAGATCTTTTATCAGTACCGAAGGGGTTTCTTCTTTGTTAAACAATTTTATCCTGTCGTAACTGATCTGCATGCCGTAGTGCGATTCTTTGTTTTGCATGATCTTTCCTGCGGCGTCTCTTCCAATACCATTATCGGTAATGGTATATTGTATACAATCGTTTAGCTTTTTTATGTCCACATAAAGTAAGCCGGAATTTCCGTCTTTATTTTTTAAGCCATGAAGGATCGCATTTTCCACAAAGGGTTGTATAATAAGCGGGGGAACTTTATAGTCACTGTTCATCAACTCTGCATCTATTGTAAAAACCGGTTTAAATTTATTCTCATGCCGCAGTTCTTCCAACTCTATGTATAGCTTTAATGTATCAATATCTTTACTAAACGGTACGGTATTGTATTTGTTATTGTCCAAAATATTGCGCAACAGTTTGGCAAATTTATTCAGGTAAACTGTGGCATGGTATTTATCGTTGCTTTGTATCAATGCGTCAATGCTGTTGATACAGTTAAAAATAAAATGCGGGTTCATCTGGCTGCGCAGGGCTTTCATTTCCATCTCTGCCATCAGTTTGGTAAACTGCATTTTCCTTTTTCCCTCTTTGTAAATGGTGCTGATGCGCCATTTAGCAAAAATGTATATTAAGCCGGTAATAATTACCAGGCACAAAATCCTAAACCAGATGGTTCCCCAGAATGGGGGAGTGATAATTATTTTAAAAGTAGTGATGGCACTGGTGGTATTCCCAATTTCTGCCTTTACTTCAAACTGGTACTCGCCGGCTTGCAAACCGGTGTAGTTGGCAAAACGTTTTGTTCCGCCATTCACCCAATTTTTTTCCAAACCGTTAAGCCGATAAAAATAATTGGTTTGCTGCAGGCTTAAAAAATGCAGGGCGGCAAATTCAATCGTAATAAAATTGTCTTTGTAAGATAATTCAACAGGCTTGTTTTCTATCAACAGTGAATCAATAAATAAAGGGGCATCAAGAATTTTAAATCCTGTTATTTCAATTTTGGTTTGCTGGTTACCCTGGTATTCTGTACGCTGCGGGTAAAAACTGATTGCTTCTGTGGTGGTAAGTGTAAGCCATTCGCCATTATGCAATGGATAAAATTGAGCAGCTTTGAAAGATGAATTAATGATACCGGATTCAATACTGTAAGGGATGATCTTTTTTTCGGAGGGGATGAATTTATACAACCCGTAATCGGTAGTAAACCATATAAAGCCGGCAACATCTTTTTTAATAGCGTATATCGTAGGGTAGTGTAAACCATCAGCAGTTACAAGTTGTGTAAATGTCTTTGTCCTGGTGTTAAAAAAATTCAACCCTCCGTAAATTGTTCCAATCAGCAACGTGCTGTCATCAAATTCTTCAATTCCCTGGCAGGTTTTTCCGGAAATACTGGCGCTGTTATTTTTTTCCGGCAGCCATGTATTGGTGTATACTCTTTTGTTCAGATCAAATGCTTTAAAACCGGCTTCGGTGCTTACCCAGCAACGTTGCCGGCTGTCGAAAAAGATATTCATAACTGGGGGCATTCTTTTAACTGTATCAGCACCGTAGGGTAAAAATTTATTTGCCACCTTATCCCATTTTACAATTTTACCATTTTGCAGCCCGAACCAGATATTGCCTGCATTGTCTTTTTCCATGCAGCGAATGGTGAAGCCATCCATTTCGGCAGGATGAAGTGTTTTTGCTGCTCCGGTATTGATGTTGTAAGTAATTAAATATCCATGCTGGCAACCGATCCACAATGTTGCCGAATCCATTTGATAAAAGCTCCATATAAAATTATTTTCGGCAGGATTTTTAAAGAGTATATTTTTTTTAAAATTAAAACTGCTGTCGTACACACCAATGCCATTGCCCCAGGTGCCAATGAAAATATTGCCAGTGGTAGTTTGTATAAAACTCAGCATTTCACTTTTTGGAATTGATAAAGGGTTATTCTCTTCGTGTCGGATAGTTTTAAAATACTGCCGGTAAGGATTAAAAATATTAATGCCCTTATCAGTGCCTATCCAAATATTTTGTTCTTTATCCTGCAGCAGGCTAAAGATCTTATAATTGTACTGTATGCCTTCGCTGTTTTTTTCTTCCGCAGTGCAATAATCAAAATTGTCTTTCTCCCTGTTAAATCTTAGCAGCCCGGCATTTTCTGTTGCCAGCCAGATGTTACTATGGTTATCTTCTATCATACAGGTTACCAAAAGCCCTGCCGAAGAAGCTTTTGTTTTTTGCTGTGCTGATTTAACGTCGGATAAGAAATAGGTACTCATTTTTTTTGATGCCGTGTTGTACCTGTAAAGCTGGTTTCCCCAGGTGGTTACCCAGATATTATTCCTGCTGTCGCCCATCACATATCTTGAAGCATACTCGCCGGTATTGTATAACAAAGATTCTAACAGCGGGTTGGCGTTAGGGTTAAAATTATCCGAATAAACTGTTTTTGTTTTTTCATCAAATAAAAACACTTTCGACAGCATGGTAGCCCAGGTTTGGTTATTGATGCTGTCAGTAAAAATATAAGTTGCTTTATGTGCATCGGGCTGAACAATGTTCTGCAGCTTGGCAGTATATTTTTTTGTGCTGCTATTGTAAAGATAAGCTGCATTTTTACCCAGCAACCAGGTACTGTTACCTGCGCCACGGTAACTGGCGTAATGAAAAGCAGAGTCGTTTAACAAACTGCTGGAATCATAACTACTGAACCGGTTGTTACGCAATTCCATTTTTTTAATTGCTGCGATCTTTTGTATCCACAATAAATTAGTTTTCTTGTCAACATACAATTCTGCACCGGGTATAAACTCTTCGCCGGGGCTGTTCAGCATTTCCGGGTAACTTACAAAACGGGAGCCATCATAACGCTGCAAGCCATTAAGTGTTACCACCCAAATAAAACCTTTGGTATCCTGCTCAATAGAAAAAAACTGGTTGGGCAATAATCCGTCAGACTGGGTGATGTGCTGAAAAAAATAATGTAAACTCTTTTGTGCCTTTAAAAGTGGTACAATTAAAAAACTGAGCAGTAATAGTATAAGCAGCCGGTAATTGCACATGAATTAAAGTTACTCGAAATTTAATATAGTATTGGTGGTACTAAAAAGAAAATAAATTTATTCTTTTTTTGCTGAAATGGTAAAGTTAAGATCGTGTTCCATTGTTGAACTTTTATCACCAAGGTGTTTGTTTGCTTTACCTTTAAAACTTAAATTGCCTTTAGCATCTTTGATTACATCAAACTCGTTATGATCTCTTACCACAGAGTTAATAGTTAACCTTGCCTGGTGAATCGGGAAATTCATTTGCTTGATATAAGGAAGGAGATCCGGACCTACTAAAAGAAATACAAATTTGTTAGTAACATAAATGGTGAAATCAAGAATGGCTTCATTGACAAATATTTTTATCTTGCCTGCATCCACATCATACTCGGCATCAATGGGGATATTGAAATAAGCAGGTGTTGCCATCCCTCTTGCAATGGCACCAAAGCCCAGTATATCCCTTTCGCTGGTTGCCACCGACACTGCCAAGGGCGTAAATGTTTTAATGGGTATTACTTCTATCTTGCCTTTTGACCCTTCATGAAAACCATCTTCCTTTTCTACATCTTCAAAAAAACTGAACCTGGTTCCGTTCCCTTCAATATTGCCTTTCATTTTGATTATACCACCCTTGTTTTTATCCTTAGGGTAACGTAAAAACAATACTGCTTTCATTTCAACACCATAGGTCCACCAGTTTTCTCCTTTGCTGTTCCTGAATTCAACGGTGTAATCGTGTTTAAAATCTCCCTTAAACACACCACAGTATATTTTCAATAATACATCCAAAGCAAATTGTGCCAGGTCGGCCGCAATACCTGCCTTACCCAATTTTGAAGTTAGTGCCTCCGCTTCTGCTTTTGATGAGGCGTAAAGCTTTGTCATTTCCTTTAATGGAAAATCATTAGGGGCTTCCACACCCCCTGCAGCTTCATTGATTGCACCTGTTGCAGCCGGTACCACTTTATCGGTTGTAATGTTTACGATGATCGTAGTTATTGAACGCGACCAGAAATTAGTAACGGTTTGAAACGCCGCACAGGCTTCGTTTAATATTACTATGTATTCACAAATGGTATTATCCAGTGGTTCATGATCTGCAACTTTTTCTAATGCCTTTATTTGCAACGATTGATCGGCAAGGTTATCATTAAGGTCAGATAAATTACCTGCAAGACCATGAGGAAGCCTTTTGCCGGATTTGGCCAGTTGTGCGGTTTCTTTTCCTGCGGCATTCAGGTCCTTATACAATTTAAGTACACCGTCAACTTTGTCTTTTACATCTGCTACTTTTTTCTCCAATTCGGCTTTGTCTTTAGGGCTGACGCCGTCTTCTACTTTGGCAGCGCTGCTTTTCAACTTGTCATATGCTTTATTTACCTCCGCAATATTATTGTCGCACCAATTGCCCAAGTTGGGTAATGTATAAACAGTCACCTTAGCCGACTGCTGTGTTTTTTTATCACTGCTTTTTGCGGTTACCGTATATTCCCCGGCTTTATCAGCTGCAATCCAGGTGGTTTTATATTTGCCATCAGCCGCAAGTACTATTGATTTTACATCTTTGGTAGAGGGTCCGCTTACAGTAATTTCTACTTGTGTAAAATTTTTTGCTTTAATACTTTCGCCGGTAACTGTAATGGTGCCGCCTGAAAAAATGCTGTTTGCAGAGAGATTGATTGTTACAAAACCATCTTTTGCAGTCATGTCGTTATCGTCAGTTGCTGTTGCCTTTATATTACCCGAAGGGTTTTTGTTGTCATTTTTGGATGAGTTATTACCGGGAGTTGTTGCGGGTGCCGAATTATCGGCGCTGCTGTTTTTCTCTTTTTTTTTCTCTTTTATCTTTTTGGGCGCTGCAATTACGCTGTCAAGTCCCTTGCTCACCTGCTGATCTACTTTGCTGCGCACTCTCCATTCGGCATCGCCTTTTAGTTTGTCGCCTAATTTTTTAAAAATTTGTGCACCGCATGTTTGAATTACTAAGAAAGACAGTAGCGATAGGAGCAGGTGTTTCATAATGTTCAGTTTAATTACTATTTACTAATTGCAATACGAAAAAAGCCGTTGGTGACAAGTATACTTTTCTTATTGTCATAACTGTAACCGGTAAAATAAAAAGTACCCTCGGCCCATTTGCCATTTACTTTTGTAATTTCCATTTCACCTTTTCTGCCGTTCCACACCTGTACTTCATCATTAGTGGTTAGATCCGCATTTTGGTCACTAAAAGAAATTTTTTTACCTGTTACAAAATACTTTCTGTCATATGGCAGGCCGATATATTTATCTCCGCTGTAAAAGCCCACTATTTGCCCGGTTTCATCAGCTGGCATCATAAAAGATGCTTTGCAATCTTTACCATTTATTTTTGCAGTCATGGTATAGCCAACAGCTGTTGTTGCTATTGCACCTGCCGGAAGGCTACCGGATGATTTTTTTTGCGCTGTACTTTTTTGTGATCCTGTAAAAACAAGCACGATACTTATTGCCAGCATAACTATCTTTTTCATAACTATTTTTTTAGGGCATTTTCTTTGATGCCAAATGCTAAGTGGTTATTTTTTATTGCTAAGCGAAATGCGAAAGAAACCATCTGTTACTTCTTTTGTTTTTGCACTGGTGCTGGTAGTAGCTGTGAAAAAAAATTCCCCTTCGGCCCAGTCGGCGTCTACTTTTGTAATTTCCATTTCCCCTTTTTTCCCATCCCAAATACCATCATCATCGCTGGGAAAAAGAAGTGCCACAAGGTTATCCCCGAAAATTATTTTTTTACCCACTTTCATATAGCTTTTGTCATAAGGTAAACTGATGCTTTCTTCATTATAAAAACCATGGATCTTATCCTGGAAGTCGAGGTGCATAAAAGAGTTTGCCGCCCAATCCTTACCATCTATTTTTGCTGTCATGGTCCATTCTCCCGCTTTTGCGGGTATCCGGCCGGGGTCACTTGCTGCGGTTACTTTATTAGCTTCTTTTTGATCTTCTATTGCTTTATTTTGTGCAGTGCCACCGCAGGAGTATAATATACCTGTGATACTCATTATTAAAAGTGTACGTTTCATAATTGATTTTTTAGATAGTTTTTAAATAGTGATTGTTTAAGCCGGGGAGTTAATATTTACTGGTTTGTTTCATTAACACTACGGATGTAAAATCACCTGTTATCTTTAAGTCTTCCATACCCGGTTCCTTTTGTATACCTGTAAAGCTTCCGCTGCAGGTTTCACCAGTAACCGAAACTTTAAAAGTGCCTTCGGTAAGGTTGGTTAAAAAAGGCACTGCACCTTTACCTTCGGTTGTTAATTGTACATGTACCTGGCCGGCATCGGCATTGCCAATAGATAAGGTTCCGGTTGCCGCTTTATCAACAGTTACTATCAGGTTATAGGTATTGTCATCATTACTAAGCTTTAATACCATATCTTTTTCTCCCGACTTATAGGTTGTTATTCCTCCCTGCGGAAACATGGCTTTATATTCCACCACCAGTTTATCAGCCTTAAAAATTTTTATGGCAGCAGATGCTTTTGCATCAGTTGCAGTGCTTTCGGTTTTAGTTGGCGTATCGTTTTTTGAGGCGGCTTCTTTTTCGCCAACACCATTGTTGCAGCTTAAAAAAATTATCAGCAGCAGGAGAAATGTGTTTTTCATTTGCTAAAAGTTTTGATTATTAAAAATGATATTGATAAATTATTTTTTATCAGCCAGTGAAATACGAAAGAAGCCATCTGTAATTTCAATTTTTTTATCCGGAGAGCTGCTGGTGCTGCCGGTAACAGTAAACTTACCTTCCACCCAATCGCCATCTATTTTTGTAATTTCCATACCCCCGGCATAGCCGCCCCATATGGCCACTTCGTCGTTGGTGAAAATATCAACGGCATCATCGTGGCCGAATTTTCTTTTATCGCCAAGTACCATACTTCTTCTGTTGTAGGGGAGGCTGATACTTACGCCGTTGTTATCACCAATAATCCTTCCGGTTGCTTCCAGAGGCATTAAAGAATTTGCCGACCAGTCTTTGCCGTCAATCTTTGCAGTCATCGTCCAGCCACCTGATGTGGTTGGTATACCGCCGGGTTGCATTTGTTTAATAGCAGCTGCGGTTTCTTTAGCATCGCTTAAAGCTTTGTTTTGAGCACTGTTACCGCAAGATGACAGCATGGCTGCCATAATTAAAATTGAAAGGAATTGTTTCATGATGTTTTGTTTGAATTAAATAATAAGAAAGGGTTTTATTTATTGGTTGCGTCATAATTTTACCATAAGGGCTGCCAGTATTTTTTTTAGTTCGTCTATCTGTTGCTGCTGTTTTTCTATTAATGCCTGTTGTTCCTGCACGGCTTTTACCAGCGGCACTACAAAAGATGCGTAGCTGATAGCATAATTATTTTGAGCAGTGTCTTTGGGTATTATTACACCGTCAAAATCATAGCCTGTTTTTTTTGCAGCTGCTTCCACCTCCTGGGCAATAAAGCCTGTCATTACTATTTGCTCTTTTTCGACAATGCCCTGCACCATACTGTTTTCATAATCGGCAGTTTTATCTTTATAAATAAATTGGTTAAGTGCATGCAGGTCGAGCGAATAAGTTACGGGCCGAAGCGCATTTATAAAATCGAGGCCCGGTACATTTTCTTTAATGTTTTTCTTAAACCGCCTGTCGCTTACATAATTGGTCCAGTTGGCATAGCCGCCGCATAAGGTTGTAGTGGTATTTCCAAGAAGGGCAAGGTTGTTATTATTGGTTAGTGCATTGTGCCCAATAGTAACCGTATTAAAATTGTTTGATAATCCGGGGCCTGCGCCATAGCCTATTGCGGTATTGTTTAGCCCGGTAGTATTGGTAAAAAGGGCATTTAAACCCACTGCTGTATTGCTTGATCCGGTGGTATTATTATAAAGTGCCTGCAACCCAACAGCCGTATTATTGTTGCTATTGTTAGTATACAATGTATTAACTCCTATGGCAGTGTTGTTCACGCCAGTCGTATTTGTATGTAGTGCTTCAGCACCCTGGGCCGTATTATAATTTCCCGAAGTATTTTGAAGCAGCGCATTCAGGCCTGTTGCTGTATTTAAAATACCATTTAAATTGTTAGTAAGGGCATACACCCCGGTAGCGGTATTCCAATAACCAACTGTGTTTACCTGCAATGCATCTACCCCAATTGCGGTATTCCAGTAGCCGGTAGTATTTTTGTATAAAGCGTATGCGCCAATACCAGTATTACTATTGGCAGTGGTATTAGAATCAAGCACGTTTTCTCCAATTGCGGTATTAAAAAGGCCGCTGGTATTTGCAAAAAGGCTATGATAACCCACAGCAGTATTCGCATATCCTGTTGTGGTGGCAGACAATGATTTGCTACCGATAGCAGTATTAACGCCGGCATTGTTATTGAAATTATATAATGCAGAATCACCGATGGCAACATTATATCCTCCGGAAGTGTTGTTTGTAAGGGTGCCATAACCCAGCGCAGTATTATTGGTACCAGTAGTATAATAAAGTGCGCCATGCCCAAGGGCAGTATTATTACTGCCGGTTATATTTGAATACAGCGAGGCATAGCCCACTGCAGTATTATAAGTGCCACTGGTATTGGCCTGCAGCGCAAAGCCGCCTACAGCAGTATTGTAATGTGCAGTATTATAAAGGAGTGAACTGTATCCTATGGCTGTATTATAATCGCCTTTTTTATTGCCGTAAAGTGATCCGAAACCAACTGCGGTGTTGAAATTACCGGAAGTATCGAAGGTAAGTGCTCCATAACCCAGTGCTGTATTATTACTGGCTACAGTATTATAGTAAAGGGCATTTACACCCACAGCCAGGTTATAATTTCCTTTTATATTGGAGTAAAGCGAATAAGCTCCCACGGCAGT
>Ga0302321_100006238_pt1 | contig 10483 bp, 7 predicted proteins | sample Fen_T0_1_FD_202505 | JGI IMG/M metagenome (GOLD analysis project Ga0302321, IMG submission 202505) | Peat permafrost microbial communities from Stordalen Mire near Abisko, Sweden - Fen_T0_1 | ecosystem: Environmental > Terrestrial > Soil > Wetlands > Permafrost | place: Sweden: Abisko... | reverse complement strand
CAGGTGTCGGCCTTGATCTCGCCTTCGCATGGCGAGACCTTCGCACCAATGAACGCGCACCCCCCGCTCGTCTGGATCGGCTTTACCGCCCTGGTAGTGGCACTCCTGGTCGTCGACCTCGGTGTGCTCAACCGCCGGGGCCATGTCCTCAGCGTGAAGGAAGCGGCGGTGTGGAGCGCCGGGCTCGTCGGCCTGGCGCTCCTGTTCGGCGGGTTCCTCTGGTGGCGGGAGGGGCCACAGCACGGCCTCGAGTACTTCACCGGCTACCTGATCGAGCTTTCCCTCTCGGTCGACAACCTCTTCGTGTTCATCCTCATCTTCCAGTACTTCGGCGTGCCCGCGCTGGCGCAGCCCAAGGTGCTCAAGTGGGGCATTCTCGGCGCCATCCTGATGCGCGCGGTCATGATCGCGCTGGGCGCCGTGCTGCTGGCGCGGTTCCACTGGATCATCTACCTGTTTGGCGCCATCCTGATCATCACCGGCATTCGCATGCTGCGTGCGGATGGGACCGAAATCGAACCCGAGCGCAATCCGCTCGTGCGCCTGGCCCGGCGCTTCCTGCCCATCACCCCGGGATACGACGGTGACCGCTTCACCTGCCTGACGATCACCGGCCAGCGCATCTTCACGCCGCTCGTGCTTGTGGTACTGGTGGTGGAGTGGAGCGACCTCGTCTTCGCCATCGACAGCATTCCCGCCATCTTCGCCGTGACGAAGGATCCCTTCATCGTCTACAGCTCGAACGTCTTCGCCATCCTCGGGCTGCGGGCACTGTTCTTCGTGCTGGCGGGGGCACTGGACCGGTTCCAGTACCTGAAGGTGGCCGTGGCCCTGATCCTGGTGTTCATCGGGCTCAAGATGGCGCTGAGTGGCTGGGTCGCGGTGCCGACGCCGGTGGCCCTCGGCGTCATTGTGCTCACCCTGGGAATTGCGGTGGGTGCCTCCCTCCTTCGAAACCGGCGCGACGCGCCTCCCGCCGGCTGAGTCGGGGGGCCAGCGACCCCGCCAAGTCATTCAATGACAGGGACTTGAGACGAGGTGACTTTCGGGTGATTCGGGCGTGGCTATCCGTCCTAGCTTGTGCTCCGAGTCGAGTGGCCAGCCCGGCCACGGCGGCAACCCGAACGACAGGAGGCACCATGTTCAACCTCACCCATTCCGCGATGTGCGCCCTGGCCCTGGCCAGCGCCCCACTCTCCGGACCCGACACCTCCGACTTCGCATTCAGCGTGCAGGGCGGCATCACCCTGGTGGCCACCGGCATGGCGCGCTTCGGCGTGGTGAACGGTGACGACCACAACCCGCCGTTCTTCTCGCTCTCGCTGGGCGGGCCCGACGGCAACGGCGCCCTCGTGCTGAGCCGGGCCAAGGCAGAGATGCCGATGGCTGGCCACTACACGATTGCCAATTGGGACGCGCGTGATGCGAAGGGCTCCACGTTCCAGGCGCTGTTCGTGGCCGGTACGCCGAGCCAGCCCGAGGGCGTGTTCTGGGGCGAGTCGGGCACCGTGACGATCCGTCACACCAGCCCCGGCCGCATCGAGGGCGTGTTCACCATCAAGGCTCGTGGCTTCCGCGCGACGGATCCCGACCGCGAGGACGTGACGGTGACGATCCATGGCACCTTCACCGCTAACGGTGAGCAGGTCATGGCCCAGGTCACCTCCATGGAACCGGCGAGTTCGATGTGAGTCGTTCAGCGGACGGCGGCCGCGCGCTCCCTCGCATGGGCAGCGCGCGGCGCCATCGCTGGATCGGCGTTCTTCCACCCTTCGGCAACCCGCGCCCAGTGCGCCCGTGCACTGTCGGCATTGCCGGCCGCCTCCCACGCGCGGGCCAGCTCCTCATGCAGCCCGGTACGTGTCATGAACAACCCGCCACCGTTCCGGTATCCGTGCATCGTCGGCTGCAGCACCCGCACCGCCTCACCCGCATTGCCCTGGGCGAGCAGTGAGCGGGCGAGCGCGACCTCGACCAGCGTGAGGCCGAACGTCGGGGAGTAACGGGCGGCGTTGAAGTACTGCACCGCGGCCACCTGGTCGCCTCTCGCCTGGGCAAGCAGGCCCCGCAGGTAGTTGCCGTAGGCCCGGCTCCGCACCAGGCCGGTATCAGCTGCGCGCTTCGCAATCAGGTCGGCCGTGGCCTTCAGCGTCGTCGTGTCCCCACCGGCCGCACGGGCCGAGGCGGCCAGCGCCAGCATGGCGACCTGCAACCGCGTCTGGTTGAGTGGCGTGTCGCGCGAGTCGACCAGTACCGCCGCTGTATCGAACGCCGCCGCACCTTCCGCATATCGGCCCATCTCCACCAGCGTTTGCCCCTTGAGTTGCAGGAGCGTCCGCTCCTGGTCGAAGTCGCGCGCCGCGCCTGTTGGGGTCGCCTCCCGGCCGTGCGCCACCGCGGCCAGCGCCTCGCGCCAGCGTCCCTGGGCCCGCAGGGAGACGCCGTGCTCGAACCAGAGTTCAGAGAGTTCCTCCGTCGTCACGGTGTTGATGTTCGCAAGAAGGACGGAATCGGCGCCTGCGTAGTCCTCCGCGAACAGGCGCAGCGACCATTCGTACTGGACTGCGGTGATCCCGCTCATCCCCCGGGCCCGGGCCTCCTCGAGCGCCTGCGCTGCCGCCGCCGGCTTGCCGGACAGCACCAGGACGGTGCTCAGGCCCTCGTAGGGCGGGGCGGCAGCGGGCTGGGCTCCTATCCAGCGCCGCAGCACGCGCTCAGCGGCCGCGAGCGAATCGAGCGCGACATAGGCATAGGTGAGCCCGCTGTACGCATCACATGCCACGCACTGCCGCGCACCCGGCCGCACGCCCAGCGAGTCCATCTGCAGCACGCGCTCGAACACCGGGATTGCCTCGAGATAGCGCCGGTCCCGCGTCAGTGCCTGGGCCCGCCAGTAGTGCCCATCCACCTCGGTCGGGAAGCGAATCGAGAGGGTCTCGGCGACGGCCAGGAACGAGGGGTCGCTCACGGCGAAGCCCCAGCCGGAACGGATGTAGAGCCGGTCGCGTGCGCTGGCGCGATCACTCAGCGCGAGCGCACGGCGCAGGTACGCGAGGCGCTGGCCATAGTCGGCGGTGGAGATCCCGAGATAATAGGCCGCCATCGCAAAGGCGGAGTCATCGTCCAGCGCCAGCTTGAACATCGTTGCCGCCGCTCCCACCTCGCCCCGGGAGTATGCGCGCAGTCCGGCGTCGTAGAAGCGGTACGCCGTCTCCGACTGTGTGCTCACGCTGGCGAGAGTGCCCTCGGGTGACCCGGCGCCGGCCGCGGCGCTCAAGTCGCGGGTCGCACTGTCAGCCAGGGCGAAGAGATCGGTGCCTTCCACGGCAAGCGCCGATTCCACGCTGCCGGACGTCAGGCTCACGCGGCGCAGGTCGAGGCGCAGCCGCCCCGCGCTGAGCTCATAGAGCGCCCCGTCCACCAGCTCCGTGGCACCTGTCAGGCGCGCCGCCCGCGCGATTGCCCCGACGGACGAGTCTCCTTCGCGTTGGAGCTGCGCCACCACCTCGTACATGCGGCTGGTGCTCACCACCTCGAAGCCGTGTACCCGCGCGAGGTTGGTGGCAAGCATGTCGGTGAGTGGCGCCGACCGGTCGCCCGTGGCGGACTTTGTATAGTCGGTGATATGCCCGACGGCGATCACCGCCGGTGCCCCCGGCTTACGCGCGCCGCTCGACGCGCGTCCGCGTTGCGCAGCGAACGCCAGGGCGCCGAGGGCGACGACGCCGGCCGCAAGCCAGAGGGTGCGCGACCGAAGCCGGCCAGCACCTTGTGCGGCGGATGCCGACGCCGAAGGGCCAGGTGCCCGGTGTCCGCCCGGCAGTGCCACCGCTGCCCAGCCCGACGTCACGGTCATGGCAGCGATCTCGCCCGCGGGCAACGCCGGTACCGGCGTTCCCTGTGCGCTGGGGTCCGGCTTCACCGGGGTCAGGATGGGCGCTACCGGCGTGGGGCCCCGATCCCGCAGTTCGCCCCGGCGGATCTGCCCCGCCAGTGCCTCGATGCGGGGGTCGGGCGCCACGCCAAGCTCCGCCTGGTACACGGCAGCGAAGATCTCCGACTGGCGCAACGCCGCCGCCTCGTCGCCCCCCGCCACCTGGGCCCGCATCAACTGCTCGGTCGTGCGCGCGTTCAGCGGATCGAGTGCGGCGAGGCGGCGCCACCATGGAACCGCGCCGGCATGATCCCGTCGCTCGCTGCACTGTGTGGCCAGCGTCGCCAGCACGTCAGCGTAGTCATGCGTGAGCACCGTTCGCTCCTGCTCCACCCAGCGCTCGAACTCAGGCACGCCCGGAAGGTTGAACCCGTGGAGGAACGGACCGCCCCACAGGTCGGCGGCGGCCTCGAGCTGGCCCGCGGCCCGCGCCTCACCGAACAGGCGGACATCCGAGTCCACCAGGGCCGTGTCGATCCGCAGGTCGCGAGTGCCGGTGATGGCGTCCTCGCTGCCCAGGTCGCGCCGCAAGGCGTACAGCGCCTGGTTCAGGGTGCGCCGGCCTCGCTCCTCGTCTGCGTCGGGCCAGAGCATCGCCAGCACGTGATCCCGGCTCACGCCACGCGATCCCGCCCGTGCCAGCAGCGCCAGGATCGCGAGCCGGCGCGGCTGCTGCGCCGCTCCACTCAGGGAACGGTCGCCGTCGTACACCCCGAGTTCGCCCAGTGTCCTGATCAGCAGCACGATTTCAGTGTCTCCAGCCTGCTATGCTTCCGCCCATGACAATCTCCGGACTTCTCGGGCGACTCGGTCTCGACCGGCCAGACCTGCGCGCCTGGGCGATGTACGACTGGGCCATTTCCGGATTCCAGACGATCGTGATGACGGCGGTGTTCCCGATTTTCTTCGCGCGAGTGCCGGCAGGGCTTCTTTCGCCACCGGAAGCTACCGCACGTTACGCCGACCTCAACACCCTGTACCTCGCGGTGGTGGCATTGCTTTCCCCGGTCCTCGGTGCGGTGGCCGACTACCTGGGCATCGCCCGCCGGCTCCTCTTCTGGTTCATGATGCTCGGCGTGGTGGCCACGGCAGGCTTCGCCCTGATCGGGCCCGGCGACCTGCAGCTCGCGTCGGTGCTGTTCGTGCTCGCCATGATCGGCGCCACCACCAGCTTCGTGTTCTACGAGTCACTATTGCCCCGACTGGCCGGGCCCGCCGAGGTGGACCGGGTGTCGAGCGCCGGATATGCGCTGGGGTATATCGGCGGCGGGATCCTGCTGGCTGCCTGCCTGGTGGCGATCCAGTTTCCCCAGGCAGTCGGACTCGGCGCCAACGGGCGAGGGCTCGCCACCCGGCTCACTTTCGTCGCCACCGCCGTGTGGTGGCTCGTCTTCGCCATTCCGCTCTTCCGCCGTGTCCCCGAGCTGCCGCGCCTCGTGGAAAAGGACGAGTCGCTGCGCGACAACCCGGTGCGCGCGGCCTTCACGCGCCTGGGCGAGACCTTCCGCTCCCTCCGTGAATTCCGCCAGGCATTCCTGCTGCTCGCCGCGTTCCTCATCTACAACGACGGCATCCAGACGATCATCAAGATGGCCACCGCCTATGGCGCCGAAATCGGCATTCCCGACAGTGCCATGATGCTCGCCATCCTCATCGTGCAGTTTGTGGGCGTACCGTGCGCCTTTCTCTTCGGCGCCCTGGCCGGCCGCATCGGGGCCAAGCCCGCGATCCTCCTCGGCCTCGCGGTCTATACGCTGATCAGTGTCGTGGGCTACCAGATGCGCACCGCGGGCCAGTTCTTCGTGCTCGCGGCGATGGTCGGGCTGGTGCAGGGCGGCACCCAGGCCCTGAGCCGGTCCCTCTTCGCCTCCATGACCCCGGCCCACAAGTCGGCGGAGTTCTTCGGCTTCTACAGTGTCTTCGAGAAGTTCGCCGGCATCTTCGGGCCCCTCTTCTTCGCGATCTCGATCCGGATGACCGGTTCGAGCCGAAACGCCATCCTGTCGGTCATTGCGTTCTTCGTGGTGGGCGGGTTCATGCTCCTCTTCGTGAAGGTGGACGAGGGCCGGCGTGCTGCCCGCGAGGCAGAGGCACTGGTCACCACCTTGTGACGATGCGCGCCGACCCGGCATTCTTACGCATGGACGTCCTCGAACTCACGCGTGCGCTCGTGCGCATCGATTCGACCACCGGCCGGGAAGGCCCCGTGGCCGAGCTGCTCGCCAGGTTCCTGGAACAGCGCGGCTGGATCGTGGTACGCCAGCCGGTGCTCGAAGACCGGTTCAATGTCTACGCCCGGCTGGGCCAGCCGGTGGTGGTGTTTTCCACCCACCTCGACACCGTGCCGCCCTTTATCGACCTGAGGGAGGATGAGACCTGGCTCCATGGCCGCGGCACCTGTGATGCCAAGGGGCTCGCCGCCGCGATGATCGCCGCCGCCGAGCGCCTGCGCGCTTCCGGCGAGGACCGGATCGGGCTCCTTTTCGTGGTGGGCGAGGAGAACGGTTCCGAGGGAGCCGCGGCAGCCGCGACGCTCGAGCCGCGCGGGCGCTTCCTGATCAACGGTGAGCCGACAGAGAACCAGTTGACCATCGGGCAGAAGGGCGTGCTTCGCGCCGACCTCACGGCCACCGGTCGCGCCGCGCACTCGGCGTATCCCGCCGAGGGCGAGTCAGCCATCGTGCCGCTCCTGGAGACCCTGCTGCGGGTCCAGCGCATCCCGCTGCCAACCCACCCGGTGCTCGGCGACACGACGGTCAACATCGGGCGCATCGAGGGGGGACGTGCCCCCAACGTCATTCCCGACCATGCGAAGGCACAGCTCCTGTTCCGCACCGTACTGCCGCACGATACCCTGAAGCGCGCGCTCGAGGCGTGTCTCGAGCCCCGTGTCAGCCTCACCTATCCGCTCGAGATCCCCAGCGTGGTGTCTACCGCACCGAAAGGATGGCAGACGACTGTGGTGAGCTTTGCGAGTGACCTGCCCTTCCTCGCCGCCTGGGGCGAGGGGTATCAGCTCGGCCCCGGCACGATTCGCGTCGCGCACACCGAACACGAGCGGATCAGCAAGGCCGACCTCGAGCAGGGCATCATGCTCTATGAGAAGCTGGCCCGCGACCTCCTGGCCAGGGGGGTCGCATGACCGACCGCATTCCCGTCGCCGTCCTCGGCGCCACCGGAACGGTCGGGCAGAAGTTCGTCCGCCTCCTGGCTGATCATCCCTGGTTCGAGCTCGTGGCGGTCGCTGCCTCCGGGCAGAGCGCCGGCCGGAATTACGGCGAGGTCGTTCGCTGGCGCGAGACCACCCCGCTGCCCCAGCGCATTGCGAACATGGTGGTGCAACGGTGTGCCCCGCCGCTCGATGCACGCGTGGTCTTCTCGGCGCTCGACGCCGAAGTGGCAGGTGACATCGAGCAGGAATTCGCGCGGGCCGGTGCCATCGTGGTCACCAACACGCGGGTCCACCGCATGGATCCCGACGTGCCGCTGGTGGTGCCGGAGGTGAACGCGCACCATGTCGGGCTGATCGACATCCAGCGGCGCGAGCGCCACTGGACCGGCGCCATCCTCGCCAACCCCAACTGTTCCACGGCGGCGCTCGTGGTGGCACTCGCACCGTTGCACGCCGCGTTCGGCATCGAGAAGGTGTTCGTGGCCACCATGCAGGCGGCATCCGGCGCCGGCTATCCTGGCGTGGCGTCACTCGACATCATGGCGAACGTGATTCCGTACATTGCGGGCGAGGAAGAGAAGATGGAGCGGGAGACGCTCAAGATCCTCGGAACGCTCGGCGCGGGCAGCGTTTCACCGGCACAGATCACGCTGTCGGCGCACTGCAACCGTGTCCCCGTCATCGACGGTCACCTCGAGGTGGTTTCGGTCGGTTTCCGCAATGCGCCAACGGTGGATGCGGCGACGCAGGCGTTCAGCCGCTTCGCCGGATCCGATATCGTGCGCTCGCTGCCGAGCTCGCCCACGCCGGTGATCGAGGTGGAGCAGCGGCCCGACCGGCCCCAGCCCCGGCTGGACATCGAGCGAGGCGGCGGCATGGCCGTGACGGTGGGCCGGGTGCGCCCCTGCACCCTGCTCGACCTGCGCTTCGTCGTGCTCGGCCACAACACCATTCGCGGCGCCGCCGGCGCCGCAGTGCAGATCGCCGAACTGCTCAGGGCCGAGGGCCGCCTCGGATGATCGTCTGCAAGTTCGGCGGTACGTCGGTGCAGGATGCGTCGGCAATTCTTCGCCTGGCGACGATCGTCGCGGCAAGGCAGCACGAGCAGCCCGTCGTCGTGGTGTCGGCGCTGGCCCGTGTCACCGACAGCCTCGTATCGCTGGCCGACAGCGTGCGGCAGGGCCATGCAGCGGCGGTCGAGGCGACGCTGGAGACGCTGCATGATCGGCATCGTGCCGTCGCCGGCACACTCAAGGGCGGTGAAGCGGCACTGCCGGCGCTCGATGCCGGTTTTGCGGAACTTCGGCGCGTGCTCCGGCCCGCCGTTGGCCGGGTGCTGACGCCGGCCGAGCGCGACCTGTTGCTGGGACAGGGCGAGCTCTGGAGTTCGCACCTCGTCGAGGCGGCGCTGAACAACACCGGCATCCCGGTCGCGTGGGTGGATGCCCGCCAGGTCATCGTCACCGACGACCGGCACGGCCGCGCCACGCCGCTGCTCGACGCGATCCGTACCGCGGCCCAACGCGTCATCGCGCCCCTGCTCGCCGCCGGGCGCATCCCGCTCACGCAGGGCTTCATCGGCGCCACCGCTGAGGGGCGGCCCACCGTGCTCGGTCGCGGCGGCTCCGACTTCACCGCATCGCTGCTGGGCGCCGCGCTCGATGCGCTGCGCGTCGAGATCTGGACCGACGTCAACGGTCTCATGACCGCCGACCCGCGGATTGTCCCTGAGGCACGAACCCTGGCCTCAGCCACGTATGACGAAGCCGCTGAACTGGCCACGTTCGGCGCCAAGGTGCTGCACCCGGCCACCCAGCTGCCACTGGCCGCCGCCGGCATTCCCATCGTCATCCTCAACGCCCAGCACCCCGACAATCCCGGCACCATCATCGGCCTCACGCGTGCCTCGGCGCTCCGCGCTGACGGACCGATCGGGTCGATCTCGTGGAAGCCCGGCGCCATCCTCCTCAACGTGCGCGCGCCACGCATGCTTGGTGCGTACGGATTCCTGCGCCAGCTCTTCGAGGTCTTCGAGCGACATGAGGTACCGGTGGACGTGCTGGCGAGCAGCGAAGTGAGCGTTTCGCTCACCGTGGAGGACGCGAGCCGGCTGAACGCGCTGGTCCGCGACCTGACGCCGCTCGGCGAAGTCACCGTCAGCGAGGGCCGGGCCATCGTGGCGGTGGTGGGACACGGCATGCTGTCGTCGCCCGGGATTGCCGCCCGTGTCTTCGCCGCGGTACAGCCGGCCAACATCGAGGTCATCTCGCAGGGCGCATCGGCCACCAACCTGACCTTCGTGGTCAAGGAAGCCGATGGTCCCGCGATCGTGCAGCGCCTTCACCGCGAATTCTTCGGGGGCAACTGAGTGCGAGCGGTCGTGATCGGTACGGGCCGGATGGGACGCTCTGTGCAGGCGGCGCTCGATGCGCGCGGGCACTCCATCGCCGCAATGGTGGGCAGCCACGAGAATGCCGGGGGGGCCGCGCTGGTGCCGGCCCGCCTTGCCGGCGTGGACGTTGCCCTCGAGTTCACGACGCCCGGCACCGCCCCGGCCAACGTCGCGCGCCTTCTCGCTGCCGGCATACCGGTGGTGTGCGGTACCACCGGCTGGGACGACCAGGTACCGTCGCTCGAGGCGCTGGCTCGCGCGCGCATGGGTGCACTGCTCATCGCCGCCAATTTCTCGATCGGCGTGCACGTCATGCTCCACGCAGCACGCACCATGGCCGCCGCCTTCAAGGACCGTCCGGAGTTCGAGGGACTCATCATCGACACCCATCATCGGCTCAAGCGTGATGCCCCATCGGGCACCGGCCTGGCCGTCCAGCGAGCCGCACGGGAGGCAGGTGGCCGTGACGTCCCGGTCACCTCGATCCGTGCCGGTGCCGTGCCCGGCACCCACGAACTGCGCTACGAGGGCCCGTTCGAGAGCCTCTCGCTCGAGCATGTCGCGCGTGACCGAAGCGTCTTCGGCACCGGCGCGGTGCTGGCGGCGGAATGGCTGGTGGGACGCACCGGCGTCTTCACCTTCGAGGACGTGCTCTTCGGGAAGCGCGCATGACCGCCCTCATCGGCTGTGGCACCGCCATCGTGACGCCGTTCACCGACGACGGTGCCGTGGACTGGCCGGCGCTGCGCGCACTGGTGGAGTGGCAGGTGACCGAGGGGATCGACTTCATCGCGGCGTGCGGCACTACCGGCGAGGCACAGACGCTCACGGACGACGAGCGCGCGAAGGTCGTGTCGGCTACGCGGGAGGCTGTCGCTGGCCGGGTGCCGGTGATGGCAGGCGCCACCAGCAACGATACGCGCCGCGCCATGGAAGAGGTCCGTCGCATGTGCGACGCCGGCGCCGACGTCATTCTCACGGCGTC